>Ga0335084_10008862_pt1 | contig 10035 bp, 10 predicted proteins | sample Lox_Sample_44_FD_206721 | JGI IMG/M metagenome (GOLD analysis project Ga0335084, IMG submission 206721) | Soil microbial communities from Loxahatchee National Wildlife Refuge, Florida, United States - Lox_Sample_4.4 | ecosystem: Environmental > Terrestrial > Soil > Wetlands | place: USA... | reverse complement strand
CCGCGATCCGGACGAGACCGTGTGCGTACAGGTAGTCGCCGAGCAGCAGCCCGGTGTGGTCGTCTACGGGCGCGAAGAGCCGGGGGCGCCCGTAGTGCACGAGGTACCCCTCGTAGATCGTCTCGATCCCCAGCCCGAGCTCCTCGGGCGCCAGCGGCGAGAACACGGGCTCGCACCGGCGCTCGCGGTCAGGCACGAGCGCGTCGGCCCAGAGCGCGCTCTCGGCGGACGCGTCGCCTGCGATCGTCTCCCACACCCGGGGGAGCCTAGTCCGCGCCGCTGGCCGCACGTGGTGGCTCGAGCTCGACCTCGACCGGGATGTCCGGCGACTCCTCGTCCCACGACTCGAGCTCGACCCGGCCGCGGAAGAAGCCCCAGATCGCGCGCAGGCCGGCCATGGTGGGCAGGGCGACGAGCGCCCCCGCGATCCCGTACAGCTCGCCTCCCGCCAGCAAACCGAAGATCACGATCAGCGGGTGGAGCCGGAGCGCGTTCGCCATCACGTTGGGGACGACGATGTGCCCCTCCACCTGGTAGATGATCAGGAAGAGCACGGCGACCCAGACGATCCCCCACGGTGGGTCGACCACGATGGCGTAGATCGCCGGCGGAATCGCCGAGAGCCACGGCCCGATGTACGGGATCACCTCGACGAAGGCCGTCCACAGCCCGAACAGCAACGCGTACTGCTCGGCCCCCGCGACGAGCCCGGTGACGCCGAGGATGTACATGCCGAGGCCCGCGCTCGTCCCGATGACGGTCGAGAGGATCGCTTGCCCCTTGACGTACCCCCACATCGCCCCCTCGATCTGCTGGGTCAGAGGCGCGCCTCCGTGCGGAGGAAACCGCCGGTCTATCGCGCGTTCGAGCCGCGGCATGTCGAGGAGCATGTAGATGGAGATGACGACGATCAGGATCAGCGAGAACAGGAGCAGCACCGCCGAGAACGCGGCGCCGCGTGCGAACGCGATGACGTCCTGCGCGTAGCCCGAGAGCTCGCCGGCGCTCAAAGACCCGAGCCAGTCGTTCACCTGCTTGCGGATCTGGATCCGCTCGAGCCCGTGCGCGTCGAGCCACGCCTGGAGCGAGTCGATGTCCTGCTCGGCCGCGGTCTGCCCTCCGGGGAGCTCCTCGGTGACGTAATCGTCGGCGCGCGTCCCCGCGCTCCGGAGCTGGTCGAACGCCACGACCCCGATGGCGATCAGGACGGCCGTGACGACCGACGCGAAGAGCAGGTAGACGACCGCCACCGACACACCCCGCGGCAGCTTCACGCGGGTGAGGTCGCGCACGAGCGGGTTCAGCATGAACGCGATGACCGCGGCCGTGAGGAAGAGGAACAACACGTGGCCGAGCGTCGACGCGAGCATGAACGCGAGGACTGCCAGGACCGGCAGGCCGACCAGCTGAACCCAGCGCGGGATCTTGATCGTCGGGCCGGGGCCGGCCATGCGGCGGATCGTACCGCGGGCCTTGGTCGGCTCCGGCTCGCGCTGGAGAGCTTGCTACGGTCAGGCGGATGGAAACACCTCGCTCACGGCATGCCGCCCGGCTGCGCGCGCACCGCCGACGAGCGCAGGCGCGAGCGCGCTGGCTGGCCTTCGCCGTCGCCGTCGGCGTCCTCCTCGCAGTCGTGCTCGCGGTCACGGCGTTCTCCGACGACGGGTCGTCCGGATCGCTCGGCACCTCGCCCGTCTCGACGAGCGCTCCCGTCACCACGCTGCAGCCGGAGCCCCTCGTCCTCGCGACCGTGGGCAACCTGCGCGTCCAGTCCCCGATCGCCGAGGACGGCGTCACCACGGTCGGCTTCCGCGACTCGGACGAGGACGCGCTCGTGCTCCAGCCGGTCGGCCCGCAGGCGAACGAGGGCATCCTCGCCCGGCTCTGGCACCGGATCACGGGCTCGACCCACAAGGGGCTGCCCTGGTACCAGCTCGAGAGCGGCGAGCTCCGCGCGATCGAGGTCGGCGCGTCGCCCGAGACCGACGTCTACTCGCCGGTCGACGGGACCGTCGTCGCCATTCGCGACCACATCATCTCGGGGCGCCGGTACGGCTCCGAGATCGAGTTGCGGCCATCGTCGGCGCCTTCCCTCGTCGTGGAGCTCCAGCACGTGGAGCCCGATCCGGCGTTGAGCGTCGGCGCGAACGTCGCGGCCGGCTCCTCGAAGCTCGGCACCGTGGTCGACGTGACGCACGTCGAGCAGCAGGCGCTCGCACGCTACTCGGGCGATCGCGGCTCGAACGTCGCCATCCGCGTCTTCCCGTCGGCGACGCTCGGCGTGCCGTAGGCTCAGCCGCGCCAGTGCGGATCCTGTTCGTCGCCGATGTCGTCGGCACCCCCGGGAGAGGTGCCCTCGAGGCACGCCTGGGGCAGCTGCGCAGCGACCTCGGCATCGACGTCTGCGTCGTGAACGGCGAGAACGCCGCGGACGGGGTCGGAATCACCCCGCGCCTCGCCGACCGCATCCTGGGGATGGGCGCCGACGCGATCACGCTCGGCAACCACGCCTTCCGGCGGGCGGAGATCGGCCCGTACCTCGAAAGCTCCGACCGGGTCGTGCGTCCGGCGAACACCTCAGTGAACTCGCCCGGGCACGGGCTGGCCGTCGTTCCCGCTGCGAACGGAGCCCGGCTCGCGGTGATCAACGTCCTCGGCTCGCTCTTCCTGCACCCGGCCACCTCCATGTTCGAGGTGATCGACGACCTCGTCGAGCGTGCACGGAGCCAGACGCCCGTCATCCTCGTGGACGTCCACGCGGAGGCGACGAGCGAGAAGGTCGCGCTCGCACGTTGGCTCGACGGACGGGTCACGTGCGTCGTCGGTACGCACACACACGTCCAGACCTCGGACGCGCGCCTGCTGCCGGGAGGGACGGCCTTCATCACTGACGCGGGAATGACGGGCCCGCACGACTCCGTCATCGGAGTCGAGGTGGAGCTCGCCGTTCGTCGCATGCGCACGGGCATGCCGGTGCGGTTCGAGACGGCGCGGGGCGACGTCAGGATCGAGGGTGCGGTGATCGACTGCGACGAGACGACCGGGCGGGCCTCTGCGATCGAGCCCGTCCGCGTCTCCCACTCCTGATCACGGCGCGGCCCTGACCTCGGCCGGCCGGGGGCGCTCTCCCGGGAGCAGCAGCCAGAGCGCGACGAACGGGAGGAACCAGGGGAGGTAGAGGTAGAACCAGTGGCTCAGCGTGAGCTGGAACGCGATCAGGACCGCGGCCGTCAGCGCGGCGAGCTCGACCGGCCCCTTGCGCCTCGGGTAGACGGAGACGACGAGGGCGAGGACGACGGCGAACGCGGCCACCCCCGGCTGGACGAAGCCGAGATCCGGGATCCCCGCAGCGTGGTACTGGCCCCAGCCCCAGAGCGAGAAGGGTGAGTCGCGCGACGACTGGTACTCGATGGTGCGCTCCCAGAACGTCTTCGCGGCCGTCCAGAGGCTCGGCTCGAGCAGGAGCACGGTGAACGCGGCGACGGTGGCGAGCGCGAAGGCGAGGGCGAAGCGGGCGATCGTGCGGAGCTGCACGGCCGGATAGGTGGCCCACAGCGGTGCCAGGAGGAGCGCGCCGAACTTCGACCAGCCGGCGAGGGCCACCGCCGCCCCGCGGGCGAGCGGGGCGGACACGAGCCAGAAACCCCAGACGAGGAAGGCGGGCATGATCGCGTCGTTCGTGTTCGAGTTGAGGGTGTAGGCCGTGAACGGGTACGCGCTCCAGGCGAAGACGAGCGCGGCGCCGAGCGCGGGCCCGCCGAAGCGGAGCCCGACGAGCAGGAGCCCGAGGACGGTGAACAGGTCGAGCGCGATGGAGGTCGCGCGCGCCGCGGGCAGTGAGTCCCACTTGCCGCTCCATCCGAAGACGAGGTACGCGGGCACGTAGCTCAGGTAGGAGACCGGCCCGTAGGTGTCCCCGTGGTCGTTCGCGGACTCGCAGCGTCCGTTCGTCTGGATCCGGTCGCGGATGTCGCCGTCCGCGTCCGCCGGCCCGCATGCGGGGAGGTCGTCGCGGACGGGCATGTGGCCGTAAGGGGCCTGCCCGTTCACGATCCGGTTCGCGCCGATCACGCCCGCGTACCCGACGTCGATGACGCCGTGCGAGTTCCGCCCCTCGACGTTCAGGCCGATGCGAAAGCCGAGGAGGAACACCGCGGCCACCGCGAGCACCCAGACCGGCCAGATCGGCCGCAGAGCCACGCCTCGGCGGCGTACCCCGGCCCAGAGCGCGCGGCCGAGCAGGTAGAGGAGCGGCGGATACGCGAGCGGCACGCTCCTGAAGATCTCCCCCCGGTTGAAGAAGAGGAGGGAGACCGAGAAGGCGAGAAGCACGAGCAGGTCGAGGTTGCGCAGCGCAAGCGGCCGGCGAAGGTCGGCGAGGCCAACGAAGAACGCGACGCAGAGGCCGAGCCAGACGTACCACGTGCTGAGCGTCGTGCCGCCGAACGCACCCTTGCGACCGCGCGCCATCTTCCAGGCGACCTGTGGGCCCGTGCGCGAGTCGAGCACGCGTCCCGTCGTGTCCTCGACGACGACCTGCGCGATCTGGCCCGCCCTCCCCGACCACACCTTCACGACCCAGGTCCGGTTGCTCGGCTGGAAGTCCGCTGCGACCGTGGGATCGGGCGGATAGCGCGCGAGCCAGCTCGCAACGCGCGGGTGGTCGAGGGCGATACGCGTCGCCTGCGCCTTCGACAGCAGGGGCGCCTCCGAGCCCGTCGCGGCCGAGGCCGGGGCGGCGAAGGCAGCGACCACGAGCGCCGCAGCGGCCGCGAGCGCGATCAGCGGCGCGGGCCGAACGACCAGAGCTTGTTGCCGACGAAGTTGACCGGCGTGACGAGGATGATCGCGATCGCCTGCGCGAGGATCTCGGACAGCCCGAGCTGGACGAGCAAATGGAGGACGACGAGGTTCGCGCCCAGTGCGAGCGTCGAGACGACGAGGAAGCGCACACCCTGGTAGGCGACGCTGCCGCGCTGGGCCCGAAACGTCCAGAGCCGGTTCCACGTGTAGTTGTTCGTCACGGCCACGAGGAACGAGCAGATCGCGGCCAGGATGTAGTGGACGTCGAACACGAGCACGAGCAGCGAGAACACCCAGAGGTTGACGAGGTAGCCGCTCGCACCGACGAGGCAGAACATGAGGAGCTGCTCCCAGTTCCCGCGACGGCGCAGCGCCGCGCCGATACGGGCACGCGAGGACTGCACCCCTACACCGGCTGGCGGGGACTCCACTGCGCGCGAGAGTAGCCAAGAGCCCGGCCACCGCGGGCCACCAGCCCGTCAGCCGCGCTCGAAGCCACCCGCGCCGAGGAGCGGGACGAATCGACAGGGAATGGAGACGCGCTGGGCCGGCCCCGATCCGGTCCTGACGACCTGGACGAGATCCTGACCCCATCGCGAGCCTCGCGGAAGCACGAGCCGCCCCCCTTCGGCGAGCTGCTCGTACAGGGCTTCCGGCACCGTCGGCGCCGCGGCCGCGACGGCGATGCCGTCGAACGGCGCCCGCTCGGGCACGCCGAGCGAGCCGTCTCCGAAGCGCACCTCGACGCCCCCGTAGCCGGCGCGAACGAGCGCCGCCCGCGCCCGTTCGTAGAGCTCGGGCACCCGCTCGATCGTCGTCACCGCGCGCGCAAGCTCTGCGAGCACCGCCGCCTGGTAGCCCGATCCGGTCCCGACGTCGAGCACCTGCTCGTCTCCCTGGAGCTCGAGCAGCGAGCAGATCGTGGCGACGATGTAGGGCTGGGAGATCGTCTGGCCGAAGCCGATCGGGAGCGCACCGTCCTCGTAGGCGAGGTCGAGCTCGCTCTCGGGGACGAAGAGCTCGCGCGGGACGCGACCCATCGCCTCCAGCACGCGTGTGTCGCCGATGCCGCGCTGGCGCAGCTGCCGCTCGACCATGGCACGCCTCGCGTCGGCGAACGTCACTTCGCCAGCGTGCGCAGCCCGGCGAACCGTGCCGCTTCACGCCCGCGCATCCGAGCCGCGAGGGCCGGCAGGGCGCAGGTGACGACGTACCCGGCCACCGGGATGAGCGCCACGAGCCCGATGAGGATCCCGACCACGCCGATGTACGCGGCGACGCCGAGCCGCGTCGCTCCACGGCGCATCGCCCCGAGCACCACGGCGGCGGCCGAGAGCGCGCCGAGGAAGCCGCCGATGCCGCCCGCGATCGTCTCCGCGGTGTCCCCGATCAGGTACCCGAGCGCGAGCCCGGCGACCGTCCCGAGTGCGACCGAGACGCCGACACCCGCCCGGTTGACCGCCAGGAGCCCCGACAGGATCACGCCGATTCCGAGCGAGAGCCCGAGGGTGACGCCGATCGTGTACCAGCTGCCCACGCGCGCTCAGTCTAGGAAATCGGCCAGAGTCGACACCCCCAAGCAACAGTCTGTTGCAAACTCGGCGAGCTGCCACCCTCGGCTTCACCGAGGGCTCCGAGCAGCACCTTGCAACAGTCTGTTGCAAGCTCGGTGAGCCTGCTGTCAGTCGCCTTCGATCGTGGCGATCACCGCGAGGCCGAACGCCGCGGCGCGCGCGCCGTCGACGACGCGGTGGTCGAAAGTGACCGCGATCGTTCCCGTCGGCCGGACCACGACCTGCCCATCCCTGACGACCGGTCGAGGCGCGATGCGGCCGATGCTGAGAATCGCCACCTCCGGGTAGTTGACGATCGGCGTCTGGAAGAGCCCGGCGAGCTTGCCCGCGCTCGTCACCGTGAAGGTCGAGCCGCGGACCTCGTCCGGTCGAAGCGATCCCGCCCTGGCGCCGTCTGCGAGGCGCTCGATCTCGGACTCGATCTCCGCGATCGACCTGGCGTCGCAGCCACGCACGACCGGGACGACGAGCCCCTGCTCGGTCTGGACGGCGAGGCCGATGTCGTACCGGTCGAGGTAGACGATCGCGTCGCCGTCGAGGCGGGCGTTGAGCTCGGGAAACTCGGCGAGCGCGTCCGCGCACGCCTTCACCACGGTGGCGAGGAGCCGCTCGAGCGGGACGGCCTCGAAGTCGCACTCCTCGACCCAGGTCACGGGCGGCACCTCGCGATGGGCGCGCGCCATGTGCTCGGCGATCAGGCGGCGAACCCCGCGCAGCGGCTCCCTCCGCCCCTCCTCCGACGCGACAGCTGCGCCCTGCGCCGCGCGCACGTCCTCCTCCGTGATCCGGCCGCCTCGTCCGGTTCCCGTGACCGTGTCGATGTCGACCCCGAGCTCCTTGGCGATCCGCCGGACGAGCGGCGTGGCCTGGACGGATCTACCGGATGCGGCGGCGGGGAGCTCGCGTTCGGCCGTGGGCGATGCGGAGAGGGGTGGCGTCGGCTCGTCGACGACCTCGTCGGCCGCTCCGATCCAGATCAGCTCGGCACCCACTGGAGCCAGCTCTCCCTCGGCGACGAGGATCCGGAGGACCGTTCCGGCGTAGGGCGACGGAATCTCCACCGTCGCCTTGTCCGTCTGGATGTCCACGAGCAGGTCGTCCTCGGCGATCTCGTCGCCGACGGACACGTGCCACCGCGCGACTTCGCCCTCGGTCAGGCCCTCGCCGAGGTCGGGCAGCTTGAACGAGTGCGCCATGTCAGGGGATTGTCGGGAAGCGGATCGCCTCGTGCGGCAGCACCGCGTGGATTCCGCGTGCGCCGTTGACGAGCTGCGTGACGCGGAGGTCGACGACCGCACTCGCGAGCGCGAGCGCCTCCCGCCGCCCGAGCCCGTGCTCGCGCTCCATGAGGTCGAGCATCCCCTCGATCGCGATCGCGGCCGCCTCGTCCAGATCGGGGTCGAAGCCGAACGTCAGCCAGGCGCCGGGAGTCCAGGCGACCGGCGCCGTCAGCGGGAGATCGTCGCGGACGGAGAGCGTGAGCAGCGCGCGATCGAGCGGCGCCTCGATCGCGAGCTGCGACACCTCGCCGTCCCCCTGGGCGGCGTGCCCGTCCCCCGCGGACAGGAGCGCCCCGTCGACCGCGATGGGCAGGTAGAGCGACGTCCCGGCGACGAGCTCCTTGCAGTCGATGTTCCCGCCACACGGCCGCGGAGGCGCGGTCGAGTGGACGCCGGGCTCGGCTGGCGGCATCCCGATGACACCGAGGAACGGGCGGAGCGCGACTTGCCGTCCGGCTCCGTCGCGGCCGATTCCGGCGTCCCCGTCGAGCTCCCAGTCGACGACCTCGGTCTCGCCCTCCACGAGTCCGAGCCTCTCGTTGAGCGGCGTGTGCCACCCGCCGGCGTGGGTGACGCCCCACGACCCGACGCGGATCTCGTCGATGCGGACCTCGAGCGTCTGCCCGGCGCGCGCTCCCCGGACCTCGACCGGCCCGACGAGCGCATGCCCGGCATCGAGCTCCACCCCCTCCGGCCGCCGCTCCGCGTAGGGCTCTCCCGCCGCGTCGCGCCAGCCCGCCATGAGGCACGAGAACGCGATCGAGTCGCCCGGGTCGACGACCAGGATCGGCTCGAGGTCGCGCGAGAAGTGGCCGTGGAGCGTCCGCCGCTCGAGCGGGATCTCGTGGAGCGCCATGCCCTCAGGCGGCGAGGACGCGTCGAACGGCGTCGACCACGCGCTCGACCGAGGGCACGTACGCGTCCTCGATCTGCCAGTAGGGGTACGGGACGTCGTAGCCGGTCACGCGGAGCACCGGCGCCTGCAGGTCGAAGATCGCCCGCTCGGCGAGGACCGCCGAGACCTCCGCAGCGAACCCGGACACCCGGGGCGCTTCCTGGACCACCACCGCACGGCCGGTCTTGGCCACGGAGGCCAGCAGCGCATCCTCGTCCAGCGGCTTGAGCGAGCGCAGGTCGAGGACCTCGCACGAGACCTCGTCGGCGAGGGCATCGGCCGCCTTCTCGGCGACCACCGCCATCGCGCCGTAGGCGATCAGCGTCACGTCCTCGCCTTCGCGGGCGATCCTCGCCTCTCCGAGCGGAACCACGTGCTCGCCGGCGGGCACCTCCTCCTTCACCGTCCGGTAGTGGAGCTTCGGCTCAAAGACCACCACGGGGTCGGGGTCCCGGATCGCGGCCGTGAGGAGCCCCTTCGCGTCGGCCGGCGTCGAGGGGACGGCCACCTTCACGCCCGGCGTGTGGACGTAGTACGTCTCGGGGGAGTCGTCGTGCAGCTCCGGCGCGCGCACGCCTCCGCCGTACGGCATGCGGATCGTGAGCGGAAACGACATCTTCCCCCTGGTCCGCCAGCGGTAGCGCCCGACGTGGTTGATCAGCTGGTCGAGCGCCGGGTAGCTGAACGCGTCGTACTGCATCTCGACCACCGGGCGCCAGCCCGCCATGCACAGGCCGACGGCCGTGCCGAGGATCCCGGCCTCGGCCAGCGGCGTGTCGATGCAACGGCCGTCGCCGAACCGCTCCTGCAGGCCCACGGTCGCCCGGAACACCCCGCCGAGGCGCCCGACGTCCTCGCCCATGACGAGGATCGACGGGTCTCGCTCCATCTCGCCGTGGAGCGCGTCGTTGACCGCCTCCACGAGGAAGAGCTCAGCCACCGAGCACTCTCCGGAGCTCGGCGAGGTCGCCGGCGAGACCGGAAGGCGGGGCGGCGTACGCGTGCTCGAAGACGAGACCGACGTCGGCCGGAGGCTCGGCCTCCGCGGCCTCGATGCCTGCCCGCATCAGCGCGAGCGCGTCTTCCTTGATCTCCCCCGCCTGCTCCTCAGACAGGAGTCCGAGCCTCAGGAGGTAGGCCTCGTAGCGCCCGACGCATTCGTGCGCCCTCTCCTCGTCGACGCGCTCCTGGTCGATGTAGAGGGACGGATCGTCCGCGGTCGCGTGCGGGGCGCTGCGGTACGTGACGGCCTCGATGAACGTCGGGCCCTCGCCCGCCCTCGCTCGGGCAACCGCCTCCCGCGTCGCCTCGAAGACCGCGAGCACGTCTGCTCCGTCGACGCGCACGCCGGGGATCCCGTATCCGATCGCCTTGTCGGCGAGCGTCGGCGCGGCGGTCTGCGACGCCAGCGGGGTCGAGATCGCCCACTGGTTGTTGTTGCAGAAGAGGATGACCGGGGCCTTCATGACGCCGGCGAAGGTCA
>Ga0335084_10008861_pt1 | contig 10035 bp, 7 predicted proteins | sample Lox_Sample_44_FD_206721 | JGI IMG/M metagenome (GOLD analysis project Ga0335084, IMG submission 206721) | Soil microbial communities from Loxahatchee National Wildlife Refuge, Florida, United States - Lox_Sample_4.4 | ecosystem: Environmental > Terrestrial > Soil > Wetlands | place: USA: Florida... | reverse complement strand
AAAACCTTGGGGATAGCAGCCTCGACCAACTCGATTCGGGAGATTCGAAATGCGGATTGTCTTCTTGTGATCGGCGTCGATCCCACGCTCACCCATCCGATCATCAAAAACGAGATCCAACTGGCCATCCGGCGGAATAAGGCTCAATTGATCGTGCTCGGAAGTTACGATTCCGGCCTCACCCGGGCCGCCGCGATTTCTCCCCTCCTCCCTTCCTCCATCACGCTGCTCGATCAGCCGGGCAGAGAAATACACTTCCTCAACGCCATGATCCAAACGATCTTGAATGAAGGGATTGAAAAGAGGGATTTCATCGGTGAAAGAACGAAGGGAATAGAGGAATTGAGAAGGCAGATCTCTGCCTTTCAGCCTCAATTCTCCGAAAAGGCAAGCGTCAACAAAGATGAAGTCGAAAAAGCAGCCAGAGCTTTTACACGGGCCAAAAGATCCATGATTCTGATCGGCTCCGGTTTCTGGTCACACCTCGACTCTAAAGCGATCGGCATGGCCGCCTCCAACCTCGCTCTGGTAACGGGTCATATCGGAAAGGAATCCAGCGGCATCCTTCTCCTTTTAGAAAAATGCAACTCCCAGGGAGCCATAGATATGGGGCCTTTTTCCAGAGAGGAAGGAGACGGAAAGAACGATCTCCTTCAAAAGGGCCTAGACGGAAAATTAGAGGCACTCTACCTCATCGGAGAGGATTCCTCTCTTTCTTCTCCCGCCTCTGGAAAAGAGGGTTTGGAAAAAATCCCGTTCCTCATCGTCCAGGACCTTTTCATGACCGAAACGGCCCAGAAGGCCCACGTGGTTTTCCCTGCATCTGCCTTTGTGGAAAAAGGAGGGACGTTTACAAATCTGGAACGTAGGGTCCAAAAGTTGAACCCCCTTCGTCCAGCGCTTCACCAGTCAAAGTCGGATTTCGATATTTTCCTTTCCCTCCTTCGCCTTCTTGAAAGTCCTGTTCCGGGAGAAACTCCGGAGGAGGTCTTTGCGGAGATCGAGCGCAGTCTTCCCCATTACCGGGGGATTCAAGACGGGGAGCAATGGCCAAGGGGTTCTACTTACCTCTATGCCGATGGTTTTCCAGCAGGAAAAGCAGAACTGATACCCGTCGAAGGAGGAGCGGCCTGTCAAAGTCCGGAAGGTTATTCTTTCCATCTGATCCAGATACCATCTCTTTTTCAATCGGGTCTCCTCAGCTCAAAAAGCGATGCCTTGAAAACGGTTATGGAAAAACCTTGTCTGGAAATGAATCCGGAGGATGCGGAACGCCTGAAGATCGGTGATGGAGAGGAAGCAAGGGTATCCACCCCTCAAGGTCGATCTCTGCAAATGAAAGTGAAATATTCCTCGAGGCTTGTTCCGGGGATCATCGCATCCCCCTACCCGTGCCCAATCATCGGGGAGGGAACTGTTCCGGTTAAAGTGACCCCCCACCCTTCCCTCCCCTTCTCAAGGGAGGAGGGTTAGGGAGGGGGTGAAATTACTTTACTTATTACGCCTGTATTCGTAATTCTTCGCTTTCTTTACCTTAGGGGAAAGGACTTTTGGAAAAGGAGGAAATGGGATGAACTCGGTTGTCTGTATAAAAAGAGTTCCGGAAACGGCGGATGCGGATGTTTCCATCGGCAAGTCGGGAAAGGACATTGATAAAAGTGGACTAGCCTTCGACCTGAATGAATGGGACAGCTACGCAATTGAAGAAGCGATCTTACTTAAGGAGAAATTAGGCGGAACCGTGACCGTCCTCTCTGTCGGAGGAGACGATTCGAACGAATCTTTGAGAAAATGCCTGGCCATGGGAGCGGACGACGCCATGCGTTTGACGGATCCCGCCTTTGATGGATCCGACGGCTTTGTCACGGCCAAGATTCTGGCAGAGGCCATCCGAAAGATTCCTTATGACCTCATTCTCACCGGCACCCAGGCGGAAGACGATGGATATGGGCAGGTGGGAGTCGTTGTGGCTGAACTGCTCGGAATTCCTCACGCCGCTGTCGTCAATCGCCTCGAGATTCAAGACAAGAAGGCAAAGGTCCATCGGGAACTGGAAGGGGGATTGGAGGAAGTCTACGAAATCGACCTCCCCGCCGTGCTGACCATCCAGACCGGGATCAACGAGCCACGCTATGTCTCCATCATGGGCATTCGAAAAGTTGCCAAAAAGGAGATCAAGACCCTCGGCACTTCGGATCTCAATCTAAAGCCCGAGGAGGTCGGCCTCGCCGCCTCGAACATTCAGGTGGAAAAGATCTTTCTCCCCCCGGTGGGCGAAGGGGCCCAGATTCTGGACGGAAAGCCCGAGGAGATTGCATCGAAAGTGTTCGACATTCTTAGAGATAAAGGAGGGCTCACCTGATGAAAGAGATCATCGTCCTCGCAGAACATCGACGCGGAGAATTGAGAGATGTGACATGGGAGATGCTCTCTAAAGGAAGGCAGCTCGCAGAGAGCGTCGGTGCAGAGATCGGTGTCGCCCTTCTTGGCAATGGCGTCAATCCACTGGCCGAGGCCCTCAAACCCAAAGCACACAGAGTTTTTCTCGTCGAAGATCAACGCCTCGAAGCTTATAACTCGGAGACCTACAAAAGAGTTCTAACCCAGTTGATCACCGAGAGAAAACCTCTCCTCACCCTGATCGCCCATACCGCCATGGGGATGGACTTTGCTCCCGGCCTCGCGGCTCATCTAAAGATACCCCTGGCTACGGATTGCATCGGCATTGATGCGGCAGCTGAAACTTTTTCGCTGACCCGCCAACTCTACGGCGGGAAGGTCAATGCAACCGTCTCGTTTTTGAAGAAGGGGCCCTACATGGTGACCGTTCGTTCCGGAGCTTTTCCTGTTTTGGAAAAAGAGGCGCTCCCGGGTGAAATGGTAAAGCTCCCTTCCCCTTTGACCGATGAAGGTCTGGCCAAACGTTTTCTCCAGTACGTGGAAGCCGCAGTGGGTGAAGTGGATATCACACAGGCTGACATTCTGGTCTCCGTTGGGAGGGGAATCAAGGAAGCTGAAAATATCCCTATGGTAAAGGAATTCGCGGATGCCATCGGGGCCACTCTTTCCTGCTCCAGGCCGGTCGTCGATAAGAAATGGCTGCCCAAGGACCGCCAGGTCGGGACTTCCGGAAAAACGGTTAAGCCGAAGGTTTACGTCGCCATCGGGATCAGCGGCGCGTTTCAGCATATTGCAGGGATGAAGGGTGCGGGAACGGTGATCGCCATCAATAAAGATCCAAAAGCTCCGATCTTCGGCGTCGCTGCCTACGGGATTGTGGCCGACTTATTCAAAATCGTCCCGGTCCTGAAAGATAAGGTCAAAGAACTGAGAAAAAGTTAGGAGACTGTGTCGAGATCGTGGTTCAGTGGAAGAGACAATCGGGTTCCAAAATCTTAGAATGCGGTCTTTTAAGAATGGTTGACTGGCGCTGGTGGAAGATGAATCCCTTCAGCGACAAGAAGCCTCTGGGTATCACGCGTAAAAATGTTGCCGCTCTAAGACTTTTGCACCCGACCGTCTCTTCCATCCTGTTGGAACTGTTCTAATTGACACAGCCTCTCAGGAGAAAGAGGAAGGGTGCCGAGATAAGAAATGGATTTCGAACTGACGCACGAGCAGAAGGATATTCAGAAGGCGGCCCGGGAGTTCATCCAGGGAGAATACAACAAGGAAAAGATTCTGGAATGGGAGCAGACCCATACCTTTCCGAAAGAGATCTGGAAGAAAGCCGCTAAGCTGGGATTTATCGGGATTCATTTCCCCGAGGAATACGGGGGACAGGGCTACGGCGTTTTCGAAAACATCCTCATCGTCGAAGAATTCTGCCGGAAAGATTCCGGAGTTGGCGTGGCCTTGAGCCTGGCCGATTTTTCATCCGAAGTTGTTCTTCGTTTTGGAACGGATGAACAGAAAAAGAAATACCTTCTTCCAGTCTCCCGGGGAGAGTTCATTTCGGGGGGTGCCTATACGGAACCCGACCATGGAAGCGATATCACCCTCTTAGGAACGACGGCCTCAAAGCAAAAAGAGTCCTTCGTCATCAATGGAACAAAGACTTTTATTACCAACGGAAGTCTCGCAGACTTCTTTGTCGTTCTCTGTCAAACGGATCCAGGTGCAAAACCTCCTTACCGTGGCCAGTGCACGCTCATCGTGGATAAAGGGACAAAGGGGTTGGAGGCTACGGAAATCATGCCCAAGATGGGGATCCGAATGACCTCTACCGCCGAACTCTCCTTCAACGATGTCCGAGTCCCTTTGACTCATCTCCTCGGCGAGGAAAATAAGGGCTTCTATCAGGTTCTCGAATTTTTCGATGAGAGCCGAATCGAGATCGCCGCCCAGGCCCTCGGCATCGCCCAGGGAGCGTTTGATCGAGCCCTGGACTACGCCAAACAGAGAAAACAGTTTGGGAAGAAATTAGTGGACTTTCAGATCACCCAGCACAAGTTAGCCGATATGGCTACAAAGATTGAGACCGCACGGCTGTTGACCTATAAAGCAGCATGGAACTATGATCAGAAGAGAACCGACCCGAGACTGACCTCTATGGCCAAGCTCTTCGCGGCCAAGACGGCCGTAGAGGTTGCTGATGAAGCGATCCAGATCTTCGGAGGCTACGGGTACATCACCGAATACGAAGTGGAGCGGTTCTACCGGGACGCCAAGATCACCGAGATTTATGAAGGAACAAAAGAGATTCAAAAAAATACAATTGCATCAGCATTGATTGGAAAGCTGAAATAAGAGGATATCAAATGTCAAAGTTCAAGGCTCAAAGGAAATCCAAATTTGATAAACTCGCAAAAAGTCCGGAAACACTCTTTCCTGTCATTCCGGCGAAAGCCGCAATCCAGTGTTTTTTGAATGTTTTAACATCTGAGTCTTTGGGTATTCCTTTGGCATTTGTACTTTGAAATTTGACATTCAAAACGCAGTCATACCTATCGGGTAGATTAATGAAGCAAGAAGAGTTACAGGCAGTGATTCCCGAGGCTCTGGTGATCGGCGCAGGCATCGCAGGAATGCAGGCTGCTCTCGACATTGCGGACAAGGGGTTTAAGGTTCATTTAGTGGAAAAGGAATCCTGCATCGGGGGCCATATGGCCCAGTTGGATAAGACCTTTCCCACCCTGGATTGCTCTGCCTGTATCAGCACCCCCAAAATGGTCGATACGGCGAATCATCCGAACATTAACCTTCTCACCTATTCCGAAATCATCCGGGTTGAGGGAAAGCCCGGCCATTTTAAAGTGACCGTCAGAAAGAAACCCCGTTTTGTCGATGTCGCTAAATGTACGGGCTGCGGCGACTGTGCAGCCCAATGCCCCGTCACCCTCCCCAATGAATTTGACATGGGCTTAGGGAAAAGAAAAGCCATCTACATCTCCTTCCCCCAGGCCGTTCCGCTCAAATATACGATGGACCGGCGGGGAACCTCTCCTTGCACGGCCACCTGCCCCCTCCACTGCAATGCCCAGGGTTATGTGGCCCTCATTTCCCAAGGCAAGTTCAAAGAGGCCCTTCAACTGGTGCGGGAAAAACTCCCCTTCCCCGGAATTTTGGCCTATGCCTGTTCTCACCCGTGTGAAAGAGAGTGTAAACGAATCGAGACAGATCGTCCTGTCCCTATTTGCCGTCTTAAGAGATTCCTGGTCGATCACGTTGAAGAACCTGAATCTCAACCAGGACCTCTCGAAGAAAAGGGAAAAACGATCGCGATCGTGGGCGGAGGGCCGGCGGGACTGACCGCCGCATACGATCTGAGAAAAATTGGCTACCGCATCACTCTTTTTGAATCCAAAAATGAACTGGGGGGTCTCCTCACCCACGGTTTCCCTTCCTATCGTCTTCCGAGGGAAGTGGTGGAAAAGGACGTTGCGGTCCTCGATAAAATGGGAATAGAGGTTAAATGCAACACCCGGGTTGGAAAAGACGTCTCCGGGGAGATGTTAAGCCAATCCTATGATGCGCTCTTTATCGCAGGAGGGATCACAGGAGCAGAATCCATCCTTCGCGCCTTCAAAGGCTTGAAGAAAACGAGAAGGGGAACAATTCAGGTCAATCCCATCTCTCTGGAAACCGGCGTGAAGGGAGTCTTTGCGGGTGGAGATATGGTGGCCGGTCCCGGGACGATTGTTGAATCGATGGCCCATGGGAGGAAAGCGGCTCTTTCGATCGATCGATACCTTCGCGGAGAAGATCTCCTTCGAGGAAGAGAATCTGAAGGGACACAAGTCTCGTCCCTGAGAAGCCTTCTCCCCTATTCGAAGAGGATGGAGCGAGAAGTCTTGCCTGACATGGTAAAACCTCTCGCCGCCAAACCCACTGCGGAAGAGGCGATGGAGGAGGCAAAGCGTTGTCTCAACTGCGCAGGATGTTCAGACTGCGGGGAGTGCGCTAAGGCCTGCCAGCCCAAAGCTATTGACTACGCAATGAAGGAAGAGACCGTTGAGCTTGACGTGGGATCCATCGTCGTCGCCACCGGGTTCGATCCTTTTAACCCAAGACTGAAACCCGAATTCGGGTACGGGACCTATCCCAATGTCCTTCATGGCCTTGAAATAGAACGGCTCTGCTCCGCCTCCGGCCCAACCAAGGGTGAAATTATCATCCAGGGAAAGAAGCCCAAAGAGGTGGTTTTCATTCACTGCGTCGGGTCGAGGGATAAATCGGCCGGCAACGAATACTGCTCGCGAGTCTGCTGCATGTACACGGCCAAACAGGCCCATCTCCTCAGAGATAAGGTTCCTGATGCCAAGATCACCGTCCTCTACATGGATGTGAGGGCCTTTGGAAAAGGTTTTGAAGAATTCTACGAACGGGTCCAAAAAGAGAGAATCGTTTATCGAAGAGGAAATCCGTCCGAGGTCTATCGAAGAAACGGAAAACTGGTGGTTCGGGCCGAGGATACCCTCTTGGGAGAGCCTTTTGAATTAGAAGCGGACCTGGTCGTCCTGGCCTCCGGGCTCGTCCCCCGAAGGGAAGAAGAATTCTTGAAAGCCATGCTGGGCTTGGAGAGTTCTTCCGACAAGTTCTACGCGGAGGCGCCTGGCCTCGATCCGATCATGACCCGGAAGGAAGGAATCTTTCTTGCGGGATGCTGTCAGGGCCCTAAAGATATCCCGGACACCGTAGCCCAGGCGAGTGGCGCAGCTTCTTTGGCGTGCGCTCTTCTTGCCAAAGGGAAAAAAAACAAATGGAGTAATGGAGTAGTGGAGTAATACTCCATCACTCCAGTAATACAATATCGGGGTACCATGAAGATCGGCGTTTTTATCTGTCATTGCGGAATTAATATTGCGGCAACGGTCGATGTCGAGAAGGTGACGGCATTCGCCAAAACCCTTCCCCACGTTGCCATCGCTCGAAATTATCAGTATATGTGCTCTGACCCCGGCCAGGACTTGATTAAGAACGATATCAGAAACAACGGCATCGACCGGGTGGTCGTCGCGGCCTGCTCTCCCCGGATGCACGAACCGACCTACCGTAAGGCCGTTCACTCCGCGGGACTCAATCCCTACTTTTTTGAAATGTGCAATATCCGGGAACAGTGCTCCTGGGTTCATCCGAGTAGGGAGGACGCCACGAAGAAGGCGATGGATCTGATCGCTGCCGCCGTGGCCAAAGTCTCCCTCCATGAAGCCCTAGATGAAAAGGAGGTGGGAGTCACTCCTTCTGTGTTAGTCATCGGGGGCGGCATTGCGGGCATTCAGGCCAGCCTCGACATCGCCCATTCAGGTTTTGAAGTCTACCTCGTGGAAAAATCGCCGACCCTGGGAGGCCATTTCGGGCAGCTGGATCGAACCTTCCCCAATCTGGAGGAGACGTCGGCCATCCTGTCTCCGAAACTGAAAGAAGTCGAAAACCACCCCCTTATTCATATTCTGACCCAAAGCGAAGCGGAAGAGGTGGAAGGATTCGTCGGCAATTTTAAGGTTAGGGTGAAGCAGACTCCTAGATACGTCAACCCAGAGAGATGCACTCGATGTCAAAAATGTGAAGGGGTCTGTCCTGTCAGGGTCCCGAGTGAATTTAACATGGGGCTGACCGAGAGGCCGGCGATCTATCTTCCCTCCCCTTATGCGGTGCCCTTCACCTATACCATTGATTCAGAAAACTGTCTCTTCCTTCGGAAGGGAGCATGCGGCAGGTGCCGACAGGTTTGCCCGGAGGGAGCGGTTGAGTTCGAACAGGTGGGAATCGAACGCCTGCTCGATATCGGGACGATCATTGTCGCCACGGGGTACGACCCCTTCGACGCGACTCGAAAACCAGAGTTTGGATACGGGCTCTATAAGAACGCCCTGACCGGACTGGAGTTTGAAAGGCTGCTCTCGGAAAGCGGGCCGACTCAAGGGAAGATTCAAATCAACGGCAAGGAGCCGAAAAACATCGTCTTCATCCAGTGCGTCGGGTCGAGAGATAAAACGGTAGGCAACGAATATTGCTCCAGAGTCTGTTGTATGTTTACCGCAAAACAAGCCTCCCTCATTAAGGAGCGACTCCCGGATGCCCGGGTCACGGTTTGCTACATCGATATCCGGGCCTTCGGAAAAGGCTGCGAGCAATTCTATGAGCAGGTCCAGAAAAAGGGCGTCTTTTACCGGAAGGGAATCCCTTCCGAGATTTATCAAAGGTCCGGGAAATTGATCGTCAAGGCGGACGACGAACTCTTAGGGGAACCTTATGAGGAAGAGGCCGATCTGGTTGTCCTGGCCACAGGCCTCACACAGCGAAAAGACGCCAATCGCATTCGCAGCCTTCTCAAACTCTCCCAAAGTCCGGATTCTTTCTATCTGGAAGCCCATCCCAAGTTAAGGCCTGTCGACACTGCGACGGAGGGAATCTTTTTGGCCGGGACCTGCCAGGGGCCAAAAGATATTTCCGATACCCTGTCCCAGGCCCACGGAACGGCTTCTCGTGCCACTACCCCGCTCTTTGCGGGAAGGGTGAAGATTGAGCCAATCACCTCAGTCGTTGATATTACCTATTGTGCGGGTTGCGGTCTTTGCGAGCAGGTCTGCGAATACCGGGCCCTGAAGATGGATCTCTACCGGGGAGTGATGACCGTCAATGAAGCCCTCTGCAAAGGCTGCGGGGCCTGCAATGCGACCTGTCCGTCGAGTGCCATTAGTCTCCGACATTTCAAGACAGAGCAGATCATCGCCCAGATCAGAGAAGTTTGTTGATTGCGGAATACGGATTGCGGAATTTGAACTGACTTCAGGTCATCTGAGTGAAAGGGTGGGGCTCCTCAACATTCATTATTGACCATTGTCCACTGACCATTTTGCATTGAGTTGTTCTATGGAAAAAGGCTTGATTCAAGTTTATACGGGAGACGGAAAAGGGAAAACGACGGCTGCCCTCGGACTTGCGCTCCGGGCCGTCGGCCATGGCCTGAGAGTCCTGGTCATTCAGTTTATGAAAGGAAACATCAACTATGGGGAATTGGAATCTTCCAAGAAGCTCTCTCCGTACCTCACGATCAAACAGGCGGGCCGGGAGACTTTTGTCTCAAGAACGGATCCGGACCCTATCGACATCCGGCTGGGCCAGGACGGATTCGATTTTGCAAAAAGGGCGCTGGCCGGCGGAGCATATGACATCCTCATCCTCGACGAAATCAACGTGGCCGTAGATTACGGTTTGATCGCTCTTTCAGACCTCCTTCATCTGCTCGATACCAAGCCCGATGGCGTGGAACTGATCCTGACGGGAAGAAACGCCAGACCCGAAATATTGGAAAGGGCCGATTTGGTCACCGAGATGTTAGAACAGAAACACTATTATCGGAACGGAGTTCCCGCCCGGGAAGGGGTAGAGATCTGATCTCAAGTGACTATCCCTCGAAAGAGCCGGAGGGCTTTATCCCGCCAAAGCGGGACTGATCCCTCAAAGGGACCTGATCGCAATCGGTTAAAATCGAAAACGAGCCGTCATTGCTCAGTCTGTGGTAAGTGTTTTTGTTGTCGTCATTCCGGCCCCGTATCAAGTACGGGGTAAACTCCAGCCGGAATCCACTGT
>Ga0335084_10008858_pt1 | contig 10037 bp, 8 predicted proteins | sample Lox_Sample_44_FD_206721 | JGI IMG/M metagenome (GOLD analysis project Ga0335084, IMG submission 206721) | Soil microbial communities from Loxahatchee National Wildlife Refuge, Florida, United States - Lox_Sample_4.4 | ecosystem: Environmental > Terrestrial > Soil > Wetlands | place: USA: Florida... | reverse complement strand
TACCGAGATCCGGTGTAATCGTACGATCGGGAGTCGTCGCGCCGTTTTGTGTGCTTGCGTTGCTGAAAACGTGCAGGTCACCAAGGGGATCCATGGAATACAGGACATCGTGGGCCGTGTCCAAAGCGATATAGAGGAAATTTACTACTCGTGTCCCGCTACCTCCAAGAGTGGCGGAGGCCGTTATGCGGCGCGAATAGGGCGCGTTGCCATCGATGAAGCCGGAATTGTCGAAAACCAGGGCACCGCCGTTTTGCGTAGCCACGAACAGACGGTCTTTCTCTCCGTCGAGGGCGATGCTGGGGATGCTGGACACGGAGGGGATTCCGCTAGGCACGCCCAGGCCGGTGTTGGACCCGGCAACGACTCGGTCGCGGAGGGAGGTAGTGCTCGGACTAAGAATGGGGTTGACGGCCGACGCAATCGAGTGATTGCCCGCATCGACGATGAAGACCTTGCTCCCCGGGGTGGGGGGAGCGCTGCTTCCACCGCCGCAACTGACCAGCGCGAAGAAAGCCAATGACTGACCGACGACTCTCCATCGCCGGAATTCGATCGTCGAACGCATGAAATCCCCCTTTGAAAAATTTGCCACCCCGACTGGGAAAAGTCAAAAGGGGATACGTAACACTTTGTGATTTGGTAGCACCTCGTTACAGTGCGACTGCGATGCCTTCAAGGATCGATTCGTGCCCGCTCGCCCGGCGTCAGGGCTTGACCGCGACCGCAGAGAAAAGGGTCGAGGGCGACGACACCGTGATCTGAGTCGCCGCGAGCGCCGGAACTGGTGTTGAGGCCCGCGCCGGGCCGTGCAGCGCGGCTAGCGGTCAACCCCGCCCATGCACAGGTACTTCACCACGAGGTAATCCTCGATCCCGTACTTCGAGCCTTCTCGGCCCATCCCCGATTCCTTCACGCCGCCAAAAGGCGCGACCTCGGTGGAGATGATGCCGGTGTTGATGCCGACGATGCCGTATTCGAGCGCCTCGGCGACGCGCCACATGCGGTTGAGGTCGCGGCCGTAGAAGTACGAAGCGAGGCCGAACTCGGTGTCGTTGGCGAGCTTGATGGCTTCTTTCTCGTCCTTGAATCGGAACAGCGGCGCCACCGGGCCGAAGGTCTCTTCCTTGGTCACTTTCATGGTCGTGTTGACGTTGGCGAGGACGGTCGGCTCGAAGAAAGTGCCGCCGAGGGCGTGACGCTTGCCGCCGGTGAGCACTTTCGCGCCTTTCGCCACCGCGTCGGCGATGTGCTCTTCGACTTTCTCCACCGCAGCCTTCTCGATCAGCGGGCCCTGCACGACGCCCTGATCCATGCCGTTGCCGACCTTCATCGCTTTCACTTTTTCGGTGAGCTTGGCGGCAAAGGCGTCGTAGACCTTGTCCTGAACCAGCAGGCGGTTGGCGCACACGCAGGTCTGGCCGGTGTTGCGGTACTTGGAAGCGAGCGCGCCTTCGACCGCCGCATCGAGGTCGGCGTCGTCGAACACGATGAAGGGCGCATTGCCGCCGAGCTCCATCGAAGTCTTCTTGACTGTCTTCGAGCACTGCTCGAGCAGCACCTTGCCGACCGCGGTCGAGCCGGTGAAGGTGACCTTGCGCACGATGGGATTGGAGGTGATCTCGCCGCCGATGGCGGCGGAGCCGCCCGTCACCACGCTGAACACTCCTTTCGGGATCCCGGCTCGCTCGCCGAGCTCCGCCATCGCGAGCGCCGAGTAGGGCGTCATCGTCGCCGGCTTGAGCACCATGGTGCATCCGGCTGCGAGCGCCGGGCCCGATTTGCGCGTGATCATGGCGTTGGGAAAATTCCACGGTGTGATCGCCGCACACACGCCGATCGGCTCCTTCAGGACGACGATGCGCTTGTCGGCCTGGTGTCCCGGGATGGTATCGCCGTAGATGCGCTTGGCTTCTTCCGCGAACCACTCGATGAAGGAGGCGCCGTAGGAAATCTCGGTGCGCGCCTCCGTGAGCGGCTTGCCCTGCTCGGCGGTAAGGATCCTGGCGAGGTCTTCCTGGTTCGCCATCATCAGGTCGAACCACTTGCGCAGGATGTTGGCGCGCTCCTTGGCGGCCTTGGCGCGCCACGCCGGAAGCGCGGCGTTCGCCGCTTCGATCGCGCGGCGCGTCTCGGCGGCGCCCATATGGGGCACGGTGCCGAGGATCTCGCCGGTCGCAGGATTGTTCACGGGAATGGTCTTGCCGCTGTCGGCATCGGTCCATCGTCCGTCGATGTAGCACTGCTGACGGAACAGCGACGGGTCCTTGAGGTTGAGCGCGGCGATGCCGGAAATCTTGGGGTCGTTCATGGGAGGCTCCGATGGAAACTTGGAAGGCCGTGAGGGCCGGAAACCCCCGAAATTCTACAGCAAACCGCCCCGCAATTCAGAATCCGCTGGACTTGGGCTAGACTGTCCGGAAGCACGTATCACGTCGAGAAAAGCAGGCTCAACCCGGAGGAGGAACCATGGTTCACCCGCAAGCCCGTTTATCTCTCGCCTTCGCTCTTGCCCTCGCCGCCCCGCTGGCGGGCGCCCAGATGCTCGCCGACGCCGATCTCGTCAAGGCGCTGCGCGGAGGCGGTTACGTGATCGTGTTCCGCCATGGCGCGACCAACCCGGACCAGGCCGACACCGACCCGCTCAACGCCGACAAGCCCGGCAACGAGGCCAAACAGCGTCACCTGAACGACAAGGGCAAGGCGCTCGCCAGGGAGTTCGGCGACAGTTTCCGCAAGCTGGGCATTCCGGTGGGGACGGTGACCACGAGCAAGCTGTATCGCGCGCAAGAAACGGCGAAGCTCATGAACGTGGGTCAGGTCACCACGAGCTGGGACATCACGGAGGGCAACCAGATCATCTCGCCCAACGAGAACAACAAGCGCGCAGGCGCGCTTCGCAAGCTCGCGTCCACGCCCCCGGCGGCGGGCAAGAACAACGTGTACGTCACGCACAAGCCCAACATCATCGATGCCTTCGGCAAGGACTGGTTCGATGTGAAGGAAGGCGAGGCGAGCGTCTTCAAGCCCGACGGCGGCGGCGGCTACCGGGCCGTCGCGCGCTTGCAGGCCGACCAGTGGGCCGTCCTCGCCTCGAAATTCGGGAAGAAGTAGAAACCGGCGTGCGCTACTTGAGGATCCGGTACAGGTCGCTGTAGTCGTCGGTCCAGAGCCTGACGCGCGGGTCCGCGTCGATTCTCTGCGCCGCTTCCCGTAGCAGCCTTCCTTCGAAGGCGGCGTGGGAGGTGGAAAGCAGCAGCCAGTCGGACCGGTATACGCCGGCGTCGTCGTCATCGTCGTTGTCGACCTGGCGCAGCTCAAGGGAAAGCTGCCTGGCCGCCTGCTGCACCACGGGTACGAGGTCGAGATAGCGGTTGGAGATGTGCACGGCGAGCACGCCGCCGGGCCGTAGCTGCCGCAGGTAGACGCGAATGGCCTCCGCGGTGAGCAGGTGCACCGGAATGGCGTCGCTCGAGAAGGCGTCGAGCGCGAGCACGTCGAAATTCTGCGCGCGCTCCCGCTCGAGCGAGAGGCGCGCGTCGCCGAGCTGGACCTCCACGCGCGCGGGGCTGTCCTTGAGGAAGCTGAACTCGGTGCGGGCGAGCTCGACCACCTGGGGATTGATGTCGTAGAAGCGGAAGACGTCCCCGGCCCTGCCGTAGGCCGCCAGCGTCCCCGCGCCCAGGCCGACGACCCCGACCCGCACGGGCCCGCGCGCCCGGGCGTCGAGAATCGCGAGCGCGACTCCCGAGGTCGGGCCGTAGTAGGTGGTCGGCCAGTCGCGCCGGTCTTCTTCCAGGAACTGCTTCCCGTGGATGATGGTGCCGTGCGACAGCACGCGCATGGCGTCGGGTCCCTCGCCGGAATCGCGCACATTGACCACGCCGTAGAAATTGCGCAGCGTCACGCGAGTGTCCGCGGAGTTGTCGCGGTAGGTGCGCGCGAGCTGCACGCCGAGCGCGGCGGTCAGCGCGAGAACGACCAGCCGTGTGGCCACGGCCCAGCGCCCGTGAAGCAGGCTGGTGCGGTCGCGCAGCAAGGCGAGCGCCACGAACAGGCACAGCGCGAGCATGGCGAGCGGCAGCTCGTAGAGATCGTCGAACGCGTTGGGCGCGAGCAGCCCGACCAGCACCCCGCCCAGGGCGCCGCCCAGCGCGAGCATCAGGTAGAAACCGGTGAGATGGCGCGGATGCGGCTTCGAACGGGCCAGCTCGCCGTGGCAGACCATGCAGGCGGCGAACAGCGTCGCCGAGTACAGCGGTATCAGCTTCCAGATGCTCGGGTTGGACTGGCCCAGAGTGACGCAGACGGCGGCGAGGCCGGCGGCGAGCAGCGGCAGGAACAGCCAGCGCCGGTACCAGCCCGACGCCTCGAAGCACAGGACGAAGCTGAGCAGGTAGAGCGCCAGCGGCAGCACCCAAAGAAAAGGGATGGCCGCGATGTTGAGCGTCATGTGTCCGGTGAAGGCGAGCAGCAGCGTCGAGGCGCAGGCCGCGAGCCCGGCCCACAGCGCCTGCAGGCCGGGCCCGGGCTTTTCCGCCTCCTCCGCGGATAGCTGCGCGTCGGCGCCGCGGCTGCGCCAGGCGAGCAGGCCGCAGAGCAGCGCGAACACGACGAAGCCGGAGGACCAGACCGCCGCCTGCTTTCCCAGCGCCAGCATCGGCTCGACGAGAAGCGGATAGGAGAGCAGCGCCAGCATCGAGCCCAGGTTGGACAGGGCGAAGAGGCGGTAGGGCGCCGCGCCCGGGTGCGAGCGCGCGTGCCACGCCTGCACCAGGGGCCCGGTCGTGGAGAGGATGAAATACGGCAGCCCGACGCTGGTCGCGAGCAGCCCGAGTATCCGCCACGTCGGATCCTCGCCTCCCGAAGGCTTCCAGGCCGCGCTCGCGGCGAGCGGCAGCGTCAATGCCGCGAGCACGAGCAGGGCGATGTGCACATAGCGCCGTGCCGCGCCGCGAAGCTGCACGTAGGCGTGCGAGTAAACGTAGCCGGCAAGGAGCAGCACCTGGAAGAACAGCATGCAGATCGTCCACACCGCCGCGGTGCCGCCGAACCACGGCAGGATCATCTTGGCGATCAGCGGCTGCACCTGGAACAGCAGAAAGGCGGAGATGAAAATCGTCAGGGCGTAGAGGATCATCGGGTTGGCTCGGGGAAATCGGGACCGCAGGAATCCGCTCCGGAGAATCGCGAGACGCTCCGGTCTTCGCCGTCGGGTGCCCTAGAAAGTGCCGGGGTAGATGCCGCCGTCGATGAGAAAATTCTGCCCGGTGATATAGCCGGCCTGTGCGCTGCACAGGTAGGCGCAGAGGTCGCCGAATTCCTCGGGCGTGCCGAAGCGGCCCGCCGGGATCGCCTTCTCCAGATCCCGCTTGACCTCCTCGACGGTCTTGCCCTTTTCCTTCGCGTTGAACTCGGTGTTGCTCTTCAGCCGGTCGGTCCAGAACCGCCCGGGGAGCATGTTGTTGATGGTGACGTTGCTCGCCACGGTCTGGCGCGCGAGTCCGGCGACGAAACCGGTGAGCCCGCTGCGCGCGCCGTTCGAGAGGGCGAGCTCGGCGATCGGCGCTTTCACCGCGCTCGAGGTGATGTTGATGATGCGGCCGAAGCGCCGGGAGACCATTCCGTCCACCGTCGCCTTGATGAGCTCGATCGGCGTGAGCATGTTCGCGCCCAGCGCCTTCTGCCAGTCCTCCCGCGAGAACTTGCGGAAATCCCCCGGCGGCGGGCCGCCCGCGTTGGTCACGAGAATGTCCGGCTGCGGGCAGGCGGCGAGCGCGGCGATGCGGCCCTGCTCGGTGGTGACGTCGGCCGCCACGGTGACAATGGTGGCGCCGGTGGTGGCGCGCATGTCCTCTGCGGTCTTTTCCAGGGTCGCGCGCTCGCGCGCGACCAGGGTGACGCGGCAACCCTCGCGCGCGAGCGCGGTCGCGCAACCCCGCCCCAGCCCCTTGCTTGCACCGCATACCAGCGCGGCCTTGCCGCGAATGTTCAGATCCACGATTGCTCCGAAAAAGGAATCAAGCTACTTCGCCTTGAGCGTCACCAGCACGACCCCGCCGAGCACCAGCGCCGCACCCGCCAATTGTACCGGGGTCATGGTCTCGTCCAGGCCCACCCAGCCGAAAAAAAGCGTGGTCACCGGCCCGAGCGCGCCGAACAGGGCCACCTGGTTCGCGCCGATGCGCTTCAGCGCCTCGGTGGTGATGAACACGGGGAGCACCGTGCTCGCGAGCGCCATGGCGACCGTCAGCCCGTAGACCTGTCCGGGCATGGAGAGCGCCGACAGCGGCCGCAGCAGCAGGAACTGCAGGATGCAGAACCCGCTCGCGACGCTCGTCGCGTAGGCGGTGAAACGCATCGAGCCGACGCGCTGCACTACCTGGCTGCCCGCGACCAGGTACACGGCGTAGCCGGCGGCGCTGGCGAAACACAGCGCGGCCCCGAGAACGAGATCCCGGTTCGCGCCCTGCGCCGCGTTCGCCATGACCAGCGCGACGCCGCAGTAGGTGACGCCGAGAGCGACCACCTCGCGCGCGCTGGGGCGCTTGTGCAGGAAGGCCATCGACAGCAGCACCACCAGAGTCGGGTACATGAACAGGATCAGCCGGCCCAGTCCCGCCGAGATGTACTGGAGCCCGAGAAAATCGACGAAACTCGAGAAATAGTAGCCGACGAAGCCGAGCACGACGATCGCCCAGGCGTCCCTGCGGTTCAAGGGTGCGCGCTGCGCGTCGCGTCCCACCCAGGCCGCCGCCGCGAGAAAGAACGGCAGCGAGAAGATCATCCGCAGCGCCAGCAGGGTGATCGGGTCGACGCCGTAGCCATAGGCGAGCTTGATCAGGATAGGACGAAGCGAGAAGCACACGACCCCGGCGATCGCCATCGCGACGCCGATGGCGCGATAGGATGCCTGCGAGGTCACCGCCGGCGCTTCGCTCCGCCACCCAGGATGGAGCCGAGCACTCCCCTGACCACTTCCCTGCCGATCTGCGAGCCGACGGTGCGCGCGGCGCTTTTCGCCATCGACTCGATCAGGCCGTCGTGATGCCCGCCGCGGGGACCGGTCTTGCCCATCAGGACGCCGCCGAGCGCGTCCATCAGGCCGCCTTCCTCGCCGGCCTGAGCGGGCGCGCCCGCGGGAGCCGCTTCCTGCCGCGCCGCGGTGCGGCCCTTCAGCTTTTCGTACGCCGATTCGCGGTCGATCACCTTCTCGTAGTGCCCGTAGATCGGCGAGGCCTTGATCGCGGCGTCACGCTCGGCGTCGCTCAAGGGTCCGATGCGGCTCGCCGGCGGCAGGACGAATGCCCGCTCGACCACGTTGGGCCGTCCCTTGTCGTCGAGGAACGAAACCAGTGCCTCGCCCACCGCGAGCTCGGTGATGGCGGTTTCCACATTCAGCTTCGGATTCGCGCGCAGGGTCTGCGCGGCTGCCTTGACCGCCTTCTGGTCCTTGGGAGTGAAGGCACGCAAGGCGTGCTGCACGCGGTTGCCGAGCTGCCCGAGGACCGTATCCGGGATGTCCAGCGGATTCTGGGTCACGAAGTACACGCCGACACCCTTGGAGCGGATCAGGCGCACCACCTGCTCGATCTTCTCGAGCAGCGCCTTTGGCGCCTCGCTGAACAGCAGGTGCGCCTCGTCGAAGAAGAACACGAGCTTGGGCTTGTCCGGATCGCCGACCTCGGGCAGGTGCTCGAACAGCTCCGACAGGAGCCACAGCAGGAACGTCGAGTAGAGCTTGGGCGCGCCCATCAGCTTCTCGCCCGCGAGGATGTTGACGACACCCCGGCCGCGATCGACCTGCATCAGATCGTCGATGTCGAGCGCCGGCTCGCCAAAGAGACTCTCGCCGCCCTGGTGCTCGAGCTCGAGCAGCCCGCGCTGGATCGCGCCGATCGACGCGCCCGCAACGTTGCCGTATTCGGTGGTGAAATCCTTGGCGTTCTCGCCGACGTGCTGGAGCATCGCGCGCAGGTCCTTCATGTCGAGCAGCAGCAGGCCCGAGTCGTCCGCGATCTTGAAGACCAGCGTCAGCACGCCCTGCTGGGTCTCGTTCAGGCCGAGCATGCGGCCGAGGAGCAGGGGCCCCACTCCCGTCACGGTCGCGCGTGCCGGGTGCCCGCGCTCGCCGAACACGTCCCAGAAAACCGCCGGGCAGCCGGCGAAGGCGAAGTCCTTGAGCTTGAGCGCGTCGAGACGTTCTTTCAGTTTCGGAGAGAGCGCCCCGGGCTGCGACAGTCCGGAAAGATCGCCTTTCACGTCCGCCATGAACACCGGCACGCCGATGCGCGAGAAACCTTGCGCGAGGGTCTGCAGCGTCACCGTCTTGCCGGTGCCGGTCGCGCCGGCTATCAGGCCGTGGCGGTTGGCGAGCGCAGGCAGGAGCTCGAGGTCGGCTGTCTTCGATTTGGCGACGAGAAGGGGCTCGGTCATTGTGGGGATTCTTTTGGCCTGGCGCGATGCCCGAAGGTAAAATTATGGCATGGCAGGACATTCCAGATGGGCCAACGTCAAGCACAAGAAGGCGGCGGCCGACGCAAAGAAGGGCAAGATCTTCACCCGCCTGATCAAGGAGGTCACGGTGGCGGCCCGCCTCGGGGGAGCCGATCCGGGAATGAATCCTCGCCTGCGGCTCGCGATCGACAAGGCGTACGACGCCAACATGCCCAAGGACACGATAGAACGCGCGGTGAAGCGCGGCGCGGGGGGCCTCGAAGGCGCCAACTACGAGGAGATCCGCTACGAGGGCTACGGCCTGGGCGGGGCGGCGGTGATGGTCGATTGCCTCACCGACAACCGCACGCGCACCGTGGCCGAAGTGCGCCACGCCTTCACCAAGAACGGCGGCAATCTCGGGACCGACGGCTCGGTCGCCTACCTTTTCAAGCACTGCGGGCAGTTCGTGTTCGCCCCCGGCACCAGCGAGGACAAGGTCATGGAAGCGGCCCTGGACGCGGGCGCCGAGGACGTGGTCAAGAACGACGACGGCTCCGTGGAGGTGATCTCGGCTCCCGGTGATTTCGTCGCGGTGAAGGAAGCCATCACCAAGGCGGGGCTCAAGCCCGAGCTCGCCGAGCTCACCATGAAGCCCACCGCCGAGAACCCGCTCAAAGGCGAGGACGGCGCGCGCATGCAGAGACTGCTCGACGCGCTCGAGAACATCGACGACGTGCAGGACGTCTACACCACCGCGGTATTCGACCAGTAGGTCCGCGCCTCGAACTATAATGCGGGGCAATGGCCGGTCCAGCCCTGAGGATACTTGGCATCGACCCGGGTTTGCGCGTTACCGGGTTCGGAATAATCGAGAAGAACGGCGCGAGCCTCGCTTATATCGCGAGCGGCTGCATCAAGTCGGGTGACGCCGATCTTCCCGGGCGCCTCAAGGTTATTCTCGAGAACCTGCGCGAGGTAATCGAGGAGCACCGCCCGCAGCAAATAGCGCTCGAGAAGGTCTTCGTCAACGTCAATCCCGCATCGACGCTTGCGCTCGGCCAGGCGCGCGGCACGGCGATCTGCGCCGCGGTCGACGCGGGCCTGCCGGTGTCCGAGTACACCGCGCTCCAGGTGAAGCAGGCGGTGGTCGGCAACGGCCACGCCAGCAAGGAGCAGGTGCAGCACATGGTGAAACGGCTGTTGCAGCTCGCCGGCGTACCCTCCACGGACGCGGCGGACGCGCTCGCTTGCGCGATCTGCCACGCTCACGGCGGGCGCCTGGGCAGGCTTTCCACGCGCGGATACCGTGTGAGGCGGGGCAGGCTCGTATGATCGGGCGCATCGCGGGTGTGCTTCTCGAGAAGAACCCGCCGCAGATACTGGTCGAGGCGGCAGGCGTGGGCTACGAGGTGGAAGTCCCCATGAGCACCTTCTACAACCTGCCGGCGACCGGTGAGCGCGTCGCACTGCTGACCCACCTCGTGGTGCGCGAGGACGCGCACCTTCTCTACGGCTTTGCTTCCGACCCGGAACGCCGCGCCTTCAGGCAGCTGCTGAAGATCTCCGGAGTCGGCCCGCGCATCGCGCTCGCGGTGCTC
>Ga0335084_10008856_pt1 | contig 10038 bp, 12 predicted proteins | sample Lox_Sample_44_FD_206721 | JGI IMG/M metagenome (GOLD analysis project Ga0335084, IMG submission 206721) | Soil microbial communities from Loxahatchee National Wildlife Refuge, Florida, United States - Lox_Sample_4.4 | ecosystem: Environmental > Terrestrial > Soil > Wetlands | place: USA... | reverse complement strand
TGTATCGGTCGATTCGGCGTCACCCGGCGGGATGATGCTGCGCGCCGCGGTCCGCGACACCGGCATCGGGCTCACCCGCGACGCGGTGGAGCGGCTGTTTCAGGCCTTCGTCCAGGCCGACGGATCGACGACACGCCGGTTCGGCGGCACCGGTCTCGGCCTCGCCATCTCGAAGCATCTGGTCGAGAAGATGGGCGGTGAGATCAAGGTCGAGAGCTCACCCGGCGCCGGATCGGTGTTCTCCTTCACAATGGCGGTCGGTCCTGCGGACGCCCCTCTCGCGGACGAACCTGACCTTGCCGGGCTCGGCGTCCTGGTGGTCGAGGACAATCCGACGGTCCAGGAGGTGCTGACGGCATATCTCGGCATGAAGGCGGTACAGGTCGAAATCGCGCAGAGCGCCGAGGCGGCGCTGGAGATCCTGCGCCGCTATGCCGCGGCCGACCTCGCGATCGATGCGATCATCGTCGATTTGAAGCTGCCGGGCATGGACGGCTTCGCCTTCCGCGAGGCCTTGCAATGGGAGCCGCAGCTCGAATCGATCCCGTGCATCCTGCTGACGGCCTACGACGATCCGGGTCAGCGCGCGGTGGCCCTGGGCGGCGGTTTCTGCGCCTATCTGACGAAGCCGGTGCGGCGCAGCACCTTGCTGCGCGCAGTGGCTGACGCCTGCGGCCGCAGTGCCGCCGGAACCGGCATCGCCATGGCAGACGCGCCGCTGGCCGACGCGCCGCCGCCGGACCGCAAGGCGGCACTCGCCGCCGGTCAGCTGATCCTGGTCGCCGAGGACAATCCAACCAACCAGATCGTGATCCAGCGGCAGCTGGCGCGCCTCGGCTATGCATCCGACCTGGTCGAGCACGGGCGTGACGCGCTCGAGCTCTTCGCCGGCACGGCGTATGGGCTGGTTATCACCGACGTGCACATGCCGGAGATGGATGGACTCGAACTGACCGCCGCGCTTCGCGATCTCGAGCGGGCCGAGGGGCGCCGCCGCGTGCCGGTGATCGCGCTGACGGCGAACGTGCTCAGCGGCGAGGCCGAACGCTGCCTCGCCGCCGGCATGGACGATCATCTCGGCAAGCCCACGTCGCTCGCGGAGTTGCGCGAGGCTCTGGCGCGCTGGCTGCCGCGCAAGTCCGGCGCCGGCCAGACCCCCATCGTTGAGATCCGTGCCGCAGCACCCGGCGACGGCGCCGACCACGTTCTCGATCTGGGCCGCATGCGTGACATATTCGGCGCGATCGATGAGGGCGCGATCGGACTGCTGCGCCGCTACGCTGAAACCACCGCGCCCCTGATCGAGAAGCTCAGCGCCGCGGTGCTGGCACGCCGCGCCGACGACGCACGCAAGGCCGCGCATTCCGCCAAAGGGGCGTCGCGGTCGGCCGGCGCCGACGAACTGGCGGCTCTCTGCGCCGCTCTCGAGTCGGCGGTGAAAGGGCAGGCGTGGGACGATGCCGCGCGGCTGCAGGCGAGCCTGGCGCCGGCTTTCGCCAGGGTTCGGCAGGAGATCGACCGTCTGACGGGTTAGGATGATGCGGTTGCGAGTACGGTAGCAAGCCTATGACGCTCGACGTTGCAAGACTTCGTATCCTCGTCGTCGACGACAACGACTTCATGCGTGACCTCGTTGCCAGCATGCTGCGCGAATCCGGCTTTCGCGAGATCTACCATGCGTCCGACGGTGAGGCGGCGCTGACGCAAACCCAGGCGGTCGAGCCAGAACTGATCATCTGCGACATCGACATGGAACCCATGGACGGCCTCGACTTTGTCGAGAAGCTGCGCAAGGAAGCCCCGCCCGATCGCCCCAAAATCCCCGTGCTCATGCTGACCGCGCGCAACGAGTCGTCGATCGTCCAATGGGCGATCAAGCTCGGGATCAACGGCTACTTGGTCAAGCCCGTGAAAAAGGCGCAGCTCGAGGCGAAAGTCCGGACGATCCTCGAACGCGCGCACGGCACGCCACCGGCTCAGCCCTAGTCTTCGGCGCGCACGCGGCCGCGCGTCTGTTTTCGCAACGCATGCCGGCGCTTGGACGCGAGCCGCTCCTGCTTCGCGGCGCGGCTGGGTTTGGTCTTCTTGCGCGGCCGCGGCCGCTCGGCGGCGGCGCGGAGCAGGGTGAACAGGCGCAGCCGCGCATCCTCGCGATTCTGGGCCTGGCTGCGGAACCGTTGTGCCTGGATGACCAGCGTGCCGTCGGCGCTCATGCGGCTGCCGGCGAGGATCGCCAGCCGGTGCCGGGTGCCGGGGTCGAGACCGGCGCGATCGGCGTAGAACCTGAGCTCCACCGCGGTCGACACCTTGTTGACGTTCTGGCCGCCAGGACCCGACGCGCGCACGAAGCGCTCCTCGATGTCCCGCTCGTCGATGACGATGTCGCGCGTGATCCGAATCATGTCATTGAGCGGCCAAGCGGCGCCTTCGCGCTCTAGTAGCCGAGCGCGCACCCGTCCTTGCGCGGATCGGAGCCGCCGGTCAGCGTGCCTTTATCCCAGTCGATCCAGATCGCCTGGCCGCCGCCATGCGGATCGGGATGGCGCACGACCTTGTGCCCCAGCGCCTGCAACCCGCGGAACACGTCCTCGGGGATGCCGCTTTCCAGCTGGAACACGCCTTCGTAATGCAGGCCGCGCGGCAGATCGATCGCGGCCTGAACGTCCATGCCATAGTCCAAAATGTTGGTGACGACGTGGGTCTGTCCGACCGGCTGAAACTGGCCACCCATGACGCCGAAGCCCATGACCGCGCGCTTGTTGCGAGTGACCATGCTCGGAATGATGGTGTGCAGCGGCCGTTTGCCCGGGGCGATGCAGTTGGGATGACCGGGCTCGATCCGGAAGCCGACGCCGCGGTTCTGCAGCAGCACGCCGGTCTTGTTCGAAACGACCGCCGAGCCGAAGGCGTAGGCGATCGAGTTGATGAACGAGCACACGTTGCGGTCCTTGTCGACGACCGTCAGATAGATCGTCGACGGGTGCGCCGGCGGGCGCACGATCGGCAGTTCGGCCATGCGGTCGATTCGGATCTTGGCGCGGATCTCGGCTGCAAAGGCGGGCGACAGAAGCCGGTCGACGTCGACTTTCACGAAACGCGGATCGCCGATATAGGTCTCGCGCGCCTGATAGGCGAAGCGCGCCGCCTCAGCTTCGAGATGCATGCGTTCGATGCTGAGCGGCGCGTATTTCGAGAGGTCGAACCCCTCGAGGATGTTGAGCATCAGAAGCATTGTCAGGCCCGGTCCGTTGGGCGGACATTGCCAGACGTCGTGGCTCCGATAAGCGGTCTTCAGCGGTGTCGTGACCTCGGTGCGGTGCGCGGCGAAGTCCTCGACCGTATGCAGGCCGCCACCGGCGCGCAGCGTCTCGACGATGTCCTCGGCGACCCGCCCGGTATAGAACCCGTCGCGGCCGTGGCGGGCTATGGTGCGCAATGTCTCGGCGAGCTCTTTCTGGCGAATCACGTCGCCGGCCTGTGGCGATGAGCCGCCGGGCAGCAGATAGCGCGGCGCGTTGATTCCAGCCTGCAACTTCTCGAGGTTCTTGTGCCAGTCCCGGGCGATGCGGGGGGCCACAACGTAGCCGCCCTCGGCGGCGGTGATCGCGGGCTGCAGGAGCTCGTCAAGGCCGCAGCGTCCGTGATCAGCGAGCAGTTTCGCCCAGGCGTCGACGGCGCCGGGCACGGTGACGGAATGCGCGCCGGTCAGCGGGATCGCATTCATGCCGCGCTCGAGATACCAGTCCGCCGTCGCGGCCTTGGGCGCCTGTCCGGACCCGTTGTAGGCGACGATGGCATCGCTGCCGCGCGGCGAATAGAGGACGAAACAATCGCCGCCGATGCCGGTGGATTGCGGCTCGATGACCGCCAGCAAGGCGGCGGCGGCGACCGCGGCATCGGCGGCCGTGCCGCCGGCCTTCAGGCGCTCGATTGCAGTCAGAGTGGCAAGCGGATGGGAGGTTGCGGCCATGCCGTTGAGGGCGTGGACCGTCGAGCGGCCGGGGGTCTGGAAATCGCGGAGTTTCATGGGAGTCTGCGTTTGTTAAGAACGGCAAAACCTAGCCCAGCCGCCCGCAAAAGGACACCGCGGCTTTCTCAGCGCACGGGCTGGTCTGGAAACGCCAATTCCCGAACCGCCCGCCATTCCCGCGTCACATAATTGACGATCAGCGACCGGCGCACGCCGGCGATCGGCCGCCGCTCGAAGCCGTGCCACGTATCGGATCCGGGACGGAACATCAGGCCATGGCCGGCCGCCGCCGGGGCACGTCCGGCGGGGCGGAGATCGCCGTGATAGAGGTCTGTGCCCCAGTCCTGGCCGGCCGGCGGGGTCGATAGATAGATGATCAGGGTGAGGAGCTTGACTGCGATGTCCCTGTGCGGCTCGAGCCAGAAGTCCTCGCTGTCCTGGCAGTATTCGATGCGCAGCAGGCTTCCGCCCAGTACGGCGCCGGAGGCGGTTTCGATCGCGCGCACGACCACAGGACATTGGAACGATTGAGCCAAGGCGCTGGCCGCCGGTTCTCCGGCCAGGATGTCGCCGGCGAAATAGCAGCGTGTCGCGTTGTGGGTTTCGCGCTTGCCCTTGGTGTCGCGGATATGGGGCGGGGGGACCGGCAGGGCGATCACGTCCGCGATCGTCGCCCGCGGCAGGACGTCCGCCGGCAGCCAGTGAGAAAATGGCAACGGTCGGCAATGGGCCATGGACATGGCGCGGACGACCGCGGCGGAAATCTCAGAGACGTCGGGGGCGATCATCTAGATTCACACGGCCACGTTCTGCCCGACACGCCGGCAGTCGGTCCGGATGCCGAAGTCGTTCCCATAGCGGGGAAATTGCCGCAGCCCCCGGGCCGCCGCTTTGACCTGGGTCAAAATTTTGGGGCCCGGGCTTAGCCCGTTGGTTGCAGCGCCGCCGCCACGATCATCAGCATATCGATGACCGACCCGTCCGACGACAGGGGCAGACGCAGGCTTTCAAAACGCAGCATCCGGTTGTCGATATAACGGTCGAAAAAACCGTGGGTCGGTTGCTGGCAGTCGAGGACGCCACGCCAGCTTTGCTCGAGATAAGCGCGGAACTCGGGCTGGGGATGCTGGTCGAGGGTCTTGCCGGTCATGTCCAGGCGCATACGCTGCGCAAGCTCGGTCCCGTATAGACGAAAGCGGAATTGCAACGGGTCATGCGCCACGTCGATGAGCATCACCCAGCCCAGCACATAGGGAAAATCCAGCGGGTCGATATCATGACGCGACGGGAACCGGCGTTGGCCACATTTGGCTTTCCAGTACGCGTATAGCCGGCGCAGGTTCGCGTCCTGAATATCGGACGACAAGTCGCCAGGGACGCTGCTCACTCCTTCCCCCCGCTGTCCCGGCGCGCGTAACACCCGAGCCGGTCTTTGCATTTTCTCCAGCATCACTCAAGGCGTGTTCAACCGCAAGGCGATCTCGGCTTCACAAAATCGCGCGCCTGGCCGCCGCCTTCAATCCCGTGGCCGCGTGCCGGCGAGCAGCATGTCGACGGTGGTCCCGTCGGACGAGAGCGGCATCCGGAGCGATTCCCATTGGCGTTTGCGGCCGTCCAGGATGCGCTCATAGCGCACGCAGGCCGGCTCCCCGCGTGCGACGACGCCCTCCCAAGATTTTTGCAGAAGCGTGCCGAACTCGCGATGGGGATGCTGATCGACATACGTGCCTGTGAGGTCGAGCCCCACGCGATGGACAAGCTCGCTGCCGTAGAGCCGGAAGCGGAAGCGAATCGGGCGGTAGGTGACGTCGACCAGCGTCACCCAGCCGAGCACGTAGGCGAAGTCGAGCGGGTCGATGTCGCGTCGCGCCGGAAAACGGCGGTCTCCGCGCTTATCGCGCCAGTAGAGGTAGAGCCGCTGCAGCTTCTCATCCTCGATCGCCAACAACGGGTCGTCGGGAGGGTTGGTCATCGGATCTCCACGTCACGCGGGTCCGCCGGGCCGGGAGTAGCCCGCGATCCTGAACGGACGGATAATGCCTCGCATGTTCGGGGCCTTCTCTCAAGAGATCGTTAACGTCCGGGACACAACCATCCGGATGGGGCGCGCCGGCAAAGGGCCGCCCATCCTGCTGTTGCACGGCAATCCGCAGACATTGTTCATGTGGAACAAGGTCGCACCGCTGCTGGCCCGCGATTTCACCGTGGTCGTTACAGACTTGCGCGGATACGGTGAGAGCGGAAAGCCTGCCACGACGGCCGACCATGCGCCGTACTCCAAGCGTGCCATGGCCGCCGATCAGGTCCACGTGATGCGATATCTGGGTTTCGAGCAATTCTTCGTCGCCGGCCATGACCGCGGCGGACGCGTCGCTTACCGGATGGCATTGGATCATCCGGATCGCGTCCGCAAGCTCGCGGTCCTCGATATCGTTCCGACGCTGCACGCTTTCGGTCACGCCGATGCGAAGTTCGGCCTCGGCTATTATCATTGGTTCTTCCTGGCGCAGCCATTCGATCTGCCGGAGCGGCTGATCGGTGCCGATCCGGACTATTTCTGGCGGTGGCACACGACGCGCGGCCCGCGACCTCCGGACTTCTTTGCGCCCGAGGCGCTCGCAGACTACCTCCGGTGCTTTCGCGACCCGAAGACGATCCATGGCATCTGCGAGGACTATCGCGCCGCCGCGACGATCGATCTGGTTCACGACGTCGAGGATTTCGGTGCCCGGAAGATCGGCTGTCCCGTTTTGACCTTATGGGGTCGGCGCGGCAAGCTGGATACTTGGTACGACGTCATCGCCGTATGGCGCGAATGGGCGGATGATGTGCGCGGCAGAGCGTTCGATTGCGGCCATTACTTGGCGGAAGAGGCACCCGAGGAGACAGCCAAAGAACTGCGCGGGTTCTTTTCCGGCGCGGCGTGAAATCGCCAGCAGGCGGGAGAGGCAGGGAGACCATGGTGCGCGGAAGAGTCATGGAAATTCGGGACGACGGGATGGGCCGTGCGCGCGGCGATCACGAGTTCGCGCAATTGCCGCAGCCGGGCGACCGATTGGTTCTCGGCAACGACGATGGCGATCTCGAGATGATGCGCGTCATCCGCATCAAGCACGTGCCGATTCGCGTTCCTCATTCGAAGCTGGAAGGGTCCGAGCCGCTGGCCATGGTCTACGTCGAATGGGAGGCGGAGTGGAACGAGAAGGTGTGAGGTCCCAGCCCCGCGGGTCATGGCACCGCGACCGGCGCCGTCGTCGGCCAGACAGCGGTAGCGGGGGCCAATAAGCGGCTTTAGTCTCTTGGCCTAAGGTACAAGGTCTTCGGCAAAAGACCAATCGGCGATAATTTTGTTTTCGACGCCGATGCGCCGCCGCAAGATCGGTCGGTGCTGCCTGACGACGTCAAGAATTTCATCCGCGCGACGATCAAATCGATCTGGGCGCTGGAGCTGCTGCTGTACCTGCGAGCGCACAGCGACCGGACCTGGGACGTGAAAGTGCTGGCTCGCGAGCTGCGCGCGTCGGAGCCCGCTCTCCGCGGCAGCCTCGGCTTGTTCCGCGCGGCTGGCGTGGTCAAGGAGGAATCTGACGGGAGCGTCCGCTATGCCCCGACGGCCGATCATCTCGATCCGCTCGTACGGCGGATCTCCGACATTTATGGCACCTTCCCTTTGGCGATCTCGAATGAGATCTATGCCCCGGAGAGCAAGCTCCAGGATTTCGCCGACGCGTTCCGTCTGAAGAAGGACAAGGAGTGACCGATGGTGGTCTTCCAGCCGCTCGTGTTCCTGCTCTGCATCGCCACCAGCGTAACCTGCATGTGGCTGCTGTTCCGCGGCTGGCTCCGCACCGGGACCCGCCTGCTGTTCTGGAGCGCGATGTGCTTCGTGTTCCTGGCGTTGAACAATTTCTTCGTGTTCATCGACTTCGTGGCTTTGCCTGACGTCGATCTGCGTCTGCTACGGCTCATTCCGTCCCTGATCGCAGTCAGCGTCCTGCTGTGGGGCCTGGTCTGGGAGGCCGACTGAGATGGATGATCTCTACACCTTCCTGTCCGGCCTGATCGCGATGGGGTTTCTCGTCCTCGCGATGTTCTTCGGCCGGTTCTGGCGGCGCACCGGGGATCAGCTGTTCGCGGCGTTCGCGGCCGCCTTCATGCTGCTCGCGATCAATCAGACCGTGGCCGAGCTCGTCGACCTCGGACGGGAGGAGAGAGGCTGGGTCTGGCTGCTGCGCCTGGCGGCGTTCCTGCTCATCATCATCGCGATCGTGCGCAAGAACGTCGGAACAGGCGCCAAGCCTTAGCTGCGCCGCATCGGCCGGACAAAGGCCACGATGCCCCCGGCGATCATCGCGGCAATCCCACCAAGCACGTAGAGCACCGTCTCGTGGCGGTATGTCCCGGCCGCCTGGGACAGGTGTTCGATTGGCGCACCCGACCCCGTAATGCCGATGACGAGGAATACCGCGCCGCCGATCATGAAGACGGCGCCGAAGATACGATCCCATCGGTACGGGCGCGGGCGGACGAGTGTGGAAGGCATGCCCAGGCAACGCCGGGACGTGCCTCCGGTTCCCGGCGGCGGCCCGGGGCTCTGATTTGCGATCAAGCCCCGGGTAGCGTGATATTACGCGGCGCGGATGTCGGCCAGGAACCGGTCGACTTCGGCGCGCAGCTTTTCGCCCTGGCGGGCAAGCTCGCCGGCAGCACCCATCACCTGGTTGGAGGCAGCGCCAGTCTCGCCGGCGGCCTTGGTAACGCCGGAAATGTTACTCGAAACCTCAGTCGTGCCCGCGGCGGCCTGCTGGACGTTGCGCGCGATCTCCTTGGTTGCCGCACCTTGCTCCTCCACGGCCGACGCGACGGTCGTGGCGATCTCGTTGATGCGGGTGATCGTGCCGCTGATCCCTTCGATTGCCGCTACTGAATCGCCGGTGGCACTCTGGATGGCCTTCACCTGGCTGGCGATGTCCTCGGTGGCCTTCGCGGTCTGGGTCGCCAGCGATTTTACTTCCGACGCGACGACGGCGAAGCCCTTGCCCGCTTCGCCGGCGCGTGCCGCCTCGATCGTCGCGTTGAGCGCAAGGAGATTCGTCTGTCCCGCGATGTCGTTGATCAGCTTCACGACCTCGCCGATCTTCTGGGCGGCCTCGGCGAGCGCCTTGACCTGATCGTTCGTCTTCGTTGCGTCCGTCACCGCCTGGCTCGCAATGCGGGTTGACTCCGCTACCTGGCGGCTGATCTCGGCAATTGACGACGACAGCTCCTCGGCGGCACTCGCCACCGTCTGGACGTTTCCAGTCGCCTGCTCGGCCGCCGCGGCGACCGCGGTCGCCTGGCGGCTGGTTTCCTCTGCGGTGGCCGACATCGACTGCGCGGTCGACTGCATTTCCGCCGAAGCCGAAGCCAGGGAGCCGAGCGCCGCGGACGCGGACTGATCGAAGCGCTCGATGAAGCCTTCGACCGCGGCTTGGCGACGCTCCTTCTTGGTCTGCTCCGCCTTCTGCTCGGCTGCGAGGCGGTCGCCCTCGATCATGTTTTCCTTTAACACCTGCACGGCCTTGGCCATCTCGCCGATCTCATCGCGGCGGTCGAGGCCTTCGACCATGACGCTCAGATCATGCTTGGCGAGACCGCGCATGATGTCGGTCGTGCGCGCGATCGGCTGCGCCACGGCGCGCACAATCAGGTAGCCGGCAACCATGCTGAGCACCGCCGCGAGCAGCAAGGCACCGATGATCCAGTATTGCGCCGACACGTAAGCGGCCTCACCGGCGTTGGCGGCCTTGCGGCCTTCGCTGGAGTTCCACTGGACGTCCTTGGCGATCTTCTCGTTGATCTTCGAGACGAACGCTTGCCGCATCGGGCCGTTGAAGAATTCGATCGCACCGACCCGATCCTCGCCGCGCACGAGGTCGGCGAGCTTGTGATTGAGCGCCACGTACTCGGTCCAGCCAGCCTTGATCTCTTCGGCCAGTTGCCGCTCGAATCCCGGCGTCACGAGCGCCTTGTACTTGGCCCAGGCCTTCTCCGCCGTGGCTTGCGCTTCGTCGGTGGCCTTGAGCTCG
>Ga0335084_10008853_pt1 | contig 10038 bp, 9 predicted proteins | sample Lox_Sample_44_FD_206721 | JGI IMG/M metagenome (GOLD analysis project Ga0335084, IMG submission 206721) | Soil microbial communities from Loxahatchee National Wildlife Refuge, Florida, United States - Lox_Sample_4.4 | ecosystem: Environmental > Terrestrial > Soil > Wetlands | place: USA: Florida... | reverse complement strand
TGCTGCGTTCATGGCCTCCCCTCCCGTCAGTCACCGCATTATGATGAGCGGAATTCCGAAGTATCGAGCTGTCTTATGCTGCTATGCCACACAAATAAGCTCTGCGCATCCATATCAGCAAGCAATCAATGGAAGCAATGGCTTGTTCATTTCATCACAAACTGTGACGGCCCTCGCGATCTGAGGCTGCGGGTGAAGAAAAAAATTCCGAAAAGGCGACACCCTTCGCTCAGCCCAATGTTCGCGAAAAAGGATGGGGAACGCATTGCTGATTTTGTGCGAGCAACGCGTCAAATGACGGACGCTGGTCGACCTTTCGCCCGCGATGCGACTGTCGTTGCGTGCGTTTCGCAGAAGGCAGGACGCTCAAATCCATGACCGGTCGGCCACGGAAAATGCGAAAGCTCGTGCGCACAGCGCCCCACCTGGGGCGGTTGATCCGGTGTGCAACCGGTGCAGCGGTATCGCGCTCGGCTACTGCGAGTGCGCGCCGATAACCAGCGTCGTACGCTCGGGATGTCCAGCATTTGTTCAACTTCTCTTCGAGCTGCTCCCTGTTGGCTTCGCGCAGAACAAGTCGCGCAAGCGAAGCAGCTTAGCGCCCGAGCTCGGCAGGTTTTTCCGCGTGACTGGAGGAGTGCAGAACTTCGGGCCAATGGAACCGCCGATTAAGATTCCGGTCGGTTTCTATGTCATTCATCATCCCAAAGGCAACGTGCTGTTCGACACCGGCAACAATGACAAAATCATCACCGACCCGAGCTATTGGGGTCCCAACTTCAAAGCGATCATGCCGGTCAACACGCCGGACGTGGCGATCGATGTACAGCTCAAGAAGATCGGCATGACGCCCGACGACATCAAATATGTCGTGGTGAGCCACATGCATCTGGATCACGGCGGCAACGTCGCGAAGTTTCCCAACTCGACTCTCGTCATCCAGCGTGACGAAATCAATATGGCGTTCTTCCCGCCTGAGCCGTTCGCAGGACCCTACATCCCGGGCGATGCATACGCCCTGCGCGCCGCCACCGGGAGCTCCAAGCCCAACGCGATGAAGATGGTGATCCTCGAGAAGCAGGACATGGACATTTTTGGCGACGGCAGCGTCATCGTGAAGAACTGGCAGGGTCACACCGCTGGCAGCCAGATGCTGCTGGTACGCCTCCCCAAGAGCGGACCGACGATTCTCACCGGGGATAACGTCTACTTCCGCGAGAACGTCGAAAAGAGCCTGCCTCCCAATCTTGTGCTTGCCTACAACCCGTCGGGGATCATGCGCGCTTACGAGTGGATCCGCTACATGATGGCAACGGAGAAGGCGGATTTCTTCACGGCGCACGACCCGGATGCATTCAAAGCGATGAAGAAAGCGCCGGAGTACTACGAATGATCTGCTAGCCATCCGCTGGACGATTGGCGAGCTCGCCGGGGCGATTAAATCGCTCCGGCTTTTCATTCGTACGCACCGATGACTTCTATCCTGGTTGCGGACCATTTGACCAAGTGGTATGGCCCGCGGCTTGCCGTATACGACGTCTCCTTCGAAGTTGAAAAAGGCGAGGTGATGGGTCTGCTCGGCCCAAACGGCTCGGGGAAGAGCACGATCCTGCGCATTTTGACCGGGTACTTGCGCCCTTCCAGCGGCACGGCGCGGGTGGACGGCTTCGACGTCGTCACGGATGGACTGGAGGCGCGCAATCTCGTCGGCTATGTTCCCGAGGACGTGCCCTTGTATACCCACATGCGGGTTACCGAGTTCCTTGCGTTCATGGGCAGCCTGCGCGGTCTGGAGGGTGCGCGGCTGCGTGCCGCAATCGCCTCGGCCTGTGAGCGCGTTTCCCTGCAAGCGGTGCAAGACCTGCTGATCGCCAAGCTGTCGCGCGGCTACCGCCAGCGCGTGGCGATCGCGCAAGCGCTGATCGGCAACCCTCAACTGCTCATTCTCGACGAGCCAACCAACGGCCTGGATCCGCGCCAGATCATCGAGCTGCGCGGCTTGATCCGCGCGCTGGCAAGCTCCTGCGCGGTAGTCGTCACCTCGCACGTGCTCGCCGAGATCGAGCGGATCGCCAACCGCGCCGCCATCTTGTTGAACGGACGCCTGCTCGCGGTACACTCGATCACCCGCGCCGGCGCCGCGTGCTCACTGCGAATCCGGGTTCATGCCGGCGACCATCACGCCGTCGCGGCATGCATCACCAGCATACCGGGGGTGTCGCAACTTGCTCTGGACTCATGGGCGGATTCGATTTCCGCGTGGCGCGTCGAGGTTACGCGAGAAGAGATTGCCGAAAACATCAGCACGAATTTAACCCGAGCCGGGTTCGGCGTGCGTGAAATTGCTACCGCTGCTTCCGATCTGGAGACCACATTTCTGCGGCTGACCGGTCAAGGAGTCGCGCAATGAAGCTGTTCGGCACGCTGCTCCACAAAGAAGTCCTGGCATTGTTCTCATCTCCGATCGCGTACGCGGTCATCGCCGTCTATCTCTTGCTGGTCGGTTACAGCTTTACCGCGAGTCTGTTCATGACGCGGATGGCCACGCTCGTCCACATCTTCTTCCAGGCTTCGGTGCTGCTGGTTCTGATGATACCGATCCTGACCATGCGCCAGTTTTCCGAGGAAAGAAAGTCGGGGACGCTGGAGCTGCTGCTCACAGCGCCGGTGCGCGAGTCCGCGATCGTGCTCGCCAAGTTCGGCGCGAGCCTCGCGGTGGTTTTGGTGATGATCGCACTGACGTTCAGTTATGCAATCGTCCTGGCTCTCTACAGCCAGCCGGACTGGGGGCCGATCTACAGCGGTTATGTCGGATTGATCGCGATGGGTGCGGCGCTGACGGCGCTCGGTGTGATGATCTCGGCGCTCACCGCCAATCAGATCGTGGCGGCGGCGGTCTCGCTCGGATTGTTCTCGTTGCTGTGGATGCTCGATTCGGCGGCGGCGCTGCTGCCCGATCCCTTCGAAAGTTTCTTGATCAATCTGTCGCTGCTCGCGCACTTCACGCCGTTTGCCACCGGCGCCATGTACACCTCGGACTTCGGCTTCTTTCTGAGCGTTACGCTGCTCGGCTTGTTCCTCGCCACCCGTGCCCTCGCACGACGATAGATGATGGAGCACGCGGTCGACATACGCAATTTGCTATGGTTTGCCGGCTGGCTGGCCGCCATCGCAGTGCTGTTCATGCTTGCCGTCCAGCTGCCTCTGCAGACCAGGTTGCGCCGCAGCGGGTGGCTATACGCGTGGGGAATCGTAATTGCGTCGATCGTGGTTGTGGTCACCGCCAATGCGGCGCTGGTCCTGCACGATGCTTACGTCGATCTCACGCGCGAGAAGGTATTTACGCCCTCGCAGCGAGCGATGAGCGTCGTGGAGCACCTTGAGAAGGACGTCGCACTGACTTATTTTTACCAGTCGCAGGACCCGGCCGGGCGGCGGTTGAAAGATGTGCTCGAGGTCATGGCGCACCGCAATCCGCATCTGCATGTGCGCGCGGTCGATCCCGACAAGCAGCCGACACTGGCCCAGAACTATGGGGTCAAGCTCTATAACGCCGCAGTGCTGGAGAGCGAAGGCCGAAGGGTGCTGGTGCAGACGACTAATGAGATCGACATCGCGATCGGTATCCAGCGGGTGCTGCGCGAAAAGGTAATAGTCGTCTGTTTCCTCGAAGGACACAACGAGCTGCCCATGGATAACTTCGAGTTCCACACACATCTCGAAGGTATGGGAGGCCACTCTCATGGCGACGCGGATTCTGCGGTAGTGCAGATGGCCGGACATGGCATCGGACGTCTGCGCCGCTCCCTGGAAGCGCTTGGCTATGACGCGCGCAAGGTGGTCCTCGCCACACAGCTCGCGGTGCCGACGGATTGCTCGCTCGTGATCGACGCCAATCCGCGCACGACCTTTCTTCCAAGCGAAGGCGCAGCGCTGGAGGCCTATCTCCAAAAAGGCGGCTCTGCCCTGTTCCTGTTCGACCTCGGCTTCGTGCTCGAGGCGCGCCTTGCCGCACTACTGGACAAGTACGGTGTGCGTCCCGAACAGAAGGTAGTAATCGACCCGCTCAGTCATTACTCGACCGATGCCGAGATGGTTGCCGTCGGCGGGTATGCACCCAATCCGATCACCCGCAATATCTCCATGACGTTCTACCCCGGAGTGCGCCCGTTGCAGCTCACAACTCCAGCCCCGGGCATCCGCACTGCGCCCCTGTTCGAGAGCAGTCGCGACAGCTACACTAAGAACACCAGACCCGTGCAAACGCGGGAAGTGTCCCAGGAAGCAACCGCGCTCCCCGCGCAGACGCCGCCCACGCCTAGGCCCAGCGTACTTGCCGCGATATCCGAGGGCAGTCTGCCTGGGGCCGGCGTCGGGGCTCCAGCATCACGCGTCATCGTCGTCGGCGATGGCGATTTCGCCAGCAATTCGTTTCTGCCGTACATGGCCAACAGTGACCTCGCGCTGGCGATGGTACGGTGGCTTGTGCACGAGGAGGGCTCGGCGAAGATCGCGTCGCGAATCCCGGTTCCAGCCACGATTCTGCTCACTCAGCCGCAAATGCGCGCGATCTTCCTCGCCCTGGAGGTTGCGCTGCCGCTCTCTGTCATCGCAGTAGGCGCAGGCGTCTGGTGGCGCCGCCGATGAAAAGAGCCACGGCTATCGCCGCCTTGGCAGGGGGAGCCGCATTGGTCTTCCTTGTGGTCATGGTGATCACCGGGGCGCGTCCGGAGCAACGTCAATACGTAAAGTTCGAGGCCAAGGGCGTCATGCAACTCCCGCCGGAGCAGATCACGCGGGTCGCGTTGCGCGTGGGGACGCGCACGGCGGTGCTGGTGCGCACTGCCGACAACCGTTGGCTCCGCGAAAACGGCGAGCCGCTTGGTGCAGCCGCTGGCAAGCGCCTGTCGATGGCGGTGCAATTCATGAATACATCTGAACCCGTCAGAGTGCTTGAGCCGGGTGATCTAACCGGTACCGACCGGCGTGAATTCGGTCTGGATCAACCGCACCTGTCGATCGTGCTTTTCGAAGGTGAGCGCCAGGTGATCGGCGCGCAATTCTGTGGCCGCAACCCCGACGGCATGCTGCAATACGTTGCGCTCGAAGGCCGGCGGGAGCTTTACCTGCTGTCGCGCTTCGTCGGCGAAGAGTGGGACGCGGCGGCTAAGGCAGCGCTCGGCGGGTAGGGGCGGCGTGCGGGGCTTGCAGGGGAATGCCATGTAGCCTTAGGGACCGCCAGACGAAGAGGAATGGGTACTTCAAGTCCTGAGCAGCCTCGCCTTGCTCACTTTGAGCCGCCTCTCCAGCGAGCAGATCTATCCGCCTTGACTGCCGTGCCAAAGCACCTCTCCTGTTTTCACGTCCGGGGCTCTTCTCTCCTGCGGCAGATATCCCATCCTGGTGTGTTCTCGACAGTCTGTGTGCTTCGACGCGAGCCTTTGTTAAAGTGAGGTCTTACGCTCGCCAGCGTCCTCCCGACCGAGCGGAAAAGCGATACGCTTTCCTAAATCAATGTATCGATAGTAGATTGCGATCTCACCGTCCGCCAGACCGCGAGAGGCGAGGGTTCCATGGCCATTGGCTGATGCGCTCCGAAAGCCACCGCCCAGGGCTATGGGCGAGGTAGCGAGTTGTCTCGTCGTGATTGTTCCCATCGTGCTCGTTGCCATCTGGGTGCCGTTTGGAGCTGGCTTACAGTGATTGGCAATTGATAAGATTGGACGATGGTGGAGCCAATCGGCAAGCAGTGCAAGAACTTAGAGAACGACTGTAGACCAGCTAAGATGGCCTTGGACCATGTCGTAACGGACTTAAGATCGCTTGGCCGCAAGGCCGTGCCGGTTCGAGTCCGGCTCCGGGCACCATAGTGAGCTCGCGGTCAAGAGGCGGACATCCTAAGAGCATCCGGCATGCCACTTGCAAGGCCGTTTTCGAGTTGGTCCCTACGAGCTGCTGCCAAAGTTCTCCAGTAATCCAATCCGCTGAACGCTTGCCCAAACGATCGCGACGTCTGCCTGTCCAAAAGCCGGGAAACGCAATGCGTACCATAGTCACGGTGCTGGAAAACGCAACTGCGGGAATTGGAATATGGGGAATGGCAGGCTTTCACATCTATACGGTTGTGGTGGCATACCGCGTCTCCGGGCTGTTAGCCGCGATCTTCACCGCGATATGGCCTCCGTTCACCGAAGTGTACTGGTTGGTCCGATATCGGTTCGTCTCGGGAAGTACCATCAATGAGTACAGCGTCTGGTTCCTGGCCTTGATGGTGACGGGTCTGACCTTTGTGGCCTGCAGGTACGCACGTAAACGGTTTTTTGCAGCCGAGCGCTAAGGAGGCAGTCCTGCGCACCGAATGGATGAGTTACGCTCGGAGCCACTATCCTTCGGCTGTAGCCCTCGGCATCATGTACGAAGGGAGTCCGCCCCGGGACCTTGAATGGCGCTTGGTCGCAAGCGCTTGATCCCGAACACTCCGGGACCCGAACCTTCGCTGTAGCGCTAAAGTCCTCGTCCACCCTTCCGTTAAAGGCCAGCAGCAACCTGCGGCGCGCCCATTTGGCGGCCGCGATGCAGCTCGCCTCCGAGCCAAAGCCAGGCAACGAGCGCGGCCTCGTTGATCCTTCACAACAACAGTAACAAGCATGCTCGTAATCATCGGCTACGTCGTCATTGTCGGGGCGGTGTTCGGCGGGTTCGCCCTCGCCGGTGGCCACCTCGGCTCGCTGCTGCAACCCGTCGAGCTGCTCATGATCTTCGGAGCGGCGGCCGGCGCCTTCTTTGTCGCCAATTCGGGCAAGGTCATCAAAAGCACCTTGAAGGCGCTGCCTTCCGTGCTCAAAGGCTCGAAGTACTCTAAGGCCTTGTACCTCGAGCTGCTGTCCTTGCTCTACGACATTCTTTCGAAAGTGCGCAAGGAAGGCTTGATGTCGATCGAATCGGACGTCGACAATCCCGAGCAGAGCCCGATCTTCTCTAAGTATCCGCACATCCTCGGTGATCACCATGGCATGGAGTTCCTCACCGACTATCTGCGCCTGATGGTCGGCGGCAATCTGAATGCCTTCGAGATCGAAAACCTGATGGATGTGGAAATCGAGACGCATCACCACGAGGGCGAAATCCCGGTGAACGCCATGGCCAAGATGGGCGATGCGCTGCCCGCCTTCGGTATCGTGGCGGCGGTGATGGGCGTGGTGCACACCATGGAATCGGTGGGTCTGCCACCGGCGCAGCTGGGCAAGCTGATCGCTGCCGCTCTGGTCGGGACATTCCTCGGCATCCTGCTCTCGTACGGCTTCGTGGGCCCGCTGTCCACGCTGCTCGAGCACAAGCTCAACGAGTCCAGCAAGATGCTTCAATGCATCAAGGTAACGCTCCTGGCGAGCTTGAACGGTTACGCACCGCAGGTGGCGGTGGAATTCGGCCGCAAGGTGCTCTACTCGACGGAGCGTCCGACCTTCAGTGAGCTCGAAAGCGAAGTCAAGCAGCGCAAAGGCAAGTAGACCGCCGCGTTCATGAGCGACGATTCCCAAAGACCGATCATCGTCAAGCGCGTCAAGAAGGGCGCGCATGCGCACCACGGCGGGGCCTGGAAGATCGCCTATGCGGATTTCGTGACCGCGATGATGGCGTTCTTCCTGCTGATGTGGCTGCTGGGCTCAACCACCAAGGCGGAATTGCAGGGTATTGCCGAGTTCTTCAAGACGCCACTCAAGATCTCGCTCATGGGTGGCTCGGGCGCGGGCGACTCCACCAGCGTGATCAAGGGCGGCGGCTCGGACATCACGCGCGTCGATGGACAGCAGAAGCACGGCGAAAACGCGACCGGCCGCAAAGTCACCGACCTGAAGTCGGCCGAGCGCGAGCTTGCACTGCGCGACAAACAGGTGCTGAAGGAACTCAAGCTCAAGATCGATGGGGCCATCACGGCAAGCGCCACGCTGAGCCAGTTCAAGAATCAACTCCTGATCGACATCACCACCGAGGGTCTGCGCATTCAGATCGTCGATGAGCAGAATCGTCCCATGTTCGCGATCGGCAGCTCCATGCTGCAACCCTACACGCGCGAGATCGTGCGTGAGATCGCCAAAGTCATCAATGAAGTGCCCAACCGCGTCAGCTTGTCCGGCCACACCGATGCCACGCCATACTCGGGAGGCGAGGGCGGTTACAGCAATTGGGAGCTCTCCGCCGACCGCGGCAACGCGCTGCGGCGCGAGCTGATTGCCGGTGGGATGGACGACAAGCGCATCGCGCGTGTGATTGGCTTGTCTTCCTCCGTGTTGCTGGACCCTGCCGACCCGTACAACCCGGTGAACCGGCGCGTCAGCATCATCGTAATGAACAAGAAAGCCGAGGACGCGGCCACGCACGATGGCGGTACGCTCGATGTCGAGCAGCCGGAAGACATCAACGCGGAGTTGCTCGATGCCGGCAATGCAAAGCAGTGAAGAGCTGGTCTGGGCGCCACGTGCCACCGAGCCGGCGCGCGGCGTCCCGCTGGTACGCGCACTGCTGGCACAACTAGTCGCCGGCCTCATCTTGGCCGCCTATATGCAACTCGTCAGCCGCCCACCCCTGCATCCCCTCTTTGTCGTGGGCGTTGCAGCCGCAGTAATGGGACAAGCGCTGCGGCTGCCATATTGGTGGCTGCCCATCAACGCTGCATTCATTCCCGCCGCAGTGACCCTGCGCGGCCTCTCGATCTCCCCGGTCTGGTTCCTGGCGGCCTTCGCCGCGCTGCTGATGGTCTTCTGGAGCACGTATCGTACTCGGGTGCCGCTGTACTTGAGCAGCGCCCGCGCATGCGAGCGGCTGGCGCAGTTGGTCCCGCTCGACGCCAGCGCACGTGTTCTCGATCTGGGGTGCGGCTTTGGCGGTGTCATGCTCGCCCTGCGCCGTCTGCGACCGAAGTTGCAGATTGCGGGCCTTGAAGTCGCCCCTTTGCCGTCCTGGGTTGCCAGAATGCGGCTGCGCGGTGATGCCTGCAGTGCCGTTCATCGCAAGGATTTTTGGGAAGAGGACTTCAAAGGCTACGACGTGGTATACGCGTTCTTGTCCCCGGAGCCGATGGAGCAGCTTTGGCGAAAAGTGCGCGCACAGATGCGTCCAGGCACTTTGTTCGTCAGCAACAGTTTCGTAGTTCCGGACGTAGCGCCCGATCTTACCCTGCCTCTGTCGCATAGCGGCGTGCGCGCGCTTTACGTCTGGCGCGTGCGAGGTTGAAGGACATCGCATGAAGTCGCTGCAGGACTGGGTCAAGCTGCTGGGGACGCTGAAGACTCCGGTGCTGGCCTCCACGGTGGACGAGATCGCCCGGCTGCGGGAAAACGAAGATACAGTCACCGGGCGCGATCTTTCCCAGATACTGCTGCGCGATCCGTTGATGACCCTCAAGGTGCTGCGCTTCTCGCAGTCGCGCCTGAACCGCCGGAACACAACGGAGGTCACGACTGTAGAGCACGCATTGATGATGCATGGGCTGTCCAGCTTCTTTCGCGAAATGCGCGACGTGATCGCGCTCGAAACCCAGCTGTCAGCGCATCCGGAGGCGCTGGACGGCGCGCTCCGCGTCATCAGCCGAGCGGTACACGCCGCCAGCGTCGCGCGCAATTTTTCGGCGCTGCGGCACGACATGGAAACCGACGAGGTGCAGACCAGTGCTTTGCTGCACGATCTGGCCGAACTGCTGTTGTGGTGTACCGCTCCAGAAACCGCGTTGCAAATCGAGCAAATGGTCACGCACCATCGCGGCCTGCGCAGCGCCGCAGCACAACAGGCGTGCCTCGGCTTCACGTTGGTAGACCTGCAGCTCGCCCTCGCCCGCGAGTGGAAGTTGCCCAATCTGCTGCTTACACTGATGGACGACGCGCGTGCTACCCATCCGCGCGCGTTGACGGTGAGCCTGTCGGTTGCGCTAGCGCGCCACTGTGCGAACGGCTGGGACGATCCGGCGCTGCCGTCCGATTTCGCCGCGATCCAGAAGCTCATCAATCTTCCGCCCGAAGGTGTGCAACGCTGGACCAATCAATC
>Ga0335084_10008852_pt1 | contig 10039 bp, 10 predicted proteins | sample Lox_Sample_44_FD_206721 | JGI IMG/M metagenome (GOLD analysis project Ga0335084, IMG submission 206721) | Soil microbial communities from Loxahatchee National Wildlife Refuge, Florida, United States - Lox_Sample_4.4 | ecosystem: Environmental > Terrestrial > Soil > Wetlands | place: USA... | reverse complement strand
CCCTCAAGGCGGATCTGTCGCCGGCGAGCGTCGTCACAATCTATCTGCTGCCTTCGCTCCTCGATCGGCTGCAGCCGCGGCTGCTGGCGCAGTTGCGGCCCGGCTCCCGCGTGGTGACGCACGCGTTCTCCATCAAGGGCTGGCTGCCGGACAGGACGGAGTTGGTGCGGCTGTCCGCGCGGCACGAGGGACAGGGCGACGAGAGCCGGATCTTTCTCTGGGTGGTGCCCGCGCAGGCGCGCGGCGCCTGGACCGCGCCTGGCGGCTGGCAACTGCGCATCCAGCAAAACTTTCAGCAGGTCGAGGTCGAGGCGTCGCTCGCGGGAAAGTCCCTGGCTGTCGACCAAGCGCGGCTGGAGGGAACAGCGCTTTCCTTCTCAGGGCCGGGTCTGGCGTTTCGCGGCCGGGTCGAAGGCGACCTGCTCTCCGGCGAGATCGACCGCGGCGGCCGGCGCGAGACGCTCGAGTTCAATCGCATGCAGTAGAGCAGGCCGCCCACCGAACGGCCGGCCGAAGCGCGCGTTGCAGGGCGCGCGGCGGGAGTGGGTAACGGGGGAACGCCGGCGTTCCCCCCGTTCCTATAGAACCTTGCCGGGGTTCATCAGGCCGCGCGGGTCGAGCGCCTGTTTGAGCGCGCGCATGAGCTCCAGCTCGAGCGGTTCCTTGTGTCGGCGGATCTCCTCGCGCTTCAGCTGCCCCAGGCCGTGCTCGGCCGAGATCGAGCCGCCGAGCGCGTCCACGACGCCGTAGACCACGCTGTTCACCTCGGCCCGGCGCGCCAGCAGCGCCTCGCTGCCCACGTTGTAGTGGATGTTGCCGTCGCCGATGTGGCCGAAGGCGTAGACGGGCTCGCCCGGAAACGCGGCTTGCAGGGCCGCACCGGCGCGCTCGATCAGCTCGGGAACCTTCGACACCGGCACCGAGACGTCGTGCTTGACGTTGGTGAACTGCGCTTCCGGGATGGTTTCGCGGATGCGCCAGAGGGCTTGCGACTGGGCGGCGCTCGCTGCGAGCGCAGCATCCTCCAGCAGGCCGGAAGCGTCGGCAAAAGCCTGCTCCACCCGCGCGGCGAGCGCGACGGGCTCGCCGGCATCGGCGAATTCCGCGAGCGCGTACCAGGGGTGCGCCTGCGGCAGCGGATCGCGCAACGCCGGTACGTGCCGCAGCACGGCCTCGAGGCAGCGGCGCGAAACGAGCTCGAAGGCGCTGACGCGCTCGCCAAGCCGCGCCCGCAGCTGCGCGAGCAGCTCGACTGCGCGCGCCGGACTGCGCAGCGCGATCCAGGCCGTCGCCTGCGCCGAGGGCTTGGGGTGGAGCTTGAGCACCGCCGCGGTGAGCACACCGAGCGTGCCTTCTGCGCCCAGGAACAGCTGTTTCAGGTCGTAGCCCGTGTTGTCCTTGCGCAGCGCGCGCAGCCCATTCCAGACTCGGCCATCGGGCAGCACGACTTCGAGCCCGAGCACCTGTTCGCGCGCGTTGCCGTAGCGCAGCACGTTCACGCCGCCGGCGTTGGTCGAGAGGTTGCCGCCGATCTGGCAGCTGCCCTCCGCGGCAAGCGAAAGCGCGAACAGGCGCCCCGCCGCGTCGGCCGCGTGCTGGATCGCGGCGAGCACGCAGCCCGCCTCCACGGTCATCGTGTCGTTGAGCGCATCGATTGCGCGGATGCGATTGAGCCGCGCAAGGGACAGCACGATTTCGGGCCGCGCCCCCGTCGGCACCGAGCCGCCGCACAGGCCCGTATTGCCGCCCTGCGGCACCACCGCGATGCCTTCGCGCGCACATAACGCGACCACGGCTGCGACTTCTGCGGTGCTGCCGGGCCGGAGCACGCACTGCGCCTCGCCGCGGTACTGCCTGCGCCAATCCGTGGTGTAGGGCGCCATGTCCTGCGGCGTGGCGAGGACGTTCTTCTCGCCGATCAGGTTCGCGAACGCAGAGCGCAGCCGGGCATCCATGTTGGGTATTATCGCCCGATGGACTTCTCCTCTCACGATCCGTCGAAGGGCGCGCTTCCCTTCGTCGCCGGCAGCCGCGCGCGCACGATCGAGGAAGCGATCCTCTCGCGCCGCAGCCTGCGCGCCTTCCGGCCCGATCCGGTGCCGCGCGAGACGGTCGAGCGCATCCTCGCGCTGGCGAGCCGCGCGCCCTCGGGCACCAATATCCAGCCCTGGCACGTCACCGTAGTCGCGGGCGAGGCGCGCGCGCGGCTGACGCGGGCGATGTACGCGGAGTTCATGGAACACGGCGAGGAAGCCTGGAAGCGCGAATTCGAGTACTACCCGGTGAAGTGGCGCGAGCCCTATCTCTCGCGTCGGCGCAAGATCGGCTGGGATCTCTACGGGCTGCTCGGCATCGGCAAGGGCGAGCGCGAGCGCACGCACCGCCAGCACGCGCGCAACTATCTCTTCTTCGACGCACCGGTAGGCCTGGTGGTCACGCTGGAGCGCGACCTGCCGGTGGGCGCCTGGCTGGATACGGGAATGTTCGTGCAAACCGTGATGCTCGCCGCGCGCGCCTTCGGGCTGGACACCTGCCCGCAGGCAGCGATCGCTTCTGCGCACCCGGTGTTGCGGCGCGAGCTCGAGATTCCAGCGGAGCAGGTCGTGGTGTGCGGCATATCGCTCGGCTATGCGCATGCCGACGCGGCGGAGAACATGCTGGTCACCGAGCGCGAGCCGGTGGCGCGCTTTGCGCGCTTCATGGGGTTCTGATGCGCGCGTTTCTTTGCCTGCTGGCCCTCGCCGCCGCGCCGGCGTGGGCGCAGCCGCTGGTGGTGGGCGCGGCGCTGCCGCTGAGCGGGCAGCTCGCGGACCTCGCCGCCGACATGCAAAAGGCGCTTCTCCTGTGGCAGGAAAATCGCAATGCCGAGGGCGGCCTGCTCGGCCGTCGCATCGAGCTCAAGCTGCTGGATGACCGCTCCGAGGCTTCCGCGTCAAGGCGGCTCTACGAGCAGCTGATCGACGCCGAGCATGCAGACTTGCTGCTGGGGCCCTTCGGCAGTGCCGCCACGGTGAGCGCCACAGCCGTCGCCGAGCGGCGGCGCCGCGTGCTCGTCAATGTCATGGGCGTGACCGGGAGCACGCAGCGCGCGGGAACGCGCTACGTCTTCCAGGTTCCGGCGCCCGCCGCGGAGTACGGCACCGGCGCGCTCGCCATGGTGAAGGCGGCCGGGTACCAGCGCATCCACGTCGTTGCGCGCAACGACCCCGGTGCGCGCGAGGCCGCGGCGCGCTTCGTCGCGCAGGCCAACGCAGCCGGCCTGGAGGCCGCGGCGGTCGAGCCGGCCGCGGCCGGCCAGATTCCCGAGCAGATCGCCAAGGCGCGCTCCCGCGACGCGCAGGCCTGGATCGCTTTTGGCCAGGCCGAGGACGCGGCCGACATGGTCAAGGCCTTCAAGCGCATCGGCTATGCGCCGTGGATGTTCCTCGCGCAGGGCGCCGCGGAGCCGCGCTTCATTTCGCTGGTCGGCCGCGACGCCGAGTTCACGCTGGGGATTTCGCCCTATCTGCCGAGTTTCAGGACGCGCGGCAACGACACGTTCGTGCAGGCGTGGCGCAAGCGCTGGTCCAGCGAGCCCGGCGCCGTGGCCGCCACGGCGTATGCCGCCGCCCTGGTGCTCGAAGCCGGGGTGCGCGGCGCGCGAGGGGTGGAGACGGAGCGGCTCAGCACTGCGCTCGCCGCGCTCGAGCTCGAAACGCCCATTGGTACCTATCGGGTGGACTCGAACGGCATGCAGGTCGGCGTGAAGCCGGCCATCGTGCAGATCCTCGGCGGCAAGCGCGAAATCGTCTGGCCGGAGGCGCTGGCCACGGCAAAATGGCGGCCTCCCTATCCGCGTTGGGATGAAAGGCCCCGCCGTGGCGCTCAATAGAACCTTCCTCTTTGCCCCCGGCAACCATCCGCGTCGCGTAGAAAAGGCGCTTTCCCTTGGCGCCGATGCCGTGATCCTCGATCTCGAGGACGCGGTCGCCATCTCGGACAAGGCAGCGGCGAGAAAGCCGGTCGCCGAGGCGCTGAAGGGCCCGCGCCGCTGCCGAGGCTACGTACGGCCGAATGCGCCGGCGTCGGCCTTCTGCTACCGGGACCTCGTAGAGACGATCCACGACAAGGTGGACGGCGTGGTGTTGCCGAAGGTCGAGAGCGCGGCCGACCTGCACGCCATCGACTGGCTGATCGCGGCCCTGGAGCGCGAGCGCGGCATCGTGGAGGGCGCGATCGACCTCATCCCGATGGTCGAGACGGCAGCTGGCGTGGCGCGCGTGGACCGCATCCTGCAGGCGCGGAGCCTGCGGCCCTACCGCGCGCCATGGCGCGTGAAGCGCATTGCCTTCGGTGCGGCTGATTTCAGTCTGGACGCCGGGTTGGTTCCCTCGCTCGACGAGCCGGAACTCGCCGAAGCGCGCGCGCGCGTGGTGCTCGCCTCGCGCGCGGCGGGCATGGAGGCGCCACTGGACAGCCCCTGGTTCCACCTGCGTGACGCGGAAGGCTTCCGCCGTGCGCTGGAGCGCAGCCGTCGTGGCGGCTTCCAGGGGCGCATGTGCGTGCATCCGGACCAGGTGCCGATCGCAAACGCCGCTTTCACGCCGAGCGCGGACGAGGTGGCGCGCGCTGAGCGTATCGTCGCGGCGTTCAAGGAGGCGGAGGCGAAAGGTGCGGCGGCGGTCGAGGTGGACGGGCAGATGGTGGACTACCCGGTCGTCTACCGCGCGCAGGCGCTCCTCGATGCGATGCGCGAGATCCGCGCCCAGGGCAGCTGAGACCTGCGCCAGATACTCCTCCCGCTTTCGGTCACCCTCGCGGTCCAGACGCTGGTCGCGTTCGCCATCTACAGCGCGCCGGTGATGGCGCCGGTGGCGGGTCCGGCACTCGGCGTCTCGCCCGCCGCGGTCGGCTATTACATCGCCATCGCGTATTTCGGCAGCATGCTTGGCTCCGCGGCCGCGGGCGGGTGGGTCGCGCGCTTCGGTCCGATTCGGGTCAGCCAGGTCGGGTTGTTGCTGTGCCTCGCGGGCCTCGCGCTCGCCTCGTCGGGCGTGGCGCCGCTGGTGCTCGCCGGCGCGTTTGTCGTCGGGCTGGGCTATGGGCCGACCACGCCCGCGAGCTCGGTGATCCTGGTGCGCGCGGCGCCGCCTGCGCTTTTCTCGCTCACCTTCTCCATCAAGCAGACCGGCGTGCCGGCGGGCGGCGTGCTCGCCGGTTCGATCGTGCCGGCGCTCATCCTTGCCATCGGCTGGCAGTGGGGTGCGGTGACGATCGGCCTGTGCTGCCTGTTGCTCGCCGTGCTGATCGCGCCGGTGCGCGCGCGCTACGACACCGGCCTCAATCCGCACGCGCCCATCTCGATTGCGGCGGCATTCGCGCCGGTCGGGCTGGTGGCGCGCACCCCGCGGCTGCGCGAAATGGCGGTGACGGGCCTGGTGTACGGCGGGGTGCAGATCACCCTCGTCACTTATCTCGTGACCTTCCTCACCGGCGAATTCGCGCTCACGCTCGTGTTCGCCGGATTCGTGATGGCGGTGTCGCAGGTGGCGAGCGTGGCCGGCCGGATCGTCTGGGGCGCGCTCGCCGACCGTGCGCTCGCGCGGCGCACGATGCTCGGGCTGCTCGGCCTGGGGATGGGCGCCTCGGCGCTTGCGACGCTGGCCGCGGCACCGGGCTGGCCGGGATGGCTGCTGTTACTCTTTGCTTCGCTGTTCGGCGCCACCGCGGTGGGCTGGAACGGCGTCTTCCTCGCGGAAGTGGCGCGCATCGCGCCGCAGGGGCAGGTGAGCCAGGCCACGGGGGGGTGCCTGTTCTTCACCTTCCTCGGCGTCGTGGTGACGCCGCTGCTGTTCAACCTCGTGCTGCATCTGGGGGGCGGTTATGCGCTCGCCTATGCGCTCCTCGGCGTGCCGGGCCTCGCGGTGGGCGCAGGCCTGCTGCGCGGACCCCGCAAGATAGAATCGGCGCGATGAGCGCAATCCCTGCGGGATACAAGCCGCTGCCCTCGGCGAGCCCGTTCAACGAACTGGTCGGGCCGCTGCACGAAAAGCGCGGCGAGGGCTTGACCTCGCTTGGCCTGCGCGTGGAGAAGAAGCATTCCAACTCGCGCGGCATCTGCCACGGCGGCGTGCTGGCGACGCTTGCCGACCTCGCGCTCGGCTACGGCATGATGGCAAGAACCGGCGGCCGCGGCGGCTTCGTCACCGCACACCTCGACATCGACTACGCGGGCGCTGCGACCATCGGCGACTGGATTCATTCCGAGGTGGAGGTGCAAAGGGTCGGATCGCGCCTGGCGTTCGCCACCGGCTACCTCTGCGTCGGCGCGCACCGCATCGTGCGCATGAGCGGCATCTTCGCGCTCCCCGGGCGCGCCGCCGCCTAGGGAGCGCCCAGCCTATCCCTGTGAGCGTGCTGCGCGAGGTCATCCTCGTCCACGGCCTGTGGGTGCCGGCGCTGGTGATGACGCCGCTCGCCGCGCGGCTGCAGGCGGCGGGATTTCGCTGCCACCTGTTCGAGTATCCGGGCCGCGACCGGCCGCTGGAAGCGCACGCTGAGCGGCTGGCGCGCTTTGCGCAAAGCGTTGGTCCCGCGCATTTCGCCGGCCACAGCCTGGGCGGCCTGGTGGTGCTCGACACGCTCGAGCGCCGGCGCGAGGTCCAGGCCGGGAACGTGCTGCTGCTCGGTGCGCCGGTGCGCGGCAATTTCGCCGGCCGGCGCCTGGCGCGCCATGGCTGGGGCCGCTGGTTCCTCGGCGCCAGCGAGCCCCTCTGGCGCGAGGGCCGCGGCGCGCACTGGACGCGGCCCGAGCCGCTCGGCGTGCTCGCCGGGTCGTTTCCCGTTGGCCTGGGGCGCCTGTTCGGCGCGCTGCCTGGCGTGAGCGACGGCGTGGTGCGCGTCGAGGAGACCGACGTGGCGGGCATGCGCGAGCGCATCGTCCTGCCGGTGAGCCACAGCGCGATGCTCGTGTCGGCCCGCGTGGCGGCGCAGGCGGTATCGTTCCTCGGCGATGCGCGCTTTCTGCCTCGCGCTTAGCGCGCTCCTGCTGGCGGGCTGCGAGACGCTCACCTATTACGGGCAGGCGGCGGGCGGGCAGCTGTCCCTGATGAGCCGCGCGCAGCCGGTCGAGGCAGTGCTCGCCGACCCGGCGACCGATGCCGTGCTGAAGGAGCGGCTCGCGTTGGCGCGCCAGCTGCGCGACTTCGCCGTGCGTGAGCTGCACCTGCCCGACAACGGCTCCTATCGGAGCTATGCCGAACTCGGCCGGCCCTACGCGCTATGGAACGTGGTGGCGGCGCCGGAGTTCTCGCTCGCGCCGCTCCAGTCCTGCTTCCCGGTCGCGGGCTGCGTCTCCTACCGCGGCTACTACGACAAGGCGGCGGCGGAGCGCTATGCATCCGGATTGCGTGCCGCGGGCAACGACGTCGTGGTGTTCGGCGTGCCGGCCTATTCGACGCTCGGCTGGTTCGACGACCCGCTGCTGTCGACCTTCATCGACTATCCGGAGGCGGAACTGGCGCGACTGATCTTCCACGAGCTCGCGCACCAGCTGGCCTACGCCAAGGACGACTCCACCTTCAACGAGTCCTTCGCCGTGGCAGTGGAGCGCGAGGGGCTGCGCCGCTGGCTGGCGCGGCAGGGGCGCGCGGCGCCCCCGGCGCGCAAGGACGAGTTTGCGGCGTTGATCGAGGAAACGCGCAAGAAGCTGGAAGCGCTTTACCGCACGCACCTGGCGCCCGAGGCGATGCGCCAGAAGAAACGCGCGGAGATGCAGGTGCTGCGGCCGTGGCTCGCCGTGCTCAAGGGGCTCGAGGGGCAGGAGCCGAACAATGCGCTGCTCGCTGCCTACGCCACCTACGCGGATCTGGTGCCGGCCTTCGAGAAGATGCTGGCGGAGGCCGGCGGCGACTTGCCGGCCTTCTACGCGCGCGTCAAGGCGCTCGCGGCACTCGACCCGGCGCAGCGCAAGGCGGCGCTCGAACGTGCTAGCGCGCCGTCCAACCCAGATCCATCGTGAGCGCCGCGCCGGTGATGGTGCCTGCAGGATCGCTGCACAGGTAGGCGACGAAGTCCGCCACCTCGCGCGGCTCGATCAGGCGCTTCACCGCGGCGGGCGCGAGCATGATCTTCTCGACCACGTCCTCGGGCGACATCTTGTTGGCCTTCGCCTGGTCGGCGATCTGGCTGTCGACGAGCGGCGTGCGCACGTAGGCCGGGCAGATCGCGTTCGCGGTGATGCCGTGCTCGCCGCCTTCCAGCGCCGCGGTGCGCGTGAGGCCGACGAGGCCGTGCTTGGCGGAGATGTAGCCGACCTTGAACGGCGAGGCGATGAGCGCGTGGATCGAGCCGATGTTCACCACGCGGCCCCATTTCTGCTTGGTCATCGCCGGCCAGCAGTAGCGCGTGAGGAGAAAGGGCGCGGTGAGCATCAGGGCGATCATGCGTTCCCACTGGTCCTCGGGAAAATCCTCGATCGGCGCTACGTGCTGATAACCGGCGTTGTTGACGAGCACGTGCACGGTGCCGTAACTCTTGAGCGCCGCATCCACCAGCTTCCTGCAGCCCGCGCGCGCGGCGAGGTCCGCGGCGACGAACGTGCCACCCAGCCGCTTGGCATGCTCGGCCCCGGCTTTCTCGTTCACGTCCGCGAGCACCACCTTCATGCCGTCGGCGGAGAGCCGCTCGGCGCAGGCGAGGCCGATGCCGCTCGCCGCGCCGGTGACGATCGCGACCTTGCTCATGTGAGCGGCAAGTCCACGTGCTTCACGAACGCCGGGCGCTGGCGCAGGCGCTCGAACCAGGCCTGCACAGCCGGGAAGGCCGGACGTTCGATCGGCACGCGCATGTAGCGCTGCACCTCGCAGCCGATTGGAATGTCGCCCATCGTGAAGTCTCGGCCGGCGACGTAAGGCTGGCGCGCGAGCGTGTGCTCGAGGATGGGGAGGAGGGCAATGGTCTTCTTCTTGCCTTCCTCGATCGCGTTGCCGTCGCGCTTCTCGGCCGGCGTGCGGATGAGCCCCCAGAAGACATTGCGCATCGCGCCTTGGAAGCCGAATGCCCAGTCCATCCAGCGCTCGGCGTCCGCGCGCGCCTTGAGGTCCGTGGGCCAAAGCGTGCCCGCGCTGTGCTTGGCGCAGAGGTACCTGACGATGGTGTGCGACTCCCACAACGTGAAGCCGTCGTCATCGATGGTCGGCACCAGGCCCGTCGGGTTCATCTTCCGGTACTCGGGCGTGTTCACCACGCCGTATTGCATCCCCGCGTCGATGCGCTCGTGCGGCAGCCCCAGCTCCGCCACGCACCACATCGCTTTCTTCACGTTGACCGAGTTGACCCTTCCCCAAATCTTCAACATCGCACCTCCTGAAAATCGGGGTCAGACCCCAATAAAGGAAAAATCGGGGTCTGACCCCGATTTTCAGAACCCCACTGCCTGTCCATCCCTTCTCGGATCGCTCGCAGCGATGTAGCCACCCTCGGTCTTCCAGATCAGTTGCGCGCTGCCGAACTGGTTGTAATCGTCCACATTGACGATGCGGTGGCCGCGCTTGTGCAGTTCCTCCAGAGTCGCTGCCGTGAAGCCGCCATCCTCCACGCTCACGTCCATGCCCTGCACGAAGCGGAAGCGCGGGCCGTCGCAGGCTGCCTGAGGGTGCTGGCCATAGTCGGCGATGCGCACTACCACCTGCGCGTGGCCCTGCGGCTGCATGGTGCCGCCCATCACGCCGAAGCTCATCATGGGCTTGCCATCCTTGGTGAGGAATCCCGGGATGATGGTCTGGTAGGGGCGCTTCCTCGGCCCGACCTGGTTCGGATGCCCTGGCTTCAGCGAGAACGTGCCGCCGCGGTTCTGCAGCGAGATCCCGGTTCCCGGTACCACTACGCCCGACCCGAAGCCCATGTAGTTCGACTGGATGTACGACACCATCATTCCCGAGGCGTCCGCCGCGGTGAGATAGACGGTGCCACCCTTGGGTGGCTTGCCGTGGCCGAAGTCCTGCGCCTTCTTCATGTCGATGAGCTTGGCGCGCTCCTTCAGGTAATCGGCATCCAGCAA
>Ga0335084_10008850_pt1 | contig 10039 bp, 10 predicted proteins | sample Lox_Sample_44_FD_206721 | JGI IMG/M metagenome (GOLD analysis project Ga0335084, IMG submission 206721) | Soil microbial communities from Loxahatchee National Wildlife Refuge, Florida, United States - Lox_Sample_4.4 | ecosystem: Environmental > Terrestrial > Soil > Wetlands | place: USA... | reverse complement strand
AGCGTGGTCGTCTTCCCGCAGCCGGACGGCCCCAGCATGCTGAAGAACTCGCCCTCCTCGATGTCGAGCGAGAGGTCGTCAACGGCGGCCGCGTCCCCGAAGAGCTTCGAGACGCGCTCGAGGCGTACGTCGATCTCGGTCACTCGCACCCCCTCCGCGGCCCCCCGGCGGACGGTCGTCGTCCCAGGGAGGCGGCAGGGATCATCACACGATCGGCACGGCCTTGGGTAGCCACCGGCCGGAACCTCGCCGCTCCTATCGGTTGTACGAAGCGGCGGCTGCCGGCGGCCTCAGGGAACCGAGGCGGGTTCCTGGCGCCCGGGCGGCTCACCCCCCTCGGACCGGTTCCCGTTCCCGTTCCCGTTCCCGTTGCGTCGCCCCACGAGCAGGGGGAACGCCGTGACCGCGAACAGGATCGCGGCGCCGAACAGGATGATGCCCACCACGAGCCGGCCGTTGATCAGGCCGATCGCCAGCCCACACCCCGAGATCAGGGCGCTCCACAGGTACATCAGCAGGACGGTCTGCCGGTGCCCGTGCCCGATGTCCACGAGGCGGTGGTGCAGGTGCTCCTTGTCGGCAACCCCGAGCCCGACGCCGCGCCGGGTCCGCCGGATGACCGCGAGGGCAACGTCAAGGAACGGGATCGCCAGCACCAGCAACGGCACGACGACCGCGCCCCCGATCGCCGCCAGGTCGCCGTACGCAGGTGGGAACAGGTTGCGGCCCACGCCGGCGATCGTCGAGATCGCGAGGAGCATCCCGAGCAGCATCGATCCGGAGTCCCCCATGAAGATCTTCGCCGGGTAGAAGTTCCAGGGGAGGAACCCGAGGCAGATCCCGGCGGTGATCGCGGCCAGGAGGGCCGCCTCGGACGCGTCGCCGAACAAACTCGGACTCCGCACCATGTAGATGAAGAACGCGGTCGCGGCGATCGCCACCATCCCCGCGGCGAGCCCGTCGAGCCCGTCCACCAGGTTGACCGCGTTCGCGACCGCCACGATCCACACGATCGTGAGGATCTCGCCCAGGTTGCCGGACAGGACCACGATCCCCTGCCCCGGCAGCCACGAGTAGGCGAACCGGACGCCGAGCAGGACCATGACCCCGGCGATGAAGATCTGCGCGGTGAGCTTCGACAGGGGGCTGATCTCCCTCGTGTCGTCGATCGAACCGAGGCCCACCATGAGCGTGCATCCGACGAGGGCTGCCACCGGCTCCGGGCTCGCGGCGTTCACGCCGGCGAAGAACGGAAGGAACCGCGACAGCCCGAGCGCGGCGAGGAACCCAACGTACATCGCGAGGCCGCCCATCGTGGGCTTCGGCTCGGGATGCACGCGCCGGACCGACGGCTGAACGATCACCCCGACCGAGATCACGAAGCGGCGAACGAGCGGGGTGACGGCGAACGTGACCCCGGCTGCGGTGAGGAACAGGGCCAGGTACGCGTGCACGAGCGAAGTCTCGCCGGGCGTCCCCGGAGCGGCAACCCGGCGCCGGGGCCGGCGCTACGGGTAGACGGGGAACCGCTGCATCAGGTCACGAACCCGAGCCCGCGCCTTGTCCTTCGCACCGGCGTCGTCGGGGTGCCGCAGCGCCTCGCCGATCACGTTCGCGATCTCCCGCATCTCCGGCTCGTCCATCCCGATGGTGGCGCACGCCGGCGTCCCCACGCGGATCCCGGAGGGCGCCGACGGCGGGTTCGGGTCGTACGGGATCTGGTTCTTGTTCAAGGTGATCCCGATCTCGTCGCAAAGCGCCTCGGCCGCCTTCCCGTCCGAGCCGAGCGGCCGGACGTCGACGAGCGCGAGGTGGGAATCGGTTCCGCCCGAGACGATCCGGAGCCCCTCCTCGGCCAGACCGGCGGCGAGCGCCCGCGCGTCCCGCACGATCCGCTCCGCGTACTCGCGGAACGCGGGCGTCATCGCCTCCTTGAGCGCGACGGCCTTGCCGGCGATGTTGTTCTCGATCGGGCCGCCCTGCATCATCGGGAACACGGCTTTGTCGATCGCCTTCGCATGCTGCTCGGTACACAGGATCATGGCGCCGCGGGGACCGCGGAGCGCTTTGTGCGTCGTGAACGTCACGACGTCCGCGTGCGGCACCGGGCTCGGGAAGGACCCGCCCGCGACCAACCCGATGAAGTGCGACGCGTCGACCCAGAACAGCGCGCCGACCTCGTCGGCGATCTGGCGGAACGCGGCGAAGTCGATGGTCCGCGCATACGCCGTGTAGCCGGCCAGGATCACGCGCGGGCGGTGCTCGAGCGCGAGGTCGCGGACCCGGTCCATGTCCAGCTGCTCCGTCTCGCGATCAACCTCGTAGCCGATGAAGTTGAACCACATGCCCGAGACGTTCACCGGCGAGCCATGGGTCAGGTGCCCGCCGTGCGCGAGCACCATGCCGAGCACGCTCGAAGCGGGATCATGCGGCTGGAGGAACGCGCCGAAGACCGCCATGTTGGCGGTGGCCCCGGCGTGCGGCTGCACGTTGGCGTGCTCGGCGCCGAAGAGCTCCTTCGCGCGGTCGATGGCGAGCTGCTCGACGACGTCGACGTACGTGCACCCGCCGTAATAGCGGCGACCCGGGTACCCCTCGGCGTACTTGTTGTTGAGCGTCGAGCCGACCGCTGCGAGGACGGCGGGGCTCGCGTAGTTCTCCGAGGCGATCAACCGGAGCGTCGATCGCTCCCGCTCCAGCTCGCCGGCAACCGCGGCGGCGACCTCCGGGTCCGTGGCCTGCAGGGCGTCCCAGTCCGCTGCGTACTCGCGCATCCCTATCGCTCCCCTCGCTCGATGGCCGCGATCTGCTCGAGGCGCGGCACGTGTCGTCCGCCCGCGAACGGCGTGGCCAGCCACAGTCGGACGATCTCTTTCGCGTACTCGGGCGCGATCACGCGCGCGCCCATGCTCAGCACGTTCGCGTCGTTGTGCTCACGCGAGAGCCTCGCGAGGTAGAGGTCGTGGCACAGCGCGGCACGGATCCCCGTGATCTTGTTCGCCGTGATCTGCTCCCCCTGCCCGGAACCGCCCAGGACGATCGCCCGGTCCGCCTCGCCGCGGACGACCGCGCGCGCCGCCGCGGCGCAGAACGCCGGGTAGTCGACGGGCGCCTCGGAGTCGGTGCCCTGGTCGGTGACCTCGTGGCCCTCGGCCCGCAGGAACGCCTTGAGCTCCTCCTTCAACCTGAACCCCGCGTGGTCGCTGCCCATCGAGATGCGCACGTCAGAGCGCCTCAGGGATGGCGGGGTCGTCCGCCCGCTCCGCGGGCCCGAAGGTCGCTGCGACGAGGCGCTCGATCCACGTGTCCAGCTCCCACGCGACCGCCCGATACACCGACGGCGGCGATCCGAGCGGGTCGACGATGTCCTCGTCCCACGGCCCCGGCGACGCGGCGCGCCTGCGAAGCTCGTCCGCCACCGCCACACGACCCGGCAGGTCCTCGGGGCTCCCGGTGCGTCCATCTCCACTCGATTCGAGCAAGCCGGTCAGCTCCTTCAACGTGAACGCGCGGACCGCGGCCGGCGGATCCAGCGCCTCCACGGCGTCGCGGTGCTCGCCGGCCATGCACACGATCAGGTCGGCGCTCGCCGTCATCCCCGCATCGAGGCGTCGCGCCACGTGATCGGCGATGTCGATCCCGCGTTCGGCCGCCGCTTCGACCGACTCCTGCATCGCCCCGGACCCTTCCCATCCGACGGTGCCGGCGGAGGACACCAGGGGCGCCGCTCCGCCGAAGCGGCGTTCGAGCGCGGCTCGAAGGAACCCCTCCGCCATGGGCGAGCGGCACACGTTCCCGGTGCAGACGACGAGGACGGCGCTCATCTCAGGAGGGCCCGGAGTCTAGCAGCGGGTCCTCGCCGACCCAGAGGCGCGCGATCTCATCCGCCGCAACCGCGCCCTCTCGCAGGACCGCCGGCGCGTGCCCGGTCAGGTCGACCACCGTGGACGACGTGCCGACGAGCGGTTCGTCCGAGCAGAGGTAGACGCGAACGAGGGCGCCGAACGCCTCCTCGAGCTCGTCGCAGGTCGTTGCCGGCGGGGAGCCGGATCGGTTCGCGCTCGTCACGGCGAGCGGCCCGCTCGCGGCGAGGATCGCCAGCGCGAGCGGATGCGCGGGGAGCCGGACGCCGATCGTGGCCTCGTCCCCGCCGAGCGACCATCCGGCGGACCGCGGCGTCCGCGGCAGGACGAACGTGACCGGGCCCGGCCATGTCCCGAGCGCGACCCGTTCCACCTGCTCGTCGAACCGGGCGATGGCGCGCGCCGTCTCGCGGGTGGGGACGAGGACCGGCAAGGTCAGGCCTCGCGGCCGGCGTTTGGCCTCGAACAGCAGCGCGGTGGCGTCGGGATCGTCCGGTCGGGTTCCGATCCCGTACACGGTGTCGGTGGGGAACACGATGAGCTCGCCCCGGAACGCGGCCGCCGCGGCCTCCGCGACCGGTCCGCCCTCACCGCCCATCGGGCCTCACCGCCACGAGGACGCGGTCCCTCCCGTTCAGATCGGGCAGCACGGCCACCTCGACGAAGCCCACGCGACGAGCCAGCTCGGTCATCGCGGAGCCGGTGCCCTCCTCGATCTCCTGCACGACCACCCCACCGATCCGCAGCCACACGAGCGCCGTATCCAAGAGCCGCTCGGCGAACGCGAGGTCACCGAAGAGCGCCAGCGGTGGATCGGCGAGCGCGTCCGGAGCCAGGTCGTCTCGCTCGGTCGGGACGTACGGCGGGTTCGCCACGACGAGGTCGATGGCCCCCCGGAGCTCGGCCGGGAGCGCATCGAACAGGTCGCCCGCCCGGACGTCCACGTCGAGGCCGAGCCGGGTCGCGTTCGCCCGCGCGAGCTCGACCGCGTCCGGCGACAGATCCGTCGCCCAGACGCGCGCATCCGGCCGTTCGTCCTTCACGGCGAGCGCCATCGCCCCCGATCCCGTGCCCAGATCGACGACGGCCGGCGTGCCGGCGGATGCGATCCGCTCGAGGGCCACGCCTGCGACGACCTCCGTCTCGGGTCGCGGGACGAACACGCCGGGCCGGACCTCCAGGACCAGCCGGCGGAAGCCCTGCTCGCCGGTCAGATGCTGGAGCGGTATTCCCGTGCAGCGCAAGCACAAAACTCTGCCGTACGCGCGCGCCTCCGCGGCGGAGAGGGGGTCGGTGCGCGCGAGGACCCCGGTCCTGCCGGCGCCCAGCACGTGCATCATGAGTCGTTCCGCGTTCGCGTCCGGAGACTCGATGCCGTGCCGCTCGAGGTAGGCGGCGCCGCGGCGGATCACCTCGGCCGGGCGCATCAGCCCTCGTCAGCCTCGTCCCCGTCGTCCGCGAGCTGCTGGGCGCGCTCGGCGGCCTGCAGCGCGTCGATGAAGCCGTCGAGCTCCTCGCCGCCGGCCAGCACGTCCCCCAATCGGTAGGAGGTCTGCTTGATGCGGTGATCCGTGACGCGACCCTCCGGGAAGTTGTAGGTCCGGATCTTCTCGGAGCGCTCGCCGGACCCGAGCTGCGCCTTGCGCTGTGCGGCCTCCTTCGCCTGCGCCTCGTCGATCGCCAGCTGGTGCAGTCGCGCGCGGAGGTAACGCATCGCCTTCTCACGGTTCTGCAGCTGCGATCGCTCCTCCTGCACCTCGACGCGGATCCCGGTCGGCTTGTGCACGATCCGCACCGCGGAGTCCGTCGTGTTGACGGACTGCCCGCCCGGACCGCTCGAGCGGTACACGTCGATCTGGAGGTCCTCGGGTCTGATCTCGACCTCGACCTCCTCGGCCTCGGGCATCACTGCGATCGTCGCGGTCGACGTGTGGATCCGACCTTGGGATTCCGTGACCGGAACGCGCTGCACCCGGTGCACGCCGGCCTCGTGCTTCAGCCGCGTGAACGCGTCGCGCCCGCGCACCTCGACCGACACCTCCTTGAACCCGCCGAGGTCCGACGGCGAGGACGCGAGGACGTCGGTCTTCCACCGATGCCGCTCGGCCAGCCGCCGGTACATCTCGTAGAGGTCGCCGGCCCACAGCGCCGCCTCCTGCCCTCCGGCGCCGGCGCGGACCTCGACGATCACGTCCTTGCCGTCGTTCGGGTCGCGCGGCGTCAGCAGGTGCTCGAGCTCGGCCTCCAGCACGTCCGCCCGCTCCTGCGCGCGCTCGGCTTCCGCGAGGAAGAACGCCGCCATCTCGGGGTCGGCCTCGTCCTTCGCGAGGGCGCGCGCCTCGTCGGCCTGGGCGACGGCGGCTCGGTGGTCGCGATACGGACGGACGATGTCCTCGAGCTCGGCGAACCGCTTTCCGAGCGACCGCATCCGTTCGGGATCGGCGGCGATGTCAGGCATGGCCATCTCCGCGGCGACCTGGTCGTACGCGACCTCGATCTCCGCGAGCTTCCCCTCGAACCCGACATCCATGGCCGGGATTGTCTCAGGGCGGCGTTGCGCCGCTCGCGGCCTCGCCCGGGGTCAGCCGGAGCCCGGCTCGTCGTCGAAGTTCACGTCGAGAGCGGCCAGATCGGGGAGATCGACCGCGGTGTCGGTGGAGGCCCACAGGTCCTCGTAGCGCGGATCGACGAGGTCGTCGGCCTCGCTCGGCGCGGGCTTCGGGGACGTCGGCTTCGGCGTCGCCGCCGCGGGTGTCGATGCCGTGGGCGCCGACGGTTCGGGACCCGACGGTGCCGTCTGGGCGGACGGGGGCTCCGCCTGCTCGTCGTGGTGCTCCATCTCCGCGTCCGTCGTGCTCGCCTCCACGACGGCGGGAGCGGCCAGCGACACGTCGAGGTTGTCCGCCACCGTGAGCAGCCGCGACCGCATCTCGTTCATCTGCATCATCATCGACTCGCGACGCTCCGAGAGCCCGCCGAGGATCCGCTGTGCCTCCTCGTGGGCTTGCGCCAGCGCCTCACTGGCCTGCTGGCGCGCCTCCTCGGCGCGGGCCTGCGAATCCAGGTTGATCCGGTCGGCCTCCGCGCGCGCCTGCTCCAGGATCCGCGCCGCCTCGATCTTCGCCTCGGCGATGACGGAGGTCGCCTCACGGTCGGCGTTCTCCAGGAGGGCGGCGAACCGCTTCGAGATCGCCTCGTACGGATCGTCGCCCGACGTCTTGGAGACGGCCGCCGTCGGCTGCGCCTGCCCCTGCGCCTGCCTCGGCCCCGCGGTCGCCATGCGCAGCTCGCGGGACTCCTTCTCGAGCACCTCGACCTGGTCGGCCACCCGGCCCAGGAACTCACGCACCTGGTCCGGATCGAAGCCACCCTTGCGGACGGTTACGAAACCGCGTTTGCGGATCTGTTCGGCGCTGGGGAGCAATGGGACGTCGAGGTCGCTGGACATGCAGGCACCTCCCGGGGCGTCTGGAGCTGGGCCCCCATCTTCGGCGTCCACGCACCGGGATGCAACGACCTGCTGGGCGTCGCCCGTTCGGCCGACGCTAGACCGTGCCCGCTCCCTCAGCTTCGCGGCGCAGGACCTCCCGGAAGGAGGCCACCGCGACGTCGATCTGCGATGCATCGGGCTCCTGCGTGGTGATGCGCTGCAACCAGATGCCCGGCGCCATGAGTGCCCGCATCACGAGCGAGTCCGGGAACCGCGCGCCGAGCCGCAACGCCTCGTACGCGAGCCCGGCGATGATCGGGATCGCGATCACGCGGGACAGCAACCGCCACACGATCCCCGGCGTGCCGAAGAACGTGAACACGAAGATCGTGATGATCATCACGATGATCAGGAAGTTCGTGCCGCAGCGAACGTGCTCCTTCGGATACCGGTCGATCATCGCCGGCGTGAGCGGATCGTCGTGCTCGTACGCCGCGATCGTCTTGTGCTCGGCCCCGTGGTACTCGAAGACGCGATGGATGTCCTTCGTCCGGCCGATCAGCCACAGGTATCCCACGAACAGGAGCACGCGGAACACACCTTCGGCGATGTTCACGAGGACGCCGTTCGCGTCGACGCGATCCTCCGCCCAGGCGAACAGCGTGGTCGGCCCAAGCACGAAGATCGCGACGAACGCGACCATCGCGATCGCCAGCGCCACGCCGACCTGCCGGCGCGACAGTTGCTCGTCCTCCTCGAGCGCGTGGTTCGACGCGATCGTCAGCGCGCGAACGCCGATCGCGAGCGACTGCCCGAGCACGATGATCCCGCGCAGGAAGGGCTTGCGCCAGATCGGGTGGCGGTTCGCGACGGAGTCGATCGCATGCGACTCGACGTGGATCGTGCCCGCCGGCTCGCGGACGGCGAGCGCCCAATGGCCGGCGCCGCGCATCATCACGCCCTCGATGACGGCCTGGCCGCCGTAGAGGTGGGCCGCCGCCGCGTCCCCCACCGGCGCTCAGCCGCGCTTGGCGGCCTGCTGAGCCTGCTGCGTCTTCTCGAACCGACGCTGGAACCGCTCGACGCGGCCGCCGGCGTCCACCAGCTTCTGCTTGCCCGTGTAGAACGGATGGCAGTTCGAGCAGATGTCCGATCGGATCTCGCTCACGGTCGAGCGCGTCTGGAACGTGTTCCCGCAGGAGCAGTGCACGTTCGCGATCTGATAGTCGGGGTGGATCCCCTGCTTCATGGTCGTCTCCTTCGGTGCCGGCTCAGTTCCCGGCAGGTGCCTTCGCGATGTCCTTCAGGAACTGCTCGTTCGACTTGGTGGAACGCAGCTTGTCGATGAGGAGCTCGAGTGCCGCGCCCGGCTCCAGCGCGTGGAGAACCCGTCGGAGCCGGATCACGAGGGCGAGCTCCTCGGGCGGAAGGAGCAGCTCCTCCTTCCGCGTGCTGGATGCATCCACGTTGATCGCCGGGAACAATCGCTTCTCCGAGAGCGCCCGGTCGAGCCGGATCTCCATGTTGCCGGTGCCTTTGAACTCCTCGAAGATCCCGTCGTCCATGCGCGACCCGGTCTCGACCATCGCGCTCGCGATGATCGTCACCGACCCGCCCTCCTCGATGTTGCGCGCCGCGCCGAAGAACCGGCGGGGCGGATAGAGCGCTGCGGAGTCGATGCCGCCGGTCAGGATCTTGCCCGAGGCCGGCATGCCGAGGTTGTAGGCGCGGGTGAGCCGCGTCATCGAGTCGAGGATGATCGCGACGTCCTGTCCCATCTCGGCCAGGCGCTTCGACCGCTCCAGGACCAGCTCCGTCACCTGGATGTGCTGGTCGGTCGGCTTGTCGAAGGTCGAGTACACGACCTCGGCCGCCTCGACCGTCCGCTGCCAGTCGGTGACCTCCTCGGGACGCTCGTCGACCAGCAGCACGATCACGTGCGTGTCCGGGCTCGACTTGATGATGCCGTTCGCGATCTGCTTCAGGACGGTGGTCTTCCCGGCTTTCGGCGGGGCCACGACCATGCCGCGCTGCCCCTTTCCGATCGGGGCGATCATGTCGATGATCCGCTCGGTCACCGCGAGCGGCCCGGTCTCCAGGCGGAACCGGTCGTTCGGGAACAGCGGCGTCAGCTTGTCGAAGACCGGACGCGAGGCCGCCTTCTCTGGGTCCATGCCGTTCACCGACTCGACCTGCAGCAGCGCCGGGTACTTCTCGTTGTTCTTCGGCTCGCGGATCTTTCCCGCGACGGTGTCGCCCTTGCGCAGCTGATGACGCCGCACCTGGGACAAGGACACGTAGACGTCCTCGGGCCCCGGCAGGTACCCGGAGCACCGGAGGAACCCGTAGCCCTCGGGCAGGACATCGAGGATGCCCGTGCGGCTCGGCGCCGTTTCGAGCTCCTGCTCCCGATCCTGCTCCTCGCGGACACGTCGCTCCTCGCGCTGCCGGCGGCGATCCTCGCGCGAGGGGCGCCGGCGCCGTTCGCGATCGTTCAGATCGGAGGCGTCGGTCCTGCCCTGGCTCTCGCCCTGGCTCGTGTTCGGGTTCGGGCCTTGGCTTTGGCCTTGGTTGCGGTTCCGCTCGGAACCCTGGCCCTGGCCCTGGCCCTGACCCTGGCCCTGGTTGCGGTTCCGGTCCAGACCCTGGCCACCCTGCGTCCGGTCACGGTTCCGCGGATCCGGCCCTTCGTCGCGGTCGCGGTCGGCGCCCGCTCCGTTGCCGTCGCCCGCGGGCTGGGGCGAGG
>Ga0335084_10008849_pt1 | contig 10040 bp, 10 predicted proteins | sample Lox_Sample_44_FD_206721 | JGI IMG/M metagenome (GOLD analysis project Ga0335084, IMG submission 206721) | Soil microbial communities from Loxahatchee National Wildlife Refuge, Florida, United States - Lox_Sample_4.4 | ecosystem: Environmental > Terrestrial > Soil > Wetlands | place: USA... | reverse complement strand
TCAAGCTCCTGTACGCGCCGCACAGTGAGCTGAACGCTCATCTCCTGAACGATCGTGTCGACTTCGTCTTCTCGCTCAGCCCGCCGCATGAGAGCGGCGCCAAGATCCGCTCGGCACGGCTGCTGCGACAGGAGCTGGTGCTGGCCGGCGCGCAGCAGTTCTTCAAACGATCATTCACTCTTGAGGATTTCAACTCTCTGCCGGTGATCGACTACTACCAGAGCGATCCGCTGATCGAGCGCTGGCTCGCCCACCACTACGGCGAGCGAGCCGCCCGCCCAGCGGTGGCGATCTGGGCGGCGACCACCGACCTGGTGCTCGACCTGGTGCTCGAGCACGCCGGCGTCGGCGTACTGCCGCGCGACGTTGCGGCGCCGTACCTGCGCCGGCGCCAGCTCGCCGTGCTGCGCACTGCTCGCCCAGCGCTCACCGATTGGATCTGGCTCAACGAGCTGCGCGGCGCGTATCGGGACCGCACGCTCGAGGTGTTTCGCACCGCCGTGCTGCACGAGCTCGGGCGCGTGTCGGCCCCGTGAACGCGTGGGGACGGCCTCGCCGCCGTCTCGCGCTAGGCGGGCAGCAGGCGAAACCGCGTGCCGCAGATGACGACGTCGGCGCCGTCGGCGAGGCCGCGTGCGCCGGCCGCGGCGAGGGCGCCGGCGCGATCGGCAACGCGCAGATCGACTGCCGTCACACCATCCGCACCGCGCGCGCCGGAGGTGAATCGGAGCACGCCGCGGTCGAGCGCGATGTGCACGGCGCCGGCGGGCCCGTCGTGCACCGGGCGGCCGAGCAGTGCGGCCCAGCGGCTGGCGACGGCGTCGCGTTCGGCGCATTGCATGTCGACGCCGACGATCTCGCGCGCGACGGCGGTGCGCACCGCGGCGTGCCACTGCGGCCCGGCCCACCGCCACGACGGGGCCGGCACCGCGGCGTCGAGCGACAGCAGCGCGCCACCGAGGTCGCGCGGATGCAGGTGGGTACCGCGAATGTCGTCCAGGTCGACGCTCCACGCGACGCGCACGCCGGCCCCAGCCGCGCGCCGGCGATCGAGGTCGGTGTCCTCCGTCTGCACCATCACCATGTAGCCGCAATCGCCGCCGCGCCGGGCCATGTACCGCCCGGCGGCGGTCTCCGCCTGCACCGGCGAGACCACTTCGAGGAAGGTGTCCCCGACCGGCATCACCGCATTGCGCAGGCCGAAGACGGCGACCCCGGGGTCGTTGAACGAAACTGCCACGCCGAGCACGCTGCAGAGCTGGTCGACCACGACGTCGCAGTCGCGCGCCGCCAGCGCTACCTGTCGAAGCCGCATCGGTTCCTCCGTACCCGTCTCCTTGGCGCGTTCGGCGTCGCTCGGCAAGTGGGCTCGCCTCCCTACGAAGGTTGTGCCAACGGCCCTTTTCACCACAGAGGGCACAGAGGACGCGGAGTCGTTCCGCTCACTAGACACTCCGCGGGGGCCCGGCTACTGAGGCACATGCTCCGCGTCGCGTTGCTCGTCCTCCTCTGCACGGCGGTTGCCGCCAGGGCGGAGGAGGAGACGGTCGATTGGCGCGATGCGGCGCAGTGCGTCGGGCGCGTGTGCGGCGTGCGCGGCACCGTCGCGCTCTCGGAGAGCGACGGCCCGACCATCCGTCTGTACTTCGATCCGCAGCAGCGCGACGTGCGCGTGCTGCTGATGCACGGCTGGCTGGTGACCTGGCCGCGCTACGACGGCGAGACCATCGTCGCCACCGGCAAGGTCGACCGGTTTCGCGACCACGTCGAGGTCATCGTTCTCGACCCGGGCAGCGTGACCGTGCTCGACCCGGTGCCCTCGCCGACCCCGACCGCCGGGCCGTCGCCTACCCCGGGCGAGGTGGAGGAGCTGCGCGAGAAGGTGCGCGAGCTCGAGCAGCGCCTACACGAGCTGGAGGGGCGCTAGGCGTGGACCTCGATGCCGTCGACCTGACCGACCTCGACCGCTTCGCGGCCGGCTTCCCGCACGAAATCTTCACCGCCCTGCGCCGCGACCGGCCGGTCTGGTTCCATCCGCCGACCCCGCACACCCCCGGCGGCGAGGGTTTCTGGGTGCTCAGCCGCTACGACGACATCGCCGCGGCGGCATCCGACGCCGCCTTGTCGTCGGCCACCGGCGGCGGCCGCGACGGCGGCGGCACGTTGATCGAGGATCTGCCGGCGGGCTTTGCCGCCGGGGTGCTGCTGAACATGATGGACGACCCGCGCCACCGGCGCTTTCGGCGCCTGGCGACGCCGGCGGTGTCGCCGCGCACGTTGCGCGAGGCGGAGGACGAGCTGCGGGCGCGCACCGCTGTCATCCTGGATGCGACGCTGGCGCGCGGCCACTGCGACTTCCTGGTCGAGGTCGCCGCCGAGCTGCCGCTGCAGATGATCGCCAAGCTGCTCGGCATCCCGCAGCGCGACCGCCACCAGCTCTTCGCCTGGGCCAATGCGACGCTCGACTACGACGACCGCAACTTGGGCGATCAGAGCGACAAGGTCCTCGCCGCCAACGCCGCCATGTTCGAGTACGGAATCCGTCTGATCGCCGAGAAGCGGCGCGCGCCGGGCGACGACATGCTCTCGGCCGTCGTGCACGGCACGGTCGAGACCGACGCGGGCGGATCGGAGCCGCTCACCGATCTCGAGCTGCAGATGTTCTTCAACCTGCTCATCGCCGCCGGCAGCGAGACGACGCGCAACTCGATCGCCACCGGCCTCATGGCGCTCATCGAGCACGGCGATCAGTGGCGCGACCTGGCCGCCGATCGCGCCCTGGTGCCGAGCGCGGTGGAGGAGATTCTGCGCTGGGCGTCGTCGACGGCGTACAACCGGCGCACCGCGGTCAGCGACGTGCGCCTACGCGACCACACCATCCGCGCCGGCAACAAGGTCACCCTCTGGTGGCCGTCGGCCAACCGCGACGAGCGCGTCTTCGCCGCTCCGTTCCGCTTCGACGTGCGCCGCGCGCCCAACCCGCACCTCGCCTTCGGCCACGGCGCGCACTTCTGCCTCGGCGCCGCCCTGGCGCGCCTCGAGATCCGCGTCGTGCTCGAGGCCCTGCTCGATCGCTGCGAGCGGGTGGAGCTCGCCGGCCCGGTCGAATGGACCCGGAGCAACAAGCACACCGGCGTGCGCCACATGCCGGTGGTCCTCTGCGCCCGGCAGCGCTGAGCCCGACTAGCGCATCCCCATCAGGACGACCGCGCCGCCCGCGACGATCAGCGCCCCGCCGGCCAACACGCTCACCCCCGGCCGTTCGCCGAAGACCGCCACGCCGATCAGCTGGACGACGACGAAGAGCACGGCGATGTACAACCCGAACAGACGCCCGAAGTCGACCGAACGGTTGGCGTTGACCGTGAAGCCGTAGGCGACCAGCAGCACGCCGCCGCCCACCAGCGCCACCCAGCTCGAGCGGATCAACCCGTAGCGAATCGCCGCGTCGCCGCCGATCTCCAGCACCGCAGCCAGAGCCAAGAATGCCAGCGTCGCCCCCACGCCCATCACCGCCCTCCTTCCTTCGGACCGTTATGTTCCAGAGCCTGCCATCCAGCGAAACGTGCGGCCGAGGCCGTCGTCGAGGGAGGTGCGCGGCTGCCAGCCGAGCAGTCGGCGCGCCTTGTCGATGTTCCCCACCCGACAGCTCCCGGCCGTCCAGTCAGCCGCCTGGTGCTCGGGCGCCAGCGCCCGCCCGGCGACCCGCTGCATGCGGGCGATCAGATCGTTGACGGTCGTCGCCGCGCCGCTGCCGACGTTCACCACCTCGGCGCTCACGGGGCTGGTCAGCGCGGCGAGCGTCGCTTCGACCGCATCGTCGACGTACACGTAGTCGAGCGCCTGCAGCCCGTCGCCGTAGACGATCGGCGGCTGGCCGCGCAGCAGCCGCTCGAAGGTCTTCACGATCACCGACTTGTAGCCCATGCCGGCGAACTGCCGCGGCCCGTACACGAAGAGATAGCGGAGCGCGTTCCAGGCGACGCCGTGCTCGGCGCCGACCGCGCCCAGCAGGTGCTCGCCGCACAGCTTGGAGATGCCGTAGATGGTGCGCGGCTGCGGCCGCTCGTCCTCGACGAACGGCGGCCCGCTCATCCGCCCGTAGGCATAGAGCGACGAGGTGAAGATGATCTTCCCGACCCCAGCGCGGGCCGCCGCGTCGAACAGCGCGTAGGTGCCGTCGACGTTGCTGCGCAGCACCTCCAACGGCGTGTCCTTCGACTGGTTGTGCTTCTCCGCAGCGAGGTGGAACAGCCAGCGGACGCCGCGCAGCAGCGCGGACAGCCGCGCGGGATCGTCGGTCCCGAGCGTGTACGGAACGATCTCCACCGCGTCGAGGCCGCCGAGCGCGGCGCGATCGCCATAGCGCAGGCTGTCGAGCACGACCACGCGCGCCACCCCGCGTGCGAGCAGGGCGCGCACCAGGTGCGAGCCGATGAAGCCGCAGCCGCCGGTCACCATCACGGCGGAACCCGCGAGATCAGGCGTCGGCATGTCGATTCGCGCTCACGCCGCGACCGGCCGGGCCCGTTCGATGATCCGCACCGCGTCGACGCCCGCCGGCAGCGTCCCGAAGGCGAGCCCGTGGTCGCCGGTGAGCCGCGACGCGCAGAACGCGTCGGCGACCGCCGGCGGAGCGTGGCGCACGAGCAGCGAGCCCTGCAGCGCCAGCGCCAGGCGCTCGACCAGGCGCCGGGCGCGCGACTCGACGCCCTCGGCCGTCCCCAGCTCGCGGCGCAGCGCGTCGGCGAAGGCATCGAGCCGGCGGTCGCCGCCGTGGGCCCGGTCGACCTCGGCGAAGAACGCCTCGACCACTTCCGGGCCGCGCGTCATGGCGCGCAGGACGTCGAGACAGATGACGTTGCCGCTGCCTTCCCAGATCGAGTTGAGCGGCGCCTCGCGGTAGAGGCGCGGCATCAGCGACTCCTCGACGTAGCCGCTGCCGCCGAGGCACTCGAGCGCCTCGGCCGCGTGCGCCGGCCAGCGCTTGCACGTCCAGTACTTGACCACGGCGGTGGCGATGCGGGCGAAGTGCTGCTCGCCCTCGTCGGCGGCGCCGGCGTCGTAGGCGCGCGCCAGGCGCATCATCGCGGCGGTGGCGGCCTCGGACTCGACGCACAGATCGGCGAGGACGTTCTGCATCAGCGGCTGCTCGACCAGGCGCTTGCCGAACGCCGAGCGGTGCGCGGCGTGGTGGGTGGCCTGCGCGACGCCGTGGCGCATGCCGGCGGCGGCGCCGATCACGCAATCGAGCCGCGTGTGATTCACCATCTCGATGATGGTCGGCACGCCGCGCCCGTCGGGACCGACCATGCGCGCCCACGCGCCGTCGAACTCGACCTCGCTCGAGGCGTTGGAGCGATTGCCGAGCTTGTCCTTCAAGCGCTGGATGAAAAAGCGGTTGCGCGCACCGTCGGGCAGCCAGCGCGGTAGCAGAAAGCAGGACAGGCCGCGTTCGGTCTGCGCGAGGACGAGGAACGCGTCGGACATCGGCGCGGAGCAGAACCACTTGTGCCCGGTGATCGCGTACTCGCCACCCGGACCGCCGGCGCCGAGCGGCTGCGCCCGGGTGGTGTTGGCGCGCACGTCCGAGCCGCCCTGCTTCTCGGTCATCGCCATGCCGCACAGCGCGCCGGTCTTCTGCGCGGCGGGCACGCAGCGGGCGTCGTACTGCGTCGACGTGAGGCGCGGCTCCCACTCACGCGCCACCTCCGGCTGCGCGCGCAGCGCCGGGACGGCGGAATACGTCATCGAGATCGGGCAGCCGTGCCCGGCCTCGGCCTGCGCGAGGACGACGAACAGCGCGGCGCGCGCGGCGTGCGCCCCGGGGCGCGGCTCGCGCCACGGCAGCGCGTGGAGGCCGTGCCCGACGGCGAGCTGCATGAGCCGATGCCACGCCGGATGGAACTCGACCTCGTCGATGCGGTGCCCGTAGCGGTCGTGCGTGCGCAGCACCGGCGGATAGGCGTTGGCCTGCATGCCCCATTCGATCGCGTCGCCGCCGGCGACCGCGGCCAGCCCGCGCACGCGGTCGGCCGCCCACCCGCCGCCCTCGCGCTCCAGCGCTTCAGCCAGAGCGCGATCGCAGTCGAACGGGTTGTAGTCGCGCAGCGGCGGCGGCTGATTGAGCACCTCGTGGGTCGGCATGCCGCATCCTTGGCGCGGGACGGACGCGCGAGTCAACCGGGGCGGGAAAGGCTTTCAACGCAGAGGCCACAGAGGGCGCAGAGGGTACGCAGAGGTGAAAGGCGGGGGCGGGCCGTGCCCAGCGAACCGACGGCTCGGAGTTCAGCGCGGCGGCCAGATGGGCACGGCCCGCCCCTCGCCTTTCTCTGCGAACCTCCTGCGTCCTCTGCGACCTCTGCGTTGAGAAGTCTTACCACCACAGCCGCATCGCGGTGGGGCCGCGCAGGACGATCGAGCGCTTCCATTCGCTCGGGGCGCGATCGCCGTCGAGGTCGGGGAAGCGGCGCAGCAGGCTGGCGATGGCGATCTGGGCTTCGACGCGCGCCAGCGCGGCGCCGAGACAGAAGTGGACGCCGTGGCCGAACGAGAGATGGTGATTGTCCCGACGGCCGAGGTCGAGCCGTTCGGGATCCTCGAAATGCCCGGGGTCGCGGTTGGCGGCGCCGAGCAGCAATGCAACGACGGTGCCCTTGCGGACCGGGTGGCCCGCGATCTCGCAGTCGGTCGTCGCCACCCGGTCGGTGGTCTGCACCGGGCTGTCGTAGCGCAGAAACTCCTCGACCGCGGAGCCGATGAGCGACGGGTCGTCCTGCAGACGCCGGCGTTCGCTCGGATTGCGCAACAGCGCGAGCACGGCGTTGGCGATCAGGTTGGTCGTCGTCTCGTGGCCGGCCCCGAGGATCAGCATGGTGAGTGACAGCAGCTCGGTTTCGTCGAGCGTCTGGCCCTGGTCTTCCACCGCGGCCAGCGCGCTGAGGAGGTCGTCGCGCGGCGCGTGGCGCCGCTCGGCGAAGATCGGGCGCATGTAGGCGGCGATCTCCGCGAAAGCGCGCTCGGCGGGCCCGAAGCCGTCGACCGCCTGCAGCGGGTCGAGCAGGACGGCGAGCTCATCCGACCACTGCTTGAAGCGCGCGCGGTCGTCGATCGAGATCCCCAGCAGCTCGGCGATCACCGTGACCGGCAACGGATAGGCGAGGTCGTGGATCAGCTCCATCGCATGCCGGGGCGCGGCCGCGTCGAGCAGCTCGTCGACCAGGAGCTGAATGCGCGCGCGCAGGTTCTCCACCACCCGCGGCGTGAACGCCTTGTTGACCATGCGGCGCAGCCGCGTATGGGCGGGGGGGTCGAGCATCAACAGTGTGCCGAAGACCGCGCGGTTGAACTCCGGGCTCAGGCCGCGGAACGGCTGCAGCCGCCGGAACACGTCGGCCTGGGGACGGTCGACCGAGAAACGCGCGTCGCCGAGCACCGCGACGATGTCGTCGTAGCGCGGCAGCAGCACCGTGCTGCCCAGCAACCGGCTCACGTGGACGCGCTTGGCGCGCAGCGTGCGGTAGAACGGGTACGGGTCGGCGCGGAACTCGGGGAGGAACGGATTGAACCCGCCGAGCAGCGGCTTCGCCAGTCGCAGCGGCCACTCCCAGCGGACCAGCGTCTGAACCAGGCGCAGCACGCCTGCCGGCGTAGCACTGGCGGCGCGGCGCGAGCAACGCGCCGTCACTCCCCGGGGTCGATGGTGCGGTCGAGGTGGATCCAGAGGATGCGCGAGGCGCGGAAGATCAGCGGCACGAACGGCAGGAAGCACAGCGCCGCGACACCGACCATCGCCTCGAACGACAGGCTGGGCGCAACCAGGTACACCGCCAGCGCCCAGCCCGCCATCACCGGCAGGGCGAGCACGTAGCTGACGTACATCGCGCCGGTGAAGTAGCCGGGCTCGCGCTCGAACCGCAGGCCGCAGACGGGGCAGGCGGGATGCATGGCGAGGCGGCCGCGAAAGATCCGGCCGCGCTGGCAGCGCGGGCAGAGGCCGCCGGCCGCCGCGGCCAGGCGGGCACGCAACGGAAGGCGTTTGAAGGGCAGCACGCGAGCCATGGCGCCGGAGGACTGTACCCCATCGCGCCGGGGCGTGTCAGGCCGTGCCGATTCGTGGTAGCGGAGGCGCCAACGGAGGGAGCCGTATGCTGGTTGTCGCAGGCACCGTGAAGGTGAAGCCCGAGACGCGCGCCGAGGCGCTGCAAGCGGCCATCAGGATGGCGAAGGCGACGCAGGCCGAGCCCGGATGCCGCTCGTACGGCTTCTACGCCGACGTCGCCGACCCCAACACCATCCTCATCTTCGAGCAGTGGGAGAGCGAGGCGGCGCTGCTGGCGCACTTTCAGACCCCGCACATGGCGGAGTTCAATGCCGCCATCCCGCGCTTCCTCGCCGCCCCGCCGTCGATCAATCGCTACGACGTCGGCGCGGTGGTCAAGCTGGTGTGAGCCGCGAGCGCGGCTGACAGCTCGGAGAAGAAGTCGCCGAACTCGTCGGCGTGGACGGCCGGACGACCGGACAGGAAGAGGTCGAGGCCAGATCCGATCGTCGTGTTGGCGCCGACCAGCCAGGGGATGGTCCGCGCCGCGTCGAGCCGCGCCTGCAGCGCGGTGGTGTCGACCGCTTCACCGCGCGCCGCCTGGTCGAGCAGGTCGAGCCCCAACAGGCCGGCTTGACCGTAGAGCGACAGCTTGCGCGCCGGGTCGGTCAGCTCGCTGACCAACCGGGCGTCCGGCACCGCGTGCGCCAGATCGTCCGCGGTGGCAGCGAAGGACTGCAGCAGCGTGCGCAGCGCCGCCTCGCTGGCCGGCGACTGGCTGGCGAAGAACGCCGCGGCGCGGTCGGCCAGCATGGGCGACTCGCGCTCGTCCCCGATCAGGGGATGGCTGCGGAACTGGTCCGCCAGCCGGGCCAGGACACGGCCGCCGGCGGCGCTGCCCGCGACCCGAGTGAGCGCCTCCTGCAGCGCCGCATCGGGATCGTACCCCTCGCCGTCGGCGAAGAAGCGGCCCGCGGTCCACAGCGCGATCTTGCTCGCTTCGGGCTGCAGCATGGTGTTGAGCAGGACGCCGTCGACGGCTTCCCCGATCCCGGCCTCGCGTTCGCGGTACGGAGAGAGAAACAGCTCGTGGCTCAGCAGCACGTCGTTGACCGGGAAGTTGTCCCAGACCACCAGCGGGCGGGCCACCAGGTCGTGGAACGCCGCCGCGTCCGCCACGGTGAGCGGGTTGGCGAAGACGTGCGGACCGGTCCAGAGGATCGCGACGTCGGCCGGCAGCGCGGCGTAGGCGGCGTACGCGGCCGAGGAGGACACGGCGAACGTCCCGTCGAACGGCGTGCGATCGGCGCGGACGTCGTCCGCCGTACCGGCGTAGTAGTTCGAGATGAAGCACAGCCGGATGGTCGCATCGCGGGCGCGCAGGAAGCTCAGGGTGTCGGTCACGATCTGCACCTGGACGCTTGGATCGGCGGCCGCGCTGCTGGCGACCAGATCGTCGAACAGCAGACAGAAGTCCCGCACGCCGACGTCGAACAGCGTGCCGAGCTTCCGCTCCAGCGTGGCTTGGTCGTCTCCGCTCGGGTCGAAGCCGGTGCCGGGCGACAGCGCGAACACGAAGCGCACGCCGATCTCGTGCGCGGTGCGGACCAGCGCGGCGAAGTGATCGATCCACTCGTCGGGATACGGATCGCGCCACTGGCTGCGGTGGTACGGGTCGCTTTTCGGCGCGTACACGTACGTGTTGAGGCCCGCCTGCGGGAGGAAGCGCAGCAAGTCGAGGCGTGCGTCGAAGTCGTAGAGCGGCCCGTAGAACCCTTCGATCACGCCGCGCGTCGCCGGCGCCGCGGCGCCGCTCGAGCCGCCGTTCCCGCCGTCGCCGCATCCGGCGCCCAGGGCGATGACCGCGCCGAGCGCCAGGCAGGCGGCGAGGCGCCGCACGCGATCCCCGGGGCGCATCGGCTCAGAACGTCGGCAGCGACGGCAGGCTCGACGGCGGCGCCGTCCAACCTTGCTTGGCGAAGAACGTCTGCAGGGACAC
>Ga0335084_10008847_pt1 | contig 10041 bp, 6 predicted proteins | sample Lox_Sample_44_FD_206721 | JGI IMG/M metagenome (GOLD analysis project Ga0335084, IMG submission 206721) | Soil microbial communities from Loxahatchee National Wildlife Refuge, Florida, United States - Lox_Sample_4.4 | ecosystem: Environmental > Terrestrial > Soil > Wetlands | place: USA: Florida... | reverse complement strand
TCCCCCACGCTCCACTCTGGCGGGGCCGCGGCCCCGCCGCTCCGGCCGTCGCGCCGGGCGACGTAGAATGGCCTGTCCCGCGGCGGGCCGGCGCGCCGGCGCCGGCGCACCCGAGCAGAGAGGACCCCATGGATCGAATCCGGATCGACCGCCGCTGGCTGCCGCTCAATGCGCTGCGGGCCTTCGAGGCGGTCGCCAAGCACGGCAGCTTCACGGGCGCCGCCAACGCGCTGCTGATCTCGCAGAGCGCGCTGTCGCGGCACGTGATCTCGCTCGAGAAGCTGATCGGCGTGCAGCTCTTCGAACGGCGGCCGCACGCGCTCGTGCTGACCGCCGCCGGCCAGCACCTGCTGCCGGTCGTCACCAAGTCGCTCGACCGGCTCGAGTATTCGCTCGACGAGATCCGCCACGCCGGCGCGCCGACGCTGCGCACGCTGCGGGTGCAGATGCCGCCGAGCTTCGCGATGCACCTCGCGGTGCCGATCCTGCGGGACTTCCGCCGCGCCGTGCACGAGGTCGAGATCGACCTCGTCAGCCCGTACGGCGTCGGCCCGCCGCCCAACGACGTCGACGTCGCGGTCGTGTATTCGAAGCCGACCGTCACCGACATGATCTCTGACCTGCTGTGGCCGGTGCGGCTCGGCATCCTGTGCCATCCCGAGCTCGCGGCGCGCCACGCCGGCAAGGACCTCGCGAGCTTCATCCGCGACAACGAGCTGATCCACGTGCGCATCGCCGACCTGCCGCGGCACCACATGTGGGCGCAGCTCGTGCGGCAGGCCAACCTCGGCCCGGTGAGCTTCGAGCGCGGCCTCGTGTTCGACACGGCGCTGCTCGCGGTCCAGTACGCGCTCTCGGGCGAGGGGCTCGCGCTCGTCGACCTGAACCTGTTCCGCGAGGAGGTCGCCTCGGGCCGGCTGCTGCGGCCGTTCGACGTGACGCTGGACGAGGGCTACGGCTACTACCTGATCACCCACCCGGAGGCGCTCAGCGATACCGCGATCGCGCTGTTCCGCTCCTGGCTGATCGAGCACTTCGGGCCGCGCAAGGCGAGCGCCGACGCACCGGTGCGCCTCGCCGTGTCCAATGACTGACGCGCGCCGCGCGACCCGCGCCGGCTGGCTGCGGCGCGCCCCGACCCGACCCCACCAAGCCCCCGGAGCAGGATGTCCATGAGCGAGCGCGCCGATCGAGTTGCCCGTCGACCCGGCCGCCGCCCCGCCGCAGGCGCGGCCGCGGAGCCGCCGGTCGACCGCTCGCGGAGCTACCGCCACCTGCAGAACCCCTTCGCGCCGCTCAAGGTGTTCTCGGACGACCACGTCGCCGCGATCCACGAAGCCGCGCTCTCGGTCCTCGAGAACCAGGGCATGCGCGTGCTGCTGCCGGAGGGCCGCCGGCGCTATGCCGCCGGCGGCGCCAGCGTCGACGAGGCCGGCCAGATGGTGCGCATCGACCGCGGCCTGGTCGCCGCGTCGCTGGCGACCGCGCCGCGCGAGTTCACGCTGCACGCCAAGGACCCCGGCTGGCACCTGCCGATCGGCGGGCGCGACGTCGTGTTCGCGCCGACCTCGGGGCCGCCCAACATCATGGACCTCAAGGGCGGGCGCCGCGCCGGCACCTTCACCGACTTCCAGAACCTCATGAAGCTCTGCCAGAGCTTCGACGTCATCCACTCGCTGGGCGGCGGCGTCGAGCCGCAGGACGTGCCGGTCCAGGTGCGCCACCTCGAGACGACGCGCGCGATGCTGCTGCTGACCGACAAGGTGCCGCTCGTGTACGCGCGCGGCGCCGGCCAGATCGCCGACAACTTCGAGATGATCCGCATCGCCTACGGCCTCAGCGAGGAGGAGTTCCGCTCGCGGCCGTACACGAGCTGCGTGATCAACACGAACTCGCCGCTGCAGCTCGACATCCCGATGGCCGACGGCATCATCAACTTCGCGGCCGCCGGCCAGCCGTCGATCATCACGCCGTTCACGCTCGCCGGCGCCATGGCGCCGGTGACGATCGCCGGGGCGCTGACGCTCGCGCACGCCGAGGCGCTGGCCGGCGTCGTGCTCGCGCAGATCGTGCGCCCGGGCGCACCGATCATCTATGGCAGCTTCACCTCGAACGTCGACATGAAGTCGGGCTCGCCGGCCTTCGGCACGCCGGAGTACGTCAAGTCCTCCTTCGGCGCCGGCCAGCTCGCACGCCACATCGGCCTGCCGTGGCGCTCCTCGAACGCGACCGCGTCCAATGCGCCCGACGCGCAGGCGGCGTACGAGTCGCAGATGAGCCTGTGGGGCGCGCTCATGGGCGGCTGCAACTTCGTGCTGCACGCGGCCGGCTGGCTGGAGAGCGGCCTCAGCACCTCCTACGAGAAGTTCCTGCTCGACGTCGAGATGCTGCAGATGCTCGCCGAGACCTTCCAGCCGGTCGGCGCCACCCCGGCCGACCTCGCGCTCGAGGCGATCGCCGAGGTCGGCCCGAGCGGCCACTTCTTCGGCTGCGCGCACACGATGCAGCGCTACCGCACCGCGTTCTACGCGCCGCTGGTCTCGGACTGGCGCAACTTCGGCCAGTGGACCGAGGCCGGCGGCCAGACCGCGACCGAGCGCGCGCACCTGCTCTGGCAGGAGACGCTGGCGCGGTACGTCGCGCCGGTGCGCGAGCCGGCCGTGGTCGAGGCGCTCGACGCCTTCGTCGCGCGGCGCAAGGCCGAGGGCGGCGCGCCGCCGGTGAGCTGAGCGGGGATCGCGGCGGGCTCGGTCTGGCCCGGCGCCGCGCGCGGCGCCGGACCCCTTCTTCGCAGGGTGACACGGGGATCGGTATGCGCACGCACGTGAAGGTCGCGGTGATCGGCGGTGGCGTGGTGGGCGCGAGCGTGCTCTACCACCTGACCAAGGCGGGCTGGAAGGACGTGCTCCTGATCGAGCGCGCCGAGCTCACCTCCGGCTCGACCTGGCACGCGGCGGGCGGCATGCACACGGTCAACGGCGACCCGAACGTCGCCAAGCTGCAGCAGTACACGATCAACCTCTACCGCGAGCTCGAGCAGATCTCCGGCCAGTCCTGCGGCGTGCACATCACCGGCGGCATCATGCTCGCCGGCACCCCGGAGCGCCTCGACTGGCTGCGGATGGCCAAGGCGCGCGGCCGCTACCTCGGCATGGATCTCGAGCTGATCTCGGTGGCGGAGGCCAAGAAGCTGTTCCCGCTGCTCGAGGAGCGGCACTTCGTCGGCGCGATGTACGACCCGATCGAGGGCCACGTCGACCCCTACGGCGTCACGCACGCCTACGCGAAGTCGGCGCAGGTCGGCGGCGCCGAGGTCGTGCGCCAGACCCGCGTGCTCGAGTGCCGGCCGCGCGCCGATGGCAGCTGGGACGTCAGCACGGACCGCGGCGACGTGCACGCCGAGCACGTCGTCAACGCCGCGGGCCTGTGGGCCCGCGAGGTCGGCCGGATGGTGGGGCTCGAGCTGCCGATCCTGGCGATGGAGCACCAGTACCTGATCACCGAGGACATCCCGGAGTTCAAGGGCCGGCAGGAGCAGCTGCACTGCATCGACTTCGAGGGCGAGATCTACATGCGCCAGGAGCGCGGCGGCATGCTGATGGGAACCTACGAGCGCGCCGGGGTGCCCTGGTCGCCGCGGACGACGCCGTGGGACTTCGGCCAGGACCTCCTGCCCAACGACCTCGAGCGCATCGCGCCGAGCCTCGAGGTGGGCTTTCAGCACTTTCCGCGGCTCGAGAGCGCCGGCATCAGGAAGATCGTGAACGGGCCGTTCACGTTCGCCCCGGACGGCAACCCGCTCGTCGGCCCGGTGCGCGGCCTGCGCAACTACTGGGTCGCCTGCGGCGTCATGGCGGGCTTCAGCCAGGGCGGCGGCGTCGGGCTCGCGCTCTCGCGCTGGATGGTCGAGGGCGACCCGGGCGGCGACATCTGGGGCATGGACGTGGCGCGCTACGGCGACTGGGCGACGCTCGCCTACACCAACGCCAAGGTCCGCGAGAACTACTCGCGGCGCTTTCGCATCCGCTTCCCGAACGAGGAGCTCGAGGCGGCACGGCCGCTGCGCACGACGCCGATCTACGACCGCCTCGCGGCCGAGAACGCCGTCTGGGGCGACTACTGCGGGCTCGAGCACGCGCTCTGGTTCGCGCCCAGGGGCACGCCGGCGCGCGAGGACATCACCTTCCGCCGCTCCAACGCGCACGCCCACGTCGCCGCCGAGTGCCGCGCGGTGCGCGAGCGCGCCGGACTGCTCGAGATCTCGAACTACGGCAAGTTCGAGGTCGCCGGCCCGAAGGCCGCCGAGTGGCTCGGCCAGGTCATGGCGAACCGGCTGCCGGCGCCGGGGCGCATGGTACTCAGCCCGATGCTGAACGAGCGCGGCCGGCTGATCGGCGATTTCACGATCGCGCGCCTCGGCGAGGAGCGCTTCTTCGTGGTCGGCACCTACGCCGCCGAGGTCTACTACCTGCGCTGGTTCGCGCGCACGCTGCCGGCCGCGGGCGTGACGCTGCGGTCCTGCGCGACGGAGTACGTCGGGCTGTCGGTCGCCGGGCCGGCGGCCCGCGACATCCTGCAGCCGCTCGTGGCCGAGGACCTCGCCACTGCGGCATTCCCGTTCCTGTCGTTTCGCAGGGTCGACGTCGGCATGGTGCCGGCGCTCCTCGGGCGCGTGTCATTCACGGGCGACCTCGGCTACGAGATCTGGGTCACGACCGACTACCAGCGCGCGCTCCACGCGCTGCTCACCGCCGCCGGCCGGGACCTCGGCCTGCGGCACATCGGCGGGCGGGCGCTCAATTCGCTGCGCCTCGAGAAGAGCTTCGGCACCTGGGCGCGCGAGTACCGGCCGATCTACGGCCCCTACGAGGCGGGCCTCGGGCGCTTCGTCGACCTCGACAAGGGCGACTTCACCGGCCGCGCGGCGGCGCGCGCCGAGCGGGCGAGCGGCGGCGAGCGCCGGCTCGTCACGCTCGACGTCGCGGCGAAGGATGCCGACGCGATCGGCGACGAGCCGATCTACCACGACGGCCGCGTGGTCGGCTGGGTCACCTCCGGCGGCTACGGCCACAGCGTCGGCAAGTCGCTCGCGCTCGGCTACGTCGAGCGGGCGGCCGCCGAGGCGACCGCCGGCTTCGAGGTCGAGCTGATCGGCGAGCGCTGCCGCGCGACGCGCCTGGCCGCGGCCGCCTTCGATCCCGAGGGCCGGCGGATGCGGGCCTGAGGCCGGGCGGCGCCCGCCGCGGCCGGCGCTTTGACGCCGGCCGCGGCCAGCCCGCACAATCCGCCCGTTCCCGCCGCCGGGCGCCGCTCCCCTGCCGCGCATGAGCCTCCCCGCCGAACACGTCGCGGCTCTGACCCGCATCGTCGGCCCGCAGGCCGTGCGCGATCGCGCCGAGCTCGCCGCCCGCGACCCCGGCGTCGATCCGCGCAATTTCGGCGCCGGCCTCATGCTGCGTCCCGCGAGCACCGCCGAGGTCTCGCAGGTACTCGCCTACTGCAACGCCGCGCGCATCGGCGTCGTGCCGCAGGGCGGGCGGACCGGGCTCTGCGGCGGCGCCGAGTCCCGCGCCGGCGAGGTCATCGTCGCGCTCGATCGCCTGAACCGCATCGAGTCCGTCGACGCGGTGAGCCGCACCGCCGTGGCCGGCGCCGGCGTCACGCTCGCCGCGCTCGCGGCGCGTGCCGCCGAGCACGGCCTGTCGGCCGGCATCGATTTCGGGGGGCGCGACAGCGCGACGCTCGGCGGCATGGTGTCGACCAATGCCGGCGGCATCTCGGCGTTCCGCCACGGCACGGTCCGCGAGCGGGTGCTCGGGCTCGAGGCGGTGCTCGCCGACGGCGCCGTGCTCGCGGAGCTCGGCCGGGTGCGCAAGCGCAACGAGGGCCTCGCGATCGAGCGCCTGTTCATCGGCGCCGAGGGCACGCTCGGCATCGTCACGCGTATCGCGTTCGCCCTCGTGCCGGCGGACGGCGCCACCGCGACGGCCCTGGTCGGCGTGCCGACGCTCGCCGCGGCCGTCGCGCTCGCCGACCGGCTGCAGCGCGCGGCAGGTCTCGCGCCCGTCGCGCTCGAGCTCATGTCCGGCAACCATGCCGCGACGACCTGTCGCGCGCTCGGCCTGGCGGAGTTCGCAGCAATCGCCGGCGCCGCCTATGTCGTGCTCGCCGAGGCGGGTGCCGAACGCGCCGAGGCGGCCGAGGCCGCGCTCGTCGCCGCCCTCGAGCAAGCGACCGAGGCGGACCTCGTTGCCGACGCCGTGGTGGCGCAGAACGAAGCGCAGCGCGCGGCGATGTGGCGCATCCGCGAGGACTGGGCGGTGGATCGCGAGCGGCCGGGGGGCCTCTGGTACGACGTGTCGGTACCGGTCGCCGCGCTGCCCGGCTACCTGGACCGGCTGCAACGGCGCCTCGCCGCGCACGACGCCGGCCTCGCGCTCTACCTCGTCGGCCACCTCGCCGACGGCAACATGCACCTCACCATCAACGCCCCGGCGCCGGTCAGCGAACGCTACGAGGAGCTCGCACCGCTCGTGACCTCGGAGCTCGGCGCGCTGGGCGGCTCGTTCTCGGCGGAACACGGCATCGGGCTCGAGAAGAAGGCGACGCTGGCGCGCCTCGCGGGCGCCGTGAAGCTCGACCTGATGCGGCGCGTCAAGGCCGCGCTCGACCCGAACGGCATCATGAACCCGGGCAAGGTCGTGCCGGACTAGGGAGCGACGCCGTAGCGTCGCGCGTCGTCCTCGACCTGCGGCCGCAGCGCCTTCGCGGCGGCGATGTCGGCCTGCCCCTGGTCGGCCATGCCCCGGTGCAGCTTCGCCAGGCCACGGCCGTACAGCGACCAGGCCATCTGGGGCTGCAGCGTGAGGGCCGCGTCGTAGTCCGCGATCGCCCGCTCGAATTCGCCGCGCCGCAGGTGCACGAGCCCGCGGCTGTCGAGGACCTCCGCGCCCGCGGGATTGAGCTTGAGGGCGGCGTTGCAGTCGGCGAGCGCCTGCTCGAGCTCCTGGCCGAGCAGCGCCCTGGCCCAGCAGCGCGAGTTCAGCTGGCGGAACAACCCGCTATCCTGCGGGTGCGACCCGATCCACAGGTCGAACTGCGCCACGGCTTGCGGCAATCGGTCGAGGCGCAGGTACAGCTGGCCCATGCTGGCGCGGACATCGGCGCTCTTCGGCGCGAGCGTATCAGCGGCGCCGAGATCCTCGAGCGCGCCGGGCCGGTCGCCGCCGGCGAGGCGCGCATCGGCCCGGGCGACCCGCACGCGCACGTCGTCCGGCTTGAGCTTGAGCGCCTGGTCGAAGTCGGCCAGCGCCGGCGGCAACTGTCCCATGTTCCGGTGCGCCACGCCGCGCTGGAAATAGTACGCGGGCTCCGTCGGCGCGAGCTCGCAGGCCCGGGTCAGGTCCGCGACGGCATGCTGGTAGTCGCGCCGCGCCGCGGCCGCGGCGCCGCGGCGCGCGAAGGCCTCGGCATCGGCGGGCTCTGGCGAATCCGCCGCGCCGCCCGCTTCGGCCACCGCTGCCGCCGCTGCGCCGGCGGCCGCAGGGGCGGCGGTCGAGAGGTTGAAGACCGGGCCGCCGTTGTAGGTGAAGTAGAGCTTGTGCTGGCTGTTCGCGACGTAGATGCGGTGCGACAGGAAGAAATCCGCGCCGAGCTGCAGGTCGGCGTCGGCCAGGGCCACCTCGCCGAAGCGCAGCCGCGTATTCTTCACTTCCTCGTCACCGATCCTGAAGCTCGCGAAGGGTCCGATCCAGGTCCTGACGGCCGGCCGCCCGACGGCTCCCCAGACGCTGCCCTCGACCACGTCCGGCCCGCCCGGGTGAACTCCCACCTGCTCTGCCACGCGCCGCGAGAGGATCGAGGCGTGCGTGCCCGAATCGAAGACGACCCGCACCTTGGTGCCGTTGACGAACGCGGCGCCCCTCGTGAAGGGCTGCAGCGGGGTCGGGGCGTCGATGTCGATGACCGAGTAGGGCTGCGACTTGGCCCAGTACGCGAGCACGTCGTTCCTGCAGTCGGTCGCGCGCAGCAGCCGGACCATGCCGTTGGCGTAGTCGTACTCGACGTCGCCGAGCCGCAGCACGTTCAGGCCGAGTGTGCCGACGGCGCCGTTGCCGGGCTCGGAAATGCCGACGAAGAAGTCGGTGTGGCCGAGCGAGACGTTGCCCAGCACTAACTGGTCGACGGTCGTCAGCTTGACCGCGAGGCGAACGCCGCGGCTCGAGACCGTGATCCCGTGCGGCGCCGGGCGCAGCGTCAGATTGAGGTCCTCGGCGGCGGCGGCCGTCAGCATGCTCCAGGCCGAGCCGCTGTGCACGAGGAGCCGTGCCTCCCGGCCATTGATCTTCGCCGCCACCAGCGCCCCCGATCCGCTCATCGTCACCGGCATTTCGACGAGCCTGGCGAGCTCGCACGGTGCGGCCACGGCCGCCGCGGCGAGGGCGAGGCCGGCGAGCAGCACCGCGATACGCGGCGCCGGCGCCCGTGCGGTCGATCGTGCCGCGGCGCCGCGGCGCATCAGTGCGCGCCCGCGCGCCGGGCGTCCCAGTCGATCGGCCGGATCCGCGGCAGCACGAATACCCAGCCGACGAAGCCGAGCAGGTTGATGAGCCCGGCGAGCACGAAGGCGCTGAGGTAGGAGCCGGTCGCGTCGATCAGCACTCCGGTGACGAACGGGGCGAGGATGCCGGGCAGGTTGCCGCACATGTTCTGCACGCCGACCCAGCGCGCCGCAGCGGTCGGCCCGGCGAGGATCTGCGGAATGCCGAAATAGCCCGGCGACGAGAATCCCATGAACAGCTCGAAGACGAACAGGCTGATGATGCAGCCCTGGATCGGCAGGACGGCCATGCCGATCATGCAGACGATCGAGATCAGGTGCGACGCGCCCATCGGCGTCTTGTAGCCGATCGTCGCGGAGCGGCCGGCGCGCACCCAGCGGTCGATTCCCCAGCCCGCGGCGAGCGCCGCCGCCGCGTTGATCGCGTAGGCGACCGTCGCCACCCACGCCATCTCGTCGATCGAGAAGCCGCGCACCTTGACGAAGTAGGTCGGCAGCCAGGTGAGGATGAAGTAGAAGGTGTAGTTGCCGGAGAAGTGCCCGATCACGGCGCCCCACAGCCCGCGCTGCGCGAGGATCTCCCGCATCCGGGGTGGCTCGACCGTCGGCTCGTGCGCGGTGAGGGTGGGCTCGGCGACGACGACCCGGCGCCACGGCAGCAGCCACAGCAGCGACAGCGCGCCGAAGATCACGAACACCGGCCGCCAGCCGAGGCGCGCCGTCAGGAGCCCGCCGACGAAGGTGCCGATTGCGGGCCCGAACAGGTAGCCGAAGCCCGTGACGCCGTTCGCGATCCCGATGTGCTCGCGCTTGACGCTGGTGGCGATCAGCTTCGAGGTGCACGGGAACGCCGCCGACTCGCCGAGTCCGAGCAGCAGCCTGAGCGCCAGCAGCGTCGCAAATCCGCCGACGAAGCCGGTCAGCAGCGTCGCGACCGACCAGATCGCCGCGCCGAGGCCGAGCACGAGCTTGGCGCCGTAGCGGTCGGCGAGCCAGCCGGCCGGGACCATGGCGAGCACGTAGGTCACGAAGAACGCCGAGCCGAGCGCGCCGAACTCAGTCGCCGTGAGGTGCAGCTCGTCCTGGAGCAGGGGGCCGGCGGTGGCGAGGTTGCCGCGATCGACGTAGTTGATGAACAGCGACGCCGCCATCAGCAGCACGAGCTGCACCGGCGACGTCAGCGCGCGCGGCGCTGCATCATGGGACAACGGCGTCTCCCCCCATCCGCGGCCGATGCTACGTCAGGGGCCGCGCCGGCGCCACCGGGCCGGCGCGCGGACGCGCCCTGGGCCGCTCAGCCGCCGAGCGGGCGCAGCAGGCCGCGCGAGATGATGTGGCGCTGGATCTCGCTGGTGCCTTCCCAGATGCGCTCGATGCGCGCGTCGCGCCAGATGCGCTCGAGCGGCAGGTCCGCCATCAGGCCCATGCCGCCGTGGATCTGCAGCGCCTCGTCGGCGACCATCGCCAGCATCTCGGTGGCC
>Ga0335084_10008846_pt1 | contig 10042 bp, 9 predicted proteins | sample Lox_Sample_44_FD_206721 | JGI IMG/M metagenome (GOLD analysis project Ga0335084, IMG submission 206721) | Soil microbial communities from Loxahatchee National Wildlife Refuge, Florida, United States - Lox_Sample_4.4 | ecosystem: Environmental > Terrestrial > Soil > Wetlands | place: USA: Florida... | reverse complement strand
GAACGTCCGCATCACGCCGACCAGCTCGCCGCGTCCCGACGCCTCGACCAACGCGCCGACGAGATCGCTCATGTCCGCGGAGCCGCCGGCGTGCGCCTTCAGATGCGCGCGTACACCGTCGCGAAATGCAGCGTCGCCGATGAAGCCCTCGACCATGTTCAACACGCCCGCGCCCTTCTCGTACGTGATGCCGTCGAACGCGTTGTTGATGTCGTTGAAGTTCTCGATCGGCTCACGGATGCGGCGCACGTTCGCGAGGCTATCGGCGCCCATGGCCGATAGCGCCGACTGCACCAGCCCTTCGTCGGCGTGATAGCTCGGCCGCCACCGCTGCACGACCTTCGCGCTCATGAAATCGGCGAACGCTTCGTTGAGCCACAGGTCGTCCCACCACGCCATCGTCACCGAATCACCGAACCATTGATGCGCGAGTTCGTGCGCGGCGACGTTCGCGAACGCGCGCTGTTGCGGCAGCGGGGGCTGCTCGCCGAACAACATCAGGTATTCGGTGAACGTGATGAGACCCGGGTTCTCCATCGCGCCGGACAGGTCCGGCACCGCGACCAGGTCGAGCTTCTCGAACGGATACGGCTGACCGAAGTAGTCCTCGAGCAGTGCGATGAAATCGCCGGCATTCGCGAGCGCATAGCGCAACTCCGGACCGCGGCCCTTCGTCGCGAGACCGCGCAACGGCGCCGCGGACACCCCGTCGAGCTTGCCGCCGTCGGCGACGTCGAGCGGCCCGACCGCGAACGCAAGCAGATACGTCGGTAGCGGCGGCGTCGGTTCGAACGCCACCCGTTGCGTGCCGTCCGGCAACGAATCGATCGCGGCGATCGGCGAATTGCTCGCAACCGTCTGCCCCTTCGGCGCGACGATCGAAAGCCGGAACGGCGTCTTGAAGCGCGGCTCGTCGAAACCCGGAAACGCACCGCGCGCATCGATCGGCTCGAACTGCGTGAACGCATACCACTCGCCGCCGCTCTGCACGTGGAACAACCCTTCGAGCAAGCGGCTGAAGCGCGCGTGATAGCGAATGTCGAGCTCGGCGGTCTGCGGTTCGACCGCGCGCGCGAGCGTCACCCGAGCGACCCCGTCAGACGTGGCCTGACGGTACGTCGCCGGGATCGTCTCCGAGCCCAAGCGCAGCGCGATCGAATCGACGTCGAGGCCGCGCCCGTGCATCCAAAACGCGTCCGTCGCCGTGTCGAATCGCACGGTGATGCGCGCGCGCGCGCCGAACGTATCGCGCTCGGGGAACACCTCGAAGTCGAGTTGATAGGCGAGCGGCGTGACGCCCTTCGGGAGTTGCACCTTCGGTGCGGGCGGCTCGTTCGGCGGCGCGGGAGCCAACGGCGGCTGCGCTTCGGTCGGCGCCGGTGCGAGCGCCTCGGTCGTCGGCGGAGCGGGTTCCGTGCCGCGCTCGCCGCACGCGATCAACGCGAGGCAGACGAACAGCGCCGCGAGCGTCCAACGCATCGGCTCATTCCACTTCGGTATCGGCTCATTCCACGTCGGTGATGCGCCGAACCGTATATCCGCCGGATCGCTCGTCGGCTTCCAGTTCGAGCAGGCCGCGGTGCTGGGCTTCCTCTAGCAAGTCGTTGAACGACGCGAATCCGTAATAGCGTTCGTTGAATCCCGGCCGACGGCGGCGCAGCGCCTGTTTGATCATCGAGCCCCACAGCTTGTCCCCAGGCGCGCGTTCCGCAAGCAGCGCATCGGCCGTCTCGATCACCAGGTCGAACGCCTCTTGTTGCTTCGCCGCCTCGTCCTTCTTCGCCGGCTTGTCGTCCGTCTGGACCAGGTCCGCGTCGACCTTCTCGTCGCTCTTCTCGACGTCCGCTCCGACGGCTTTCTTCGGCGCGCGGCGGCGGCGTTTGCGATTGGTCGATTCTTCCTGCCGGACGAGATCGTCGTAATAGATGAACTCGTCGCAGTTGCTGATCAAGAGATCCGACGACGAATTCTTCACGCCGACGCCGATCACCGTCTTGTTGTTCTCGCGCAGTTTGCTGACGAGCGGCGAGAAATCGGAATCGCCGCTGACGATGACGAACGTGTCGACGTGCGACTTCGTGTAACAGAGGTCGAGCGCGTCGACGACCATGCGGATGTCCGCCGAATTCTTGCCCGATTGCCGCACGTGCGGAATCTCGATCAACTCGAACGCCGCTTCGTGCATCGTCGCTTTGAATTCCTTGTACCGCTCCCAGTCGCAGTACGCCTTCTTGACCACGATGCTACCTTTCACCAGCAACCGCTCGAGCACGTGGCGGATGTTGAATTTCGCGTATTTCGCGTCGCGCACGCCGAGCGCAACGTTCTCGAAATCGCAGAACACCGCGAGGTTGCGATCGTCGATGTCAATGGCCATAGGAGTCGTCGTCGGGCAAAGCAGGATTCTCGGGGTTGGACACGGGAGGCCGCAGTATACTCCACGCCCCATACGACCATGTGGTACGAGGCCAATGACGCGTCCGGTGTTGGTGATCGGCAACAAGAACTACTCCTCCTGGTCGCTGCGGCCTTGGCTGCTGCTCGCGGTGAAGGGCATCGCGTTCGACGAGGTCCGCGTGCCGCTGTACCAACAACAGAGCAAAGCTGCGATCCAAGCCCATGCGCCGGCCGGCCGCTCCCAATACGGTAAGGTGCCGATGCTGAAGGATGGCGATCTCACCGTGTGGGATTCGCTCGCAATCTGCGAGTACGTGGCCGAACGCCATCCGACGCTCGAGTGTTGGCCGAGCGACGCGCGCGATCGCGCCCGCGCGCGGTCGATCAGCGCCGAGATGCACGCCGGCTTTCGAGCGTTGCGCACGCAGATGCCGATGAACTGCAGGCGCACGCCGGCGCCGGTACCGCGCGACGCCGAACTCGACGCCGACATCGAGCGGGTGATCGAGATTTGGACGAACGCGCTCGCCGAGCATGCCGCGCCGGGGTCGTATCTGTTCGGCGAGTTCGGCGTCGCCGACGCGATGTATGCGCCGGTCGTATTGCGCTTCACCGCTTATGCGGTCGAATTGCCGAAGACCGCGCGCGCTTATGCCGACGCGATCCTCGCCTTGCCGGCGCTGCAAGCGTGGATCGCCGACGCCCGGCGCGAGACCGAGGTGCTCGAACACTTCCAGAAGTGACGTCGTCTCAGGCGACGCGGCCGTAGCGTTTGCGCTGCAGATGCGGCGTGCTCTTCGTGCCTGGCTTCGTGTCGTAACCGAGCAGCGCGACCAACCGTTCGGTGCGGCCGGCGATCGGGCTCACGCGATGCAGCGAGTGCCGGCCCGCGAAGACGAGCAGCGTGCCGGGCGTCATCGGCAATCGCGTGACCGCGGCGCGGTCGCCTGCGAGCACGCGCGCCACGCCCGGGTAGTTCTCGTCGGCGTCGGAACGCAGCTTCGACGCAACCTCGAAGTCGCCGCCGACCTCGGCGTCGCGCAACGCGAGTGACACGACGAAATCGGTCTGATCGTAGTGCCATTGCAACTCGTCGCCGTCGCCCATCACGGCCAGATTCAACGCGCCGAGCGGATCGGCGTAGCGATACAGCGGCGAGCGTTCGAGCACGGCCGAGACGAACGCGATCACCGGCGCCCATTCGTAGAGGCAACGCACCGGCGAATCGTCCGGGAACTGGTCGTACGCGACGACGCCGACGCTGTAACGGCCGCGGGTCGCGCGCGGATGACCCGCCGACCATTGCGCGCTGGGCTCTTCGAGGTACGCAGTACCGTCGCCAACGCTTTTGTAATGGCGCGGCGCCAGCGATTCGGCGTCGGCGATGCAACGCGCCAACCCGCTCGTCGACAGGAAGTGCGGCGCCTCGGCCGCGCCGATACCCGCGAGCGACGCGCGCAGCTCCGCGATCCGTTCGCGCAACACCGGCGAGTCCGGTTGCGTGAGCGGATAGCGCGACAGGTTGATCAATCCGGCAACGTCGACCATCGGCCTCTCGTTCGATATGCCCCTCAGGTCGTCAGACGGGCGGGCTCGTGCAAATGATCGTGCCAAAGATAGGCCGCCAGCAACGGCTCGTCGGTCGTGCGCATCGCGTGCGGTTCGTTCGACGCATGTTCGATTCGATCGCCCGGCGATCGCACACGCCAGCCTCCGTCACCGTGGCACCATTGCGCCCGACCGGCGACGACGACGTACGTCTCGCGCGCCCGATGCTGGTGCGGCGGATACGTGATGCGCGGCGCGAGCAACAGGATGCCCATCGCCACCGACGCATCGCGCGCGTGTCCGGTCGGCCCTAGCAGTTCGCAATAGCCGTAGCCATCGAGAAAATCCGCATTCGCATACGCGGAATTCCGTCGCCAGTGCAAACACGCCCGCACCGCTTCGAGTGGCGCGCGCACATGCGCCGTCGCGTCGTCACACAGCCGCAACGCGGCCTCGAAACAGTGCAGAACCGGCAGCGAGACGTGCTGAACGGACGCATCGAGTCGCGCCGTCGCCCAGCGCCGTCGATCGGCGACGCCGAGCAACGCGCCAAGCGCATCGAGGAGCGCGCGCCACTGCAATTCCGTCGTCGCTGAAATCGTTGCCAATTTCGGTGACCCCCTTAACTCCGGCGCTCGATGTGGTGTAACCTTGGCCCGCGTTTCCAAGCCCAGCCACGAAAAAGGACGACGTTATGAAAACAAAACTGTTGGTACTCGGCGTGCTGGTCGCCCTTGCAACCGGTTGCGAGAGCGACGCCACCAAAAAACAAATCAGCGATCTGCAAGCACGCGTCACCGCCAATGAAAAAGTAGCTGCCGACGCGATGAGCGCAGCGAAAGCGGCTCAGAACCAAAACGTGCAGGGAATCGCGAATGCGCAAGCGACCGCCGACAAGGCGATGGCCGCTGCGCAGGAAGCGAATGACCGCGCCAAGCGCGTCAGCGAAACCTGCTGCACCCGCAAGTAACCCCGTCAGCGTAACGAACTCGATATCGGCCCGGGCATTCCTTTGGATGTCCGGGCCATTTCTTCTGCACGAGTCCAGTCGATCTCGACGCCCCTTCCGGCCGTTGCTCGATTGATCAACTGAGTCATCTTCGCCATGTCCGGATCGGACTCGAGCGGCGGATGCGACTCCATCCACAACTCCCCGTCGTGCCACGCGAGCTTGAGCGGCGCATCGATGATGCGAACCTCCGTGCCGATCGGCGCCGCGGCCGCCAATGTCTGAATGTCGTCCGGATACAACCGCACGCAGCCGTGGCTGACGCGCTGACCGACGCCGAACGGTTTGTTCGTACCGTGCAGGAAATAGCCGGGGATCGTCAGCTGAATCGCGAGCGCGCCGAGCGGATTGTCCGGTCCCGGCGGCACCACCAGCGGCAGGACGTCGCCCATCTCGGCGTGCTCTTCGCGGTGCGCCTTCGTCGGATACCAACTCGGATTGTTGATCTTCGCGACGATCTTCGCGGTCGTAGTCGGCGTCTGAAATCCGTTGCGCCCGATCCCGATCGGAAACGTGAGAACCGTTCCGGATTTCTTCGGGTAATAGTAGAGGCGATATTCGGGCAAGTTGATGACGATGCCTTCGCGCGGTCCCGGCGGCAGCATGAATTGGGTCGGCAACACGACGCGCGCCCCTTCGCCGGGTATCCACGGATCGACGTCCGGATTCGCGTGGCGTAACTCCTCGAAGCCGAGGTCGTACTTGAGCGCCAGCGTCGAGAACCGATCCTCGTACCTCACCGTCAGCGCGACCGGCTCGCCGACCACGCCGTCGTTCGCGTCCGGCAGAATGAATGTCGACGCGGCGACCGTGCCGGCTCCGAGTCCGAGCGCTAGAGACACGGCGCGCACTGCGTTCGTCCTGATCATCGAACCTCCCTGTGGTCGTGCGGCCGTCATCGCACGACGAATCGCGCATGCTACTCCACACGCGGCGCCCACTGAACGGCAGTCCTCAATCCCGTGAAGAACTTCGCGAACGCGACGACTTCACACCCACCACTCCGGCACCTCGCGCCGCAAGCGCGGCATCAACGCCCAACAACTCGCCGCGCACAACGCCGATAGTACGACAACGGCATCGAATGCCGTCGGCCCGGCACCCAGCCGCTCGTACACGTAGCCGCCGAGGGCTTCCGACAGCGAGCTCGCAAAATTCGTCAGCGCCATCATCGACGCGAATACCGTGGCAGCGATCTCGATCGGCACCAACCGGGCCGCCACGTCGAGCTGGATCAGCAGGCCGGTCATGAACGCAGCCCCCGCGACGAACGACACGCCGTACGCCGTCGCCAGCGAGCCGAGGTGCCAGTAGACGACGTTCGCAAAGACACCGAGAGCAATCGACGCGTGTACCAGCGTGCCGACACGAACGCGCCGGCAATACAGGCCGTAGACGAGGCTTGCTACGACGCTGCCGGCCGAGAAGACCGAATACGTGTTGCCGTACGTCTGCTCGTCGAATCGAAGCATCTGCGTCATGTGCAGATACAGCACCGACACCCACAGCGGATTGAAGCTCCACAGAAACAGGACGCCGCATGTCGTCAGGAGCCCCGGACGGCCGAGCGCGTGGCGCAGCGCCGCGAACGTCCGCGGCGCCTCGGTCCGTTCGGTCGCCGGCGCATCGCGCGCGTACCGATACGCGAGCGCGAAGCTGAGCGCCCACAACACCGCGCACAACAGGAACGTCGCGTTCGTTCGATCGATGTTCGCGAGATACCCCCCAACGACCCCGGTGAGGAGCAGCGCGACGTTGACCGCGCTCCACTGCACCGACTGCAACCGGCCGGTCAGCCCGCGCGGTTGGCCCACCTCGACCATCAACGCATCGACCAGAACGTCGCCGAACGCGATGCCGATCGTTGGCAGCAGCAGCCACGTGAGCAACGTCCAACGCGCGCCTTCGGGCACCGGGAAGAGATACAGGGCGAAAAGACCGAGCGACGCGGAAATGCTGGAAATTAGCAGGTAATTCCGCCGCCGCGATCCGAATACAGGTACCAGATCCGACAGCAAACCGAACAACGGTTTGAGTGACCACGGTAGCGCGAGCAGCCCCATGAAGGTCGCAATCGCCGTCGGCGAGTCGCCCCAACTCTTCAACAGCGCACGCACCGGTTGCGCAATCAAACCCGACGTCGGATCGCCGACGCCTTGAATGAAGTACATCGTCGCAAAAAATGCGGAGAGGCCGGTGACAAATCTCGAGGAAGAGTTGTCTAATACCACGCCATCGCGATGGACTGACATCAGACTGCGTCCCCATCACGAAGAAGATTCAGGTCGGCGACAACGACTGGAAGTCTCGGGAAACTCGCAACGAGGAGAAGGATAGGTGAAACCACGGGCCTCTGTGTCCACAGAAAAAGAAGGCACAGTCAGCGACGACGACAAACCTCCCACGCGATCCGCGTCGCCGCAATCCTTAAGAATCTCAGTCAGAAACATCACGGCCCGCCCGGCGCCGTACATCCACCGCGATATCGATCCTCGCTTCGACCGCACCAAGATTCGGCAGCGCCCGCCTCGTGAAAGCCGTCGCGTCCGCGTCTTCCGGCGCGCGCACTACCCGATGGTGACCGACGCCGAATGGACCGATTGGCGTTGGCAATCTCGCAACCGAATCAAGAATCTCGCGCAGCTCGAACACCTTCTCGAACTCTCTACCGACGAGCGCCGCGCGATCGTCGACGGCGGCTCCATGTTGCCGTTGGGCATCACCCCTTACTACGTCAGCCTGCTCGACCCGACCAACCCGCACAACGCGCTGCGTCGCACCGTCATTCCGGTGACCGGCGAATTCCTGCGCAGCCCCGGCGAAGCGGACGACCCCTTGAGCGAGGACGGCCACAGCCCGGTGCCGGGCCTCGTCCACCGGTATCCCGATCGGGTGCTGTTTCTCGCGCTCGATTTCTGCACGACGTATTGCCGCTACTGCACGCGCTCGCGAGTCGTCGGCCACGGCGAACTGGCGCCGTCGGACGCGCGCCTCGAAGCGATGTTCGACTACATCCGCCGGACGCCGGCGATCCGCGACGTCCTGATCTCCGGCGGTGATCCGCTGGCGCTCGCCGACGACAAGCTCGACCACATCCTCGGCCGGCTGCGGGAAATTCCGCACGTCGAATTCATCCGCATCGGCACGAAGATGCCGGCCGTGTTGCCGCAGCGGATCACGCCGAGCCTCGTGCGGGTGCTGCGCAAACATCACCCGATCTGGATGAGCGTGCACTACCTCCATCCGGACGAGTGCACGATCGAAGCGTTCAACGCGTGCGCCCGTCTCGCCGACGCCGGTATTCCGATCGGTTCGCAGACGGTGCTGTTGAAAGGCGTGAACGACGACGTCGAGACGATGAAGGAATTGATGCAGCGGCTGCTGTTGATGCGCGTGCGGCCGTACTACCTCTATCAGTGCGATCCGATCTCGGGTTCCGCGCACTTCCGCACGTCGATCAAGACCGGCCTCGACATCATCGAGGGTCTGCGCGGCCACACGACCGGCTACGGCGTGCCGACGTACGTCGTCGACGCGCCCGGCGGCGGCGGCAAGATTCCGCTGCAACCGAAGTACGTCGTCGGCCGCGACGGCGACGACCTGGTCCTGCGCAACTACGAAGGCAACTCGTACCGCTACCCCGACCCGGCCGGCGCGGTATCGGCCGAGACTGCGTAGTGCGCATCGGACTCACATACGACCTGCGCGCCGAATATCTGGCGCTCGGGTACGGCGAAGAGGAAACCGCCGAGTTCGATCAGCCCGGCACGATCGACGCCCTCGCCGGCGCGATCGAGACGCTCGGCCACAGCGTCGACCGCATCGGTTCGGCGCGCGCGCTGATCGGCCGGCTCGCGAAGGGCGATCGCTGGGACCTCGTCTTCAACATCGCCGAAGGGTTGTCCGGCTACGGCCGCGAAGCGCAGGTGCCGGCGATCCTCGACGTCTACGGCATCGCGTACACCTTCGCGGATCCGTTGGCGGCGGCGGTCTGTCTGCACAAGGGCTGGACGAAGATGATCGTACGGACGGCCGGCGTGCCGACCGCCGACTTCGCGATCATCGAAACGCCGGACGACGCCGCACGTGTGGCGTTGCCGTTCCCGATGCTGGCGAAGCCGATCGCCGAAGGCACGGGCAAAGGCGTGACGCCGAAATCGGTGGTCCGCTCGCGCGACGATCTCGTCGCCGTCTCGAACGAACTGCTCGATCACTATCGGCAGCCGGTCTTGGTAGAGACGTTCCTGCCGGGCCGCGAATTCACCGTCGGCATCGTCGGCACCGGCACCGCCGCACGCGCGATCGGCTCGATCGAGATCGAGCTTACGAACGGCGCCGAGCCGGACGTGTACTCGTACGTCAACAAGGAAGAGTGCGAGACGCTCGTCGACTACCGCCACGCGTCGAGCACCGATCCGCTCGTCGCGCGCAGCGAACGCATCGCGCTCGACGCATGGATCGCGCTCGGTTGCCGCGACGGCGGCCGCGTCGACCTTCGCTGCGACGGCAACGGCAACCCGATGTTCCTCGAGGTGAATCCGCTCGCCGGACTGCATCCGACGCATTCCGATTTGCCGATGATCGCCACCGCGATCGGCATGCCGTACCCAGAGCTCATCCGCGCGATCGTCGATTCCGCCGCGACGCGCATTCCGAAGGCGCGCGTCCGCGCGGCGTAGGTTCGTCGATGCCGTTGGCCGCCGGCGCGCTTGGCAGTCGGCGCAATGCGTTCGCCGTCGAGATCGCAGCGTGATTGCCCCGATCCGCGACATCGGCGCGCTGTTGCTCGATCTCGATGAGACGTTGCTCGACAACAGCCGCTACCGCGCGTCCGTCGTACGAACATGCGTAGCCGTCGCCGAACGCGAGCCGACATTGACCGTCGCGGAACTCTTGGACGCAAACATGCAGTCTTTTGCCCACTACTTTCCCGAAGTGGAGCACATGTGGACGCTCGGTAGACTGAGTGGCGCCGCGGTGTCACGCGAGAGCTGGCGCCGCGCGTTCGTCGCACTCGGCCTACGCGACGCTTCGCTGCTCGACTACGCGATCGAATCGCATCAGCGCTACGGCCGCGAGGCGCATCGA
>Ga0335084_10008844_pt1 | contig 10043 bp, 9 predicted proteins | sample Lox_Sample_44_FD_206721 | JGI IMG/M metagenome (GOLD analysis project Ga0335084, IMG submission 206721) | Soil microbial communities from Loxahatchee National Wildlife Refuge, Florida, United States - Lox_Sample_4.4 | ecosystem: Environmental > Terrestrial > Soil > Wetlands | place: USA: Florida... | reverse complement strand
GGTACCAACAGAAATCTCGCGCTGGAACGTCGCTTTCGTTCATTCCCAGTCTCACCGTTTTCGGCCGGACTTCCAGCCATTTCCTCGATTGCAAACGATTCGATCCTCAACTTCTTTCGCTACGGCAGCACGAGCGCATTGAAGTGTGCGTCAAACGGCTACTGGATCATGGGTATCGCGGCGTTCGCCTGGACGCTCGATACACAGGTCGCGGCCTTCCTGACCTTCCCCGTGCGCCGCGGTGAGACGGCCCGCACCAGTGCGTCGTCCAACTGGTGGCGGCGATGGCGTGCTGCCTGGAAGATCCGCCGGCTACAGGGCGCGTGGAAATTCCGGTTCGGCGTCCCTCATGCCGGCGCCCTGTGGCTGTGGCTCGCGCTCCTGGTGTTCGCGTGGTAGCCGTCGCCTTCAACCAGCACTTGCAGGTCTACCGTCCCGTGAAGGGGAAGTTCTTCGACATGGGTTCCGAAGACATCCCCGACGGCGCGAGCAGGGCCGACATCGGGCTGCGCCATGGCGACATGTGGCTCGATGTCGACGACCAGAGCGGCGCGCTACTTCGGCGGGCGGAGAGCGGCCGGCCCTTGCGAGGGACCGGCCGCTCTGCCATCCGGTGCCGGTCAGAGCAATGCGGCATGCACGCCGAAGCGCACGGCGCGGCCCGGCATGACCACCAGGTCCTTGTTGAACGCCGTCGCATAGCGCTGGGTGTCGTCGGTGAGGTTCTGGCCGACAATCGAAAACTCGATGCCCGGATGCGCCGTGAATGGCCGCCAGTTGACGTGGGCGCTCAAGTCGTTGTAACCGGCTGTCGGTGTATCAAACACGCCGAAGTCGCTCTGCGTGCCATAACGGATAAGCGTGAAGCCAGCGTCGGCTCGGGCGCTCTTCCAGTCGAACCCGCCACCGAATCGGTACGGAGGAATGCGCGGAACGTTGTTGCCATCGTCGAGCGTGGCGCGCGTGTAGTCACCCAGCAAATTGACCGACAGCGTGCCGCTCGGCCCGTTGGCGAGTTCGAAGCTGGCTTGCGCCTCGGCGCCACGGAAGTGCGCACCCTGCTGCCGATAGAATACCTCGCGCAGCTCGTTGGCATCGCCGACGACACAGTTACCGTCGTCATCGCAGGTACGGCCGGTCAGATCGCCGTAGATGTAGTTCTTGAACCAGGTGCTATACAGGCTCCCCTCGAGATGGAACGGCCCCTGCTTCACGCGCAGGCTCGCCTCGAGGCTGTTGGCGCGCTCGATCTTCAGGTTGGGGTCGCCGGTCTCGAAGGTCTGCGGCCCATCGTGCCCGCCATGCGCGAACAATTCGGTGAGCGCCGGCACGCGGCCGGTGCTCGCTGCGGTGAGTCCGATTTTCACGCCGGGGCTGACCGTGTAGAGCATGCCGAGCGCGCCGCTGACCGGCGAATAATTGCTTGACGTGTACAGGCCCGAGGCCGGCGTGCCGGTGATGTGTTGATTCTCGACGCGGCCGCTGGCTTCGAGGTGGAGCCGGGAGATGGGGGTGATCTCGGCGAACAGGTAAGCCGCGATGCTGCCGGACGTGGCGGGCGACAGGTACGAGCTGTCCGCGCCGATCGCCGAAAAATCGCGATGCTGGTATTCGGCCCCCACTGCCAGGTTGCTGAACCAGCCGTGCGGATTGAACAGCAGTTCTCCGTGCAGGTCGGATTCCCGGTTCTTGAACGTGGTATTGACCGATTCGTCCGGGTTCCTCTCCTGGTGCTGGTAGTCCGCATAACTGCCGTCGATATTCAGCGAATCGAGCGCACCGTCGAGCTTGAACACGTCACGCGTCAGGAACTTGGTCTGCTGCATGTCGATGTGGGTCGTATCGCTCGGGATACCGTACTCCGCATCGTAATGCGTCACAGCGGCGCCCAGGTGGCTATTGCCATCGGCAAGGAAATACGAACCGCCGACCGATCCACCCCAGCCGCGCACATAGGAATTCACCTGCGTGCCGAGCGGCGTGTCGTAGTCGCTGGTGTGCCGATCGAAGCCGTCGGCGTGCAGCGCCAGGTTGCCCGTCCGGCCATCGACCATGGCGGCGCCTTCGCCCGCGTGGTTGACGGTGCCGTAGCTGCCATTCACCTCGGCACGCCAGGGTTGCGCCGGCAGGCTCATCGGCACGCGGTCATTGAGCGTGTTGACGACGCCGCCAATCGCCTGGCTGCCATAGCGCAAGGCCGCCGCGCCGCGCACTACCTCAATGCTCTGCGCGGACATCGGATCAATCGGCGTGCCGTGATCTGGGCCGATGTCGGACACATCGGAGATGCTGGTGCCGTCTTCGAGCAGCCGCACGCGGTTTGCATCCATGCCGCGGATGATCGGACGCGAGGCGCCCTCGGCGAAGCCCGAGGCGGCGATGCCCGGCACATCCTTCAGCGCGCCGGCGATGCTCGCGCCACCGGCCTCGCGGATCTGTTCCACGTCGACCTTCGCCGGGATCGACGGCGTCTCATCCAGCGTATGCCGGAACGGCGTGGCCGTGACCACGATTTCCTCGAGCGGACCGCTGTTGGTCGTAGCGGTCGCGCCGGCCGCCGCCGCGGGCGCCGACAATGGAAGCAGGCCGCACGTCGCAATGACGGCGGCCACGGAAGCCGATGACCTACCCATGAATCTCTCCGGATTGAACTGCGGACAGCCCGGGGACGCGATGCGATCGCGGCCCCGGGCGCTCTAGTCAGGTCAGACCCGGGAGAGCGGAGGTGCGCGGGAACGGTAGGCGAGACGCGGAGTCGCCGGGAGATGCGCAGTGGCAGCCGTGATCCGCTGCTGGACATCGACATCGAGGAGATACAGGTCGGGCAGCACGCTGACTGGCGCTGCACCTGCCTGCGCGAGCGCCAGGCACTCGGGGCAGGTCTGCGGCTTCGGCGCGCCCAGCGTCTTGGCGACGCGGGCCGCATCGCTAAGGTGGCTGATATCGTGGACGACGCCCTGGACCTGCGCGAACCAGAAAACAGCAAGCAGCGCGCCCAGTTGCCATCGGCGTGTACGGCTCATTGTGGCGATTGCGCGCGACATCTCATGTCGAGCCTAGCATCGGAAGGAATATACCGACAGACCTGAGAGCCGGTAAAACGCCCAATGAGACAGCCTGAGAAATCTATAGCCTTGGTTTCGCAGGCTTTTCTATCAATTTCGAGACTGTCTGAAACGGTGTGAGAAGGGTTGGCGGAGAGAGAGGGATTCGAACCGGATTCAGACCCCTTGTCGGATCAGCAAGTTACGGATTCAGAAGAAAATCCTGTCCCCGACGATCCCCCCGAATCCCCATAGCTGTCACTGGAGCTGTCACTGGAGAACCCTCTCCCTCTCAACGCCTGATCGAGTCCGGCGCACCAATTCGATAGGAAACGCCTAGCCACGCCCCGCGTGGCACGCCCACCGCCCGGAATTGCTCCGACTGCCACGTCGTCCCGGTCGCATCAAACGATTGCCCGGGGCCAGTGAAGACGTTCTGCCCAAGCGTCGCGAATGTGTAGTACCGGCGCTCGAACAGGTTGTCGACGCGCGCGTAGACGCTCCAGCCCGGCGCAAAGTCATAGTGGGCGTCGAGGTTAACCAGCACGTAGCCGGGCAGCGCACCGTTCAGGTCCTGATTGCTTTCGTCGCCGCGGGCGAACTGGCTCGACTGCCCGATTGCCGTCAGGCCGATGGCAAAATGGGACAGCTCGTACTGAACACGCGCCTTCACGACATGGCGCGGAATCCCCGGGATCCGATCCCCCGGGACGACCTGGATCTCGGTGCAGGTTGGGCAGCTGATCCCCGTCGCTGCGGAGTTGTCGGGACTATTGAGCATGAGCGGTGTCTGAAAAGTCGCCTCCAGGTACGTGTAGTGGAAGCTGCCGGAGAATCCCCCTGCCTTCCCCTCCAGGCCGAGCTCGACCCCTTGGCGCCGCGTCTGCCCCACGTTCTGGAAGAAGCCCGCGCTGACAGCCCCGCCCCCGCTCGAGACGAACTGGATGTCGTTGTCGAGGTTCGTGCGGAACACCGCCGCCGTGTAAGCCAGATGGGATCCGAGCGTACCGCGGGCACCGACTTCCACGGTCTTGGCGACCACTGCCTTCAATGGCGGGTCGGCCGAAAACGCATTGGGAAGGCTGCAGGGCGCCGTTGGATCCGCGCAAGTAAGCTCGACAGGCGTCGGCACCCGCATGCCCTCCTCGTACCGCGCGTAGGCCGTGAGGCTCTTGGTCGGATTGAACGTGACGCCCACCGCGGGGTTGAACCGCTCGAAGGTGTGATGACCGTTGAGGGCGGTTCCCAAGCGGTCCTCGAGCGTTACGCCGGCATCGTTGTATCGACCGGACGCATTGACGGACCAGCGATTGCTGACCGAGAAAGTGTCCGAGAAGTAGAAGCCGCCAATGTAGTTCGTGGCGTGCAGTTGCGTGCCGAGCGACAAGGGAGCGCTCGATGTCGTATCTCGTGAGTCCCCTGCCTCCTGGGCGTACTGCCAGAAGTTCGTCGTGCCTCGATCGTAGGCTGCACCCACGATGAGCGTATTGCGATGGCCGCTAATCTCATTACGCCCGACCAGCTGAATGGCCGCACCCGGCCGGTACTGGTCAACTTGCTCGATCGCGTTGCCGGTAGGCTGATTGCCGGGACCAACCGGCACCGTGGGGTCAAAATCATTGTTGACGTTGCTGTTCAGGACGTTCGTGCTGACCTTGCGGTAGTACAGATTCTCGGAAAGGGTCCATCCAGCACCCAGCTGATGGCTCCCGCTCAGATCAACGAAAGCCATCTCGTCCGACTGAGTGTCTGGCCAGGTGTAGGCCTGCAGCGGATTCGAGAGCCAGGAGCGAGGCAGCGTCTGATTGCCTTCGAGCGAGCTGTTCGCGTAGGTCATGGACAACGTCACGTCATTGACGCCGTCCCGGTAGCCGAGTTTTCCAAAGCCCTGGCGGACACGGCTCGGGTTGTGTTCTGCCCAGCCGTCGTCATTGAACAGCGTTCCCGCCAGGAAGTAGTCCCACTTCTCACCGTGACCACCCGAATCGAACGTGGCTTGCCAACGACCGAAGGAGCCCCCTTCCAGGTCGACACCAGTTCCGGGTGAGTCAAATCCACGCTTGGTCGTGACGATGATGGCGCCGCCGAGCGTGTTGAGCCCGAACACGGGATTGGAACCGGGCGTCACTTCGAGGCTCGAGAGAGCCGATTGCGGGATCAATTCCCAATTGACCGCATCACCGAAGGCCTCGTTCACCCGTACGCCATCGACGAACACCGAGACCCCTTGTGGCGTGCCGAGAATGGGCGAGCCGGTAAACCCCCGGAAGTTGACGTCCGGCTGGAACGGGTTTGCCTGCGTGTCATTGATATTGACGCTGCCGACCATCTGGTTCAGGGCATCCGCGGCATTCAGGGACCGGCCATGATCCAGCTGACTCGCCGTCACGCGCTGCACGTTTGCCGGGACCTCGGAGAGGAACAAATCCGCCCCGGGCAGCGGTGCGGTGACGACGACCTCCTCCAGTGAGCCGGTCGGGGCTCCACTGGAATCGCCCGCCCAGGCACTGCCAACCGTCGTGATCAGGGCCATCCCAGGAATGGCAAGATTGATGGTGGTGTGGCGGCGAATCCTGGTCCGGGGCAGATATCGGCAGGTCACGGGGCTCAGTCCTCGAGGCTGTTGCACAGGTCGGGACAGCCTTGCCGAACGCTCAATATTCGCTAGCAGGGAGCCCCAGCCGCCGAGATTCGCACTCGAAGGTCCCTGTCTCCTAGGGAGTTTTTCCCGCTTTTCCGCCATACGTCGACACGCCTATCACGAGCACCGCGCGAGATTAGGAGCCTCCGTCGGCCCTGATCCGTAAAATGCAGTTAACGGCTGCAACAATGAGGCACAACGGCAGCATCTGCGCCGAACGCCCCGAGGACGAGATCCATGCCGAGTATCGCCAACATCGAAGGATTATTCGACGCACCACCCGAGTCCGCCCGCGGTCCGATCGGCATGACCGCGGTACGCGACGGGACCATCGTCGGCGCGCTAACGGTCGTGACTGCAGCGCTCTGCGCGCGTTTTGATGTCAGCGAGCTATTGCGACGTTGGACGGCGCCGTGGGAGCGGATCCAGCTCGATGAGTGGCCCGCGATTCTCATAGTCCTCGCCACCGGTCTCTTCTGGTTCGCGCTGCGGCGATTCCGTGAAGCACGACGTGCTCTCGTCCATCGTGAAGCTGCCGAATCGAGGGCGAACCTCGCGCTCGCTCATGTGCGGCGCTTGTCGCACAAGCACATTGAGGTGCAGGAGCAGGAGCGACGCGGCATCGCTCGCGAATTGCATGACGAGCTCGGGCAGTACCTGCAGGTCATCAAGCTGGACGCAGTCGGCCTACGAGACACCGCGAGCTCAGACCCCGGCGTCCTCGCCCTCCGCGCGCAGGCGATCGTCGACAACTGCAACCACCTGCACGCAATGCTCACGGGTCTAATGCAGCGACTCAGGCCGGTGGGTCTTGACGAGCTCGGTCTGCTCGCAGCATTGGAGCACTGCATTCAGGGCTGGCAGTCGCGATTGCCGACCACGACGCTGACCCTGACCGTCACCGGTGATTTCGACGATATCTCCGAAGCCGTCGCGCTCGCAATATATCGTCTGGTCCAGGAGTCGCTGACGAACATCGCCAAGTACGCCGGCGCCAGTGTGGCCAATGTCCAGCTCAGGCGTGAGAATCCCCGCAGCATCTTCATCGCCGTGACGGATGATGGTGTAGGTTTCGACGTCGGAACCCCCACGCAAGGGCTGGGGCTGATTGGTATGCGTGAGAGAATCTCGGCGCTCGGTGGTCACTACACCCTCGATTCAGCGCCCGGTCGCGGCACTCGAGTTCACGCCTCCATCCCCGTCAACCAGGCCGACGCGTCCCGCATCCTATGAGCGCCGTCATTCGGATACTTCTGGTGGACGACCACGCCGTCGTGCGCGAGGGCTATCGTCGCCTGCTCGAGAGCGATCCGCGCATCGAGGTCGTGGCCGAAGCAGGTGATGGCGCAGAGGCCTGCCGGCTCGCGACGGAGACCGCACCGCACATCGTTGTCATGGACATCGCTCTGCCAGGCGGCAGCGGGATCGAAGCGATGCGACGCATGCTCGCTCGGGATCCGAAGCTCCGGGTACTGATCTTCAGCATGCATGGCGAGAACATCTTCGTGTCCCGGGCACTGCAGGGCGGTGCCTTCGGCTACATTACCAAGTCGAGTACCCCGGAAGTCCTCGTCAAGGCTGTGAACGCGATCGCACGCGGCGAACAGTATCTCAGCGCAGACATCGCCAGCGAGGCGACATGTGATGCCAGCGATCGACCTGGACTTATCGGCTCGCTGACCTCCCGGGAGTTTGAGGTTCTCCGGCAGCTCGCACTCGGTGAATCGGTCAAAGCGATCGGCGAAAAGCTCGGGCTATCAGAGAAGACCGTCGCCAACCATCAGTCCGTCATCCGCGAAAAGCTCGGAGTCAAGAACGGCGCCCAGCTCGCGCGCCTCGCTGCTGAACTTGGCCTCACCACCTGAGACGCAATTGACCCGCACCATCGAAGTGCGGGCATCGCTTTCAAGGTCTAGCGCTGGAAATGGCACTAGAAAAGTGGCGCCTGACGTGAGCAGCTAAGGGCCAGCGCGGCCTGGCGCAGCTTGGACGTAGCTCGCTTGACCGCATCCGGTCGGCCAATCGGTGGAGTTTCCATGGTATTCACATTTCTCGCGGGTCATGGCCCAGAGACATAGCTAGCCAGCGGTAGACTCGACCATCGCTGATTGAACTGAGAGTGCATCATGGGCAAGAGACTTCGGACTTGCGGCGCGATCGCAGTCGGCCGGTACCGGATTCGCTTTGATTTCAATTTCGAGGGCCGCCGCTATCGCCCCTCAGTGCTCGTCGCGCCGACCGAAGCCAACCTGCGTCGAGCACGGGAGCGGATCAGTCATATCAAGGAGCGCATCGCCGCCGGCACGTTCTCATTCGCCGAAGAATTTCCCAACTTCCGCGATCTCGATTCTGTCCCTGGTATCGGGTCGCGCAAGACGTGCGCTCAAGTCTTCGACGCCTTCCTCGCTCATTGCGAATCCCGCCTAGCCAAGGCCGATCTTGCACCGATTACGCTAATCGTCTATCGCCGGGTCCTCAATACATTCTGGCGTCCAAAGCTCGGAACCCTCCCCTTCCTCGCCGTACGGTATTCGACGTTGGTTGAAATTGCAGACGAGCCGGCCTGGAGCAAGAAGACCTATAACAACGCAATCAGCGTTCTGCACCGGGCGTTCAGGTTCGGATACCGCGATTAACCGGATCGGCATGATCCGGCCCAAAGTTTGAAATGCGCCCGAATCCGCAAGAAGGAGCGCCAGGCTATTGATCCGTTTTCAATTCAAGACGCTGAAAGACTGATCCAGGCCATTCATCGGGACTGGGGCCCAGCGCAAGGCAACTACGACGAGTTTCGATTTTTCACCGGGCTGCGTCCGTCGGAACAGATCGCGTTGAAGGTTTCGGACTTTGATTCGATCCGAGGCACGTTGATGGTGGACAAGGCTCGCGTCGCCGGCATCGACAAATCATCCACCAAGACCGGTGACGACCGGCGCATCGAGCTCTGCCCTCGGGCACTGAACGTCTTGAGTCGACAAATTGCTCTGCGTGACGCAATGGTCCGAGACGGCAAGATCGACCATGACTGCCTGTTCTTCAAGGAATCCGGCGAGCCGATTCGCAACCTTCAGTACACGTACAGGAGATGGCACGCGTCGCTGAAGCGGCTCCCGAATATCCGGTACCGCAAGCCGTACTGCGCCCGGCACACCTCGGTCAGTTGGAACCTGATGCTGGGTCGAAGCCCGCTGTGGGTGGCCAAGCAGCATGGTCACAGCATCGCGACGATGCTGCGCGCCTACGCGGCGTGGACGGACGGCGCGACAGAGAACGATCTCGAGTTGATCAAGCGGGCGATGTTGACGGCGCCGTTCCAGGCGATTCGAGTGTCCACACCGCCCGAAGCCAATGCCGTCCCAAAGAAGGAACGGCTCCGGCGAAGAATTTCGGCACTGGATTCGCCACTGACACCGACCCGCCAGCAGCTAACTATCGGATTAATAAAGAATTATTTGGCGGAGAGAGAGGGATTCGAACCCTCGATGGGCTTTTGACCCATACACCCTTAGCAGGGGTGCGCCTTCGACCACTCGGCCATCTCTCCGGGCACCGGCACGCCGGGCGGACGGGATGATACTGGGCTGCGGGAAGGGCGGTCAAAAAACCGCCCGTCTGCGATCGCGCCGCTGCCGGCGCGTCGCTGCCGTTCGGGCGGCTACGGCCGCCCGCCGACGCCCGCCCACGAGGCGGCTGCATCGCTGCAGTCATCGCGCTCGGGAGCCTCGCCGGCTTCCTCGCGCTTGATGCGCTCGAAGATCTCTTCGCGGTGAACCGCGACATTGCGCGGCGCGTTCACACCAATCCGGACCTGGTTGCCCTTCACCCCGAGCACGGTAACGGTGATGTCCTCGCCGATCATCACCGTCTCGCCGACACGGCGTGTGAGGATCAACATGTCTACCCCTCCAAGGACGGTCCCGGAGGGGCGCGTCCGCTTTCTGGCGGGGCCAAGCATAGCAACATGACGGTTGTATTAGACAGTCCGCAAGTTACTGATGCTTAATGATTTTCTCAGGTTGCGGGTTCTCCCTAGACAGCCGCTCGCGGACCCATTCGGGCACGAGCGCGAGCGTCGGATCGAGCGCGCCGGCGTCGGAACCGCCCGCCTGCGCGAAATCCGGCCGGCCACCGCCCTTGCCTCCGACCCTGGCCGCCGCGGCGGCGACGAGCTCGCCCGCGCGGACGCGCGTCGTGAGATCGGCGGTGACGCCGGCGACCAGCGTCACCTTGCCCGCGGCGTCGGCGCTGCCGAGCACGATGACGCCCGAGCCCAGCTTTTCCTTGAGCTGGTCGACGGCGGTGCGCAGCGCCTTGGCGTCGAGCCCGTCGACCCGCGCGGCGACCACCCTGGCGCCGCC
>Ga0335084_10008843_pt1 | contig 10043 bp, 8 predicted proteins | sample Lox_Sample_44_FD_206721 | JGI IMG/M metagenome (GOLD analysis project Ga0335084, IMG submission 206721) | Soil microbial communities from Loxahatchee National Wildlife Refuge, Florida, United States - Lox_Sample_4.4 | ecosystem: Environmental > Terrestrial > Soil > Wetlands | place: USA: Florida... | reverse complement strand
GCTGGCCGCCGAGGTGGGCGGCATCGGCATCGCGCCGGGCGCCAACATGTCCGACGACGTGGCGTGCTTCGAAGCCACGCACGGCACGGCGCCGAAGTACGCCGGCAAGGACTACGTCAACCCGGGCTCGGAGATCCTGTCGGCCGAGATGATGCTGCGCCACATGGGCTGGAAGGAAGCTGCCGACCTGATCATCAGCTCGATGGAGAAGGCGATCGCCAGCAAGAAGGTGACCTACGACTTCGCCCGCCTGATGGAAGGCGCGACACAGGTGTCGTGCTCGGGCTTCGGGCAAGTGATGATCGAAGCGATGAACTAGGATTTCAGGACGTCCCGGGACGTCCAATCTGGTTTCACAAGGAGCCACAGATCGTTGATTCGACTGGGGTTCTCTGTTTCACGGCGTCTGATGCCGTTTCTTGACTGCCGCTCGGAACGGGGCCATTTGGGGCCATTTGGGGCCATGGCTTCGGCCAAGTGATAGGAATTGCGCGAGGGTCCGGCTAAGTCAAAGCAGTCCGCCGTCGCGGCGCAGAAGGTCGCAGACGAGCAACGCGTGACCCTCGCGCTCGAAGTGGCCCGAACTCGACCTCGACACGGCGCAATGGGACATCCCGGCCGAGCGCATGAAGTGGGCAAGCCGCATCGCGCTGCGATCACTGCGCCGGTGGCCAAGAAGGCCGTGTCGTGGTGAAGAGGCGTCGACGACGCCGGCGTGATCAGCCGCCGCCCTGGTGTGCGCGCTTGCCGGCGTTCTTCTTGTTGCGCGTGTGAGAGCCTCGCTCCTTGCTGATCCGCTGACCACCGGCGTTCTTGAGGTTCGTTCCCGGAATGGGCTTTGGCTTCGGCGTGGCAATCCGGTCGGCTTCGGTTCTGATCTTGTTACCCATGGATGACCCTCAAGAGAGGGAAGACGAAGAGACGACTAGGCCACGATCGAGGGCGTCGAATCCGCTACTTGTCTTGCGCGCGGCGAAGAACGCTCTCACCGAGCCCGTAGATCTTCTGGACGTAGTTCAACGGGCCCGAGATCTTGGTGATCTCGCCGCTCAGGTCTTGCAGGTGCTTGCGGATGTGCCGCAGCTCTTCGGCGATGCTCCTCAGCAGTGTGACCACTTCGTAGCCGAGCCAGCCGGCGCAGACCAGGACGATCGCGATCAAGACCCAAAGTGACCATTGCATGGCGCCTCCTTCAACGACCCGAGCCGATCCCGGTCGGGGGAACGATGCCTCGTGCCGCTACATGTTTGCGTTGCCCGAGCGCGAGTAGAACCACTTCTTTGCCATCTCGACGGCGAACACGTAGGCCAGCGTCAGCGCGATCATCGCGAGCATCAGCGGCGCAGGCAGCGGCACGAAGCCGAAGATGGCGCTGAACGGCAGGTACGGCAGCACCAGCGCGATCGCCATCACCACCGCGGTGCCGATCAGCAACCAGTTCCCTGGCCGGCTGCGATAGAAGGGGCGCCGGGTGCGCACCACCAGCGCGATCACCAGTTCCGTCAGCAACGACTCGATGAACCAGCCGGTGCGAAACGTTTCCGGCGCGGCCTGGAACAGCCACAACAGAGCGCCGAAGGTCAGCATGTCGAACAAGGAACTGAGCAGGCCGAACAGCACCATGTAGTTGCGGATGAACACCGTGTCCCAGCGGCGCGGGCGCGCCACCCACTCCGGGTCTACCCGGTCGCCCGCGATCGCGGTGGCTGGAATGTCGGCCAGGAAGTTGTTGAGCAGGATCTGCGAGGCCAGCAGCGGCAGGAAGGGCAGAAAGACCGACGCTACGGACATGCTGAACATGTTGCCGAAGTTGGCGCTGATGGTCGTGAGGACGTACTTGAGGGTGTTCGAGAAGGTCATGCGGCCCTCGTCGATGCCCTTGCGCAGGATGGCGAGGTCCTTGCGCAGCAGCACGAAGTCCGCCGCATCCTTGGCCACGTCCACCGCCGTGTCGACTGAGATGCCCACATCGGCAGCGTGCAGGGCGAGCGCGTCGTTGATGCCGTCGCCCATGTAGCCGACCACGTGGCCGGTCTTGCGCAGCGCGAGGATGATGCGCTCCTTCTGGTTCGGATCCACCTCCGCGAAGACGGCTGTCCGCGCGGCGGCATGCAGGAGCGCGTCGTCGCCCATGTCGTTGAGTTCGCGGCCGGTCACGATGGTGACGCCAGTCAGCTTGACCGCCTCGGCGACGTGCCGCGCCACCTTGTGGTTGTCGCCGGTGATGATCTTGAGCTGCACGCCGCGCTGCGCCAGATCGACCAGCGTCTGGCGCGCGTCGGCCTTCGGGGGATCCATAAAGAGCAGGAAGCCTCCGAAGTTGAGGCCTTGCTCATCGGCGCGGGTGTAGGACCCGCTGCGATCGTCCACCGGCCGCGCCGCGACTCCCAGCACACGATAGCCCTGGCCACTCCATTGCTCGAAGCGGGCCTCGATCGCCTGGCGAGCAGCGGCATCGAGCGGCGCTTCCTGGGGGCCCAAGGTCGTGCACAGCGTCAGCACCTTGTCGAGCGCACCCTTGGTGATCAACAGGCGCCGGCCCCCGGCGCCGGCGGGATCGACGGCAACCACCGACAAGCACTTGCGCACGAAGTCGTAGGGAATCTCGTCAACCTTCTGCACCGCACCGAGATCGAGGCCGGCCTTCTTCGTCGCGGCGATCACCGCCTCGTCGAGCGGGTTGGCGAGGCCGGACTGGAACCGTGCATTGATGCCGGCAAGCCGCAAGACCGCCGCACTGGGCTGCCCCGCCACATCGACCGCCGCGTCGAGCTCCACGACGCCCGCAGTCAAGGTGCCGGTCTTGTCGGTGCACAGCACATCCATGCTGCCCAGGTTCTCGATCGAGTTCAGCCGACGCACGATCACGCCGAGCTCGGCCATGCGCCGAGCCCCATGCGACAGCGTGATGCTGACGATGGCCGGCAGCATCTCCGGCGTGAGGCCCACCGCCAGCGCCAGCGCGAACAGCAGCGAGTCGATCGGTGGCTTGGCCGCGAAGATGTTGATGGCCAGCACCGCCACCACCATCACCAACATGATGCGCGTGAGCAGGAACCCGAAGCGCTGCAGGCCGCGCTCGAACTCGGTCATCGGCGGACGCAACGCGAGCTTGCCCGCGATCTGCCCGAAGACGGTCGCCTTGCCGGTCTGCACGATCAGCACCCGGGCCGAGCCGCTGCCCACGCTGGTGCCCATGAACACGCAGTTGCTGCGCTCGGCCAGTCCGGCCGTGTCGGCCACGACGCCCGGCTTCTTCTCGACCGGAAAGGTCTCGCCAGTGAGCACCGCCTGGTTGACGAAGAAGTCCTTCGCTTCCAGCACGACAGCGTCGGCAGGGATCAGGCTGCCGGCCGAGAGCAACACCACGTCGCCCGGCACCACACGCGAAGATGGCAGGACTTGAGGCTGTCCGTCGCGCACGATGGTCGAGTGGATGGTGACCTTCGAGCGCAACTTCTCGATCGCGTTGCCGGCGATGTACTCCTGCGCGAAGCCGAGGATGGTGCTGCCCAGGACGATGGCCAGCACCACACCCGCATCGACCCACTCGGCGGCGACCAACGAGATGATGGACGCCACGATCAGGATCAGCACCAGCGGATTCTTGAACTGGCTGACGAGCAGCCCCAGCGCCGGGTGCCGCTTGGCCGCCTCGAGCGTGTTGAGCCCGTCGCGGCGCAGCCGGGCGTTGGCTTCGCGCCGGGACAGTCCGTCGGGGCCGGACCCCAGCGCCGCCAACACCTTGGCTGCCGGCAGGCTCCAGTACCCGTCGGGCGTGGCTTGCGAGCGCTGATTCGGATGCGGCTTCGATGCCGCCAACTCACGACGTGGTCGCAATGGATGATCTCGCGTGCGGCCTCGGTTCTACGCGATCGATGCCGGATGTGCAGACATCATCATGCGGCCCAGGTTTCCGAGGCGGCCTACCGGATGCATCGGGCGTTCAAGTTCGCGTACCTGGTCGGGCCTCAATCGATCGCTGACTTGCGTTGAGAGCAGGCTCCGCCGGCGCTCTGGGGTCAGATTGATCTCCAGGACATCCGCGACGATTCGTCGACCTTGGCAGCGTGCTGTGCGTGCAACGCCAGCCCAAGCGCGTGGACACGGTGTGCCGCACTCACGTTGATCAGCGTCACGGCCACGCCGTCGCCCGCGCGCACTGCACCGTGGCGATAGATGTCGCCGCGGCCATGGACTGCGCGCAACTGCGCCTCGAGCGTTTGCGGGTCATCCATCCCGGCCCGCGAGTGCCTTCGTGCCTGCACCGAGCGCCAGAACGAAGCCTCCGCCGCGTGGCGGCTGACAGGACGGCAACAACTCCCATTGGGAACACTGCCCAATCCGGATTGCGGTGTCTGTTGGTTAGCGCACAGAACGCCGCGGATCCCCGGCGCGATCATTCGCGCGTGAACCTCAACTGGCGCGGGATCGGGGACGAGCAAGTCGACGTGGTCGGGCTCGGTGCGGCGCTGTCCGAGAGCGTGAAGCAGGATCCTCAGCGCGCCCGCTACAGCGAACAGGTGGCCCGCGTCGCACGGCTCGCGGTTGACGCGCGCGACCCGCAGCGGCTGCTGCAGGACGTCCCGCGAGTCGCAGTCGAGGCGTTGCATGTCGAGCACGCGGTCGTCTACCTGCTCAACGCCGACCGCGTGCAGCTCCGAGTCGCCGCCGCCGTGGGCCTCCCACCCAGCGGAGGATGCGACGCGCAAGTCCAGAGCCGACTCGATGGGTTGGCCGGTGCCGTGGTCGCCGAGGGCGGCACGTTGGTCGACGACAACGGTCGACACGGGCCATTCCTGGCCCGCACGTCGGCAGCTCGCGATTCGGGCCTGGGGAGCGCGCTGGCGGTGCCGCTGTTCGACTGCGGCCGCGTGATCGGCGTGTTCGCTGTTTGGACGGCCGGCACGATGCAACCTGGCATCGAGGATGTGCGCTTTCTCGAGACGCTATCGAGCCTGCTCGCGGCGAGTCTTCAGCGGGCCTGCAGCGATGAGGCATTGAGCCATGCGCAGGGCCTGAAGAGCGTCGGCCAATTGACCGGAGGCATCGCCCACGACTTCAACAACCTGCTGACCGTCATCAAGGGCAATCTCCAGTTGCTGGAGGATTCCCCCGTGCTGGCCCGAGACGCGCACTGCCTGCGACTGGTTGGCGCGGCGGCGCGCGCCACCAAGCGCGGCGCAGAGTTGACCGGCAAACTGCTCGCCTTCTCCCGCAGGCAACTCCTTCAGCCAAGCAAGGTCGATGTCAGCACGCTGCTGAACGGGTTGTCGGACATGCTGCGGCACACGCTCGACCAGCGCATCCGCATCGAGGTCGACGCATCGCCTTCGTCTGCATCGGTCCTGGCGGACGCAGGTCAGCTCGAGTCGGCGCTGCTCAACGTCGCCATCAACGCGCGCGACGCGATGCCCCAAGGCGGAACGATCCGCTTTCGGGGCGAAGCGCTGGCCTCTCTGCCGTTGCGAGTGCGACACGAACTCGACGACCCGAGTGTGCCGGACGACGGGTTTGTCGCCATCGCGATCTCCGACACCGGCGCCGGCATGTCCGACGAGGTGAGGAAGCGAGCCTTCGAGCCGTTCTTCACGACCAAGGAAGCCGGTCGGGGTACCGGCCTGGGTCTCAGCAGCGTGTACGGCTTCGTCAAACAATCCAACGGCGCGATTGCGCTCGACAGCGCACCGGGTGCCGGGACCACCGTCACGCTCTACCTTCCGCAACCGTCGAACGCGGAGGCCGCCGCCAGCGCCGAAGAGATCGTCAGCGAGACGACCTTCGAAGGCCTGAAGGTCTTGCTCGTCGAAGATGACGCGGAGGTGCACAGCGTTGTCCGTGCCTTCCTCGGCGCGCTGCATTGCGAAGTCACTGCGGCCACCAACGGCGAGCGGGCCCTCGAGGTCCTCGCACCCGAAGCGGACTTCGATCTGCTGCTCACCGACATCGCACTCGGGCCGGGTGCGCGCGGCACGCAGGTGGCGCGGGAGGCACAGCGCAGATTCCCGGACCTGGCCGTGTTGCTCATGTCGGGCTTCTCGGCCGAACTGCTCGCGGCCGATCGCGAGTCGGCGACGACCTGGGAGCTGCTGTGCAAGCCGTACGGCCGCGCCGACTGGCGCGAGCGATCACCCGGGCCATCTCGGTCAGATGACCTGCACAACCCGATCCGCTGAATGAGGTCGGTCGGAAAGCCGGTGCCATGCATCGGCGAGCCGCCGGCGCTGCGGACCAAGGACGGCGCAGCGTTGCCGGTTCGCGAGTCGGCGACAGTCATTCGTGCGTCCCCCTGCGTGCAATCGGTGTGGGTTTTATGGTCCGAAGATCGCGCCGCGATTGACGGGAATCAACATGCGTGTCCAAGCCGCCGAGAGCACCGGGCCATGAGATCGTTGCGCCGCCACACAGAACGTCACCGCACGGAGCGGATCGGCTGGCTGCGAGCTGCCGTGCTGGGTGCCAACGATGGCATCGTGTCGACCGGCAGTCTCGTGGTCGGGGTCGCCGCTGCTGGGTCGAGCCCATAGCCGCGACGAGCTGGGCATCTCTCCGCGCGGCGTTGAGCGCGCAGGCTTGCTTGTATGGCTCCTGCACTGCCTTCACTTGACCTGGCGCAACCGATCGTCCTCGGTATGTTCGATGGCGCACAGATCGCTGAGGCGGCCCAAGCGATCCTGACGGGCCTGGGAAAGGACCAATGAAATGGGCTTGGGAACAATCCTGCTGATCGTCGTGATACTGATTCTGCTCGGTGTCATTCCGACTTGGCCGCACAGCAGAGGATGGGGCTACGCTCCCAGCGGCATCGTTGGCGTCATCTTGGTGGTGGTGCTCATCCTGCTGTTGATGGGCAGGCTGTAGCGGGTCGATTTGCCCCAGTTAACCTTAGGCGGACTCGCCTGCGCGTGAATCCACGGGCCTGCTCAATTTTGGAGAAAGGTTGCGCGCGGCGTTTCTGGTGTCAAGTCGATCAAGAATGACATGCGGTTGAAGTAGCGCCTCGGCCGGGTTTTGCGATGCCACTCAAGGAGATTCAAATGAACTGGGACCGCATCGAGGGCAACTGGAAGCAGACCACTGGCAAGGCCAAGGAGCAGTGGGGCAAGCTGACCGATGACGACCTCGAGGTCATCGCGGGCCACCGCGACCAACTCGCCGGCAAGATTCAAGAGCGCTACGGGGTGGCCAAGGACGAGGCCGAGAAGCAGCTTGCCGCGTGGGAACGCAAGGTGACCGACTCGTGGTTCGAGAAGGCCAAGAAGCGACTCTGACTCGTGCGCGCGATTCAATGACTTCCTGACCGGAGGAGACGAAATGAACCCAGTCAAGATTGCGGGCATAGTGCTGATCGTGGCCGGCGTCCTGGGGTTGGCGTACGGCAGCTTCAGCTGGACCAAGGAAACTCACCAGGCGAAGCTCGGACCGATCGAGCTTTCGGTGAAGGAACGCGAGTCGGTCAACGTCCCGGTATGGGCTGGCGTGGGGGCGATCGTGATTGGCGGTGTGTTGCTGCTGTTTGGCAATAGGAAGAGCTAAAACCACGGTGCGCTGCATGCGACCTGGCTTCGTGCTGCGAATCCCTGTGCGCTACTACCGGGCTCCGCCCCCGTACTTTCGCGGCTGGCGCCCCGACGCGCCACCGCGCTGGGGCGAGCATTGGGGCAATGGTGGGAGCGGCGTCGCAGCGGCTGGGACCGCTGGAATCGTCGGATTGCGCTCCAAGGCAAGCTCGATTCGTCAAAGACCAGTTTGATGAAATTACCGTCGCGCTGGTTGACTCGAAGGGTTGTGCCAAGGTGCGGCAGAAGATCAGCGGCACCTTTCGGAGCCCTGTGGTGGCCAAGCCGGACCTCGCCACTTCTCTTGCCGGCCCTGCACTCAGGTTGCTGAAGAAGGGGGGGAGCTGTTGACCGGCCGACAGTGCGACGTGTTCTACGCTGGCTCGGTCGCTGCGCCGGATTGACCGTTGCGAGATCGCGAACCGCAACGCTCGCAGGTCCGGCGAGGCGCCAGTGCAGCGTACAGTCGCGCACTCGATGTCCCTGGCGCACTGGTCCTTGTTCGTCGGCAGCTTGCTCGTCACGATGGTGCTGGCAGGCACGTGGCTGGGGCGGCTGCCGCTGTCCAGCGCGATGGTCTATCTGGCACTCGGATGGTTGCTCGGCCCCGACGTGGCCGATGTTCTGCGTCCCAACCCCACGGCGCAGGCCGGCGTGCTGGAGCCACTGGCCGAAGTCGCCCTGCTGATCTCGCTGTTCGCCGTCGGGCTGAAACTCGGCGTGCCGCTGCGTGACCGCCGCTGGCGGCTGCCGCTGCGTCTGGCGTTTCTGTCGATGGCCGCGATGGTGGCGATGATCACGGCCATCGGCATCGGGTGGCTCGATCTGCCGTTGGGCGCTGCGGTGCTGCTGGGTGCGATCCTCGCGCCCACCGATCCGGTGCTGGCCTCGGGCGTGCAGTCCGAGCGCGGCGCACGCCCCGATCGCCTGGGTTTCAGTCTGGCCGGGGAGGGGGCGCTCAACGACGGTGCCGCGTACCCGTTCGCGGTGCTCGGGCTCGGGCTGCTGGGCCTGCACGAACTCGGGCCTGACATCGTGCGCTGGTGGAGCATCGACCTGCTGTGGGCCACGCTCGCTGGCGCTGTCATCGGCTGGGTGTTGGGCACGGCCACGGGAAGGCTGGTCGTCTACCTGCGCAGCCGCCATGACGAGGCTGTCGGACTGGACGAGTTCCTGGGACTCGGCCTGATCGGCATGGCGTACGGCCTCGCGCAGCTCAGCGAGGCGTCGGGCTTCCTGGCTGTCTTCGCGGCGGGCCTGGCCCTGCAGCGCGTGCGCGAGCGGCCGCGCGCCGACACCCAACCCCTGGCCGGTGCCAGCGAGGTGGAAGGTCACGCCTATGAAACCCTGGCGACTCACTCGCACCACGCGAGCGCCACCATGCTCGGCTCGGTGCAGGGCTTCAACAAGCAGCTGGAGAGCCTGGCCGAGCTGGCGCTCGTGCTGTTGGTGGGCGCCATGCTGGCCTACGCCGCGCCGTTGCCGGCCCTGTGGTGGTTCGTGCCGCTGCTGCTGCTCGTGTTGCGGCCGCTGTCGGTGGTGGTGGCCGTTGTGGGCGAGCGGCTCACGGTGCCGCAATGCACGCTGATCGGTTGGTTTGGCATTCGCGGCATCGGCTCGGTGTTCTACCTGCTGTTCGCGCTGCGCCACCGTCTGGACGCTCAGGTGGCCGACACCTTGGTGTCGCTGACGCTGTGGACGGTGGCGGCGTCGATCGTCGCGCACGGGGTGACGGCGCAGCCGCTGATGCGGCGCTATCTGGTCGGGCACCGGCGCAAAGCGTTACCGGCCCCGGACGAGCCATTGCGCTAGCGCGCGTCGTTCACGGCGCGTCGATGCCGCGCTCCAGAGCGTCGTTGCGCATCTCGTACGGTGGCAGCGTGGTCAGGCGATGGTCGTCGACCGGGCCACCGACCGTGAAGTGATAGATCGACTGGAACGCCAGGTCCTCGAGGCCGAACACCCGATGCACTGGGTCGTCGAAGAAGCAGCCAATGCCCGTGGCGCGCACACCTGCCGCCTCGGCCTCGAGATAGAGGATCTGCCCGATCAGCCCGGTCTCCCAAAACAGCCGCCGATAGAACCAGGCCCCCTGGGTGAACAGCGCCTCCTGGTACTCGGCGATCATGGCCAGCGAGAACGCACCGTCGCCTGCTATGTTCTGGTGGCAGCTGACTTGCGTCGCCAGCCGCCGCGCGTCGCCGGCCTCGAGCCGGCGCAGAGGCAAGCCCACCGGGCAGCCCGGCGGCGGCGTCCATGCGAATCGTGGGTGCATCGCACGCTGCAGGGCGTCCGCCCTGTCCGCGTCACGAACCAGCAGGTACAGCCCGGGCTCGAGCCCGTCCACCCGATGGACGAACAAACCGAGGTGGATCGTCGGATCCCAGACGATCGTGTCCCATGGAACTGGGCGTTGGCTCGCTGGCAACTCGACGCACGGCATCAACCGCGCGAGCATGCGATAGAAGCATTCGGCGGAGATCG
>Ga0335084_10008841_pt1 | contig 10043 bp, 10 predicted proteins | sample Lox_Sample_44_FD_206721 | JGI IMG/M metagenome (GOLD analysis project Ga0335084, IMG submission 206721) | Soil microbial communities from Loxahatchee National Wildlife Refuge, Florida, United States - Lox_Sample_4.4 | ecosystem: Environmental > Terrestrial > Soil > Wetlands | place: USA... | reverse complement strand
CGTGGTTTGCGCGGAACACCACAGGATTCTTAGGTTCCATTCCTGTTATCAAACGTTCCAACTCTGTTAGAGCATCAGAATCATCGATTGGAATGAAAGGCTCGTTGAATTTTTTGAGAAATTCATCCCGTATACCATCTTCGAGATGAAGCGTAAGAGCTCCTACATAATGAGGAGCTGCAACGGTCAATACCTTGGCAGTATCATCGATATGTTGTTTTGAGTAAGTCTTTCCACCTAATCCAAGTATTACCATGCATGAAATAGTATACCCTGCATCCTTTGCCTTTTGACATGACTTTATGATAGTTTGACTAGTAGCTCCCTTGGTAACTTTCTTGAGAATTATGTCTGAGCCACTCTCTATTCCAATGTAGAACATCGTAAGTCCAGAATCATAAAGCCTCTTCAAATCTTCAAAAGATTTTTCTAGAATATTTTTTGGCATGGCGTAACATGAAATACGCTCAAATTTTGGGAATTTTTCACGAATGTAATCTAATATCTGAATTAATCTCTCTGTTGATAAATTTAGAGCGTCTCCATCCGCAAGAAATATCCTTCTTGTGTCAGGCATATGTTTTGAGGCAAGATCAATTTCTGCTTTGATCTCATCCCAGGGTCTTTCAACATAATCCTTTGTACGATACATGTTGCAGTAAGAACACTTGTTAAATGAGCAACCTAAGGTGACTTGAAAAATTAATGAGCTTGCTTCAGATGGTGGCCGATAGAGCGGATAATCATAATTTAGCATTTGACTTGTCTTAAGCTCAATCTATCTTATCAGCTATTCGGTTGAGTTTTGAACGCCAATATTATAAAATCTTGAAATTTATTGAAAAATTCTAGGTTCTTGCTGAACCAGAAATTGCTCGTATTCGATTTCCATGCTTTTCCTTATACAATGATCTGCATGACGAGCAGCAAAAAAACCTCTCCTGATCTGCAAATCTAAGGATTGTTGGTTTACCAGATACAAGTCCCTTGCAGTATTCACAGTTTAGTTTTATCATCATATCTTCATCAATTTTTAAATCAAGATTTTTCATTTGCTTGATAGACTCTATCCTTTTTGTTTTATTTTGAATTTTCGTAAAATCAAATGCGGGGAAAACTCCTTTTATCAACCCAATATTGACTAGCCTTTGATATCTTGCCTTTACTGTTGGTGTACTGATCTTTACTTCTCTTGATATTTGTCTGAAGGATTTGCGACCATCCTTTACGAGAGATTTTAGTATGATGATGTCTGTATCATCTAGGGTATATGGCATATCTTTATTCTGCATTTCCAATTATCTAAATGTGTTTTTGAAATAAAGGATCATTTCTTCTACTTTTTCATTTAGATGTATCTAATTCCTTGTTAACTATGATCATCTTATCATCGTGCCTTAAGCAATTTACACCATTTTACTGATAAGTGCATGGATCAAAACTCCAATGATCTCAATATTATTGACAGTGTCTCGACAATAGATTTAATTTATTTGTAAGGGGGACAAAAGCTCTCTGTGAAACAACAATACAAAGAATATCTTAAACTTAACAAGAATATTCTACTTGGATTTTGTGCATCAATAGTTATATCAGCAATTGTTGCACAGTTTCTATCACACCAGCAAAATTACGTAAATGCTTCTATAACTCTGGGAGTTGATTACATAGTTTACTTTTCTACCTTTGGAGCATTGTTCTATGTTGATAACAAGACAAAGTACAGGTCTGATTCAGGCAAGCTAGATGCAGCTGGCCTTAGAAGAGACTTGATAAAGATAATCTCTTCTCTTGGAATAGGCGAAGTAATCTATACCATTTCTCGATGGTCTCTTCAATATTATCTACTTAATAGTGCTTATGAGGCATATCTTGCGTCAATTGTTGCTCAGGCTATATCCACTGGGATTTATTTAACTACAGTAAACTTGAGCGTCAAATTCATGAGGCTGTACAAAAGTGACACTTAACATCTTTGTAGATGGATCTGGAGGTTCTGATTCAGGCTTTGGATTCTTTGTTAAAGAAACAGGTGAATCATTTTATAAAAAAGAATCTAACATAACTAATAATCAAGCTGAATATCTGGCAATAATATCCGTTCTAAAAAAATTCCTCGGAACATCTGATGAAATAATAATTCACAGTGACTCGAAGAACACCGTATTACAATTAAATCACGAATATGCCATAAACAATAATCAATTGAGGACTCTGGCAAGGGAAGCATGGGATCTGATAGCAAAGTTTTCCAATCTGAAAATAAAATGGATTCCAAGAAGCGAAAATCTTGCAGGAAAAATGCTTGGAAGCTAAATAAACATGTAGAATTGGGTTACTTTTGGATAAACTTATTATACAAATTCAAATGAAAGCATTTCGTTATAATGAGCGAATCAATTTTTCTATCTCCAAAATCTATCGCTATAATTGGAGCTTCCGATAAAGAAGGAAGCGTAGGACGTGCAATTACCTCAAACATAATGAAAGGATATACTGGGAAGATTCTCCCCATTAGTCCAACAAGAGATACGGTATTTGATAAAAAGGCATACAAAACTGTCTTAGATGTCCCAGAAGAAATAGATCTTGCTGTTATTGTTACAAAAAATGACATAGTTCCTGAGGTCTTGGAAGAATGTGGGAAAAAGAGAATAAAAGGTGCAATTGTCATCACTGCGGGTTTCAAAGAGGTCAATGAAGAAGGAGCAAAGCTTGAGAGGAGACTCTCAGAGATATCAAAACAGTACAATATTAGGATTATAGGGCCAAACTGTCTTGGTGTGATGAACTTAGCACCTCAGACTATGATGAATTCAACTTTTCTTAAAGTAACTCCAAAATCAGGAGGAATTGCCCTAGTCTCACAGAGTGGTGCAATATGTGCAGCACTTGTTGAAGATGCAAGCGCGCAAGGCATAGGGTTTTCTTCTGTAATTAGTATGGGAAACAAAGTAGATCTCAACGAGGTGGATATACTTCAGATGCTTGCTGAGCATGATCAAACCAAAGTTATTGTCATGTATCTTGAGGATATGACGAATGGAAGAGAATTTTTGAAAATATGTAAACAGATTACTAGATTAAATAAAATAAAAAAACCAGTTCTAGTATTAAAATCTGGCAGGAGTCCAGAAGGAGCAAAGGCTGCAATGTCTCACACAGGAGCATTGATGGGTTCAGACGAAATCTATGATGCATTACTAAAACAATCTGGTGCAATAAGAGTTGATTCCATGGAAGAGTTATTTGATTATGCTACCGCATTTTCAAAGCAGCCATTGCCGTTGAAGGGAGATTTGGTGATTGTGTCAAATGCGGGAGGACCTGCGATTATTTCTACTGATGCATGCTCAAAATTGGGAATTAAGATGGCAAAGATAGAGGATATCAGACCACAGATCAACGCTGTTATCCCGCCTTGGGGCACATCTAGGAATCCTGTTGATATTGTGGGTGATGCCGATTTCAATAGATTTGATCATGTGCTAAATCTTGTACTCGCTCATCCTAATGTTGGTTCGGTAATAACCATGTGCACACCATCTGCAACACTAGATTACAACAAGCTCGCTGAAGTAATAGTTTCTGCGTCAAAAAAATACAACAAGACAATACTTGCATCTTTAATGGGTCTAGATGAAGGAATAACAAATAGAGAAATACTTTCCCAGGGAGGAGTCCCTTATTACAATTATGCAGAGGGAGCTATAAGCGCAATCAAAGCCATGTTGAGATTTGCTCAATGGTCGCAAACACCAGAAGGAAAGATCCAAGATTTCAAGACAAACAAGAAAAAAGTTGAACAAATCTTTTCCATGGTCAGATCTGAAGGACGAACAAACTTGCTAGAAGAGGAGGGTCAAGATGTCCTACGAGCATATGGTTTTCCTATCCCAAAAAGTATTCTTGCCACAAAAGAAAAAGAAGCACTTCAAGCAGCAAAAAAGATCAAATATCCAGTTGTAATGAAAATAGCCTCGCCACAGATTATTCACAAATCTGATGCGGGTGGAGTCAAAGTGGGACTCAAAACTCCGCAAGAGGTCAAAAAAGCATTCAAAGAAATAATTAAGAATGCAAAGAATTACAATAAGAAAGCTGTCATAAAAGGTGTACTGGTTCAAGAGATGGTAAAAGGAGGAAAAGAAACAATTATTGGATCAAAACAAGAACCAGGATTTGGCCCAGTAATTATGTTTGGCATGGGAGGAATTTACGTGGAAATATTAAAAGACGTGACATTTAGAGTTGCACCCGTATCTGATTCTGAAGCAGATGACATGATATCATCAATTAAGACAAGTAAATTATTGGAAGGAGTTAGAGGAGAAAAACCATCTGATGTGAAAAAGCTCGCAGAATGCATCCAACGTATTTCTCAACTGGTAACTGATTTCAAAGAAATCAAAGAGCTTGATATGAATCCAGTTCTAGTTTTTGAGAAGGGAAAGGGCTGTAAAGTAGTTGATGTAAGGATTGGACTTGCGTAAAGATATCTAATCTTGTTATAATATTTATATTACTTCCAGAGCGTAATAGCACATATGCCAATTAAATCAAGCTCCGAGTATATTCAAAGTCTCAAGGGCCGAGACATGAAAGTGTATCTTTTTGGCGAGCTTATAAAAGAGCCTGTAGACCATCCAATGATCAGACCTTCAATCAATGCTGTAGCAGAAACATATGATCTTGCTATAAGAGAAGGTGAACTCGCCACTGCCAAATCATCTATCACCGGTCTTCAAGTCAATAGATTCCTGCATATTGCGGAAAGTGCAGATGATCTTGTTAATCAAAATAAAATGCAGAGAAAACTTGGCCAACTTACTGGAACCTGCTTCCAACGATGTGTCGGAATGGACGCATTAAATTCATTATATTCCGTTACTTTTGAGATAGATGAAAAACACAAAACAACATATCACAAAAAACTAGTGGAGTTTATCAAGATGATTCAGCAAGAAAATCTGGTTATTGGTGGGGCAATGACAGATCCCAAGGGAGATCGAAGTAAATCACCGCACGAGCAAGAAGATCCAGATGTGTTCTTACACGTCGTGGAAAAAAATGACAAAGGCATTATTGTAACCGGAGCTAAAGCCCACCAGACTGGTTGCATAAACTCTCACTGGATAATATTCATGCCCACCATGAGATTGGTAGAGGGAGACCGTGATTATGCTGTAGTGGGTGCAGTGCCTGCTGATTCGCCTGGAATCACATACATTTACGGACGTCAATCATGTGATACAAGAAGCATGGAGGAAGGTGATATTGATGCAGGTAATGCTAAATTTGCTGGCCAGGAGGCATTAATAATTTTCGATAAAGTCTTTGTTCCATGGGATAAGGTGTTTATGTTTGGTGAATACGAATTTGCCTCCATGCTAGTAGAGAGGTTTACTTGTTATCACAGAAGAAGCTATGTATGCAAGACAGGATTGGGCGATGTTCTGATAGGTGCGGCTGCTTCGATAGCTGACTACAACGGAATACCTAATGTTTCACATATTAGAGATAAGCTTGTGGAGATGACTCATCTCAATGAAACCATATATGCTGCTGGTATAGCCTCATCATTTCAAGCTCATAAAACAAAGTCTGGTGTATGGCTAAATGATGACATGTTAGCAAATGTATGCAAACATAATGTAACCAGATTCCCGTATGAGATTGGTAGATTGGCACAGGATATCGCAGGAGGACTTGTCGTGACTCTTCCATCTGAAAAAGATTTGAAAAATCCAACAACTGGCCCAATGCTAAGAAAGTACCTTAAGGGTCGTAAAGGAGTTGATGTTGAGGATAGAATCAGAGTGCTCAGGCTTATTGAAAATATGACTTTGGGTAGAAATGCAGTGGGGTATCTAACTGAATCAATGCACGGAGCAGGCTCACCACAAGCTCAAAGAATCAATATTGCTCGTCTAATGCAACTTGAATACAAGAAAAAACTTGCCAAGAATCTTGCAAGTATAAAGGATAATGCTGAAGCAGAACCTGAACAATCAGACTATTTCCAACGAGTGTTCAAGCTTAAGAAATAGAAAATTAGTTAGCCCTATTTTTTATCAGGTTCTTCATCGTTGATATCTTCAGATTTTTGGTGACTATCTGTCCTACTTCCAGACTCATTTGGATCCTTTGTTATATCCTCATGTCCATATAGATTATTGTCCAGTTTATTATCAAATTGATTTGGATCCTTTGTTATATCCTTATATTCATCTGGATTATCTTTAGGCAAATTAGCTCCTGACTTTGATTTTCCAAATTGCTTGACCAACATAATTCCTACAATGACTGCAATTATGATGTAATTTGTAGGTGGAGTAAGTATTCTTGTCACATAGCCAATTTGTGGAATTACGTACACTACTTTACCGATATAATCATCCTTTGTTATGGGATAATCTGTACCAGGTATAGACCCAGGATTTGCATCTCCTTTAGTTCTAATGACTAGCGGATTAGCATTTAGTATTTCAGCAACTCTATGAACTATTACTTTGTCATGGCCGTTTGGTCTGTTGAATACTATGATGTCTCCTACTTTGAGATGATCAAAAGGATCATTTCCTTGTACTACGATTACATCAAAGATATTCAAATTTGGTATCATGCTTCCACTTGATACGACATAGAATGGATTTTCCGTTCCAAAAGCTACTCTAAGGCCAACCCAGATTATTACAATACCTATTACTACAATTATGATATCCTTTACTATTGCTGATGTACCTGAGCGCTTCTTCAATCACGTTTTGTCCTTTGAAATCATAAGATAAATCTTGCTTAACATTGTTGGTTCTACTTTAATTTGTTTCCGCAACTCTCACAGAACTTTGATCCTTGGCTGTTTGTGTAGCCACACTTGGTACATTTCAAGTTGGTCTCACTTAGTTGGCTACTTAACAAGACAATCTCACCCACTTTTCCAACTTCTTCCCACTTTATTGTAGACTCTGTTCCATCATTTCTTGTTATTACTATAACTACACTTGACTTATCTGGCTGAATGCCTATTTCTTTTACTACTCCAACTCTCCTTGCCTCAGAATCATAAACCATCATACCAGTAATCGAACTGAAAGTTTTCACACCACTAGCGGCAGCCTGCCCCTGACTCTTTAATTCAACATTAGTTGGAGGTGTGGGTGTCAAAACGTTAGTACTTGGTATTGCAACTCCTACTGACAAATTCTCATCAGGCTTGCTAAAGATCCTGTATTCCGCAAGAACTGAACCACAATTGGTACACATGTATTGTCCCTTCTCCAATAATACTAGATTTTCTGCTACTGTTTCATTTGGATTTTCATACTCTATCTTTGGACTACCCTCGTATTCTTTTTCGCAAGTATTGCAGTAGTATTTTGAAATTTTGTCTGATTCTAAACGTCCAACTGGGGCAAGAAACAAGTCCGGCCCACCAAGGTTACCTTTTCTTTGCTGATCATCATTTACGGTTGCCATGACATAACCGCCAGATCCTCTCAATTTTTTGAGTCGAAACTCATTACTCATGATTTACCTTAAAGAAAAGTCAGTTAATTATGTATATCATTTTGATGGGTCAAATCTATTCCATATATCACAAGGAGAGATTATACAATTTTAAAAAATTTTGCACTTTTTTTCAATAATTTGGAAAGAGTTATTAGAGCCAAAGCATAACATTAAACAAAAATAATGACGGAAATAGACAATCAAACTTCTCTGTCATTTTGATAAAAAGATGATGAATATAATTGACAAAATTTGAAGAACTAGGGATAAAGAACACAATACTCAGTGCACTAAATGAAATCGGTTTTCTTGAAGCATTTCCAATACAAGCTGGATCGATCCCAATACTTCTCTCCAATCAGGATGTTATAGGTCAAGCTCATACAGGTACAGGAAAGACAGCTGCCTTCTCGCTTCCTATTATTCAAAATATTATCCCTAGGGGAGGAATACAGGCTCTTGTACTAGCTCCAACAAGAGAGCTTGCTGTACAGATATCAAATGAGATCCAAAGATTCTCCAAGAATTCAGGAATCAAAAATGTTACCATCTATGGTGGTCAGAGCATCAATGTACAGCTGCAGGAGCTTCACAGGGGGGTAGAAATTGTAGTTGCAACGCCAGGACGTTTAATTGATCATATCAAACGTGGTTCGATTAGGTTAGAAAAGGTAAAGTATGTAGTGCTTGACGAGGCTGATACCATGCTTGACATGGGATTTATTGAAGATATTCGATTTATCTTAGATGTTGTACCTGAGGATCATGTTACTGCGTTATTTTCAGCCACAATGCCTCCAGAAATCTTAATGTTGGCAGAGAAATACATGCGAAGTCCTCAAAAAGTCTTCATCGATTCAGATGATCTGAGCGGAGAAGGAATAGAGCAAGCATTTCTTGTAATAAAAGACAGAGAAAAAACAGATTATTTATTTAAATTCATAAAAGAAAATGGGGCAGGACAGACTATAGTATTTTGTTCTACAAAGGATAGGACTAGAAGGGTTGCTCATGAGCTTGAGAAAGCAAGGTTCAATGTAGTCTCAATTCAAGGAGACATGTCTCAATTTAGGAGAGATAAAGCAATGTACCTATTCAGAAAGGGCAAAGCAGATATTCTTGTAGCTACAGATGTTGCAGCAAGAGGAATTGATGTACCAGAAGTTGCCCTGGTCATAAATTATGATGTTCCAAATCAGGATTTAGTATACTTTCATAGAATTGGAAGAACTGCTAGAGCAGGCGCAAAGGGAAGGGCAATAACCCTAGTATCTTACTCGTCCATTGGTGATTTTAAAGCAATATCAAGCCAAACAAAAGTTCAGATGAAAGACCTGAACAAGGAATTGGGAATTGAAGTAAAGATCCCTGATCCCCTAAAGAGAGAAGTTAGTCATAGAAGAGGTTATGGTAGATCAGGGGGCGGTTATGGGAGAAGTAACGATAGAAGAGATCGTGATAACAGAAGAGGCGGTGATAGACGATATGGCGGCAGAAACTATTATGGCCTGAGAAGTCGCTGGTAGAAACCGTTCAATATATTTAGGGATTCGGAGACTTTAGAGATATGGATAAAGCAAAACCTGTTAATTCAAAGGACTGGGAAACAGAGGTTATGAAATCTCAAGTACCTGTGTTTGTAGATTTTTGGGCCGAATGGTGTGGTCCTTGCAGGATGGTAAGTCCAGTAGTAGAAGAGCTAGCCAACGAATATGCAGGAAAGGTTAACTTTGTGAAGGTTAACGTCGATGAAAACAATGAACTTGCGTCAAAATACAATGTATTTAGTATACCTACTCTTGCCGTATTCAGCAAGGGACAGATTGTTGCACAACAGGTAGGTGCAGCATCAAAGGGTTCCTACAAAAATATGATTGACAATGCTCTCTCGAAAATCTAGAACTTAACCAAACCTTCTTTTTTAGATCTAAAATAATTAATACCCGGTTAGGCAACCAGTCCACATGTCATTTGGAGATGTAGACACATTAAACCTTCTATTTGATAAATTACAGAATTTACTAAATGATACTCAGGGTTACTATGAATCATTTCTTGATGCTAATAATATGTACAAACAGGGAAAGTTGACAGACAAAGAATTTTTCCAAAAACTAGGAGACTATGTTGTCGCATATTCTTCATTAGAATTCCTATCTGTTAAAGTAATCTTTGAGTTAAAGAAATCTCTTGATAAGGTGAGCGCTGGTCGTGGTCAAAGTACAATCAGCCCAATGACTTCTGGAATGGGACAGCAGGCATCTCATGTTACTGCCGCTACTTTGCCTGGACCAGGACAGCCACCCTCAATCATTTCAGCCGCATCTGCTTTTTCTACTCCAGGGGTTCTTCCAACACCAGACCCAACTCTTCTACCAAAACAGAGTTCATCTAGCGGTCCTACGTGTAGTACGTGTGGGTCTGCGATAAAGCCCAACGCGAAATTCTGTTCAAAGTGTGGAAATAAGGTATAAAAATAAGCAAAAAGTAGAATTGCAATACTATTCTTGATTTGAACCGCATTCAGTACA
>Ga0335084_10008840_pt1 | contig 10044 bp, 5 predicted proteins | sample Lox_Sample_44_FD_206721 | JGI IMG/M metagenome (GOLD analysis project Ga0335084, IMG submission 206721) | Soil microbial communities from Loxahatchee National Wildlife Refuge, Florida, United States - Lox_Sample_4.4 | ecosystem: Environmental > Terrestrial > Soil > Wetlands | place: USA: Florida... | reverse complement strand
AGGTCACTCCGTTTCCGAATAGACGCTCCACGTCCTCGACCATGCGCTCGGTCGCCGCGACTTTCAAGTTCTCGGGCAGTGCAATCACCGTTTCCGTGCGGTTTGGTAGCAACAAGTGCAGGAAGGTGCTGCATGAGCCGCGATGCTGCGTCAGCGTCGAGCGCAGCGTGCGCAGATGCTCCGCATCGAGGCGTTCCGCGCGCAGCGCGAAGTGCACCTGCTTCACCGATTTCTCGCGCGCATCCAGCAGTGATACCACCTCATCGGCGATGACCTGGCAACGTTCCTCGCCGACCTCGAGCGTGCCGGTGATACACACCGGGTCGTCGGCATGGATGGCCCCCTCACAGCGGCGGTAGGTCTCCGGCCAGGCAATCACCTCGACGGCACCCCAGCGGTCTTCCAGGTTGAACGTCGCGTAGCGATCACCCTTGCGGCTGTTCTTGAGCTTGAGCGTGAGGATCACGCCGCCGAGCTTGATTTTGGCTTGCGATTCGCGGTTGCGCAGATCGGCGGTGGTAGCGTCGGTGAAGCGCTTGAGGTCACGCTCATACTTGTCCAGCGGGTGCCCGGTGATGAAGAAGCCGATGGCGTCGCGTTCAGCGCGTAGCAACTCCTTCTGGTCCCACTCTGCGACGTCCGGGAGCCCCGGTGGCTGGCTCGGTGTCACCGCCAGACTGCCCGGTGCGAACAGTCCCATCTGGTTGAGATCGTCGGGCCGACTCCCCTGCGCCGCCCACTGGCAGATGCGGTCCACTCCTTCCAGCATGCGCCGGCGCGGCTCGTTGGTGAAATCGAACGCACCGCACTTGATCAAACTCTCGATGACGCGCTTGTTCACCAACTGGCTCTGCACACGCTTGCTGAAGTCGGCGAGCGCCGTGAACGGCCCGTCGGCGCGTGCCGCAATGATCGCCTCGATCGCCTTCGAGCCGACACCGCGCACCGCGCCGAGGCCGAAGCGGATGGGGCGCGTTCGGTCGTCACGCGGCTGGCCGACGGTGAAGTCCTCGCGGCTCTCGTTGACGTCGGGCGGCAGGATGGTCATGCCGCGCTCGCGACACTCGGCGATGTTCTTGTAGGTCTTGTCGGTGTCGCTCATCTCCAGCGTCATCAACCCGGCCATGAACTCCTCGGGGTAGTGCGCCTTGAGGTACGCGGTCTGATAGGTGACCACCGCGTACGCCGCGGAGTGCGATTTGTTGAAGCCGTAGGCCGCGAAGGTCTCCATCTGGTCGAAAATCTCGCGCGCCAGCTTCTCCGGCAGCTTGCGCCGCCCGGCGATGAAGCGCTCCTTCTCGCGCTCCATCTCGCTCTTCTTCTTCTTGCCCATGGCGCGGCGCAGGTTGTCGGCGTCGCCGAGTGAGTAGCCAGCCAGCGCCTGGGCAATCTGCATCACCTGCTCCTGGTAGACGATGACCCCGTAGGTCTCGCGCAGGATGGGCTCGAGCGCCGGGTGCAGATACTTGATGGGCTCCTTGCCGTGCTTGCGCTTGATGAACTGATCCACCATGCCGCTGTCCAGCGGCCCCGGCCGAAACAGCGCGAGCACGGCGATCACGTCCTCGAACGTCGACGGCCGCAACTGCGTGAGGACCTTGCGCATGCCACCGCTTTCCATCTGGAAGACGCCGACGGTGTCGCCCCTTGCCATCAGCTTGTAGGTGGCACGGTCGTCGAATGGCAGCGTGGCAAGGTCGATCTGTTCGCCGCGGCCCTCGGCGACCCGCCGCACCACGTTGTGGATCATGGTCAGTGTCTTGAGGCCGAGGAAGTCGAACTTGATGAGCCCGATGGCATCGACGTCGCTGTACGGGTACTGCGTCATCACCGCCCCGTCCTTGTCGACGAACAGCGGCAGGCTTTCGATGAGCGGCCGCTCGGCGATGACGATGCCGGCGGCGTGCTTTGAGGCGTGGCGCATCAGGCCTTCGAGGCGCAGCGCATAGTCGAACAACTGCTCCTCGCGTTCGCCGCGCTCGCGCAGTTGCTTGAGACGCGGCTCCATCTCCAGCGCGTCCTTGAGCGGGAAATCCTTGCCCTGCTTCGGCGCCGGGTACAGCTTGGCCATGCGATCGGTGTCGGCGTAGGGGAAATCGAGGACCCGGCCGACGTCTTTGATCGCCTGCTTGCCCTTCAAGGTTCCGAAGGTGATGATCTGCGCGACGCAGTCCTCCCCGTACCTCTCGCGCACGTAGCGGATGACCTCGTCGCGCCGCTCGAAACAGAAATCCATGTCGATGTCCGGCATCGACTTGCGCTCCGGGTTGAGGAAGCGCTCGAAGAGCAGGTTGTAGGGCAGCGGATCGAGGTCGGTGATGCCGAGGGCGTAGGCGACGAGGCTGCCGGCGGCCGAGCCGCGCCCTGGGCCGACCGGGATGCCCTGGCGCTTGGCGAAGTTCGTGAAGTCGGCGACGATGAGGAAGTAGCCGGCAAAGCCCATCGATTTGATGATCGCCAACTCTTCCTCGACACGCTCGCGATACGGCTGCTCGCGCTTCGCATCCCAACCGTCCCGTGTTCGCAGCAGCGTCAGCCGCGCCTCCAAACCCTCGCGCGTCACACGCTCGAGGTGAGCTTCGAGGCTTTCATTGTTCGGCGTCGCGAAGACCGGGAACTGGTACTTTCCAAACGTCAGCTCCATGTTGCAGCGCGCCGCGACGTCGAGCGTGTTGGCGATCGCTTCCGGCAGCTGCGGAAACGCCGTCGCCATCGCTGCCGGGTCCTTCACGTACAGCTGATCCGTCTCGAAGCGCCAGCGCTTGGCGTCGCCGAAGGTCTTGCCCGTCTGAATGCAGAGGAGCACTTCGTGCGCCTTGGCATCCTCCTTCTCCAGATAGTGACAATCGTTCGTAGCGACCAGTGGCAGCCCCAGCTCGTTGGCCAGCCGCACCAGCTCGACATTGGCCTTCTCCTGTTGCGGCAGGTGATTGTCCTGGATCTCGACGTAGTAGCGGCCGTCGAACATGGCGCGGTACTCGTCCATCACGGCGCGGGCGCGGTCGACGCTGCCGATAGCGATCGCCTGATTCACTTCGCTGGCGAGACAGCCGGAGAGCGCGATCAGGCCGCTGTTGAACTGGCGCAGCAGCTCCTTGTCGATGCGCGGCTTGTAGTAGAAGCCCTCTTTGTAGCTCAGCGTCACCAAGCGGCAGAGATTGCGGTAGCCCTCCTGGTTCATGACCAGCAAGATCAGATGGTGGTTGCCGCCGGCCTCGAAATCATCCGTGCGGCTGACGCCCTTGTCGAAGCGGCTCTTCGGCGCGACGTAGACTTCGCAGCCGAGGATCGGCTTGATGCCGGCGTCGCTGGCCTTCTTGTAGAACTCGACGGCGCCGAACATATTGCCGTGGTCGGTGATCGCCACCGCCGGCATTCCAGCGGCCTTCACCTTGGCAATCAATGCATCGATCTTGTTGGCCCCGTCCAACAGCGAGTACTGCGTGTGGACGTGCAAGTGAACGAAACCCATCTTCCTCTCCTCACCCCATCCCTACATTGCGAATTTCGAATTGCGAATTTCACCTCCCCGACCCAATTCGCAATTCGCGATTCGCCATTCGCAATTTCTTCTCATTCCCACTCGATCGTCGCCGGGGGCTTCGACGAGATGTCGTAGACCACCCGGTTGACGCCGCGTACTTCATTGATCAAGCGGCTCGACAAGCGGGCCAGCAACTCGGCGGGTAAGCGCGCCCAATCGGCGGTCATGCCGTCCACGCTTTCCACGGCGCGGATCGCCACCACGTTTTCGTAGGTGCGCGCGTCGCCCATCACGCCAACGGTCTTGACCGGGAGCAGCACCGCGAAAGCTTGCCAGAGGCGTTCGTAGAGCCCGGCGGCGCGGATCTCTTCGTCGACGATGGCCTCCGCTGCCTGCAGCACGGCGACACGCTCGGCGGTCACCTCACCGAGGATGCGGATCGCCAAACCAGGTCCGGGAAACGGCTGGCGCCCGACGATGCGCTCCGGGATGCCGAGCACGTGGCCCAGTTGCCTGACCTCGTCCTTGAAGAGCTCGCGCAACGGTTCGATCAACTCGAAATGCATGCGCTCGGGAAGACCGCCGACGTTGTGGTGGCTCTTGATGGTCGCCGACGGGCCTTTGAACGACACCGACTCGATGACGTCCGGATAGAGCGTCCCCTGGGCGAGGAACTTGATGTCGGGAAGCCCCCGCGCTTCCTCCTCGAATACCTCAATGAACGTCCCGCCGATGATGCGGCGCTTCTGCTCCGGGTCTTCGACGCCCTCGAGACGCTTGAGAAAGCGCGCGCTCGCGTCGACGGCCTTGATGCGGAAGCGAAACGATTCGCGCAGGAAGTCCATCACCCGCTGCGCCTCGTCGCGGCGCAGCACGCCGTTGTCGACGAAGATGCAGGTGAGCTGGTCGCCGATGGCGCGGTGGACCAGAGCGGCGGTCACGGTCGAGTCGACGCCGCCGCTGAGCGCGCACACCACGCCGGCGCGTCCGACGCGCGCCCGGATCCGTTGCGTCTCGCGCTCGACGAAGTTCTCCATCGTCCAATCGGCCTTTGCCTTGCATACCCGGAACAAGAAATTGGACAGGATCTCCTTGCCGCGCGGTGTGTGCGCCACCTCGGCGTGAAACTGGACGCCGAAGCGGCGGCGCTGCGCATCGGCGAACGCCGCGATTGGCGAGTTGGCGCTATGGGCCAACACCTGCCAGCCCGCCGGCAACGACTCCATCTTGTCGCCGTGGCTCATCCACACGGGAATCGCCGCGTGGTCGAAGCCCGCGAACAGATCGCGATCGTCGTCGATGACGAGGTCGGCACGCCCGTACTCGCGGCGCGCGGCGCGCGCCACCTGGCCGCCCGCGAACAGCGTCAGCACACCCATGCCGTAGCAGATGCCGAGCACGGGGGAACCGAGGTCAGCCACATCGCGTGCCGGCAACGGCGCCCCTTCCTCGTAGACACTGGCGGGCCCGCCCGAGAGGATGATGCCCTCGGGCTGCATCGCCCGAATGCGGTCGCTCGCTAGCGAGTACGGATGAATCTCGCAGTAGACATGCGCCTCGCGCACGCGCCGCGCGATCAGCTGCGTGTACTGACCGCCGAAGTCGAGGATGAGAATCATGAGGGTAGCCGTCAGCGATCAGCCGTCAGCTTTCAGCTCGGAGAAAAACCCAACCGCCCTCCCAACGTCACCCATCGCACTCCTCCTCTCCGCACGCATCTCCGTGGCGGATTCTTAGCAACTGATCACTGATTACTGATTACTGATTACTGGTCACTACTATTCCTTCCGATAGTTCGGCGGCTCCTTGGTCATGAAGACATCGTGCACGTGACTTTCCTCCAACGAGGCGTTGGAGACGCGCACGAAACGCGCCTTCTCCTGGAGATCCGTGATGGTGCGGCAGCCGCAGTAGCCCATGCCCGCCCTGAGGCCGCCGACCAGCTGCCCGACGATGAAGGACAGCGAACCCTTGTAGGGCACGCGCCCTTCGATCCCCTCGGGCACGAGCTTCATCTGCTCCAGCTCGTCGTCCTGCATGTAGCGGTTGCGGCTGCCCTCGCGTTCGCGCATGGCGTCGAGCGAGCCCATGCCGCGGTAGAGCTTGTAGGTGCGGCCCTGGTAGAGAACCGTCTCGCCCGGACTTTCTTCCGTGCCGGCGAACAAGCCGCCGATCATGACGACGTGTGCGCCGGCAGCAATCGCTTTGGTGATGTCGCCAGAATACTTGATGCCACCATCGGCGATCACCGGCACGCCGTAGTCGCTCGCCACGCGGGCACAATCGGCAACCGCCGACAGTTGGGGCACGCCCACACCCGACACGACACGGGTGGTACAGATCGACGCCGGACCCATCCCAACCTTGATGGCGTCCGCACCGGCCCGCGCCAGCGCGCGCGCGCCCTCGGCCGTCGCCACGTTGCCGGCGATAACCTCGACCATTGGGTGACTGCGTTTGGTCTCCTTCACCGTGTCGATGACGTTACTCGAGTGGCCGTGGGCGGTATCAATGACCAGCACATCGGCACCGGCCGCCACCAACCGATCGACGCGTTCGGTGCGATCGTCACCAGTCCCGATGGCACCGGCGACCCGCAAGCGGCCGAGATGATCCTTGCAGGCGTTCGGGAACTGCGCGGACTTCTGAATATCCTTGACGGTGATCAGGCCCTTCAATCGGTTCTCGCTGTCGACGATCAGCAGCTTCTCGATGCGATTGGCGTGCAGGATGTCCTTCGCCTCTTCCAACCCGATGCCGGGGCGCCCGGTGATCAGGTTCTCACGCGTCATGACCTCGCTGACCTTGCGATCGAGGCGCTTCTCGAAGCGCAGGTCGCGGTGCGTCAGGATGCCGACCAGGCGGCCGTCACGCGTCACCGGCAGGCCCGAGATGTGGTAGCGGTGCATGATGTCGAGGGCGTCGGCGAGATGTTGGTCCGGGTCCACAGTGACCGGATCGAGGATCATGCCACTTTCCCACTTCTTCACCTTCTCCACCTCGCGGGCCTGTTCTTCAATCGAGAGGTTGCGGTGGATCGCGCCGATGCCGCCTTCTTGCGCCATGGCGATAGCGGTGCGCGATTCCGTCACCGTGTCCATGGCGGCGCTGATGAGCGGGATGTTGAGGCGGATCTGGCGGGTCAGCTGCGTGCTGCAGTCCGCATCGCGCGGCAGAAAGTCGGATTCGGCCGGGACCAGGAGGACATCGTCGAAGGTGAGCCCTTCGGGCATGTCATACGTGAACATCGTGCGTACCTCCGACCCGCGCGTGGCGATTCCGAATGCGCGCAGGCCCACCCGCCGAGCGGCGGATGGGCCTGTGCGCACTTGGGAAAGGGAATATCCTTCGAACCATGGATTCTCTTAGCAAAGCCCAACTGGTCTGGCAAGCTGGGCTCGGCCTCTACCATATCTTGTGGTTCCTCCTCCAGATCCGCCCGGGGTAATCCGTAGATAGAACCCGGAGAATCACGAAAGCATGAAAATTCGAAAGCACGAAAGAGAACCGGCTATCGGCTCCTTCCTTTTCGTGTTTTCGCTATTTCGTGTTTTCGTGGTTTTCCGATAAGCGCTTCGGGCATGATCATCACGTACGGAGAGCACACGCCGCGTATCGATCCGAGCGCCTACATCCAGGCGAGCGCGCAGGTCATCGGCGACGTCGAGATCGGTGCGCACTCCAGTGTCTGGTTCAACGTGGTGATCCGCGGCGATGTCTACCCCATTCGCATCGGCGCACGCACCAACATCCAGGACAACTCGACGATTCACGTCACCGGGGAGCGCTGGGCAACCTGCGTCGGCGACGACGTCACCGTCGGGCATGGTGTCATCCTGCACGGCTGCCGGGTCGCGGATCGCTGCCTGATCGGTATCGGCGCGATCGTTCTGGACGGCGCAGAGATCGAAGCCGACTGCTTGATTGCCGCCGGTTCGCTGGTAGCCCCAGGGACGCGCATCCCGCCTGGTCACCTCGCCAAGGGCAGCCCCGCCAGGACGGCACGCCCACTCCGACCGGACGAGTTGGCGCATCTGAAGCAATCGGCCGCCAACTATGTGGAACACGCGGCGGCCTACCGAGGGCAATCGTGAATTCCGTAGGGTGCGCTCTGCGCACCATCTTCGTGGCACGACACGCGCTCTGATGCCGGCAAGGCGGGGCGCGGAACGCACCCTACGCCGGGCTCGGCAGGCCGCACGAATTACGGAGAGACGGTTCACGAGCCCCGCGTCGCCTCTCTCGGTCGCGGTCGGAAGCGCAAGCGCAGCGGTGTCCCGTACAAGTGGAACGCCTCGCGGAACTGATTGGCCAGGTAGCGCTCATACGCGGTCTGCACGCAGTCCGGCGCGCTGGTGAAGATGGTGATCACCGGCGGGGCGCTGCCGGTCTGCGTCGCATAGAAGAAGCGCGGCCGCTTGCCGTGCACGCTGGCGGGTGCTTGCGCGTGTGTCGCGGCACCGAGCACGTCGTTCAACTCCACGGTGCGCATCTGCGCGCGATGCGCCGCAACCAGCCGCTGCAGGGCGGGAAAGATCGTCTGGACCCCTTGCCCGGTCAACGCCGAGACGAACACGCACGGCACCTCGGCTAGCGTGGCGTACTGCTCGGCGATGCGCGTCTGGAACGTAGTGCGGTCGCGGCGTTCACGCGCCACGGCGTCCCACTTGTTGATCACCAGCAGAAGCGCCCGGCCGCGCTCCCAAGCGTAGCCGGCGATGCGCGCGTCCTGATCGGTCATCCCTTCCGTCGCATCGATCAGCAGCAACGCCACCTCGGCACGTTCGAGTGCCCGTAGGGCGCGCACCACGCTGGCGCGCTCGAGATGCTGGTGAACGCGCGGGCGGCGGCGGATGCCCGCCGTATCGACGAGCACGTAGCCCTGGTCGCCGTACTGAAACGGCGTGTCGACGGCATCGCGCGTCGTCCCAGGTGTTGCATCGACAATCGCTCGCTCGTAGCCAACGATGCAATTGAGCAGCGATGACTTGCCGACGTTGGGGCGTCCCACCAGTGCGAGCCTGACTGCGTTGCCCGCCGCGGTCTCCGCCGCCGGCAACGGGAGCTGTGCCACCAGGCGCTCCATGAGTTCATCCATACCGCGCCCGTGCGCAACAGAGATCGGAAAGATCTCCGCGAGCCCGAGCGCAAAGAACTCCGCCGCCGCGTCGTCGTGTGCCGGCGTGTCGAGCTTGTTCACCGCGAAGAACACGGGCTTCCGTAACGTCCGCAGCTGCCGCACCAGCTCGCGGTCGACCGGGTTCAGACCTTCACGTCCGTCGAAGAGCGCGATCACCGCGTCGGCCTCGGCCGCCGCCAGCGCGCTTTGGGCGCGCACCGCGGCAGCCAGCGGCGACTGATCGGCATCTTCAAAGCCGCCGGTATCGACCAGCAAGAACTCGGTCGTGTCCCAGCGCACGCGGGCGATGTTGCGGTCGCGCGTCACGCCGGGCTGGCTGTCCACCATAGCGCGCTGCGAACGCGCCAGCCGGTTGAACAACGTCGACTTCCCCACGTTGGGCCGTCCGACGATGGCGACCGTGGGCATGCGGCGCGGCGGCGCAGCAAGCGGCGCGGCGCCATGTACGGCATCGCTAGCCATGACAAGCTACAGCCCAAACTCCTTCAGCAGCGCCTCGCGCGTCGTCCACTCTTCTTGCACGCGCACGAACAGCTCGAGGAAGACGCGCCGTCCCAGCACACGCTCCAACTCCAAGCGCGCGGCACGGCCGATCTCCTTGATGCGCGCGCCGCGCTGGCCGATCAGGATCCCCTTTTGCGAGTCCTTCTCGACGTGGACGGTGGCGCTGATCACGGCGAGGTCGTTCTTTTCCTCGAACTTGTCGACCGTGACGGCAACGGCATACGGGATTTCCTGGCGTGTTTGCAGCAGGACCTGCTCACGCACAGCCTCCTGAGCCAGCATGCGCTCGGTCTGATCCGTAAGCGCATCTGCGTCGTAGAGGCACGGCCCCTCGGGTAGGAAACGCACGATGAGGGTGAGCAGGGCATCGAGGTTCGTCCCACGCTCGGCGCTCACAGGAACGACGTCACGCCCCGGCAACAACTGATCGAGGCTTGCCAGCAACGGCAGCAGTTCGGTCGAGGCGCGCTGGTCGATCTTGTTCACCACCACACACAGCGGCCGCCGCTCGGCCTGTAAGCGTTCGGCGATCTTCCGGTCGCCGCCGGTGATACCGTCGACGGCATCCACGACCCAGAGCAACAGGTCCGCCTCTTCACTGGCGCGTTCGGCGACCTGAACCATGCGTCGATTGATGAGATTGCGCGGCACGTGCAGGCCCGGCGTGTCGATGAAGATGATTTGCGCTTCTGGCAGGGTCTTGATGCCGAGGATGCGTTGGCGTGTAGTCTGCGGCTTGGGTGTAACGATCGCGACCTTCTGCCCGAGCAAGCGGTTCAGCAGCGTCGACTTGCCAACGTTGGGTCGGCCAAGGAGCGCGACGAACCCGGAGCGGTGCCCGGCTGGAATGGTGGGATCATCCATATGCTGGGGTGCTTAGCATACGGACGCAACGTGCGCTTGCTGTCCCAGGAGG
>Ga0335084_10008838_pt1 | contig 10045 bp, 8 predicted proteins | sample Lox_Sample_44_FD_206721 | JGI IMG/M metagenome (GOLD analysis project Ga0335084, IMG submission 206721) | Soil microbial communities from Loxahatchee National Wildlife Refuge, Florida, United States - Lox_Sample_4.4 | ecosystem: Environmental > Terrestrial > Soil > Wetlands | place: USA: Florida... | reverse complement strand
CCATCCCTGCCAGTGTAAAGACCGGCATGAACGACACAGCAATCACCAGAAGGGCAAAAAAGCTCGGACCCCCTACCTCCTTTACAGCGCTGATCACTACGTCTTTGTAGTTTCCCGGTCTTCCTGTCGTATCCCAATGTTCAAGCTTCTTATGCGTCTGCTCGACCACGACAATTGCTGCATCCACCATGGCGCCAATGGCAATGGCGATTCCGCCGAGGCTCATGATGTTGGCTGTCAACCCCATCAAATACATGGGAATGAAGGAAAGGATAATGGTAATTGGAATAGTGATAATAGGAACGAGGGCGGATGGGATGTGCCAGAGAAAAATCATGATCACAATACTGACGATAATCAATTCTTCAATCAGTGTCCCCTTGAGTGTCTCGATGGCATGCTCGATCAACTCGGCACGGTCATAGGTTGTTACGATCTCGACGCCAGGAGGAAGTGCGGGTTTCATCTCTTCTAGTTTTCCACGAACACGCTCAATCACCTTCAGGGCATTCTCACCATAGCGCATGATGACGATACCACCGACGACTTCACCCTGTCCGTTGAGTTCTGCGACCCCCCGCCGAATGTCGGGGCCCAAGCTAACTATCCCTAGATCCTTAACCAGAATCGGAGTGCCGCCAACCCTGCTGGTGCTCACCACGATATTCTCAACATCAGAAATTTTCTTAATATAACCAATGCCTCGGACCATATATTCGAGCCCGGAGAATTCGACCAATCTTCCCCCAACATCGTTGTTACCCGCCCGCACCGCTTCGATCACTCGATCAATGGAAATGTTGTAAGCCACCAGTCGATTGGGGTCCACATTCACCTGATACTGCTTGACAAACCCGCCGATTGGTGCAACCTCAGCAACCCCAGGCACAGCCTGCAGTGCATATCGTAGATGCCAATCCTGAAAGGAACGTAATTGCGAGAGGTCATTCTTACCTGTCTTGTCAACAAGGGCATACTGGAACACCCATCCGATGGCTGTCTCGTCTCGAGCCAGCTCCACGTTGACTCCCTGCGGGAGGCGAGGCAGGATGTTGCTTAAATACTCAAGCGTCCGCGAGCGGGCCCAGTAGATATCGGTCCCATCTTCGAAGATGATATAGACATAGGAAAAACCAAAATCGGAGAAGCCACGGATGTCTTTCACTTTGGGGACGCCCAGGAGCGCTGAGACGATGGGATAAGTGACCTGATCTTCCATGATGTCAGGGCTACGGTCCCATCGGGAGTAGATGATTACCTGAGTATCCGAAAGATCGGGGATGGCATCGAGGGTAATGTTTTTGATAGAATATAATCCCCACAAGACGGCCATTCCAATCAACAGAAATACCAAGAACTTGTTATGGGCACAAAGCTCGATCAGCTTATTGATCATTCAAGTCCTCCGAGCTCAAAGCTCATAGTTCAAAGTTCAAAGGGAAGATTGGATAACAGCTTTGAACTTTCAGCTTTCACCTTTGAGCCTTCCTCTACTTTCCATGCCCCGAATGATCCATCCCTGGCATGGACATCCCGCCCATGGCCTCTTTTAACTTCGATTCGGAGTCAATCAGGAAATTAGCGCTGGTCACCACTCGCTCCCCAGCCTTGAGCCCCTTAACGATCTCGTAGTAATTCTCCACCTTTGAACCTGTTTTGACCTCTCGGGGCTCAAAATAGCCATTGCCTTTATCAACAAGCGCCATCTGACGGACGCCCGTATCGATGATCGCTCCTTCTGGAACGGCCAACTTTTGACCAAGGTGAACCTCGATCTCCACATTGGCATACATTTCCGGTTTTAGTCTTCCATGAGAATTTGGAATCTCGAACCTCACCTTGGCAGTTCGAGTCTCAGGATTCAAAGAAGGATAAATATAGATCGCCTTTCCTTTGAATGTCTCCCCGGGAATATAGGACAGTTGAATGGATGCCTCCTGTCCCAATTGGATAAAGGGAAGCTCATATTCATAGATATCCGCATAAAGCCAGACAACCGAGAGGTCGGCCAGCTTGTACAGAGACGTTCCGGGCATCACATTCATTCCCTTATAGGCTGATTTTTCGAGAACAAACCCAGAGAAGGGAGCGTAGAGGGTAAGTGTTTTTTTCGCTTTGCCACTCTCCTCCAAATCTTTGATCTCCTCATCCGTGATGTCCCAAAGCTTGAGGCGTCTCCTGGCAGATTCTGCAAAGGACTCACCGCTTTCGGCAACTTCCGGAAACGAACTCTTTGTCAAAGATTTCTTCGCCTTAAGGGCGACTAAGTATTCTTCTTGAGTCGAAACGAGGTCCGGGCTGTAGATCGTGAGAAGGGGTTCTCCTTGTTTAACGTATTTACCCGTGAAATCGACGTAGAGATCTTCAATCCACCCGCCAACTTTAAGAGAGACCGTTACGATTCTTTTTTCGTCGTAATCGATTCTCCCCACGGTTCGGATCACCTTTTCAAGAGGTCTTCTTCCAACGACTCCGATTTTTACCCCGATCAGTTGCTGCCGCTCTGGAGAGATTTGAACCGTTCCGGGAGCCACTTCTTGAGCCTTTCCCTCTTTCTGGATTGACTCCATGGTCATCCCCTTCATCTCCATCTCCATTTCACTCGGCTTTTTTGCAGCCTCGGTAGGAGCAGCTTTTGCCTCTTGTTTCACGCTCTCTTTATGAACAGTGGCAGCCTCCTTTCCTTTTTCGCATCCAAAGATAGGCAAGGCCAGGACCATGAGAAGGATGATCCTTAGTGATCTTTTCATTTTATTCCCCCCCTTCCAAGAATCGTTTCCCGACAGTCGCCCCTATGTTCGCAACATTTTTTTCGTATTCGGTCAAGGCCTGGTGATATTCCAATTCATACTTATACAGCGTCATTTGACTATCCAACAACGTCATAAAATCAGCTTTATTGACCCGATAAGCGCTCATCGCTGAATTGATTTGAAGGCTTGCCTGGGGAATAATCCCTGTCTTATAGAGGTCGATTTGTCTTTCGCTCCGTTGGACCATTGAGGCCATATCGGTAATCATGAAGAGGACTTCATTTTTCATCGCCCGGTACTGAGCCTCTGTGGCAAGGATTTCGGCTTTTGTCTCTGCCACTTTTCGATCTTGCTTCGACTTATAGAAGATGGGAATGTTCATCTCCACCATCCCGGTCAGCATATTGTCTTGCTTCATCCCATTAATGTCAGCTCTCAGACCGTAAGCGAATAGGAATTTGAAGTCGGGATAATACTCTCTTTTGGCAAGAGCGTTTGCCTTTTCTTTTGCTTCGATCATTTTTTTCATTCCCTTTAAAGTAGGGTTCATTTCCAAAGCCATTTTCTGGAGGTCTTCAATGGTGAAGGGAAATTTTCTGTAAACCACTTCTTCAGGCTCGGCCCCGGGCGTTTCCGGGGGCCGGTTGAGCAAGGCATTCAGCTTTGCTTCCAGAGCTTTTTTTCGCTGAGTCAACATGAGGAGGTCATCCACCATTTTGGAAACCTCCACATGGGCCTTCAACACATCCTGCTGTATCCCCTCTCCAACGGCGTAGCGCGTTTCGGCGATCTTTGCAAAATCCTCCAGAATTCTTTTGTTCCTTTGGGTCACCTCGGTCGTCCGGTAATTATGGGAGAGATCGTAATAGGCTGTTTTCACATCCTTAATAATTTGATGTATTTTCCCCTGAATCTCTGCGGAAACAGCCTCTGCCTCCTTCGATGCCATCTCCTTCATTAAGGGTCTCTTTCCGGGAAAAGGGAACTTCTGAGAAATGGCGAGTTCCTTCATGGTCATGGGTTCCTGGTTGAAGCTAAAGCTCGTAGGAAGGTTGATAATTCCGAAACTAAACATTGGGTCTTCCAGGGCATAGGACTGAGGTATTTTTTCCTTAAAGACCTCCCACCTTATCTTTGCCGCTGAAATTTCCGGATTGTTCTGAAGAGCCTCATCAACCAATTGATCCACATTCAATCTCGATTTTTCTGATTGAGCTGAGGAGGAAAAGGGAAATGCCATTAAGATGAACAAAAATAAGAAAAGCGTTTTTGCCAAGCTAAATGATTTTGATCCCATTTCGTCACCTTCCTTCTGCAGAATTGTCCGGTTCTCAATGAGACTATTTGAGATGATTTTTTTGACTGTAGTGAGAACTCATTTACAAATAAATACTTTCAATCCACTATTTTATCATGAAAAAGATAGTACACTTCATTTTTATTAATCCAACAGCCGAGACTTACGATTTTGAACAAGACTTTAACAAACCACTTAATTTCAATATGTTTGGTATATGTATATTTTTAGACCCAACTGTGTCGAAAATCAAAACAAAAAAGCTCTTGACCTGATTAGCTAAACCTTAAGGGGGGGTATAGGTTTTAGCAATTAGGGGACCGGATTCGCATCAGGTCCTTGGCCAAGAGCTTTTTCTTACTATTTGAAATTATAAACTTAAAATCCCTTTATTGACTAAACCTACGGAATATCAGATCTCGAAAAATTTAAATTCTTTACGGAAATAGTAGATTTTCCAAAATTAAATCAGCAATTCTTGTGCCAAGGCCCCGAACTTTATAATTCTTCATGTTCTTCCCCCTTCACCCCTGGGGAATAAAGTTTGGGCTTGAAGATTTAGGAGGGTGAAAGATCGGATTTACTAACTTATCCTTGAACAGTAGTATCTTTGTCGGAATAACAAGACCATTGAGTGGAAGACCTGAGGTTTTTGAAACAACGATATTCATGATCATCGGACAGTGGAATGGACTTCCGCAATCCATCTTTATAATCCCCGAGTGATCTTCCCCCGGGCATTCCTTCATGTGAAACACGGGGACATAGGACAAAAGGATTCCAATAACAAGAAGGCAACCTATAATTTTCATAACCGGTTTCTCCCATCTCGAGGAAGATGGGCTTTAAATATTAAGCTTCGCGGAATGAAGGTTTAAGAAATTTCAGATTTTTCATTTTTCAATTTGCAATCGTTCGACTGAGCTCACGACGAAGTCGGCGATTTGGAATCTGCGATTAAGAGATGACTTCGATCTCCTCCAGATAGATCGCTTCCTTACTGATTTGAAAAGCCTTCATCACCGGATTTTCCTTTTCTTCCAAAGAAATAATAACGGAGGAGACATCCGGATAGAAAGTCAACTTCACATCGGTCTCGGATGGGAATGGGATGGTTTTGGGATGGGAATGATAGATCGCTATCATTTCCATCGATTCCTTCTCCATTTCCTCAAACACCCTGATTTGTTCCCGAGGGGACATGGAATAAAGGACAGGACTTTCCTCTGAATTCTTCAGTTCAAAAGCCTTCTGAACCGTCTTCTCCTTTCCGCTCAAAATTCCACAGCACTCGAGCGGCCATTCCCTTTTCGCATGGTCGAGCATCCGTTGATAAATTCGTTTAGGGATTCGAAGCATGGATAAACCCTTCGTCAAGGACCGGCAGGCGGACCGGTCTCGATATTCTTTTCCGTCCTGCTCCATTCGATCCACGAACCGTCATAGTTATGGAGCTTCTCAAGGGGATATCCCACCAAATAAAGGCTCGCCAAACTGTGAGCCGAACGTACGCCGGAGTGTCAGTATATATAAACGTCTTTGTCCGGAGTAATTCCTTTTGTGGAAAAGAGTCTCTTAATTTCCTCCGCTGGTTTCCAATAATGTTTATAGGAACCCGCATTGACAAGGACTTCCTTCCATTCGACCCAGGTCACTCCAGGAATACGGCCAGGTCGCGCCGCTCCTTTCTTGGTTTCCGTACCGAGAAACTCCTCTTGCGAACGGACATCGAGCACCACTTTGTCGGATTTTCTTAGCGCCGACTTCACATCGGAAAGCGTACACAGCATGGTTCGAACCCCTTCGGTCTCTTTGGGAAACACGAAGATCGTTTTCTCTGTTTTGGGAGGAACCACCTCGGTAGGATAACCCTTAGCCTTCCACCCGTCGATCCCACCGTCAAGAAGTTTCATCTGTTCTATTGGAAACCCATAATAAGCCAGAACCCACCAAAGCCTGCCATTGTCAGGCCCGTCAGAATAGATCACGATCAGGCTCTTGCTGCTTATTCCGAGGGCTCCCATCAAATCTTCAACCTGCTTCTGGACAGCCATCATTCCAGGAAGGACATGCATCTTGTCTTCAATATCCGGCCGCCACACCTGGACAGCTCCTAGGATGTGGCCGTTGAGATATTGAAGTTTTTCACGGACATCGATGGCCCGGATACTGGGATCTCTTTTCTCAATCAGGACTTTAAGCTCCTCGGGTTGAATAATCATTCCAGGATGAGCATACCCTCCGTTGGGGACGGCATGCGTGGTCTGGGTTTGCGACATAAGAAACAAGACCAGGGTGAATGCCAAAACGAATGGCTGGGTCCGTTTCAAAAGCCTCTGAAATTCTTTGCCAATCATTGAGCGAGCTGACCCGATCCTCTTGCAGTTAGACAGCCGCCTGGCTTCCTGTTTCCAAGCGACAAGCGTCATGGTAATCGACCAATCCCTTTATTTTCGACTCCCCATTGCAAAGGGGACATGAAGGATTCTTCTTGATCTGAAACATCCTGAATTCCGTCTCCAACGAATTGTAAATCAAGAATTGGCCGATCAGGGGTTTCCCCTTTTTCAAAATCAACTTCATCGCTTCGGTAGCCTGAATCAATCCAACTTGCCCGGGCACAACTCCCAGGACACCTGCTTCGTCTCAGCTGGGGACCAGACCCGGAGGTGGGGGTTCGGGAAAGAGACAGCGCAGACAGGGTCCTCCCTCCTTTGGAAAAAAAACACTGGCCTGACCCTCAAACTGGAAGACGCCTCCATAAACGTACGGCTTCCCTGTAAAGAAAGAAGCGTCATTTACCAAATACTTCGTAGGGAAGTTATCCGATCCATCAATGATGATATCGTACTTTTTAAAAATTTCGAGAGCATTCTGTGGAGTCAATCGCTCCTGGTAGGTCACAACCTTCACGTCGGGATTGATTCGATGAATGGCCTCTTTAGCCGATTCTGTCTTTGGCCTTCCCACATCCGCCAACCCGTGCAATACCTGCCGCTGGAGATTGGTCAAGTCTACCTTGTCGGAGTCGATAATCCCCAGTGTCCCTACTCCCGCAGCAGCCAGATAAAGAGCGGCCGGACACCCCAGCCCTCCTGCACCGACCAGAAGAACCTTGGCTTTTAAGAATTGCATCTGCCCTTCCATCCCAACATCTTTTAGAAGAAGATGCCGGCTGTACCGGCTGAGTTGATCGGGCGTCAATTCGGAATCATTTACCACGCCATAGCCAGCCTCCTTCCAACCATCGATTCCTTTGGCCATGGAGAAGACATGGGAATACCCTTTTCCTTTCATCAGCTTGGTAGCCGCGAGAGAACGGATACCACCTGCGCAGTAAACAATTACGGAGACATTCTTATCAGGAAGCAGGGTTTCAACTTTTTCGCTCAAGAGACCCTGAGAAAGGAAAGTTGCTCCCTCAATATATCCCAAGGTTAACTCTTCCTTCTCCCGGATATCGAGAAGGACAATGGGCTCCTTATTCTGAAGCAGTTGATGAGTCTCCTCAACGGAGATCTCAGAGCCTTCTCTCTTGGCCTTGATGATGAACCAATCTTTGAAGGCTTTCATTATTTTTAATGTTCCTATTTTCATATCATGCCCCTCATTTTTTTCTGTCTCCTGTGTTATGCGGGAAAGTACCATTCCTGAAGAAGAGCCACCAGCGATGGTCCCCCTCTTTCATCCACGGCGCAATTTGTCGTTCCACGTTTTTAAAAATATACTTTATTAAAATTATCAAGAACTATTTTATAAAAAAATAAGTCTATTCAACCGAAAATTTAATTGTCCAAAAAAATGAAGAAACTCCATATAGGTTAAATAATATCATTATCTTATAGAGCATGCCAAGGAAAAATCAAATATAATACATAAACTTTCTGTAAAAATCTTTCTTGATTCCAATTTCTCTTGCCAGTCCGCATAAGTCTTTAATCGTTACAGAATCAAAATATTCTTTTAACCTTTTTCCTGCTTCATTCCATACAATTTGAGTCACGCATTCATTAAATCTTTCGCATGCTTGTGTTGAGTCTTCTGTATTAACACAACGAACTGGACTAATATTGCCCTCTGTGATTTGGATAATTTCACCGATGGTAATATCTTCGGGTTTTTTCCCTAAGAAATAGCCTCCCAAGGGACCCCTTTTGCTTCCTACAATACCAGCCCTTCTTAATTTTTGGAAGATCTGTTCTAGATAGCGTTGAGATATTCCCTGTCTTCGAGAAATGTCTTTGACCTGTGTCTCTAATCCTTCGGAATGATAGGCAATATCGAAAATAGCTCTTACCCCGTATCTACTTTGCGTTGATAATCTCATATTACACTTGTTTCCTCATATTTTCTTATATAATTGTTCATAAAAATTGTCAAGAAAATCTTTTCTTTTTTTTCCATGGGAATATTTAGCCGAGATAGGACCTCTGCGCTTATCCGACCCAAGGAGAAAAAGGATTAAGGATTTGAGGATTTATCTGACCGAGGGAAAGCATTCCCATCGTAAGAACTCCCAAGCAGAATAAATCTCATAAGAATGCTGGATGAGGTTGAAAGAGGCCGGTGCATTTTCTCAAAAGAGTAGTAAAAAAGAGTTGTTTACTCGCTCATCCTTTTTTATAATTGTCGTATGCAGAAATCTAGTTTCGAACAGTTCGAAGCAACCTCTCTTTACTGTCCGAGGTGCAAGGCAGCGGTCCCTGTGAGAAAGAGGTTGCTCTTAGTTTTACCCGAAGGGGACGAGTATGAGTATCTGTGTGCTTATTGTTCCTCCTCCGTGGGGACCAAAATTGACAAGAATGCCCCCTCGATCGAAATGATTGTCAAGCCCTGATCTCTGCAAAAACATCCGCGCGGAATTAAAAAAGTCTAAGCCACTGACCGCTTCTTTTACAGTCCAAGAAATTGAGAAAAACTCCGGGCCTTACGGAGCCTTCATGAACGGTTGTCTGGGGGCAATTCTGTAACCGGCAGTTTGAATTGCTTCGACGTCGATTGTTTGCCCGACCCTTTTCAATCCAGCAGTGCAGAGAGGGGAACGACTTCGATTCCCTTCTCCTTGAGCTCGGGGATCATTTCTTTTATCGACTTGAGCGTCGAGGGGTGGGGGTGGCCAATTCCGATCGCTTTCCCTTTGGACAGGGAGAGCTGAATCAGCTGCTCCAGTTGCTGCTTAATATCTTCTTCAGCCGATGAATTGTCGATGAAAATATTCCTTTCCACGGCCTTTAAACCGACGGATTGAGCAACCTGCAGCCCCACGGTCTGGGGGGTGGTCCGACTGTCTAAAAAGAAAAGCCTTCTTCTTTTCAATTCCGAAAAGATGATCTTTATCTTTCCCGGTTCTTCCATCAATCGAGACCCCATATGATTGCTCACCCCACTGATGTAAGGGACAGCCTCAATATCTTTCGTCAGCTGGCGAAGCAATTTTTTCTCATTCATCTCTCCCAGAAGAACTCCTTCCCCCGGCCGGATCTGAGGATAGCCCCGAGGTTCCATGGGAAGATGGAGAATGACCTCCCGTCCCCGTCGGTGAGCCTCTTCAGCGAGCGTCTTAGAAAAAGGGGTAAAAGGAAGGATGGCAAAAGTGATGGGAAGATCCCAATGAAGAAGTTCCTGAGAGATGTTGTCTTTGTCCCCGAGGTCATCGATCACAAGAGCAATCTTAGGGCGGACAGCAGCTTTCGGAGTCGAGGGTGGAGACGGGATAAACGTGAGCTGATGGGTCACCCGATTCAGAACCTTGATTTCCAGCTGCAAGGATTCTGAGATTTTGGAAGACTGCATCGAAACGGGTTTCCCGAGGGAAGAGAGGCTGCGTCTAAAATCTCCTTCAATCAGAGAAAAGGAATGGGAAGGAGAAACCTGGATTTTGAAGGAAGATTTCCTCCAGGTCAGGCCTCCCTCTTTTTTGGGTGACGACTGATCCCGGAGGATATTCTTCTTCGGAACGCCCATCTCATAAAGCTGACCTTGAATGATCTGATCG
>Ga0335084_10008835_pt1 | contig 10047 bp, 9 predicted proteins | sample Lox_Sample_44_FD_206721 | JGI IMG/M metagenome (GOLD analysis project Ga0335084, IMG submission 206721) | Soil microbial communities from Loxahatchee National Wildlife Refuge, Florida, United States - Lox_Sample_4.4 | ecosystem: Environmental > Terrestrial > Soil > Wetlands | place: USA: Florida... | reverse complement strand
GACGGCACCCACGTGCTGCGCGCGAAGATCGACATGGCGTCGCCGAACCTGAACATGCGCGACCCGGTCCTCTACCGCATCCGGCACGCCGCGCATCACCGCACCGGCGATGCGTGGTGCATCTACCCGATGTACGACTACGCGCACCCGATCTCGGACGCGATCGAAGGCATCACGCACTCGATCTGCACGCTGGAGTTCGAGGACCACCGTCCGTTCTACGACTGGCTCCTCGACCACCTGCGCACCCCGGCCCACCCGCAGCAGATCGAGTTCGCGCGTCTGAACCTGGGCTACACGGTCATGAGCAAGCGGAAGCTGCTCACGCTGGTGCAGGACAGGCACGTGAGCGGCTGGGACGACCCGCGCATGCCGACGATCTCCGGGCTCCGTCGCCGCGGCGTCACGCCCGAGGCGATCCGCACCTTCTGCGAGCGCATCGGCGTCGCCAAACGCGACAGCACCGTCGACGTGGCGATGCTGGAGCACGCGATCCGCGAGGATCTCAACCGGCGCGCGCCGCGCGTGATGGCGGTGCTGCGCCCGATCAAGGTCGTGCTCGAGAACTGGCCCGAGGGGAAGGTCGAGACGCTCCAGGCCGTGAACAACCCGGAAGACCCGGCGGCCGGGACGCGCGACGTCCCGTTCTCGCGCGAGCTCTGGATCGAGGCCGACGACTTCCGCGAGGTGCCGCCGCCCAAGTACTTCCGTCTCTCCCCCGGCAAGGAGGTGCGGCTGCGCTGGGCGTACATCGTGAAGTGCACCGGGGTCGTCAAGAACGCCGCCGGTGAGGTCGTCGAGGTGCGCTGCACCGTCGACGAGACGTCGCGCGGCGGAAACCCGGCCGACGGCCGCAAGATCAAGGCGACCATCCACTGGGTGTCGGCCGCACACGCGGTGGACGCCGAGGTCCGGCTCTACGACCGGCTCTTCACCACCGAGGACCCGGGCGGCGACGACTGGCTCGCGCATCTCAACCCGGCGTCGCTCGAGCGGCTCGCCGGCTGCAAGCTCGAGCCGAGCCTCGCGCAGGCGGTCGCGGGAAGCCTCTGGCAGTTCGAGCGCATGGGGTACTTCTGCGCAGATGCCGTAGAGTCGCGACCGGGAGCGCCCGTCTTCAACCGCACCGTCACGTTGCGCGACACGTGGGCGAAGATCGAGCAGTCCCAGCGCGGGTGAGCGCGCCTCCGCCGCTCGATTGTCGTTGTCGGGGCGCGGGGCTTCCGGTAAGCCTCGCAGCCCCATGCGTCGGATGGCCGTCCTCGCCGTCGCGCTGCTCGCGAATTCCGCCGGCGCCGCCATGCTCCGCCTGCCGCCGGTCGTCGTGCCGCCGAACACCGAGCGCGAGGTCTGCCAGTACCTCCAGGTGCGCCGCGGCCGGCCGGGATGGACGATCGCGGGCTATCGCGCGCGCATCCGGGGCGACTCGCACCACTTCTATCTCCTCGACGCGAGCGGGCTCGTCCCGCACACGACCGCGCTGGTCGACGGCCCGGCCTCGGCGTGCGTCGACGGAACGAATCTGCTGCCGCTCGTCGCGGCGCTCGGGCCGCGCGAGGCGCTCCGCCTGCCCGACGGCATCCGGCTCCCGTGGAGCACGCCGCAGGCGCTGGTGATGAACCTCCACGTCGTGAACGGGAGCGACCGGCCGACGACCGTGCGCGTCTCGGTTCGTCTCGACCTGCGCCCGACGCCGCGCGAGACGCGTCTCGCCACGCGCTGGGGCGTCCAGGTCGACCAGATCGACGTCCTGCCGTTCACGACCGCGACCGTCGCCGCGCGCTGGACGCTGCCGGCGCCGCTGGCGCTCCTCACCTTCGGCGGACACATGCACGCGCAGGGCACGCTGCTCCGCGCCTACCGCGACGGCGCGCAGTGGTACGAGCAGAACGACTGGGAGCATCCGCCGCAGCTGCGGTTCCTCCCTCCCGAGGTCCTGCCGGCCGGCACCGAGCTCACGGTCGAATGCACCTACGACAACGGCGTCCAACGCCCCGTGAAAACCTGCGCGGACGACGTCCCCTGCCCGCTCGTCGCCGGCCGGCTCGCCAGCGACGCGATGTGCAACATCCAGGGGTACGCAGTCGCGCCATGAGCACCACCGGCCGGCGCGCCGCCGTCTTCACGATCGTCCAGAACGAGCCGGTCTTCCTCCCGATCTGGGACCGCTACTATCGGCGACACTTCGACGCCGACGACATGTTCGTCCTCGACCACGACAGCACCGACCCGACCACGGTGGCCGTGGCCGGCTCCGTCCACCGCATTCCGGTCCACCGCAGCGCGAGCTTCGATCACACGTGGCTGAAGACCACCGTCGTGCGCTTCCAGCAGCTGCTGCTCCAGAGCTACGACCTGGTGCTGTTCACCGAGGTCGACGAGATCGTCGCCGCGGATCCGGCGCACTTCCCGGGCGGCCTCCGTGAGTACGTGGCGGCGTTCCCCGGCGACCTCGAGTACCGCCGCTGCCAGGGCTGGGAGGTGATCCAGCAGCCGGCGGAGCGGCCCGTCGACTGGACGGCGCCGCTCCTCGACCAGCGCGGCCACGGCGCCCCCAGCCGGCCGTACAGCAAGCCGCTCCTGTCGCGCATCGCGCTCGACTGGCACAACGGGTTCCATGGGGCGGTGGGCGTGCCGGGGGTGCCGGAGACCGTCGACCACCGGCTGCTGCTGCTCCATCTGCACCGGGTCGACTTCGGCTATTGTCTCGAGCGCCACCGGGCCGCGGCCGCGCGGACGTGGTCGGCGAGCGACGTCGCGATCGGGGCCGGGGCGCAGAACCGGATCGTCGACGAGGAGGCGCTCCGGGCCTGGTTCCACACCGAGGACACCATGGGAGGCCGACTGACGGTGCAACCGCTTCCCGGCCACTGGCGAAAGGTCACGATATGACGGGCGTCACGGCGCTGGTCGTCCCGAGCAACCGGCCGGACCGCCTCGCGACCTTCCTCGCGCAGTGGGAGCCCTACCCGTGGGACGTGACGATCGTCGTCGAGGACGGCCCGACGCCGACGCCGCTCGCGCGACCGGTCGACCACCACCTCTGCTGGGCCGACATCGACCGCGATCTGGGCGACGACGCCTGGATCATCTCGCGGCGCGACTCGGGCGTGCGGGCCTTCGGGTTCCTTCGCGCGGTCGCGGCCGGCGCGGACGTCGTCGTGACGCTCGACGACGACTGCCTCCCGTCGGGCAACGCTGCGCGGGCGGCGTTCTGTGCGACGCATCGGGCGAACATGGACGCGCCGCCGTCGTGGATCTCCTCGGTCCCGGGGCTCCGGGTGCGGGGCCTGCCGTACGGCAACGGCCGGCGTCGCACGCCGCCCAGAGCCGTGGTGAACATGGGACTGTGGTCGGGATCGGCGGACCTGGACGCGCTCCAGACGCTCCTCGGCTCCCCGGCGACGCACGGCTTCGAGCCCGTGGTCCAGACGCAGATCGTCTCGCGGCACCACTACGTCCCGTTCTGCGGGATGAACGTCGCGTTCCGCGCCGACGCACTGCCCGCCATGTACTTCCCCAGGATGGGCGAGGGCTCGCCGTACGGTCGCTTCGACGACATCTGGTGCGGCGTGGTCATGCAGCGCGTGTTCGCACACCTCGACTGGATATGGACGGTCGGCACCCCGGTCGTGGTGCACACGCGCGCCAGCGATCCGCTCGTCAACCTCCAGAAGGAAGCGCCGGGACTCGCCGCGCACGAGCGGTTCTGGAAGATCATCGACGCGGCGCCGCTGCGCGCGGCGACGCTCGCCGGAAGCCTCGACGAGATGGCCGCGCATCTCGCCGAGCAGGCGGATCCCTACCTGCGCGACTGGGGCCGTGCGCTCACGCGCTGGCTCGTGCATTGCCCGCCGCCGGCGCGGCTCCCCCCGCGCCTGGCCATCGTCGCCGACGTGCGTCCCGTCTGATTCTACGGGCCCGCGGCGCAGGCGTCGTCGCCGTAGCGGAAGATGCGCGTGACCCGGCGGGCGTCGTTCGGAAAGCTCGCCAGCTCCGTCAGCCCGAGCGCGGCCGGCTCCTCGAAGAGCGGCTGGTCGATCGCGAGGAGCCGGATCGGACGACCCGGGTGCTCGGCCCGGATCTGCGCCAGGCGCGCCGCGTCCAGGAACGCCGGGCGGGAGAGCAGCTCGCGGTCGCGGAGCAGGTCGTAGAACAGGAACTGCGGCGCCAGCGTCGTCGCGGTGACGACCCAGAAGCTCGTGGGACACGCCGCGACGATCGCGCGCGCCGCCCGGAGGGCCGGCAGCTTGCCCGGCAGCTCCTTGGTCAGCATCAGGTCCCGATCCGCGATCGACTGCCAGACGTCCGACGGCTTCCGCGCGTACGAGTAGAGCGGCAGCACGCAGCCGGCGTAGAGCAGCACGACGAGCGTCCCGACCCGGAACCCGGCCGAGCGCTGCCAGCGCGGCGCCAGGTACAGCACCGCCGCGAGCGTCCCGAGCACGAACGGCAGCAGCAGGAAGCGGTTCACCCAGAGATTGAACCCGACCGTCTGGCAGACCAGCGCCAGGCTCGCGACGCTCGCGGCCGCGAGCTGCCAGGGTGCGCCGCGGATCCGGCCGCGCACGAGCACGACCGGCACGACCAGCATCGCGATCGTGCCGACCGGCCCGAAGCCGTCCTGCGCCTCGTACCCCGACTTGACGAAGTCGAGCGGCCGGCGCCCCATCACCGGGGCGATCCCCTTGGCCTCCCACCCGAGCGCCGCGAGGAGCCGCCGGCAGACCTCCTCCGCCCCGGTGGAGAGCGCGGTCTTGTGATCCGCGAGCACGTCGGCCCCGACGTCGACGTTGTAGGCGACGTGGCGCACGAGGTTCGCGAGCGCACCCGGCACGCCGTCGTTGTTGCGGAGCGCGCGCAGCCCGTCCGGTCCCGCGTAGTTCCCGTAGGTGAGCCTGGTGCCGACGTAGGTCTCGACGCTGCCGAACAGCACGACGAAAACGCCCGCGGCCGCGATCCACTCCGCCGCCCGGCGCCGGTCGTTCCGGAGCGTCCACACGGTGGCGAGCGCCAGACCGGCGGCGATCGGCACGCCCGAGGTCTTGGCGCCGGCGGCGAAGGCGAGCGCGAGCGCGCTCACGAGCAGGGGGAGCCGCCCGCCGTCGCGGCGCGCGCGCCGGAGCGCGTCGAACCAGCAGAAGACGCCGAACACCACCGCGACGTCGGGCTTGATGCTGGTCGCCTGGTAGACCAGCGTCGGGAGCGCGAGCAGCGCCAGCGTCGAGAGCCACGCGATCTCCGCCCCGTAGGCCGGGGCGATGGCCGTGAACGCGACCACCAGGATGCCCGTGAAGCACGCGAAGCTCGGGAGCGCGTAGCCGGCCCCGAGCCGGACGAAGGGCCAGTGCGCCGCGCTGAACGTCCAGGGGAAGACGAGCTGCGTGAAGTTCGTGAAGACGTCGTTGTGGAGGAGGCCGCCCTGGCGGATCACGTACAGGCGAGCCAGGTCGTAGAGGTGCGCGTCGGTGACGACGGCCGGCGCGACCAGGCTGTAGACCAGGTAGTAGGCCCAGAGACCGAGCGCGGCGGCGCGTGCGACGGAGGCGGAGCGCGTCATCGGCACGTCGGTCAGCGCCCGAGCAGCAGCAGCACGCGGGAGACGAGCGACAACGTGCAGAGGACGATCAGGAGGATCGCGGGAACGTCCGCCAGGCCGACGGACCGCGAGGTCGCGGGAGCGCGCTCGGGGGGAGCCGGGGTCATGCGCGCGCCGAGGCTGTCACACCCCCGGCGGTTTTCAAGCCCGCTGCCCCGAGACTCGTACGGGGCCGAGCGTTCGTCGGGCGGTCCGACGCTATCGCGTCGCGCCATCCTCCAGGAACGCGCCGCTCGGCGAACCGCTGAACGGACAGTTGTGGTCGCCGACCGTCGGCAGCTGCGCGGTCCCGATCGGCGCGTTGAGCGACGGCGAGGTGTCGAAGTCGAAGAGATCCTGGAGGTCCCCCGCGTGCGCGTCGCGAGCCGCCAGGCTCGGCAGCCCGAAGCGATGCTCCAGCAGCGCCAGGATGGACGTGTGCGACTGCACCGTGTGGGAGACGTAGTGCGGCTTGGAGAACGGCGAGACCGCGATGAACGGCAGCCGGAACCCCAGCTGATTGAACGTCGCGCAGGCGGCCGGGTACGGACCGGTCGGCGTGAAGGACGGACACAGGCCGGGCGCATCGACGGTGCTGCTGTGCGAGCACGTGGCCCCGCCCCCGGGCACGAGGCTCGCCGGCGGGTTCGAGCGGTCGGCGCACTGGCCGGGCGCGATGCCGTCGGGCGTGGACGCCCCGCCCTGGTCCGCCGCGGGCGGCACCACGTGGTCGTAGAAGCCGCCGTGCTCGTCGTACGTGATCAGCAGGATCGAGTCGTTCCAGCTCGGGCTGTTGCGCAGCGCCGAGACGACCGTCGACACGAAGTACTGGCCAGCGCGGATGTCGTTCGGCGGATGCTCGTCGGTCTCGTAGGTGTGGCCGTTGATCGTCTGGGTCTGGAGCGCGGACGGATCGACGAAGGCCACGTCGGGCAGCGTGCCGGCCGCGGCGTCGGCCGCGAACGTCGACACCGGCTTGATGTGCCCGGGCGACGCCGCGAACATCAGCGCGTACGGCAGATCGGAGTAGTAGTCGATCCACGACGCGCCGGCGGAATCCAGCCGGTCGAAGATCGTGCCGTTGATGGGCTTGTAGCCGCCGGACGTGATGATCTCGCTGGTCGTCAGGTGGCCGAACGAGGTGCCGGCGAGGAAGTACGCGCGGTTCGGGAAGGTCTGGCCGATGACCGCCGCGAAGTACCGGTCGCTGATCGCGAACGTCTGGGCGAGACCGTAGTAGAAGGGGAGATCCGCGTCGGTGTAGTAGCCCATCGTGTCGTGGTCGGTGACCTGGGCCGGCGGATTCTCGATCGCGTTCACGCGCACGAAGCCGTCGTTCGGGCTCCGCTTCAGCATGTTGTTCGGCTTGCGGAAGTTGCCTTCCTGGTGGCTCCCGATCCAGCCGTGCTCGAGGTCCGGCCCGGTGCAGTAGCGGGGATCGTGGAACGCGCGCACGCGCCCCGCGAGGTTGCTGCGGTTCGAGTCGCGGCAGACGAGGACGCCCTTCCTGAACTTGCAGTAGAGGCCGTCGACGCAGGCGGTGTCGCCCGCGGCGCAACCGTGGCGGCGCGCCGCCCCCATGGCGGCGTGATACGGCGAGTTCGGGACGTACGGCAGTGCGCCGAAGTAATTGTCGAACGAGCGGTTCTCCTGCATCACGATGATGATGTGATGGACGTTCTGGAGATTTCCGTCGGCCCACGCGGGCAGCGGCCGGGAGACCACCACCGTCGAGAGTAGCGCCCCGACGAGTGCAGCCCCGGACATCCGAAAGCGTCGCATGCTGGTCCCCCTTCGCATCGTCGACGAGGCGGCGCGCCGTTCGTCGACCTGGGCGCTAGGCATACGCGCCCGGGGGACCGGGTGTCCAGAAGTTTCTGCGGATGCGACTCGCGCGGGGCCAAACGCCCCGCTTCGCGGCTTCCGCCGCGCGTACCGTCCCCGCCGACTACGGGGCGGCGTGCCCGGCCGCGGGGGTCTGCCTGGGTGCGTTGACGGCCAGACAGGACGCCAGGTTGCGCCCGAAGTACCCGAGCGCCGTCACGTCCTTCGGATTCTTCACGACGTGCCGGTACGCGCGCCCGCAGGACTCGCACACCCCGACGTGCGCGCGGGCGTCGCCGGCGGAGACGCCGAACGGGCTGAGATCGGGCAGCGGGAGCTCGCGCGCGGTGCTCGCGGCCGGCGGGCTCGCGGGCTGGACACGCTGCGGCTGCTTCGCGACCTGCACGGCCGGCTGCGTCTCGCGCGGGCTCTTGCTGGCGCGCTTGCTCGGCTCCTTCTGCTTCGTGCTCGCACCCATCGTCATCATCCTCCTCGTCCGCGCCTGAGGCGCGTTGCGGAGGGATCAGAGCAAGGGATGTGCCGCGCAGCGACGACCTCTCCTCGGAGCAGGACGGCCAGGGACGGCGGCAACTCCGTGGCGCCGCGCGCGAGAACGAACGCCGTGGCCGGCGCTGCTAGCGCTCCCACAGGAAGCCGCGCGGATCCACCGGCTTCCCGCGGACCAGGATCTCGTAGTGGAGGTGCGGGCCGGTGCTGCGGCCGGTGCTCCCGACGCGACCGATCGTCTGCCCCTTCTCCACCTGCTGCCCGGGCTTCACGTCGATCTCCGCGAGGTGCCCGTAGAGCGAGCGTACGCCGTTGCCGTGGTCGAGCACGATGTGCCGGCCGTAGTCTCCTCCCGCGCTCGCCGTGACGACGGTCCCCGCCGCGGGCGACTGCACGGGCGTCTGCAACGGCGAGCCGATGTCGAGGCCCTGATGCTCTTCGTCCCCGCCGTCCCACGGTGACGGGCGGTGGCCGTACTCGGAGGTCACGTGCCCGTGCACCGGCCAGAGGAGCGGCAGCTGGCTCATGATCTCGCCCGTCCGGCTGACCAGCGTCTCCAGCTCACGAAGCCTCGGCCCCTCCTCCGCGACGGTGGTGGCCAGCGTCTCCAGCTCCTCCGCGGGACGCAGCGGGCCGACCGGGGTCGGCTCGGGGAGCGCCGGCCCGCCGATGCCGCCCGTCGTCTTGCCCGCCGCGGTCTCGGGACCGAACGCCTCCCACATCTTCCGGTGCAGCGTCCGCCACTCCGCGAGCTCGCCGCGGACCGCGGCGACGCGCGTGCGGAACGCCTCGATCAGCTCGCCCTGGCGATCCGTCTCCTGCCGGAGCTCGGTGATCCGCCCCTGCTGGTGCTGGACGAGCGCCAGACTCCCCGAGAGACTGAGGCCGGCCACCGGGCCCGCCGCGATCATCCCGACCGCTCCCCACACCACCCAGCGCGGCACCCGCACGCGCAGCAGGCGCGACCCGTCGCCGCTCAGGACGACGAGGTTGAAGGCAGAGTTCATGCCTTCAGCGCGACGACGACCGGATGCGGAAGCTCGGCCGACTTGGCCTTCGTCATCCGCAACCCGCCGTCGAGCACCGCGCCTTCCTCCATGATGATGACCGGCGCCTCGATGTCACCGGTCACGCACGCGGTCTTCTTGAGCTCGACGCGCTCGCTCGCGATCACGTCGCCCACCACCTCGCCGCGCACCACCAGGACCGCGCCCCGCACGCGCGCGTGCACGACGCCATGCTCACCGATGAGGAGCGTGTCCGCCGCGGTGATCTCGCCGCGGAGCCGCCCGTCGAGCATGACGGTCCCGCTGCAGGCGTACTTGCCCTCGATCTCGGACCCTTCGTCGAGAAACGCGCCGAATCGCCCGCGCGTTTCCTTGTTCTTCCACCGTCCCCACATGACGCACCCCGCCACGACGTTGTGTTCGGTCACCGCTCAGCAGTCGTCGTGCCAAGACGTGGGGACGGGGACTCCGTCGCGCTCGGTGTACGTGCAGGCTAGGCGGGGCTGTCAAGCGATTGGCACGCGCCGCGCAATTCCGAGCACGGCGCTACGCCGATCCGCACAGAGCCGCGAAGCTCGTCCGGTCATGGCTGAGCCGTCTGCGCGCTAGCGTCTCAGCAACGCTTCGGCGCCGTCGACCAGCTCGCGCACGATCGCCGCGGCGGGCTCTCGACGGGTGACCGCGCCGACGCCCTCGCCCGCATAGAGCGCCATCGCCTCGACGGCGCCGGTCGTGTCCGCCGTCGGCGCGAAGACGCCCCAGCGCGGCACGGGCATCGCCTGCCCGCCCCACGCCGCGGTGCCGGTGTGCGCGTCGGCGTGGGCCTCCGCGGCAGCGACGCTGGACCGCAGGACGCGATGCGGCGCGTTCGGCCACATCACCGAGAACGCCTCCGTGAGCACGGTGTCCTCGCCGCGTGCGCGCAGCAGGGCGTCCACGTAGGCCGGGTGGGCGCCGGACTCGTCGGCGGTGGCGAAGCGCGTGCCGATCCGCGCGCCGGCGGCGCCCGCGGACAACACGGCGGCCAGCTGGCGCGCGGTCGCGATCCCACCGGCGGCGAGCACCGGGACGTCGACGGCGTCGAGCACCCGTGCCAGCAGCGGCAGCAGTCCGATGCGGCCGCGGACGTGG
>Ga0335084_10008833_pt1 | contig 10047 bp, 14 predicted proteins | sample Lox_Sample_44_FD_206721 | JGI IMG/M metagenome (GOLD analysis project Ga0335084, IMG submission 206721) | Soil microbial communities from Loxahatchee National Wildlife Refuge, Florida, United States - Lox_Sample_4.4 | ecosystem: Environmental > Terrestrial > Soil > Wetlands | place: USA... | reverse complement strand
CATCGCCGGCATCCTCATCGGCCCGGCCACACCCGGCTTCGTCGCCGACATCGAGCTGTCTCGTCAGCTCGCTGAGATCGGGGTGATGCTGCTCATGTTCGGTGTCGGCCTGCACTTCTCTTTGGATGACCTGTTGGCGGTTCGCCGGATCGCGCTGCCTGGCGCGGTTGCTCAGATCGGCCTTGCGACTGCCCTGGGGATGGCACTCGCCGCGCTCTGGGGATGGGATATTGGCGCCGGCATCGTATTCGGCCTGGCACTCTCGGTGGCGAGCACGGTGGTACTGCTCAGAGCGTTGGAGGACCGTGGCGTCATGGAGTCGGTCAACGGCCGCATCGCGGTCGGCTGGCTCGTGGTGGAAGACCTCGTCATGGTGCTGGTTCTGGTCCTGCTGCCGCCGCTTGCCGGCTGGCTCGGTGCCGGCCCGCATGGTCATGCCGAAGCGGCGGGAGGCGGGAATTTACTCGCGGCGCTTGCGCTCACCCTCGCCCAGGTCGCGATCTTCGTCGTCCTCATGCTCGTTGTCGGCAAACGGCTGTTCCCATGGCTGCTGTGGCAAGTCGCTCGGACCGGGTCGCGAGAGCTGTTCACGCTTTGCGTCATCGCCGCCGCCGTGGGCATCGCCTACGGTTCCGCTGAGCTGTTCGGCGTGTCCTTCGCGCTAGGGGCGTTCTTCGCGGCATGGTCATGAGAGAGTCCGATTTGAGCTATCGCGCTGCGGAGGAATCCTTGCCGCTGCGGGACGCTTTTTCGGTTCTGTTTTTCGTGTCGGTCGGAATGCTGTTCGACCCGCATGTGCTCGTCCGCCAGCCGCTGCAAGTGGCGGCAGTGGTCGCGATCATCGTGATCGGCAAGTCGCTGGCCGCCTTCCTGCTCGTACTCGCGTTCCGTTACCCTCTCAACACCGCGCTCACGGTCTCGGCGAGTCTGGCTCAGATCGGCGAGTTCTCGTTCATCCTGGCGGGCCTGGGAGTTTCGCTGGGGCTGCTGCCGATGGAAGGCCAGAGCCTCATACTGGGGGGCGCGCTGATCTCGATGGCACTCAATCCTCTGGTATTCCGGGCGATCGAGCCTGCGCAGGCCTGAATCAGATCGCGCTCTCAGATCGCGCGCATCCTGGAACGACCTGACGATCCGCTCGCGGAGCTGCCGGTGACCGTCGACGCGAATCGCTTGTCGGGACAGGTCGTGCTGGTTGGCTATGGCCCGGTCGGCCGCCGCATCGGTGAAGCGCTGATCGAACACGGGGTGCCGTTCGTCGTCGCCGAACAGAACCGTGAGCTGGTCGAGCTGTTGTGCGAACGCGGCGTTCCTGCCGTCTCGGGTGATGCTTCGGACCCGGCCGTCCTCATTCAAGCGCATATCGCTCGGGCGCGCATGCTGGTGATAGCCGCCCCGGATACGTTCGACGTGCGCCGGATCATCGAGATCGCTCGCACGCTGAACCCGGGCATCGAGACGGTCGTGCGCACCCACAGCGAAGAAGAGGCTGCCCTGCTCCGACGCGAGAACGCCGGGACAGTGTTCACGGGCGAGCACGAGCTCGCGCTCGGCATCACGCGCCACGTGCTGCAGCGAATCGCAGCTGGTCAGGCATAGATTCGACCGAGTATCCGCGAAATCCCACGCCCTGGAGCTCGGTGCTAGACTTGCTCGGCGCCGTATGAGCGGTACGGAGCCTTTCTGAAGCTTGGTTTGATTGCCACTGTGCCCGAAGTCATCTACTACGTTGCAGCAAGCGTCGACGGTTACATCGCGACACCGGACGGTGATACCGAATGGCTCGCGCCCTTCGAGGGAACGGATGAAGACTACGGTTACGCGCAGTTCTACGAGTCTGTCGAGGCGGTGCTGCTCGGGCGTAGAACTTACGAAACCAGCCTGGCGTTCGAAGAATGGCCGTATCCCGGCAAACCGTGCTGGGTTTTCTCGCACGGCAACATCAGGAGCCTGTCGAACGATGTGATCCGTACCGCGCAAAATCCTATCGAAGTCATGGCGGAGATCGCGACACGGGGGTTGCAGCGCACATGGCTGGTAGGTGGCGGCGCCCTCGCTGCTTCGTTTCGTTCCCAAGGCCTGATCACCGAATACATCGTCACGATCGTGCCAGTGATCCTGGGCGCGGGCGTGCCGCTCTTCGCGGACTCCGGTCCCCTCGAGCGCTTGGAGCTCGTCGAGGCAAACTCATATCCCAAGGGGCTGGTCCAGCTTCGCTACTTGCGCGCGGAGGGAGCCTGACTAGCCGCTTTGCTTCTGCGTTGCGCAAGACAGTGCTGTTCGGCGCGCCGCTGGTGTTGGGGCTGCTCGAGCTGGGACATCCGGCCTTCATGCCCAACGACGACATTTTCGCGATCGTCGCGCCGATTGCGGTCTGGTGGACGGCGCTGCACGTGGCCCAGATTCCACTGTTCGCGTTGCTCGGGCTCGCCGTCTTCCTCCTCGTGCGCGGCCTGGAAGGACGCGCAGCTCACCTCAGTCGCGCGGCGATTGCCGTGTTCGTCGTGGTCTATCCAGCGTTCGATGCCGCGGTAGGTGTGTCGAGCGGGGTCTTGCTTCAGAACCTCTCCACGCTCGGAGCGGAGCAGCGAGCCGTATTGCAGCCAGCCCTCCACGCATTGTTCTGGGGGCCAATCACCGGACTGCTTGCCATCGTGGGCTCCGCGTCCTGGCTGGTGGCGCTTCTTGCAGCCGCGTGGGCATGGCGCGAAGCCGATGCGCCGCGTATGGCGATCGCGCTGCTGGCGGTGAGCGGGCTGCTGCTTGCCGTCTCCCACATCCGCCCGTTTGGACCCCTGGCCTGCCTGTGTTTCTTGATCGCCGCAGGGCTGGTCGAACGGCGATCCGGCAAGGTTAGATCGAGGTCCGCGGCTCCGGTTTCGCGTTGATCGATTCCGCGCTGACCGCCCGCGCGCTCTGGCGCGCCGGCGTCCAACCGGAAGTTCACCGGAACCCGATTATGCAGGTCCAAGGCCAGCCCAGTGCCGCTTGCGCCATGCTTCCAGGCAGCCCGCCTGATCGAGCTCCTTCCAGAGCGTGGACAGCGCCACCCTAGCGTTGGGTTCCAGAGTTGAAAGATCTCTCCCGGTCGGCGAGTCGACCAACGCGACAACAAACGTTGCGGCCGCTTCGGCTACGCGTTCCAGCTGTGCCATGATTTCTCCCCGTAGAGGTTACGTGGTTGCTCTTTCAGGAATCGTGCACGTGACAGATCCCTAGCGTCCAACTTCGTCAAAACAGTGTTGCGATCAACGCCAGTAGGGGCGGTCTCTCCATCGGACATCTATGGTCCGGCTACTCAGTCCTCTGCCACCTGAATCAGCGCGAGACTTTGGGCTTCGTCCAGTATCCAGACCTCACCAGCCGTGGGATGTCGATGCCCGGTGATGCTCATCAGCTCCTCCTCAAGTACCACCTTGGCCCGCTCTGCGGGAATGAGCACGAATAGTCGGGATCCGTTGCCCGGCGACCCCAGAACCTCTATGGCATCCTCGGGATTGGGCACACCATTGGCCTCCAAGATGTGGATGAGCGCCTTAGCGAGGTCGTGACGTGTGACTGACCGCTCCATAGCGGTCTAGTCTAGGAGCCCTCGCACACCACCGGCAAAGATGGTCACACAACTGTTGCGCTGGCTTGATACCGCATGCGACTTAACCTCTGCGGCCCAAACAGGTGAGCTAGCGATCTTCGGCGTCGCGCATATCTTGGTCCAACAACGCGTCACGGCCTTTGGATGTAATCGTGAGGGCGCCAAAGCTATTCGGCTTTGCGAGACCGAATGTACGAAGCTTCGCTGCGATGTTCAAAGGAACTGCCGGCGGGTCGCGTTTCCCATCTGCGGCGAACTTTAGCCTCCGCAGCCAGTCAAAAGCGTCCGCCGTCAGATTCGGATCCATGACGGGTCACAAGGTCGCGCGCCAATCACGGTTGATGAGTCATTGTCCGATGGCACAGGCCGATCTGGCAAGCCGACCGGCGGTTTCAGGTCGTATCGCTCTACTTCATCCCAAAGTACTGCATGTGAGCCTTTATCCAATCCGGTTTGAGAAGAATCGCTCGTCCATCTTTCAGCGTGATACCGCCGCGCACAGCTGCTGACACACTCGATTCGAGCTGGTCAGTCGAGCAGGAATGTAGGGATCGTCCACATTGCTCTTCTGCATGGGTAGGTCAGAGAATTCTGTCGCATATGTTTCACGGTACGCTAACAGCGGTTAGCAAAGGTTGGCATTGCACACTTGCAAGGTTAGATTCGTGTAGGACAATCTTCCTTGAGTTCAATTTGCCCGCCTTAGCGGGCTCCTTTTTTTGGGAGTAAGAGGGCTATGGATCTGACCGGTTACGGATATAGGTGCACCGCACCCCGACAGCAAGTTCCCCAAGTCGCTACGGAAGTAACACCCCGTACCTCGCAGTCATCTTCGGCACATCTGACGGGCGAGGCCCTGCGGTTCCTCGTCAAGCTCGATGCGAAGGTGCCGCTGCACGAGCTATCAGCCCGATTTCCTCGAGTTCTAAACCGAATCGCGGATGCGTGAGACAAACCGGAGCAGGCTGATCGCTGCTTCGACGAACTCCTGCTATACAGTCGAGGCGTGCGTCAAGGGTTCCCGCAGGCGGTGATCAGCGAGATCGCCTCGCTTCGGCACCACCACGTAACCCGCATGTTTCCCAAACGAATCGATCCCTGGGAGCAGACAATCTCGCGATAGGGCCACCCCGGGTCGCCTGATCGATCTTTTCTCGCCGGGCAAAGCAAATAGACAAGGGTGACTCTCGATCTGTTCCCGCTGATGTTCTTGTGTGCGCCCCCGATCGTTCTTGGCATCATGCTGTCGTGGCGTGGGCGTGAGAAGCGCTCGAAACATCGCTGCCTCTCGGCGGGATTCCTTGTTCTCGCGCGGGTATTGCACACATGTTAGTTGCGTGGTGTCGTTCCTCCTTCTTGCCATCTGGCTGCCAGAGCTCCTTTGTTTAGCTGATCAATCAATTCTTCCGCTTGCTTGATCCGCTCACGGGCCAGCGTCACTTCAACTTGGAGCTGTTGGATCAGTGTCGTTCGCTGGGTCCCGGTTTCCGTTCGCAGCTCTTGTACTGTCGACTGCACGCCATCAAGGCGGCTCTTGAGACTGTTTACCGCGACGCCCAGCGATTTGACCTGCACCAAATCCGCCTTCACCGCCTCAACATCCCTTCGCGTTTGCGCGGCATCGACCTTCACTGCCTCAACGCCCTGTCGGGTTTGCGCCGCATCGCTCCGAATCGTAGCTACTTGGTCGTTTACCTCCGCGCGCAGGGCGTTGACATCTTTACTCGTCGCACAGCCGGTTGCAACCATGGAAACGAGCCAGATAACGGCCAGGGACAGGATGCCTGAAAAAGAATTGGTTCTCTTGACACGTTGGATAGTCACTGGCGCTTCCTCTTTGCAAGTGAACGATTGGATCCCTCTCAGCATGACCGCACGCGATTTCCACGTGGGAAAATGCTCGCCACAAGTGGTGGCGGGTTAAGTCACGCGATAGGAGATGTCATGAAGCGACACGAGCAGAACAGTACACGTCTGAACGGACCCGGCCAACTATTGCGAACTCGTGTCAGAGAAGTGTGAAGAACGACACGGCGCAGAGTCCGCGCTATCCTGTGTAGATGATGCGATCACCTAGGTAAGCGTCGCCGGCTTGAGTGAGCTGCCCGACCGTGCCGAGTAACTCGGCAAAGCGATGGCCGGATCGTCAGGCGCTTGAGGTCTTCCGATTTCGGATCCAGTTCCCGCTAACAGCGAACACAAAGGTCGCCAAAGCGCTTGGCATAGCGATTCCGAGTTGATCCTTGTTCGCGCCGACGAGGTGATCCAGTGAACCATCTTGGCTACGCTTGCGCTTGTCGGGCTCGCCCTCGGCGGTCTCGCCCTCTCTCGCCGCCGCAAGCTGAACTGAGTAACCACAGCACATACGGACCCCACCCGTCGTGGCGGGGTTCTTGTTGTCGTGTTGCCTCACGTAATTTTGCTACCGGCTGCCTCACGAAGGATGTTACTCGTTACCTCACCGATGAGGCGCTGAACGGCTTGTTGCCGCCACATTCTCACTCGCTTCTGCAACGTACAAAGCTGTCGCAAGCTGTACCGCCCCGGGTAACGCGCCTGGAATTCGATCAGCAGTTCAAGTGCGGTCTGATCGGGGCGCTGCTCAAGACACTGCACCATCTCCTCCCAATGGTCCCTAAAGATGTCAGGACGTCGGCCCCGCGGCTTGTCGCTAAACCGTCGATACATTTTGGGGCCAATGACGACGCCGCGCGCGCGAGCATCTTGGCGCCACAGATTGACGCGTCTTAAGAGTGTCTTGTACTGCTTGCGGGTAAACCGACCTGGGAACTGGACGCACAACTCATCGAAGAGCTGCATGGCATTGATGTTGGGGAGTCCCTCCAGTCGTCTGCATACGATCGGCCACACCATCCGCAGCGCCTGCACACGGGCCTGGCCGCGCTTGGCGTAGACCGGCTGCGCCTTCTCCCGCGTGTTTGCCGATGCCGGGGTGGGAGCGGGCGGAGTCGCCGGTTGGGCTATCGCAGTTGGATTAGGAACCAGAGCTTGCGCTGAAACCCTTTCTAGACCTCGCAGATAACGCGGTTTGGCCTCGATGGAGAACGTCGGACGGATCTCGCCCGCATGCCAGGCGCTCGATAGGCTTGCCACGAAAGCGGCAAGATTGGGTGCCTCAGAGCTCATCGGCGGTGGCGTCTCGCCATCAGCCAGCGCCGCCAGATGAGCCTGCACCGCTCGCATTTCCTCCAGAAGCTTCAACGGATCGAGTTCCGCTGAGATCTCCCGCAGCTTGCTCTTGGCGGCCATCGGAATACTGTCCGACTGTAGGAGTCGCTCGCAGGGCGTTTGCGGTGGATGATAGCGTTTGGTCACCTTGGCGCCGTCGCGCAGCTTGCTAGCCAGCTTGAACGACGGCTGGAAGAAGTTCACGAACAGCCTGGATGCCCCGTACAGGCGCGCGATCGCCCTGGCGGCCGCCAGACCCTCAAAGCGCCGATAGCCTAAGAGCCTGCGCACAATGGCGCCATTTTTCTGCTCTATCCATGCCTGGTCGTTCTTCCGGTAGGGGCGGGATCGGGTGAGTTCGATTCCGTGACTCAGGCAATACTCGATCAGCTTGTCGTTCACGAACTCGCTGCCGTTGTCCACATCCAACGCTTGCAGGGCAAACGGCAAGCCAACGCGGATGCGCTCGAGCGTCTCGACCACCAGTGCGCCTTCGCGAACCACGATCGGAGCGGCCTCGGTCCATCCGCTCGCAATATCGGTTAGCACAAGGCTGTGGACGTAGCTACCTCGGTTGACCTCCCCGCAATGTGCAACCAAGTCCATTTCCATGCTGCCTGGACCCGGCTCATTCCAGTCGGCAAAGGTGCGCATCTTGATGCGCCGGCGCGGCTCCGGCACGACGCGCGGGGCCTTCTTCGTGCGCATCGCACTCTTTGGCGTCCGCAGCAAGCGGTCGATGGTCGCCGCGCTCATCGACAGGATCTTTGGTCGTATTTGCTCATCGAGCTTCAGATGTCCATTGCGCTCCAGAGCAGGCAACAGAATCGGCAGCAGTGCCTTTAGGCGCTTGCCGCACACCCGATCGGAGGCCTCCCACAGCACAATCAGAGCACCCCGAACGGCCTCGTCATAGAGCGACGGTCGTTGACGGATCTGGCGGCACTTCGGGTCCGGAGGGCTGTTCAATACGCGGATCGCGGACTTCTCGTGGTAACCCGTCGCCGCGATGAACTCTTCCAAGATCCTGCGCTTGTCCTTCACCGCAGCGGCCACATACCGGCCTCGGATCGCGTTGGCGAGTTCCGCGCGCGTGGCATGCGTCATTTTTCTCTTCATGATGCCTCCCCGGATGTGAGGGCATCATCGTGGCACGCGTCCTCACGGGTAACACCTCAGGTGAGGCAACGAATCCGGTAGGTAACATGTTCCTTGAGGCAACGCGTCACTTGTTTCTAGCGCTGGCGAGGAGGAAGCGCACGCGTCGCTCTCAGTGAACAGACGCATCCTCCTCTTCCCATCCGTCGCGCACCGATGCCAGGTAGCCGGCGAGCACCTCCATACCCTCTTTCAGCGGCCTGGCTTGGCTGTCGCTAATGTTGTCCCGAGCAGGAGCGAAAAAATCCTGTCCCGGTATCGCCCCAAAGCGTAATCGATGATCCCCTAGGTGAAGCGCCAGGATGCGTAAGCAATCGGCGAGCTGGTCTGTCGTGCCCATAAGCTTGTCCCCTAGGGCGTAGTACGACTTGAACTCGTCGAGATCGGTCACAGTGCCTACAGCTTGAGCTGCTGGCGCTCCTCAACGTCAAGGTCCGCACCTTCGCCTTCACTGGGGGAAATGTCTCCGTCAAGGACACAGCCATGATCCTCGTGAAGGCAACGGGGCGCATCAAGCGGATCTCCCGCACCATCCGTGGGCCGTTCATCTATCACCTCGGACGCCCTGGCAACCCAGTGAGAATGAGATAACAGAGCGCGATCGACTCACGTTCGGTTCGCGCGCGATTCCGATGGGGATCAAAGCGGGGGCAATTGCGAGCAGCCAAACGCGCAAGTGTCACCTGAACCCGCTTCCGCGGCTCGTTTCTAGTGCTGATAAATCAAGATAAAACTCTGACTATTAGCGTGGAGCGGGCGATGGGAATCGAACCCACGTCTAAAGCTTGGGAAGCTTTCGTTCTACCATTGAACTACGCCCGCCTACATTGCCAATATTACGCCAGTTCCCCGTTGTCTCTCAATCGGCGTGGGCCCGTGGGTGGTGTGATTACTATGTCCAGTGGCGGCAACTGTCAGACGAGCATGAATGCAATGCCGGTAACGGTATCGGACTTCGATGTGTAGCCGTGTCGATAGCTCGCTGCGTGTTGATTTACGAGACAGTCCGTCTGGATGGCATCCGTTAGGCTACTTCAAGCAGTCCCCGGTCCAATGCTTTCCAGAGGAACAGTGCCAAGTGCGACCGGTAAGGCTTTGCTCGAGTAGCATCGAACGTACCGCCTGAACGCTTCTGCCAATAACCAGCCTGAGGCAAGAGAGATACTGCACGCCTAATGCTCCCATCGGTATCTGGAAAAACATCTTCGTGAGCGAAGTAACAGATGCCGAGTATCGCTGCAGACCAATCTGACAGTCCCCAGAATCCTCGGACCTCCGAGAACAGCTGCTCTGAGGTAGACGTTGCTGCGCGCCCAAAGCAGAATGCAGCATCTATAATTGGCCTCACTTGGAGGGCAGCAACCTCACGTGAAAAAAGACTTGTTCTTCTTTAATGCGCCACAGGCAGTAGACCAGCTTGGCTTATTCCCTGAGCATCATCTGCCACGTTTCCCGTCTACACGGTACCAAGGTTCCAAGCGGAAAATCTTGCCGGCGTTGGCCTACGCTTTTCGTGGTCAGTCCTTTGACTCTGCTCTAGACCTGTACTCAGGTAGTGGAATGGTCACTCTACTACTCAGGCATCTCGGTCGGAGCGTAGCAGCCAACGACTATCAGCTCTTTAATCAAGCCGTGGCAAGGGTGTTCCTGTGAGTACCTGCGCGTGGGCAGTGCCCCCAACGAGCAACAGCAAGGCAGCCAACGAGGTGATGGCGTTCGATAAAGGTGTCATGCGACGCATAGTGTTTCCCCTTTATTAGTCATCGACGCGCAAGAGGCACGCTGTACGCGTTTCGAGTCGACACATGCTCCGGTGGCCGACGCCCCCTCTTCTCCTCCGCATGGGTCAGACGCGCCCAGGTGTTTGACTGGCCTCATTTCAGCCCCATGCAGTTGGCGTAATAAGTAACGGTGGCGGCCCAGTCGGAGAAGATGCCCAGGATCCCGACCTTGCGCGCGAGCACGTCCAGCGCCTTGTACATATCGCTGTCCTTCTTCACGGCCTTACCCTGGGGATCGAACAACCAGTAGAAGCCAGCCTTGGAAGCACCTTGGCGCAAGTCCGAGCGCTCGAACGTCCAGGTGATGATGTCGAAGCCGAGGCTCTT
>Ga0335084_10008832_pt1 | contig 10048 bp, 8 predicted proteins | sample Lox_Sample_44_FD_206721 | JGI IMG/M metagenome (GOLD analysis project Ga0335084, IMG submission 206721) | Soil microbial communities from Loxahatchee National Wildlife Refuge, Florida, United States - Lox_Sample_4.4 | ecosystem: Environmental > Terrestrial > Soil > Wetlands | place: USA: Florida... | reverse complement strand
GAGGCAAACCTGCGCGGCGTTGGATGGCGTCATGCGGCGATCGGCAGTTTCACGGTGAACACGGTCTGACCGGGTTTGCTCTGCGCTTCGATCCGGCCACGCAGCTGGGTCGCTAACTGGTAAGTCATCCATAGACCAAGCCCCTTGCCTTTGCGGCGCGATTCCGCAAATGGCTCGAACAGATGCTGCAGCTGGTTATCGTTCAGACCGACGCCATCATTCTCGACGCGCACTTCAAGCTCGGTCTCGGACGGTGTTACCGCGGACACCACTCGTCCGCGCTCATCGACGGCCTCCACGGCGTTCAGGAGCAGGTTCAGCAAGATCTGTCGCACTTCGGTCGACGGCAAGGGAATCGGTTCAGTAACGCTGTTCTGCCAATCGAGCCGGATGTGCTTCCCCTGGACGTTCGGAAGCAACAGGGTGTGAACATCCTCGATATCATGTGAGGTGAGCGCGCGACTCTCGAGCCGCGCCTCGACCAGGAGTGCGGCAACGGTGCCGCGAATTTGCGTGAGGCCGCGTTCCAGCAGCGACATGGTTCGGTCGACGAAGGACGGCGCATCGCCACGCTGACGCTTGTAGGTGCTGATGGCGTTGAGCATGCCGCCGAGCGGATTGTTGATCTCGTGCGCGATGCCCGCGGTGAGGCGACCGATCGCGGCGAGCCGCTCGGATGCGAGAACCTCCTCCTTGAGTGCCTCGCGCTCCTTCAGGCCATCGACCATGCTGTTGAAGGTCGCGCCCAGCTCGGCGATCTCGTCTTTGCCCACGGGTGCCTTGAACGCTACCGTCGCAGCCGGCGCCTGCGCGACCTGCCGAATGGCCGAGGACAGTCGCAGCAGCGGGCTTGCGATCTGCTTGCCCCACAACCAGCCGAGCGGTACCAGGATCGCCAGCGTGATTGCCGTCGACGCCGCGACCTTGCGAATGGTCTCCAGTAATCGCTGGCTGTAGAGGTCCCGCGAGTATTCGAGGATGACTGTACCGAGCTGGGTATTGTCAGTCGCTAACACTGGCACGGCCATGATCGAGAGCTTCGGATCGAGATCCTCGAGCACCACAGGTGCGTCGCTCGGCCGGGTCACGATCTCCGCCAATTTGGCGGACATCGGCCCGACGCTCGCCAACTGACGCGTCGCTGGAAACCGTTTGGGGTCGCTGGCAACATAGATCGCCCCCTGCGCATCCACGACCACGATGGTTGGCTGGCCGAGGCGCTGCTGGAGCGCGCGATCGTACGGCGTGGTTATGATCTCGTACGCCTGCCACATATCGTCGTGCAGGAGCGCCGGCTGTACCGCGCCCGCCAATGTCTTGCCGAGCGACAACGCATGGTCGACCAGGTCGCGCTTGGTCGTTTCGTTGGCGCCAGAGATGAGCGGTCCCGCCACCGCCAATGCCGTGACGACGATGACCAGACTAAGGCTGGCAGGAATCTTGTAGCGATAGCTGATGTTACTGAGCATCGTCTAGCTCAGATGCAGCATTCGCATGTTCTCGGCGATGCCGTTAAAGACGCTCTCCGGCGCGACCTGAAAGCCGTCGAGATTGAGCTTGCGCAGGAGCTCCTGACCGGCCTGGTTTGTCCGCATGCCAACCAAAACCTCCTGCAATTGCCTGAAATCGTTCGCCGGGAGTTGGGAGCGAGTCACGAACGGGGGAAAGCCGTACTTCGCGGAGCGATGCGCAACACGTGTCTGCCCAGTGACCTCCGGGTGATGAATCTTCAGCGTCTCCCACACGTACCCGTCGACCGAGCCTCCTTGCGCCAGCCCGACGGCGACGGCGTCAACGACGCGGCGATGGCCCCAGGTGAAGAAACTCTTGAGAAAGAAGCTCGCCGCATCCTTGCCGAGCCGGAACAAGAGTGAATTGGGTACGAGCCATCCCGAATTCGAATCCGGATCCGAGAAAGCGTAGATCTTGCCACCGAGATCACCGATAGACTGCGTCGTCTGATCGCTGCTGGGAACGATCACGTACGAGCGATACAGTGGCTCGCCCTCCCAGGTCGGGACCGCAAGCAGGCGCATGCGCTCGCGATAGCGTACGTACGGGAAGCCGCAGATCCAGGCGGCGTCGAGCTTCTCTGCGAGCAACAACTCGCTCACTTCGCGGTAGCTTCGGCGTTGGACGAAGGCTACGGGACGACGGAGCTCGCGCTGCAGGTAGCCCTGCCAATCGCGCAAGAACGCGACGTCGTCGTCCAGGAAGACCGGGGTTGTCCCGATCGAGATAGACCGGGCGTCCTGGCCCCACGTAGGGCGAGGCGCGAGCACCGCGCATGCGCTGGCGAGACTGCAGCCGAGGAAGCTACGCCGGAGCATCACCTCTCTCCGGCACTGGCCCGATGATGTGCTCGACCCGGCGCGAGTGCCCGATCGATGTGCACGTCATGGTCCGCATGGCTCCTCCAGCCCTCGGCGCGTTGCCTGGATGCGCAGTAGGGCCCGACTAGGTTACCAAAAATCGTGCCCACGCGATTGGCCGCGGTGAGGTGCGACGGAAGGGATGTTACCGAGCGGTAACGCGCGTAGTCGGTCGAAACGAGGGGTCAGTTACCGAGCGGTAGCACTATGGCGGACAGCGTCTTGGGCCGGTCAGACAACTCACTGTTTTCCATGGTTCTCGGGAGTCAGGCACCCTTCTTGCGGACACATCTGAAGCGCACCCCATCCGGGGAGCAAGACGTAAACAAGGAGGGGAGATCGATGGGTAATCTTGTCTCGCGTCGCGAGTTCCTGAAGTTCACGGGTGGCGTGGCCGCGGGCGCGGCGGCATTGCCAGCGAACGCGGAGGTAGCGCCGCCCGCGGACACGGGTGCTGCAGTGCTGCCCTACAAAGCGAAGATGGTAGGCAAGGCGGGTTCGCTCGCGGTCAATCAGGCGGTGTCATTCACCTTTCCGGATGCGTCCTCGCCGTGTGCGCTGCTGAAAATGGGAACGCCGGTCCTCGGCGGCGTCGGTCCCAACCAGGACATCGTCGCATACAGCACGATGTGCACCCACATGGGCTGCCCGGTCAGCTATGACGGTGCCCAGCGCGTGTTCAAGTGTCCATGTCACTTCAGCATCTTCGACGCGGAGAAGTCGGGGGAAATGGTGTGTGGACAGGCCACCGAAAATCTGCCGCGCATCGTGCTCAAGTACAACGACAAGGACGACTCGGTGACTGCGGTGTCCATCGTCGGCCTTCTCTACGGTCGTCAATCGAACCTTCTATAGCGCCGCGAGGAGACTACGATGAGCACGAATCAAGACCGTGTGGCGCTGCCTCCTGTCAACGCGCAGCGCACCAATCTCACCTGCCACTTCTGCATCGTTGGCTGCGGCTATCACGTCTACAAGTGGGACGCCGACGTCGAGGGCGGGCGGGCGCCGCATCAGAACGCACTGGGACTCGATTTCCGCAAGCAACTACCGCCGCTCGCGGCCATCATGACGCCGGCGATGACCAACGTCATCAAGGATAAGGATGGCCGCCGCTACAACATCATGATCGTCCCCGACAAGGGCTGCTCGGTGAACCAGGGTCTGTCGTCGACGCGTGGTGGGCAACTCGCCAAGGTGATGTACACCGACGACGGCGTCGGCAAGGAACGATTGCGCAACCCCCGCGTCTACGTCGGCGACACTTGGTTCGATACGAGCTGGGACGACGCCCTGGCGCTCTATTGCGGCGTCACCAAGAAGATCCTCGACAGTGACGGTCCGAGTGGGCTCGTCTTCGACTGTTTCGATCACGGCGGTGCGGGAGGCGGCTTCGAGAACACGTGGGGCACGGGCAAGCTCATGTTCACGGCGCTCAAGACGCCGATGGTGCGCATCCACAACCGCCCGGCATACAACTCCGAGTGTCACGCAACCCGCGAGATGGGCATCGGTGAGCTCAACAACAGCTACGAGGATGCGGAGTTGGCCGACGTGATCATGGCAATCGGCTGCAACTCGTACGAGACGCAGACCAACTACTTCCTCGCGCACTGGATACCCAATCTCCAGGGCGGCACGGTGGCGAAGAAGCAGAAGTGGTTCGCCGGAGAAGCTGCGGCGAAGGGCCGGATCATCTTCGTCGATCCGCGACGCACGCCGACGATCGCGGTGGCCGAGCAGGTTGCGGGGAAGGACAACGTGCTGCATCTCGACATCGAGCCCGGGACCGACATCGCGCTCTTCAACGCCTTCTTCACCTATGTCCTCGAGCAGGGCTGGCAGGACAAGGACTTCATCGCGCAGTACACCCGCGACTTCGATGTCGCCACCAACGCCAACAAGCTCTCGCTGGATGAAGCAAGCCGCATCACGGGTGTTCCCGTCGCGAAGCTCAGACAGGCGGCCGAATGGGCGTACAAGCCGAAGGCGCCGGGCCAGCGCACGCGAACCATGCACGCGTACGAGAAGGGCATCATCTGGGGCAACGATAACTACCTGATCCAGTCGGCGCTGGTCGACGTCGTGCTGGCGACCCATAACGTAGGAAGGCGCGGCACGGGCGTCGTCCGGATGGGCGGGCACCAGGAAGGCTACACGCGACCGCCCTACCCCGGCGACAAGAAGATCTACATCGACCAGGAGATCATCCAGGGGCGCGGGTTGATGTATACCGCGTGGGGCGCAAACCCGTTCCAGACGACTCTCAACGCCGAGCAGCATCGTGGCGTGATCCTGCGGCGTGCGGGCATTGTTCGCGAGGCGATCGGCAAGGCGAGAGGAGCATCGAACAAGGACAAGGTCGACGTCATCTACGACGCGGTGAAGAACAAGGGCGGGTTATTCGTTGCGAATATCAACCTATACCCGACCGCGCTTGCGCAGGCGGCGCACGTGCTGTTGCCCAGCGCGCACCCGGGGGAGACGAATCTCACCTCGATGAACGGCGAGCGCCGCTGCCGGCTGTCGGAGAAATTCATGGAGCCGCCGGGCGTAGCCAAGGCCGACTGCCTGATCGCCGCCGACATCGCCAATACGCTCAAGGCGATGTACACGGCCGAGGGCAAGGCCGACATGGGGGCACGCTTCGCGGGCTTTGACTGGAAGACCGAGGAAGACGCGTTCAACGACGGCTTCCGAGTCGCCGGTACATCCGGTGCGCCGCCGATCGACAGCCAGGGCGGCGACACCGGGCACCTGGCGACCTATGCGCGCCTGCGCGCGGCCGGCAACAACGGCGTGCAGCTTCCGATCAAGGAATACAAGGACGGCAAGCTGATCGGCACGGAAATGCTGTACATGGACGGCAAGTTCAGCACCGCGGACGGCAAGGCCATCTTCAAGCCTTCGACATGGCCTGGGTTGCCGCAAATGGTCGCCGATCAGAAGGCGAAGCACCGGTTCTGGATCAACAATGGCCGCGTCAACGAGGTCTGGCAGACCGGCTACCATGACATGTACAACGCGTTCGTCCGCGACCGCTGGCCGATGGCGTTCGTCGAGCTCAATCCCGACGATGCGCAATCGCTGGGTGTGTCCTCGGGCGACGTTATCGAGCTCTTTAATGACTACGGCTCGACTTACGCGATGGCCTATCTCGAGCCATCGACCAAGAAGAATCAGACGTTCATGCAGTTCGGCTACTGGAACGGCATCGCCGGCGATGTGGTGACACCGTGGACCGACCGGAACGTCATCCCGTACTACAAGGGAACATGGGCGAGCATCCGCCGGGTGGGAACCGTGGCCGATTTCAAGAACACCGTGACGTTCAAGGATCGGCGCTTCTCTTGAGCGAGCACTCCAAGACAACGACTGGACCCTCCTCCTCCTGACGCCCGATCCACGGGCGTTTTTTTTCGCGCGAAGGCCGCCAACAGCGAAGCCTCGGCGCGGCGCTCCGTGAGCTTGAGCCGCTCTAGACCGAGGACTGTCGAGACAGATCAACCGTTGCGATCACCGCGCCCCTGTACTCCCAAGGGACTTAAGGCTGGACAACATTCAAATAGTTGTTGTAATATTTGAATTATGGATAAGCACGCTGCAACTCGGGTCTTCGAGTCCCTATCGTCGGGGATCAGGCTGGACGCCTATCGCCTGCTGATCAAGCAGGGGCCGCAAGGCATGGTGGCGGGCCAACTCGCATCGGCGCTGGATTTGCCCCCCGCCAACCTGTCCTTTCACCTCAAGGCGATGACGCAGGCCGGCTTGGTCACCGTGGAGCAGGAAGGTCGGTTCCAGCGTTACCGGGCCAACTTCCCGCTGATGGTCGATCTGATTGCCTATTTGACCGCCGAGTGCTGCGCCGGCCATCCGGAGCAGTGTAGAGACTTAGCGGCCCGCGCCGACGCCTCGCGGTTGCCTGTTCCATCGATCGAAGCCGAGGGTTGAGCGATGAACGTTCTTTTTCTTTGTACCGGCAACTCGGCCCGGTCGATCCTCGCCGAGGCGACGTTCAACCATCTCGCGCCGGAAGGCTGGCATGCGACAAGCGCCGGAAGCGCTCCCAAGGGCGAAGTGCATCCGCGCACGCTGGCGCTCCTCGCGCGCAAAGGAATCGCGACCGAGGACTTGCGCAGCAAGTCGTGGGATGGCCTGGCCGCAGCGCCGGATATTGTCATTACCGTGTGCGCGAACGCCGCTGGCGAAACCTGTCCGGCGTATCTCGGACGCGTGCTGCGCGCGCATTGGGATGTCGACGATCCGGCACGGGCGACCGGCACTGACGCCGAAATCGAAGCGGCGTTCGAGGAGGCGTATCGCATCCTGCGCAAGCGCATCGAAGCCTTTTTCGCCCTGGCTCTTGCCGAGCTGCAAAAAGACCGTACCCGGGTCAAGACCGAGCTCGATCGCATCGGCTCGCTGCTTCCGGAGGCCGCGCTGCGATGAGCGTTTTCGAGCGCTATCTCACCGTGTGGGTGTTTCTGTGCATCGTTGCGGGCGTTGCCCTCGGGCAGCTCCTGCCCGAAGCGTTCCAGGCGATCGGCCGTATGGAGTTCGCCAAGGTCAACCTGCCAGTCGGGTTGCTGATCTGGGTGATGATTATCCCGATGCTGATGAAGGTCGATTTCGGCGCACTGCACGAGGTTCGCCAGCACGCGCGAGGCATTGGCGTCACGCTCGTGGTCAACTGGCTGGTGAAGCCTTTTTCGATGGCGTTCCTCGGCTGGCTGTTCATCCGACAGCTGTTCGCGCCGCTGCTGCCCGCCGACCAGATCGATAGCTACATCGCCGGCTTGATCCTGCTCGCCGCCGCACCTTGTACGGCAATGGTGTTCGTGTGGAGCCGCCTGACTAACGGCGATCCGCTGTTCACGCTGTCGCAGGTGGCGCTGAACGACACCATCATGGTGTTTGCCTTCGCCCCGATCGTCGGCCTGCTGCTCGGCATTGCGAGCATCACGGTGCCATGGGAGACACTGCTCACCTCGGTTGTGCTCTATATCGTCATTCCGGTGATCATCGCTCAGCTGATCCGACGTGCGCTGATGCGCAGGGGGCCCGGAGCTTTCGATGCCGCCATGGCGAAGATCGGCCCGTGGTCGATCACGGCGCTCCTCGCGACCCTGGTGCTGCTATTCGCCTTTCAGGGCGAAGCGATCATCGACCAACCACTGGTGATCGCGCTGCTCGCGGTGCCGATTTTGATCCAGGTGCTTTTCAACTCGACGCTGGCCTATTGGTTGAATCGCAAGCTCGGCGAGAAACACGCCATTGCCTGTCCGTCGGCACTGATCGGTGCCAGCAACTTCTTCGAGCTCGCCGTTGCCGCCGCGATCAGCCTTTTCGGTTTCGACTCGGGCGCCGCGCTCGCCACCGTCGTCGGCGTGCTGATCGAGGTGCCCGTGATGCTTCTCGTCGTGCGCGTTGTGAACGAGACGCGCGGCTGGTACGAGAGTGGCGATGGAAGGGTCTCACCCGCTACTCTCAAGACGCCCAATCGCTGACAACCATCCGGCAGCGCCGCCCAATTGACGAAAGGACATCCATCATGACTGCGCCCAGTGACATGAAGGAAGTGGTACGGGAAAAGTACGGACAGGCGGCACAGCGCGTCCGCTCGGGCCAGGGCAATGGCTGCTGCGGCAGTCGGAGCGCGATTGAGTGCTGCGATCCGATTACCTCGAACCTCTACGACGCTGCCGAAGCCGGCGAGGTGCCAGCGGCGGCGTTGCAGGCCTCACTCGGTTGCGGCAACCCGACCGCGCTGGCCGAACTGAAACCCGGCGAAACGGTTCTCGATCTCGGATCGGGTGGCGGCATCGACGTGTTGCTCTCGGCCAAGGGCGTGGGCCCGACGGGCAAAGCGTATGGCCTCGACATGACCGATGAAATGCTGGCGCTCGCCGAAGAGAACCGGCGCAAGAGCGGGTTGACCAACGTCGAGTTCCTGAAGGGAGAGATCGAGCACATTCCGCTCCCCGACAACTCGGTCGATGTCATCATCTCGAATTGCGTGATCAACTTGTCCGGGGACAAGGATCGCGTGCTCGAGGAGGCCTTCCGCGTGCTGCGTCCGGGTGGACGCTTCGCGGTGTCCGACGTTGTGGTGCGGGGCGAGGTTCCTGCCGCGATCCGCAAGAGCATGGAGCTGTGGGTCGGCTGCGTTGCCGGCGCGCTCTCCGATCGCGAATACACCGACAAGCTCGCGAGTACCGGTTTCGAAGGCATCGGCATCGAGATCAAGCGCGTGTATGCCGCCGACGACGCGCGCGCGTTTCTCGCCGGCGAAGGGTTCAAGGGCGACGAACTGCTGAACGAGGTCGACGGCAAGTTCGTGAGCGCGTTCGTGCGCGCCAGCAAGCCGACGAGCTGCTGCACGCCTGGCTGTTGCGCCCGCTGAAATGTATCGTCGGGCGGGACCGGCGACGGTTCCGCGCGGCCTACTGCTCGCGGCTCCCGCCGCCCAGGGACCATCGCAGGTGATGGCTGCGGGATCAAATCACACGACTCCTGCAAAGCATCTGTAGTTTGGCCGGCACTTCCGCTTGGATGTCGACCTGCTCTTGACTGGAAGAGCGCGAGCGGCCGGTTAGTCGCCATCGAGCCGGGGTCGTTGAAGGATACACGCGCCGGCAGTAATCTGACTCGAGCACCATCAGCTGGCTTGGACCACGGTCCGGGCGACATCGCTTCAGCTGCGCGTTCGTGAGCGGTTTGACTTGTGTCAAGATCGATGTGCCAACCGGCTGCGACACTGATTTGTCATGATGCTCTGTTCCCTCGGCTGAAGGGAGAATAGGACGCCGGATCCGGCGCACGGACCCGCAGTCTCCGGATTGACATCTCGACGACAAGCCACTCGCTACCTTTTGATTCCGTCCCCGAAACAAATCATCGCGGTGCTCGCCGCCTGCGTGCTCTCGGGGATCGGATCGTCAGCGAGTGCGCAGGACATCGAGCCACGTGCCTATTCCAACGCGCCGATCGGCGTCAACTTTCTGATCGCGGGCTACGCCTACACGCGGGGCGGGCTGTCGTTCGATTCCGAATTGCCGATCACCAATGCGCACATCGATACGTCGAACGCCGTCACCGCCTATGCGAGGGTGCTGGACTTCTGGGGAATGTCGGGGAAGTTCGACGCGATCGTGCCGTATACCTGGCTCTCGGGAACGGCCGACTACATGGGACAGACGGTATCGCGCGATGTACGCGGTTTTGCCAATCCCGCGTTTCGGCTATCGATAAATCTCTACGGCGCGCCCGCGCTCTCGCTCAAAGAGTTCGCCGATTGGCAGCAGGACCTGATCATCGGCGCAAGCCTCAGGGTCGCGGCGCCGTGGAGCCAATACGACGACAGCAAGCTCGTCAACATCGGCACGAATCGCTGGTCCTTCAAGCCCGAGGTGGGGATCTCCAAGGCCATCGGGCCATGGACGCTGGAGGGGACCGCAGCGGTAACGTTCTACACGGACAACCACGATCTCTTCGGCGGCAATACGCTTTCACAAGACCCGATCTATTTGCTCCAGGGACACGTGATCTACGGCTTTCGTTCGGGGGTCTGGGCGTCGCTCGATGCCTCGTATTTTGCCGGCGGTCGAACGAGCCTCAACGGCGTGCTGAACAACGACCTGCAGCAGAACTGGCGCGTCGGGGCGACCTTGGCGCTC
>Ga0335084_10008831_pt1 | contig 10048 bp, 5 predicted proteins | sample Lox_Sample_44_FD_206721 | JGI IMG/M metagenome (GOLD analysis project Ga0335084, IMG submission 206721) | Soil microbial communities from Loxahatchee National Wildlife Refuge, Florida, United States - Lox_Sample_4.4 | ecosystem: Environmental > Terrestrial > Soil > Wetlands | place: USA: Florida... | reverse complement strand
AGAGGCGCATGCCGGGCGCATGGATCCTCCGGAGCATTGGAGACCGGCGCGATGCAGGTCGATCTCCATACGTCCGGACGGCTGGCAACGAACGGGCCGCCCCGGGGATCCGTTCCAGGGCGGCCCATTCGATCGGGCGGTGGGCTACTCGATGACGGCTGCCCGCGCCGTCGCGACGCGCGCGCCCTGAGTCAGGCGCATCACATAGAGCCCGGCGGCGAGGCGCTGCCGGTCCGCGAGATCGATCGTGTGGTAGCCGGCGCCGAGTGTGCCGACCTCGCGCGCCGCCACCCGCCGCCCGCTCACGTCGTACAGCTCGAGTCGAGCCGGCTCGGCACTGGCCAGAGAGAACGCGACGGTCAGCCGATCGCCGCGGCCCGGATTGGGGGTGAGACCGGCGAGCGCGAAGCTCGCGGACGCTGCTGCGCCGCTCACGGCCGTGGTCCCGCCTGGCGTGAGCAAGGCATATCCGCTCTCGTTGCCGTTCACGTCCACCGCCGAGAGCTTGTAGTAGCCGCCGGCGGCGCCCGCGTCGACGTAGCCGGTGTCGCTCGACGTGGCGATGAGATTGCCCGAGCCGGGTGTGAACCCCGCCGAGGTTCCGCGATACAACCGGTAGTACCAAAGGTCAGGCTCGGTGTTGCCGCCCCAGTGAAGATGCGTCGCGCCGCCGGCGTAGGCGCCGAGGAACGGCGCGGGCGGGGCGGGCGGCAGATTGTCGACCGAGTAGCCGGAGTCCGCGGGCGAGTCGTAGTACACGGTCGGCGACGCGGTCTCGGCGCGCGCAAAGAACGTCGCGCGATGGAATCCCGAGGAGTTCGAATCGGCGAGGGTGGGCACCACCGCGACATAGGCCGAGTCGCCGGTCGCGTAGGTGATCGCCACCTGATCCCAGCCGTCTACCAGCGCGTGCGCCGGCGTCTGAGAAGTCGCGCGCGAAGCGAGCAGGCCGGGCGCCACCTGGCGGAACAGCTCGTAACGAACGATGGGCGTCGCCGAGCCGGAGTAGTCGAACGCGCTGGCCCGAAAACGCACGCGCACCTGTCGGCCCTGGTCGTTCTTCACGTCGCTGATGCCGGCGAGGCGCGGCGCCCCGGTCAAAACCACGCGCACGGATTGCGCGGCCGAAAGACTGCTCTGGTACAGATCAACGCCGGAGAAAGCCGCGCTGATCGCGCGGTCCCCCAGGTAGGGCGCGAACAGGGCGAGAGTCGCGACTCCGTTGTGTGGGTTCGCCCGGCCAAGCTGGGTCAGGCCATCGTAGAAAAGCACCGCTTGTTCGTTGACGGGGCCTGCGCCAGGAGGAACGGCCGTCACGTTCGCAGTGAGCGTCATGAGACCGCCGAGGACCACGGGAGTGGGCGAAACGCTCAGGGAGAGCCGCGTGCGAATCTTGCACGGCACGATCGCGACCTGACTGCTGCCCGGGCCGACGCTCGCAAGATCGAGACGCCCGTCGCCGTTCAGGTCGCCGAGGGCGATGCTGGTAGGGCCTTGCCCCACGGTGTAGGCGGTCTGTGGTCCGAAACCTCCTCTGCCATCGCCCAAGAGCACAGAGACCGAACCGTCGTCGTGGTTCGCGGCCAGAATATCCAGCCGTCCATCCTTGTTCACATCCGCGATGGCAACCGCGACAGGACCTGATCCCACCGCGTAGTCCACCTTTGGACTCAGCGAACCTGTACCCGTGTTGATCAGCACCGAAACCGTGTTCGCACCGAGGTTGCCCGTCACCACGTCGGGCCTGCCGTCCCCATCCAGATCACCGACTGCGATGGCGACCGGCGAGGCTCCGGCGGGAAAGTCAGTTTTCGCTCCGAACGCGCCGCTGCCCGTGCCAAGCAGCACCGAGACACTGCTGGACCAATTGTTTGCGGTCACCAGGTCGGGCACGCCGTCGCCATTCAGATCGCCGATCGCGACCGCCTGCGAGTACAGCCCGGTCGGGAAGTCAGTCTTGGCGCCGAACGAGCCTGTGCCGGTTCCAAGCAGCACCGAGGCTACGGCGCCGTTGACCGTGACCATGTCCAGGTGGCCATCGTTGTTCAGATCGGCGGCGGCGATGTCATACGGGGCGCTTGCGACGGCGAAGTTGGTCGGTGGCCCAAGTCCGCCGGTGCCATTGCCGAGAAGGACAGTGGCGCCCGCAGCGGTGATCGTCGCCAGGTCGAGCCTCCCATCCCCGTTGAAGTCCCCGATCGCCAAACCTTGCGCGCCAGCTCCGGTCGGGTAGTCGTTCCGAGGTCCGAAGGCCGCGCCACCCAGTCCTCCCAACACCGATATCGAGCTTGAATTGAAGTTCGCGACCAGCATGTCGAGGATGCCATCTCCGTTCAGGTCCGCAAATTTCATGCTGAACGGCTGGCTGCCAGCGGTGTAATAGGTCGGAACCGGCAAGAACTCATAAGCGAATCCCAAGAGCTCCGAAATCGAGTTACCATTGAAGTTGGCCGTCAACAGATCGCGCACGCCATCTCCGTTCACGTCACCCGCTGCGACGGCCACCGGATAGGCGCCGACGGCGAAGCTCGCGGGCAAGAAGAATGAACCGGTGCCATTGTTTCTCAGCACATACACCGAATTGGTCGCCGTGCTGCTGGTCGCGATATCGGGATAGCCGTCGCCGTCGAGATCGGCGATGCACAGCGACTGCGGGTTGGCGGCGACGGCGTAGTCGACATGGGCATTGAATCCGGCGCCGTTGTTCTTGAGCACTGACACTGAGCTGGCGCTGAACGAACAGGTCACGATGTCGAGTCGGCCGTCGGCATTCACATCCCCGAGTGCGACGCTGAACGGCGCGCCGCCGGTCGCGAGCGAGGTGAACGGCGCCAGCGTTCCGTCGCCGTTGCCCGTGAATACGCTGACGGAACTGGCGTTGCTGTTCGCCACCACCACATCGGGTTTGCCGTCGCCGTTCAAGTCGCCCGCCGCGACCGATACGGGGAACGATGAAGCACCGCAGGCATAGTCCACGCGTGGAGCGAACGTGCCGTTGCCGCGCCCGATGAACACCGAGATGTTCTGTCCGCCGTTGTTCGCCACCACCAGATCCGGGTGGCCGTCCATGTTCAGGTCGGCAATCGCCACCGAGTAGGGTGTAGAGGGGGTCGAATAGAGCGTTCGTGGAGTGAACCCACCGCCTCCATCGCCCAGGAGCACCGAGATCGTATTGTCGGTGGCGTTGGTGGCGACCGCGTCGGGCTTGCCGTCTCCGTTGAGATCGCCGACCAGGAGGCCGTAGGTGCCGTTACCGGAGAGATTGTTCGTCTGCGCTCCGAAATTGCCAGCGCCATCCCCGAGCCTCGCGATGACCAGGCCAGACGAATTCGAAGTGTAGATCAGATCGGCGGCCCCATCGCCGTTCAGATCGGTCACGACCACCGCGGAGGGGTTGATGCTGACGGAATAGTCCGTGCGAACGCCGAGGGCGAAGGCGCCCGCCGATCGGGGCGCGACGAGAGTGATCAACAGCACGGCGAAAGTCGGCGTCAGCGGGAGAACAGGGGCAAACTTCCAGGCGGAGTGACGTTCGACCTGCGGCATGGTGACTCCTGGGCAACTACGTGGCTGGGGTACTGGGCGCGGCTCCGCTTACGTCATTCCACGACGGCTGCGCGCACCGTCGCGACGCGCGCGCCCTGAGTCAGGCGCATCACATAGAGCCCGGCGGCGAGGCGATGGCCTTGTGCGAGATCGATCGCGTGGTAGCCGGCGCCGAGTGTGCCGACGTCGCGCGCTGAAACTCGCCGCCCGCTCACGTCGTACAGCTCGAGCCGAGCCGGCTCGGCACTGGCCAGAGAGAACGCGACCGTCAGCCGATCGCCGCGGCCCGGATTGGGCATGAGCCCGGCGAGCGCGAAGCTGGCTGAGACGGCGCCTCCCACCGCGGTGGTCCCCGCGGGCGTGAGCAGCGCGAAGCCGCTCTCGTTGCCGTTCACGTCCACTGCCGAGAGCTTGTAGTAGCCGCCGGCGGCGCCCGCGTCGACGTAGCCGGTGTCGCTGCGCGTGGCGATCAGATTGCCGGGCGAAGGCGTGAAGCCGGCAGAAGCGCCACGATACACGCGGTAGTACCAGAAGTCGGGCTCGGTGTTGCCGCCCCAGTGAAGATGCGTCGCGCCGCCGGCGTAGGCGCCGAGGAACGGCGCAGGCGGGGCGGGCGGCAGATTGTCGACCGAGTACCCCGAATCGGGCGGCGAATCGTAGAACACGCCGGGCGTGGCCGTCGCCGCGCGCACCATGAAGGTGGTGCGATGGAATCCCGACGCGTTCGAGTCGGCGAGCGTGGGAACGACCGCGAGGTAGGGACCGTCGGTGGTGGCGGCGATCGTGGAAAGGAAATCCCAGCCCGCCAGCTCGGCATGGGCGGGCGCGGCCGGCGTCACCGCCGGGGACGTGGCCACCAGCCGCGCCTCACCGCCCGGCTGCGCCAGGATCGCCGGCACGCCGCCGCGGCGATAGACGTAGTACTGGGTGATCGGCGTGGGTGAACCGTAGTAGTCGAATGCGCTGGCCGCGAACTGGAGTCGCACCTGACCGCCCTGGTCGGGGTGGATGTCGGTGATGCCGGTGATCAAGGGACCGCCGCTCGACGCCACGCGCAGGTTTCGCGCCGCCGAAATGCTGTTCAGGTAGCGGATGTTGTCGCCGTAGAAGGCGGCGATCGTCCGATCGCCGAGGAAGGACGCAGGCTGCGAGACGGCAGCTACTCCGTTGTGTACAAACGCGCCCTGGATGCGGGTCGTGCCGTCGCTGAAGTACACGGTGCCGGTGTTGACCGGCCCGGCGCCGGCGGGAACCGCCGTCACGTTTGCCGTATAGACCACGCTTCCGCCGACGATGGATGGGCTCGGGCTGACACTCAGCGTGAGCCGGGTGGGAATCAGGCTGGTGAGCAGCACCACCTGGTTGAAATTCGTGCTGACCGTCGCCAGATCGGGACGGCCATCGCCGTTCAGGTCGCCGATCGCGAGTCCCATGGGGTGCGAGGTTGAGGCGTAGACCGACTGCGGCCCGAATGCCCCGCTGCCGTTTCCGGAAAGCACCGAGATCGTCCCGGTTCCGCCGTTGACGACCAGGAGGTCCAGACGGCCGTCCCCGTCAACGTCGGTCAGCGCAACCGTGGTCGGATCGACGCCTGCGGGATAGTCGACGCGGGAAGCAAGCGTGCCGGTGCCGGTGCCGAGCAGCACGGAGACCGTGCCAGGAGTGACGTTGGCGGTCGCCACGTCGGGAATGCCATCCCCGTTCAGGTCGCCGATCGCCACCGAGGTCGGAGTGGTTCCAACCGCAAAGTCGGTCTTCGCGCCGAATGATCCGGCGCCATTGCCCAGCAGCACCGAGACGGTGGCGGCGCCATTGTTCGCGGTCACCAGATCCAGCCGGCCATCGCCGTTCAAATCGCCGATCGCGACTCCCGCCGAGCCCGTGCCGGTCGCGAAATCGGTCTTGGCGCCGAAGGTGCCGGTTCCGGTTCCGAGCAGGACCGAGACCACCGAGCCGCAGGGAGCCACGAGGTCCAGATGACCGTCGTTGTTGAGGTCGGCGGTCGCGATGCCCTTGGGCGCGACCGCGGTCGCGAAGTCGGTCTTCGCGCCAAGCCCACCGGAGCCATTGCCGAGCAACACCGAGAGATTCACCCCATTGTTGTTCCCGGTGGCCACGTCGAGGCGACCGTCGCCGTTGAAGTCGCCGACCGCGATTCCGACGGGACTCTGGCCCGTCGCAAAGTCGTTTCGCGGACCGAACGATCCGCCCCCCAGCCCGAGCAGAACCGAGACCGAGTTCGAGTTCGAGTTGGCGACCACCATGTCGATCCTGCCGTCACCGTTGAGGTCCGCGAACTTCACATCCTGGGGAAAACCGCCGGTGCCGTACGAGATGGTCGGAAACGGGAACGCCTCTTGGGCTCCCAGCAGCATGGAAACCGTAGCGGCGCTGTAGTTCGCGACCATGAGGTCGAGTGCTCCGTCGCCGTTCACATCGGCCGCGGCGACCGCCGTCGGGTACGCGCCCACCGCGTAGCTCGTGAACGCGCCGAACGCTCCGCTGCCGTTGTTCGCCAGCACTGAAACAACGTTGCTCGCCGTGCTGGTGGTCGCGATGTCCGGAAGGCCGTCGCCATTGAGATCGGCGATGCATATCGATTGCGCGTTGTTGGGCACGGTGTAGTCGACGTTCACATTGAAACCCGTTCCATTGTTCAACAACACCGAGACCGAGCTGGCGTAGAAGGAGGACGTCACGATGTCGGGAAAGCCGTCACCATTCAGATCGCCAAGCGCCACGCTGAACGGGGCGTTGCCGGTCGGGTACGATGTGAACGGGGCAAGCGTTCCCTGGCCGTTCCCCAGCAGCACGCTCACCGAACTGGCGTTGCTGTTTGCCACCACCACGTCGGGATAGCCGTCGCCGTTCACGTCGCCGGCCGCGACCGAAACCGGGTAGGTCGAAGCGCCGCAGGGATAATCCACGCGCGGCGCGAACGTGCCATTGCCGATTCCCATCAGCACCGAGACGTTCTGCCCGTTGTTGTTCGCCACGACCAGGTCCGGATGGCCGTCCATGTTGAGATCGACGATGGCCACCCAGTAGGGAGTCGCGCTCGTCGCGTAGTCGGCGTTCGGGCCGAAACCGCCGGCGCCATCGCCCAACAGAACCGAGACATTATTGGCGGAAGCGTTCGTATACACCGCGTCGAGCCGGCCATCCCCGTTCAGGTCGGCCACCGCGAGACCATAGGTCCCGCTCCCGTGACCGTAGGCGTAGAAGGGACCGAAATTTCCGGCACCGTCTCCGAGCCTGACCATGATCCCGCCATAGTAGTTGGAGGTGGTGATCAAGTCCGGCGCATTGTCCTGGTTGATGTCGGCCATCACGAGCGCCGCGGGATTCGGGCCGACCGGGTAGTCCACGCGAACGCCGAGGCCAAATGCCATGGCCGATCCGGAGGCGAAGATCGTGAACAGGCCCGCGGTGAGGAGCGTGAGTGGAAGCGGGGGGGATTTCCAGGCGGAGCGGCGGACGGCGGACGGCATGGTGACTCCCGGGGAGGGTGTGGTGGGGTCGTCGCCGAGGAAGGACGGCCGGGGCCGACGCCCGGAGATGGGCCCCGACCTCATCAATACAGAACCTGCGAAGCGGGAGTTTGTCACGGTCCAGGGCCATCCGGTATCGGCTCCTGCGAATCAAGCCGGCTAGACTCCGACATGGTTGACGAAATTCTTGATCGCGAACGTCGGGCGGCTATGATGCGCCCGGCCGCGGAGTACCCCCCGCGCGTGGCCGGACCGGAGTTCGCGCCGTTACTCATTCGGGGAGGGGGAGCCATGCGCATTCGCGTTCTGATCACCGCGTCGCTGCTGGTCTTGGGGAGTCGAATGGCGTGGGCCGATTCCGCGCCCACCGACACCGTCGCTCTTGCACGAGTGATCGATCAGGTCCAGAAGGCTCTCGATCGCTATCAAGCCGAGAGCGGCGCGGAGAAGCTGCCTCCACTTGCCGAGGCCGATTTCGATTTCAAAGCCACATCGGCAACCACGGTCGGTGGGACGATCTCGCTCTTCATCTTCAAGATCGGGGCCTCCCACGAGAACGACGTGACCAACGAAGTCACGTTCACCTACAAGCTGCCGCCGCCGCTCATTGCGCTGGAAAAGGGACCGAAGCGCCCTCCGCCGCCGACTCTGGCCGACGATCTGGTCAAGACCATCAAGGCGGCCGCGCATGCCGTTCAGGGCTCGGCCACAGTGGGGAATCTCAAGTTCAGCCAGCTGACGGTCCAGCTGCAATACGGAGTGAAGGTGGAGGGCAGCGGGTCCGCTGGCCCCACGATTTCGATCGTGACGGTGGGACTCTCGGGCGACAAGAACAAGAACACCGTTCAAACTGTGAAGCTGGTGTTCGCCGACAAGAGCTGAGGGGGCAGCGATCCTTCGCGGGAACGCGCGAAGCCGGCGCGGGCGGATGCGCGCCGGCTTCAGCGTTTGCTGGAACTCACGGATCGGTGGAACCCGCCTAATGCGGCGCCGCGACCACCTTCCACTTGATGTTGCAGCCGATGCTCGGGTGCTGATCGGCGGCGGGCGCCGTTCCGGCCAGCACCGCGTCGAGCGCCGCGCGCAGGTCGCGCCCGGTCGCGACCGCTTCGGTCTTGGGGCGCGTCTCGTCCATCCGGCCGCGGTAGGCCAGCGCGCCCGTTGCGTCGAACAGGAAGAAGTCGGGCGTGCAGGCCGCCTGGAACGCCCGCGCCACCTCCTGCGAATCGTCGAACAGAAACGGGAACTTCCAGCCCTGCTCGAGCGCCAGCGCCTTCATGTGTTCGGGCGAGTCGTCGGGATACGCGACCACGTCGTTCGAGTTGATCGCGACGAGCGCCAGGCCGCGGCCCGCGTAGTCGCGCTCGAGGCGCCCGATCTCCGGCAGCACGTGCTTCACGAACGGGCAGTGGTTGCAGATGAACATCACGAGCGTGGCCCTTGCCCCGGCTAAATCGCGGGACGAGAGCATACGACCGCTCACCGCGTCCGGCAGCGTGAACGAGGGCAGCTGCGTGCCGAGCGCCAGCATGTTCGAAGGAGTCGCCGCCACCGGAATCAGCCCTCCACCTTGTAGATCTCGCGCTTACCCGAGTCGACGAGGTCGTGATAGCCCTTCATGATCTCTTCCATTTCTTTTTCCGCCGCAGCGTTCTTCGGATCCATCTGGCCCGCCATCATCTTCTCGAACGCTTCGAGGCTCGGCGTCTCCATTTCGGCGACCACCGTCCAGTAGCGCTCGGCGCTCACGTCGGTCATGACGCGCATCTTGCCCATGCCCATTTTCTCGCCGAGCTTGGCCATGGCGACGAACTTCTCGACCAGCGGGCGGACCTTGCCAGGCTTGCAGTACATCACCTCGCGAATCACGATCATCACTGCCTCCGAGGTCTGGGGTGCTCCAAAGGAACGGTGTGCAGCGCGGGGAAGGAGGCTACCACGGCCCGCCCCTCGATTTCCCGCGTCACACATTGTCACATTTCCGTTGCCCGTCTCCGGGCGCGGCGGGACAATTCCGGCACCCCACACAGGCTCCCGCGCCCGCCCGTATCGGTGCATCCGCCGAGCCCGACCCCTGCCCGGCGCCACGTCGGCCCGGGCGTCTACTTCGTGCGGCTGAGCGCGAACGGCTTGCGCGCCGGCCGGGAACGTGGTGAGGAGGTAGTACGAGGGCCTTCCGAATTGCCGCAACGCTCGCGCTGCTGAGCTCGGCCGCCACCGCCGCGCGCGCCAGCCCGGGCGCGCCACCGGCGGGCTACGCGCTGGCGGTGATCAGCGCGGCGCTGCCCGACAGCCTGGTCGCCAACATCAGCCAGCTCGCCTTCATGCCCGGCGACGCCACGCACCTGTTCGCGGTTCGCCCCGACGGCGGCGACGTGATGCGCTACGACTTCGCGGCCGACGGCACGCTCTCGAATCCTCATCGCGTTGCGAGCGGACTCACTTACCCGCTCGGGCTCGCGTTTCGCGACGCCGATCTCTACGTGTCGGTCAATCGCGCGGGCGACGGCCGCATCGCGCGGCTGCGCGATCTCGATCACGACGGCTTCTTCGAAGACCGCGTCGATTTCGTGCGCGGCATTCCGCTGAAAGAGCACATGGTGGATCAGCTGCAAGTCCACGGCGCCTCGCTCTACGCCAGCATCGGCACGCGCTCGGACGGCGGGCTGCCGAGCTGCGAGCGGATTTATTGCGGCGTGATCGCGCGGATCGGCGACCTCGATCAGGTGGACTATTCGCCGGGCGCCAACGCGCTGCCCGATTCGCTCACCTTCATCAACTCCGCGGTTTCCGACGGTCTCCTGCGGCGCTATGCCTACGGTTTCCGCAATCCGTTCGGCCTGCGCGTGGATCCGATAGGCAACGTGTGGACGAGCGACAACGGGGCGAGCCTCTGCACCACCTGTTCCTCCTGCAATCGCTATCCGATCGACACGCCGGATTTCTTCTACGGGCCGGTTCCGGTCGGCGCGCGCGGCGAGTTTCCGCCCGCCGGCCAGCCGGGCGGCGGC
>Ga0335084_10008829_pt1 | contig 10050 bp, 9 predicted proteins | sample Lox_Sample_44_FD_206721 | JGI IMG/M metagenome (GOLD analysis project Ga0335084, IMG submission 206721) | Soil microbial communities from Loxahatchee National Wildlife Refuge, Florida, United States - Lox_Sample_4.4 | ecosystem: Environmental > Terrestrial > Soil > Wetlands | place: USA: Florida... | reverse complement strand
AGTTCACGCTCTTGGTGTCGATCGTCGCTTCCATCGACAGCCCGATCTGCAGCGGGCGCGCTTCGAGCTCCGCGGCGTCGAGTGCGATGCGCACGGGCACACGTTGCACAACCTTGATCCAGTTGCCGGTTGCGTTCTGCGCGGGAATCGTCGCGAACGTCGAGCCGGTGCCGCCCGCCAGACCTGTCACGACGCCGTGATACTTCACCGACTTGCCATACAGATCGGAGCGGACCTGGACCGGCTGGCCGATCCGTACGTGCTCGAGCTGCACTTCCTTGAAGTTCGCATCGACGTGCACGGTGCTCACCGGTACGACGGAGAGCATCGGTGCGCCGGCCTGCACCTGCTGGCCAACCTGCACCGTGCGCTTCGCGACGACGCCATCGACCGGGGCGCGAACGACCGTGCGCTCCAGGTTCACCTGCGCCTGGTCGCGCCGCGCGCGGGCCAGCGTGACCTCGGGATTGGTGTCTTCGGTCGAGTCCGCGATCAGCACTGCATTCGCTTCGCGTGAGCCGATCGCCGCCACGCGATTCGCCTGCGACTGCGCGGCAGAGGCCTGCGCGGCCGCCAGATTCGCTTTCGCCGTTTCAAACGCGTTCTGCGCGCGCGTCAGCTCGTCGCCGGAGACCGAGCCCGATTGCGCAAGCGCCTGGCGCCGCGAGAGATCGACTTGCGCGCGCTCGAGGTCTGCTTGCGCGGATGCGACTTGCGCCGCCGCGCGGGTCTGCTCGGAAGCGCGCGCGCGGATCTGCGCGGCCAGGCTTTCGTCGTTCGCGACGTAGCCGCGCACCCTGCGCACGGCACGGCCGAGTTCGGCCTCGGCTTGCGCGAGTGCGAGCTTTGCGTCGACATCGTCGAGCCGCACGAGCACCTGGCCCTCCGTGACCGCGCTGGTGTCGCTGACCAGCACTTCGCGCACGATGCCGCTGATGGCGGGGGTCACCTGCGCGGTTTCCGCCGCCGTGTAAGCGTTGTCGGTCGAGACGAAGCGCGAGGCGTAGACGACGGAGTAGACGCCGTAGCCGAGCGCTGCAGTCAGCACGGTCGCGCCAAGCGCGATGAACAGCTTCTTGCGCTTCTGTTTGTTGCGCGCATCGAGGCTCGCAGCTTCGATGCGCACCGCCTCTTCGATCACTTCGGGTTCCATCTTGGACATGGGAGTTCCTTCAAGGAGGTTTGCAAAATCAGCCCTGCGTCGCGACGTAGCCGCCACCGAGCGCGCGCACCAGCGCCACGTCGAGCGAGAAGGAGCGCGACTGCAGGTCGCTCTGGACGCGCAGGTTCGAAAGCAGCGTGTCTTCGGCGGAGAGGACGTCGAGGTAAGTCGACAGGCCGCCTTCGTAGCGGTTGTTCTGGATGCGCCACGCCTCGCGCGCCGCCTCGACCGCTTCGTCGGTCTTGGCGAGTTGCCCGCCGAGCGCGCGCTGGCTCGTCGCCGCGTCGGCCACTTCCTGCAGCGCTTGCACGACGGTGCGGTCGTAGTCGGCAACCGCCGCCGCGTACTCGGCGTCGGCGCCGCGCAGCTGGCCGCGCAACCGTCCGCCATCGAACACCGGAAGCGAGATCGCAGGACCGATGCTTCCGATCTGCGAACCATTGCGTGTCAGCGCATTCAGGCCGATCGACTGCAGGCCCACGAAAGCGACCAGGTTCACGTTCGGATAGAACGCGGCCTTCGCCTGATCGATGCGCTTCGAAGATGCTTCGGCGCGCAGGCGCGCGGCGACGATGTCGGGCCGGCGGCCGAGCAGATCGGCAGCCAGCTCCGTCGGCAGGCCGATCGCCTGCGACAGATTGACGGTCGGGCGCACGATATCCAGGCCGCGATCGGGTCCGGCGCCGAGCAGGGCTGCGATGCGATTGCGCTGAAGGCCGACCTGCTCGTTGATCGAAAGCACGTCGGCCTCGGCTGATGCGCGGCGCGCATCGACCTGCCGCACGCCACCCAGCGTTTCAAGGCCGTGCTCATAGCGCCGGCGAAACAGCTCTGACGTCTTGGCGCGCACGTTGAGCGCAGCCTGTGCCGTGTCGAGCGCGGCGTAGTCGCGCGCGAGTTCGGCATAGGCGACACCGATGGCGGTGGTCAGCACGAGGCGGGCTTCCGCCACGTCGGCGCGCGCTGCTTCGGCCTCCGAGGTCGCTGCGGCGAGCGCCGCGCGATTCTTTCCCCACAGGTCGAGGTCCCAGTTCAGGTCGAGCGTTGCGCGCCCGTAGTCGTTCCAGCCTTGCGGCGTGGCGGCCTTCGGCGTGATGTAGTTGTTGCTGAGCATCTGCTCGGTCGCAGACGCGTTGGCGGTCACTTGCGGGAGATTGGCGGCGCGTGCGACATACACGAACGACTGCGCCTGGCGCAGCCGCGCTTGCGCGATGGCGACGTTCGGCGAGCCGATCAGCGCTTCGTCGATCAGCGCACTCAGTTGCGCGTCGCCGTAGGTCGTCCACCAGCTGTCGTCGGGCCACGCGCGGCGCGTCCGGGCGAACATGCGCTCGGTCTGGTAGTCGCGGATCGGTTTCACGGATGGCGCCTTCTCACGATCGGGCAGCGCGGCGCAGGCGCCGAGCGCAAGCGTGCAGGCCAGTGCAAGCAGTCGAATCTGGTGTGGCAGGTTGTTCCGCATGTAAGCCTCTGTGGTTGACGCCGGATTGCGATCCGTCGGTGGGGCGCATCTTTCGGGGCAGCGGTTGCCTCGGTGTTTCCACCCGACAGCGGCGCGATTTCATTTGCAATCGCCTCGTCAGGGCGCGAAATGCTCCCCAAAGAGAGCGCGCCCACCATGCGGCATCGGCGACGCAACCGGATCGCGCCCATGCAATCCCATCAACCCCTGGCCCGTCCCGCATCTCTCGGCGAGATGTTCTGGGCGTTCACGCAACTCGCGCTGCAAGGCTTCGGCGGCGTGCTCGCGGTCTCGCAACGCATGCTGTGCGAGCGCAAGCGCTGGATGTCGCACAAGCAGTACGTCGATGCGCTCGCGCTCGCGCAGGTGTTGCCGGGCCCGAACGTCTGCAACCTCGCGCTGATCGTCGGCGATCGTTTCTTCGGCTGGCGCGGCGCGTTCACCGCGCTCGCTGCGCTGATGGCAGCGCCGCTCGCGCTCGTGCTTGCGATCACGGTCGCTTACGCGCACTACGCGACCGTGCCGATGGTCGCCGGCGCGGTGAAGGGAATGGGCGCCGTCAGCGCCGGGCTCATCGTCGCGACGGGCCTGAAATTGCTGCCGGCGCTGCGCGACAACGCGATGCGCCTGCCCGCATGCCTGCTGTTCGGCGGCGCAGCGTTCATCGCCGTTGCCTTGCTGGGCATGCCGCTCGCGGGCGTGCTGTTCGGCGTCGGGTGCGCGGCCTGTGCGTTCGCGTGGTGGCGTATCGGCGAGGCCGCGCGTGCACGAATCAAGGTGGATCAGTCATGACAACCTCAGCTCTCCTGGTCGCTGCGGCCGTCGGGCCGACGATGGAATCGATGGCGGCGATCGCGTCCGGCGCAGCCACCACGCCGATCGCGGCGATGGTCGGCACGCCGATCGCGGGTGCGCACGCCGCAGCGGGACTGTTCGCGCTGTTCGGCCATCTGCTCCTGCTCTCGTTGCTCGCAGTGGGCGGCGCGCTCGCAGTCGTACCCGACGTGCGGCGCGTGATGGTCACCAACATGGGGTTGCTGACGGATGCGCAGTTCAACGCGTCGGTGGCAATCGCGCAGGCTGCGCCGGGGCCGAATGTTCTCTTCGTTGCCGCGCTCGGTTATCAGGCGGCGGGATTCGCGGGCGCCGCGGTGGCGCTGTTCGGAATCCTGCTGCCCTCGAGCACGCTCGCCTACATCGTCGCGCGCTGGGGCCACGCGCATCGCGACTGGCGGATCGTGCGCGCGTTCCAGGCCGGCATGGCGCCGATCGTGGTCGCGCTTGTCTTCGGCACCGGCTGGACGATCGCGTCTCAGGTGTTCGACTGGCGCGCACTGGTCTTCGCCGCGGCGGTCGCCTTGATCGCGTGGCGCACGCGCGTGCACGTCGTGGTGCTGGTCGCTGCGGGCGCCGTGGGCGGTGCGCTGGGGTGGTTCTAGGAATCGATTTTTGGACGCGGATGCCGCGGATGAACACGGATTCCTTCTTTTATCCGCGTCGATCCGTGCGATCCGCGTGGTGTCGTAGTCCACGAAGTTATGGGCGGTGCGCTGGGGTGGGTCTGGGTGTCATCCCGAGGAGCCACGGCGACGAGGGAGCTCGATTTTGCCGAAGCCGAGATTCCTCGCTGCGCTCGGAATGACACGTGTTATGGAGCTCGGAATGACACGTGCTATGGCGCTCGGAATGACATGTGGCGTGCACTCACCCCAGCGTCACCAGCACCAGCCCCGCCACGAGCAGCGCCATGCCGACACGCTCGAGCCGCGTGAAGCTCTCGCGGAACAGTCGCCGCGAGATCGCGTAGCTGAAGACGAGTTCGATCAGTCCGAGCGTGCGCACGTGCGCCGCAGGTTCGAGCGCGAAAGCGGAGAACCAGCCTGCGGAAGCCGCCGCGCCCATGAAGCCCGCGAAAATCGATGGGCGCCATAGTGTCAGCACCGCGCGCACCACGCTTCGCGCGCGGACCAGCAGATAGCCGCCCAGCATCAGCGTTTGCAAAGCAAGCGAGAAGACCAGCGTGCTTGCCGCCGCCAGCGCGAACAGCGTTTCGCTCAACTGCAGCGTGGCGCCGCGAAACGCAACGGACGCGAGAGCAAAGCCCGCACCCGAAGCGAGGCCAAACATGGCCGGCCGCGTCGACCAGCCGGCAAGAAGAGCGCGCAGCGGCCGCTTCGGGTCCGCAGGCGAGAGCAGGAGCACGCCGAACGTGCCGAGCAGCACCGCGCAGATCGTCGCGACCGTGAGCCGGTCGCCGAGAAAGAGCAGCCCGAATATGGCGACCTGGATGATCTCGGTCTTGGAGTAGGCGACGCCGAGCGCGAAACTGCGCTCTTCCATCGCGCGCAGGAGAAACGCGGTGGCGACGATCTGGCTGACCGCGCCGAGTACGACCCACGCGACGAACACGCCGTTCCAATGCGGCAACGCGGCGCCTGTCCACTCGTGCACGATCGCCAGCCAGATCGCTGCGAACGGCAGGCCGTAAAGAAAACGAACCAACGTGGCGCCGAGCGTGCCCAACTCGGTGGTGAGGCGGCGCTGCGCAGCGTTGCGAAATGTCTGCGCGAGTGCAGCACAGACCGTGATCGGGATCCAGATCCAGTCGAGGGTCATCGGCCGATTGGACCACAAGCGTTCGGGATCTCCGGTTCGCCGTGCGCCCGTGTAGAGTGAGAGCGGCAAGGATCCGTGCGAGCACGCAGGGCCAACCCAAACCGACGGAGCTGAGATGAAACTCTATTTCCACCCCGGATCAACGACCAGCCGGCCGATCATGCTGTTCGCGGCCGAGAACAACATCGAACTCGAGCGCCAGGTGGTCGATCTCTTCGCCGGCGAGCACTACCAGCCGCCGTACGAAGCGATCAATCCGAACCGGCTGGTACCCGTGCTCGAGGACGGCAACTTCCGCCTGACCGAGAGCTCGGCGATCCTCAAGTACCTGGCGGAAAAGATCAACTCTCCTGCCTATCCGAAGGACCTGCAGCAGCGCGCGCGCGTGAACGAGCGCATGGATTGGGTCAACACCCAGTTGTGCCGCGATCTCGCCTACGGTTTCATCTATCCGCAGCTGTTCCCTCATCACAAGCGTCGCAGCGACGAGGCGCAGGACTCCACGCTGCAGTGGGGCAAGGAGCGCGCGCAGGGCTGGTTGAAGGTGCTCAACGACCACGTTCTCGCCGGCGGGAACAACTATCTGTGTGGCGACACGCTGACGATTGCCGACTACTTCTGCGCCTCGTTCGTCGCGCTGGTCGAGCTCACCGGCGGCGATCTTTCGCAGTATCCGAACGTCCAGCGCTGGCTCGGCCGCATGAAGTCGCTGAAGCACTGGAAGCAGGTCAACGAAGTGATCGATGGTTACGCCGCGAGCCTCAAGGGCAACGCGCTGCAGGCCGTCTGATTCCGAGCCATCGCGAAAGAGGTTCCGCCATGATCCGCAAGCTGCACCACAACGCATACCGGTGCCGCGACTCCGAGGAGACGCGGCGCTTCTACGAGGATTTCCTCGGCCTGCCGCTTTCGGGCACGCTCGAGATCAACGAGACCAAGACCGGCCGCGCGACGAAGACGCTGCACACGTTCTACAGGCTCGACGACGGCTCGTACCTGGCGTTCTTCGAGGCGCCCGACATGCCGTTCGAGTTCAAGAAGCAGCACGATTACGACCTGCACATCGCGCTCGAGGTTTCGCGCGACGTGCTGCGCGAGATGTTCGAGCGCGGGCGCGGCCGCGGCATCGAGACTCGCGGCGTGTCGGATCACCACTTCATCGATTCGATCTACTTCCGCGATCCGAACGGCTATGTCATCGAGCTGTGCGCCAAGCGCGACAACCACGACGCAGCGATGGATCCCCGCTCCAACGGCGCGCGCGAGAAGCTCGATCGCTGGAGCGCTTCGAAGGCCTCGACTGCGGTGACGTGACTTACTCCCTCCCCCGCTGCGCGGGGGAGGGCTGGGGTGGGGCGTCACGCGGGGTCCCGCTCCCTTCCCCCCGCCCTGACCCCCCGCGAGCGGGGGAGGGAATGAAAACATGCCACGCCGCAGTGCCGGACTCCTGATGTTCCGTCGCCGCGGTGGCGGCATCGAGCTTCTGCTGATCCATCCCGGTGGCCCGTTCTGGACCAACAAGGATCTCGGCGCCTGGTCGATTCCCAAGGGCGAATGCGAAGAGTCGGAGGAGCCGCTTGCCGCGGCTCAGCGCGAGTTCCGTGAGGAGACCGGCTGGCCCGCGACGGCGCCGTTTCTTGCGCTCGGGTCGATCAAGCAGCGCAGCGGCAAGGTCGTGATCGCGTGGGCCTTCGAGGGGGACCACGATCCGGCGACGCTGACAAGCAATACGTTCGAGATGGAATGGCCGCGCAACAGCCGCCGCATGCAGTCGTTTCCCGAAGCCGACCGGGCAGCGTGGTTCGAACCTGCTGAAGCCAGGCGACGGATCCTCGAGAGCCAGGCCGGCTTGATCGACGAACTCGAGCGCGTGCTTGCGGCGCAAGCGAAGGAGTGATCAGCGCGCCGGGGTCGCTACAGCGCGTTGCTGCACATAGCCCAGTTCGCCGTACCGGGCTACTCCGATCAACCGTTGCTCCGTCCTTGCGGCGTCATCACAGCCGAGCGGTCTGGCCATGTATCTCGCCGGGCGTGCCATTTCGAGTCCCGCCTTGCGTCTGCGAAACGCGGCGATCCGCTCAGCGGGCCAATCCGCGGTGAACATCTCGCCGATGGTGCCCGCAAGCACATCGGAACTCAGCTCGTTCAGCACGTGCCCGATGTTGCTGCACATCTCTCGCCGTGCCGGGTCACTCCGCGTCATGCAGTACTGGAAGACGATGGCGAAGTTCGAGTAGTAGTCGGCGGGATCTTCCCGTGCATCCGCGTCGGCAAGTCTCCCGACCATCAGAGTTCGAACCGGCTCGGCGTGCTCATCGATGCCGGCCAGGATCTCGCCATACGGCGTGGGGCGCCGATCGAAGAACCGGGCGCGCGATGCGTGCAGCAGCGCGTCCTGGAAACTTGCATCGTCCCAGCGCTTCTTCGCCTCGCGCGCACTCAGCAGCCATGGCATCGCGTTGTCCGGATCGAGTCGCGTCCACTGGTCGAGCGTTAGCGCGCCGCAAGCCGACGGCGGCGCATCGGGAATGATCGACCGGCATGCACGCATGGCCATGACGTAGATGCTCGGATCCTGCGTAGTGGTCGCCAGCCGCGCGAGTGCTTCGATGGGGGGCGTCGCACCGCGCGTGAACGCTTCCGCAGCCTGCTCGTCGCAGAGCGCAGTCTCGATGCACGTCTTTGGATCCGCGGCCACGACGCGCCGGTCGGCAGCCTCCGCTTCGACCCATGCCCGCGCTGCGAGGCCAAGCGCTCGCTTGCGCGGGTCGCGGGCGCTCACGAATTTGTCGACGGCGCCCAGAAGCACCGAGTCGGCAACCCCTTCGAGGCTGGCTGGAAGCTCGTCGGGGTCGACCTTGCCGTAGCCGCACAGCTCGGTTGCGTTGGGGACCACGACATCGGGCGGTGCCGCCGCCGTTGGTGGCTCCGCATCGAGGAGCGCCGGTGGATACGCGACCTGCACACTCGCATCGCGCAGCCGCTTGTCCTTTGCGTCATCCGGCGCAACGCGCTCGGCAGGCGAACGCAGCAGCGCAATCGTCAGTGCGGCTGCGATGAGGATCGCGAACGCGACAATTCGCCCTTGCTTCATGCCGGGACGGTTAGCGGAGAAGCAGGCCTTGTTCGAAGGCGGTGGATTCAGGCTAACCCAATTTGAAGCACTCGGCGAGGCAGCGTTGCCGCGTGTCGGCGAGAACGAACAGCCGAGATGTCAGCGTCCGTCGTAAGCGCGCTGCAATCCAGCGATGTCGATCTTGCCCATCTTCATCATGGCTTCCATGACACGGCGCGCCTTCGCCGGATCCTTGTCGGAAAGCATCTCGCTGAGGACGGTCGGGATGATCTGCCACGAGACGCCGAACTTGTCGGTGAGCCATCCGCACGGCAGCTTTTCGCCACCCGCAGAGAGCGCCTCCCAGTAGCGGTCGACTTCCTCCTGCGTCGTGCACTTGACGAAGAACGAGATCGCCGGCGTGAACTTGAACTGCGGTCCGCCGTTCAGCGCATAGAACTCCTGGCCCTCGAGTTCGAAGGTCGCCGACATGACCGTTCCTTTCGGGCCGGGGCCGGCGTCGCCATAGCGGGTGACGCTGCCGACCTTCGCGTTGCGGAAGATCGACGTGTAGAAGTTCATCGCCTCCTCCGCCTTGCCGTCGAACCATAGGAACGGGGTGATCTTTTGCATCGGGGTCTCCTGTCCGGTGTCGATGATGACGGCCGGGCTCTCGACCGTTGCCGTCATGCTCTGGTCGAACGCGATCCAGACAAATCGACAGGGCATCGCCAAATCGCGTCTCGTGCGCCTGCCACCTAGGACCTTGGTCCAATTCCGCGTCGCGCGATGCCTCCGGAAAATCGCCCGGGGACCGGAGAACAACGATGAAGCTCCTTCTCGCCCTGCTCATCGGCTGGACCAGCGCGGTCTGCGCCCGGGCCCTTCCTTCCTGGAACGACGGTTACGCGAAGACGCGCATCGTCGAGTTCGTGCAAGCGGTCATCGACAAGAAAAGCGGCGACTACGTGGCGCCGTCCGAGCGCATCGCGGTGTTCGACAACGATGGCACGCTCTGGGCCGAGCAGCCCTTGTACTTCCAGTTTCTGTTCATGCTCGACCAGGTGAAGGCAGCAGCGCCGAACCATCCCGAGTGGAAGGACGACCCGGCATTCAAGGCGCTCGCGGCGCACGATCAGAAGGCCCTCGCCGAACTAGGCCAGAAACCGGTGCTCGAACTGCTCGCGGTGGCGAACAGCGGCATGACGGCGGCCGAGTACGACCGCTCGATCCGCGACTGGCTCGCCAGGTCGCGGCACCCGCGCTTCAAGCGGCCGTACACGAGCCTCGTCTACAAACCGATGCAGGAACTGCTCGCGTACCTGCGTGCCAACGGCTTTCGCACCTTCATCGTCTCGGGCGGCTCAGTCGAGTTCATGCGGCCATGGGCCGAAAAGGCCTACGGCATTCCGCCCGAACAGGTCATCGGCAGCCAGCAGGACGTGAAGTTCGAGATGGTCGATGGCAAGCCGGTGCTCGTGCGCGAACCGAAGTTCGCCTTCGTCGACGACGGGCCCGGCAAGCCGGTCGGCATCTATCGGCACATCGGCAAGCGGCCGCTCGCTGCCTTCGGCAACTCCGACGGCGACCTGCAGATGCTCCAGTTCACCGCCGCGGGTGAAGGCCGGCGCATGATGCTGCTCGTCCACCACGACGACGCCGAACGCGAATTCGCCTATGACCGGCAGTCGCACATCGGCAAGCTCGACAAGGCGCTCGACGAAGCCAACGCGAACAAATGGATCGTCGTCAGCA
>Ga0335084_10008827_pt1 | contig 10051 bp, 12 predicted proteins | sample Lox_Sample_44_FD_206721 | JGI IMG/M metagenome (GOLD analysis project Ga0335084, IMG submission 206721) | Soil microbial communities from Loxahatchee National Wildlife Refuge, Florida, United States - Lox_Sample_4.4 | ecosystem: Environmental > Terrestrial > Soil > Wetlands | place: USA... | reverse complement strand
CTCATCGAGGTGAGCGCAGTGAGAACGAGATCCTCGTTCACGCCCGCATCGCGCATGTTGCGCAGGTTGCGGAGCAGAGCCAATGCCCCAAGCTTCTCCTCGCGGAGCAGACGCTCCCAGGCCTCGCGCTTGTCAGCGCCAGAGCTTAGGGCGACTTCCCAGGTGTCGGGAGTCGTGAGTTCTCCGGCGATGAGGCGCTTCCAGACTTCGGCCTGAGCCGCGTCGCGCGGCTTCGCATGCGCGAGGAACAGGACGTCGCGCAGCTTGATGGGTCCGCCGCGATCGTACTTGGCGAGCTCGTACTCATCAAACTTGGGGAACGCCGCAGCCAGTCCCTTCTTGACCTGCGCGGAGAGAGGCACGCGGCCGTCCTTCCAGTAGATGGCGACGAACTCAGCAAGCTCGTCGGCGCGCTGGATGACGCTCTGCAACGTCTCGGCCACAAGTGCGCGATGAGTGGCGTGACACGCCATCTCACGCACGAGCAGAAGCGGTGCGTGACGCAGCTTCATCTTCGCGCGCGCCTCGACCGCGAGCGCGGCAACCTTTTCGGATGCAACCTTCGGGACGAGTTCTGCGATGCGACCCGCGACCTCGACTCCGTCCTCGTAGAACTGGCTTTCCCAGAGCAGGCAGGCCAGCACTGAGCGCCGGAGTTGCAGCTCCGTCGAGAGGTTGCGCGCGGGAGCGCCTTCGTGCGTGCGGGTTGCAAAGTTCAGGTTGAGTAGGTTGAGTCGAGCCATTGGTGGCCTCCTTTTCTTGCAGCTTTGAGCTGCTAGCCTAGCTACTCGCTAAATCTGGTTCTTTCGATATTCCTGTTTCGGCACAGCGGGCTTAGAACTTCTCGTTTCTGCTGATGCGTGACGCGCCGAGCTTGTTATGATGCTTGGTTTGTTGCGTACTTCTTTGAGGTCACAAATTGTGACCTCAAAAATTTGGTGATCAATCGTGAACAAAACTGCAATTATCCTTGCCAAACGAGTTGGATCGAAGATCCTGGTGCTGCGGAATCAAAAGGTCATTCTTGACGCGGATTTGGCCGAGCTTTACGGCGTTCCAGTGCGACAACTGAATCAACAGGTGAAGCGAAATCTTCACCGCTTTCCGCCCGATTTCCGCTTCAAACTTAGCACTGCTGAGCATGAAAACTTGAGATCACAAAATGTGATCTCAAGTTCGGCGCATGGTGGCCGGCGATACGTGCCGCATGCCTTTACCGAACACGGGGCGATCATGGCAGCGAGCGTGCTCAACTCAAAGCGAGCCATCGAAATGAGCATCTTCGTGGTGCGTGCGTTCGTGCAGATGCGCCAATCGTTCGCCATGAATCAGCATGTCGTTGCGAAACTCGCGGAGCTCGAAGCTCGCCTCGACGGCCACGACGATGAGATTCGTGATCTCGTCGAAGCCATCCAAGAACTCCTCGCGCCTTTGCCGGCGAACAATCGGCGCATTGGATTCGAAGCTCCGACAGGGTCCGCCAAGCTCAAGAGCAAAGCTCTCAAGGCTTAGCACAAAACTTTCGCCCGCGAACTTCGCCAGGGAACTCTTCGACGACGGTGCGTTTTCCGATGCTCTATCCATTTGAGCTACACGGCTTGCGCCGCGGCGGGACTCGAACCCGCAACCTTCGGATTATGAAGTAACCCTCGTCTTCACCACTGGCGGAACCAATGCCCTTCAAACTACTTGCCGGGGAATTTCCGATTACGGCATTAAGCTGGCGGACGTCCTGGCTAGACGACAGAGCCAAAGCTCCGGCAGGATTCCATACCTGCGTCTTCCGCGTGAGAAGTAGCCGTAGTCTTCGCCACCGGCGAAGCGCTCTCGCCTAGCCAGAGGGCACGATTTCAAGTTCGTCCTCCTCGGGTTCAGGTTCTCCATTGTGGGCGAAGCCTACCTGGCGATTTACATCCTTGGTGCGAATGATCCAGGCAATCTCTTCCATGTCTGCCTTGCTGGGCACCCGTTTGTCGTTGTAATCGGTGCAGTAGCTGACCTTGAACAACACCGCGTGCGCCTGACGCAGGAAGGCACAGAGGATGACCTCTTCGCTTTCCGCGAATCCCCGCTGAATGTGTGCCCAGTAGCACGAGTTGCACAGCGAGTCACTGGTCTGCGGCTTTCCAGTTTTGATGATGACGCTCATACGTTCTTTCTAGCCGGCGCCTGACCGGGGTTTCATCGCTAACAAGACCATCAGCCGGGGAACCAGCGACAAAGGTACGGTTAGGCGCTTTACCGTTTAGCTACGCGGGCACAGATTCCCGCGGCAGGATTCGAACCTGCATCTCCCGCTCTTGAGGCGAAGTAACCTTTATCTTCACCACCGGCCGAGCTTATCTTCTTTCTCAGTCCTCGCGCGCAGCGCGGATACCCGTTCGTGTTTCACGCAGGGCATTCCCGCGCTGCAGCTACGTCGCAGCCAGGGAACATGGATCACGGTTGAGGGCTCGAACCCCGTCCTGTGTTACCAGGGACACCGCGAAGTTGCCGTGAACTTCACCACTGACTGAATATCGTGTTCTCTCGCAAGATATCGACAGCCCCTCGAGGGCTAAAGCCCCGACCAGCTTTAGCCCCTTTTACGGCACGACGTTCAACCGTACCGTTGCCATCTCTGTTTGCCGCAAACCGCGAGAGCTTCATTTCGTAAGAACTCCTCACATAGCCAACTAGTTACAAATTCAATTGGTCAGGGAACGGTCGGCGACGGATTGGGCTTGCGCCCTGAGGGTTCGAACCTCTCAGCAAGGCCTCCGAGGAGCCTTGCTGTTCTACCTGAGAAGTATCCGTTGCCTTTCACCACTGACCGCAAACTATGGGCCGAGCTCGTGCGAGCTTCGGTCGCAGGGCGGACGAATGCGTCCGCCGCTACACGAACCTGCGTAGAAATGCATTTTGCTGGGGGATTCAGCGGCAGCGGACGTGGTCGATTGACAATCGAAGGAACCGCGGCCTTCGCCACCCAGCGAGTCTTAAGTTTTGTTAGCTTTGCGTTAAGGTGCGCCGAGGATTAGTTAGCGCTATCGGACGACGCCCTAAAACTGACCAGCCAATAACATGGCCTTGTCAGCCCGCTAAGCGATTTGTGCATATCTATCGACAAATTTGGGCGTCCTTTCGTTTGAGGATGTTTGAAGATGCCATAACTTTGAGCTTTTAGCAAGAACAAAACCGAGATTGTGTGCGAAATATTTTTCGTGCCGCAAGAAATCAACGAGTTAGTTCAAAAGCCGGATAACTATTCGCGATTTCAGCAAACGATTCAGGGGGCGACCCTGCACTGACTGGAAAGAAGCGTTGCACCTCATTCCGGAACCTGTCGAGATAGGCCTTCAAGATTGGCAATTTCTCTGAGTCCGATAGTGCACGCAAGCGAAAGTTCGTGCGTTTGCTTCCTTTCTTCAGTACAACTTCGCCGGCTGCTTCGGCGTTACGAACCCATTGAGTCCTTCCTCGAGGCGCCACCAGATAATTCTTTCCATTGAGCTCCAACAGATCGACTGGAGTCGAATAGATCTTGCCGGACTTTCGACCTCGAACTTCGAGTATGTGAATATGTGCAGGACCCAGCCCAACACCAACCAGGAACCCAAACGCACGGTTCATTAACTTCTCTAGGCCTGTTGGTTCGCGGAAGGCAGGAAGCGCTGTCGCCATCGATTGTTTGATCGAATTGGGCCCGGGACGGATGCAGAACTTTTGTCCCATTGGAAGATCATCAACCACAAAGGTCACTAAGGTTCACGAGGGAAGACCGACCCCTCTCACTTTCCTACGTACAGGTCGGGAAATTGCTGCTTCAAGTGATCGACTTTTGGTGCGTCGTTGAAAACGATATAGGGCTGGTTGGGATGGAGGGCGGCGTAGTTTTGATGATAGGCCTCGGCGGGATAAAAGGCATGCAATGGCGAGACCTGCGTGACGATGCGGTGCGAGAAGACCTTCGCTTGATCAATTTGGGCGATGTAGGCTTCAGCGATGCGCTTCTGCTCGTCATTGGCGTAGAAAATAGCGGAGCGATATTGCGTGCCTTCGTCGGGACCCTGACGATTGAGTTGGGTGGGGTCGTGAGCCACGGTGAAGAAAACGCGGAGCAGCTCGCCGTAAGTAATCTGTGACGGATCGTAGACGACCTGTACCGACTCGGCGTGGCCGGTTTCGCCCGTGCTGACGATTTCGTATTGTGCGTCCTTTTCAGAACCGCCCGAATAACCCGACGTGGCGCTGATGACACCTCTCACGTGCTGGAAGACAGCCTGCACTCCCCAGAAACACCCGCCCGAAAAAACCGTGGTCTCGCGTCCGGGAGATGAGGCACGTGGCGTGTCGACTGCAGGTGTGGGCAGATTCGCATGTGCCGGGTTTGCTTTGGCAGTGCAACCTGCCGTGACAAGAAGCAATCCGAACAGAAATATGGCAAGTCGAGTGGAAGATGGCATTGCATTTCCCCTACGTCAGAACGAATCCCGTGATCTAACGGATTGGAGTCGCGCCGTGCAAAAAAGTTGCAGGTTGTTGGCGACGGACCACAGGACTCAAAGCTGCAACGATTCCAGACAGGCTTTCAGAGTGGGGTATCGAAACGGATAACCGCTGCCGACCAGTTGCATGGGTTCGACCCGCTGGCCTCCAAGAAGAACGGTCTCTCCCATTTCTCCGAAGGCGAGTTTTACAGCAAAGGCCGGAACCGGCAAAACGGCGGGGCGCGAGAGGACCGCAGCAAGCGTCTGGGTAAATTCGGCATTCGTCACTGGTTTGGGGGCGACAAAGTTGACCGGGCCCTGGACGAGGTCTCTTTTGAGTGTGTGATGGATGGCGCCGATCATATCTTGAATGGCAATCCAACTCATCCACTGGCGGCCGTCACCGATACGGCCCCCGGCACCCATTTTGAAGGGTAGTAGCATTTTTCCCAACGCGCCGCCTTTACGGGCAAGCACAACTCCGGTTCGCATTTGCACGGTGCGAATTCCCGCCTTAGCAGCGGGATGGGTAGCAGCTTCCCATTCGCCGCAGACCTGCGGAAGAAATCCTGAACCCGGCGAGCTCTGTTCATTCAGCAACTCGTCACCGCGATTGCCGTAGTAGCCGATGGCCGAGCTGCAGATAAACACGTGTGGCTTCTCTTTCGCTTTGGCCAGAGCTTCGGCGAGATTCCGCGTGCCCAAGATCCGACTTTCGCGAATCTTCTGCTTCTTGCTGTCGGTCCAGCGTCCAACGATGGTTTCGCCGGCAAGGTGGATCACTGCGTCGAAGCCGGAGACGGCCTGAGGAGAGATCGGCTGCACCGGATCCCACGGGATGCGGTGTTCGTCGGGAGCTGAGTCTGGCGCGGTGTTACGAGAAAGGCGGGTGATCTGGGCGCCGCTGGCCCGCAATGTGGGAAGCAGAGCCGAACCGATCGGGCCTGAGACTCCACTGACGAGAATGCGGGCCATCCCCAGACTGACCATGGCTCAAACACTGTAGCAGACGCGGGGATGAGGGAGAGGATGCTCACGAAGATAGAAGAAAACAAATTTCGCGTAGAGAAAATTTCGATCAGTTTTTTTGAAGCATTCATTGGATACACGATGCTTTGAGGTGTGGGGGCCCAGGTGAATGCGGCGGCCGGCCGGGCTTCTCGAGTCACGAAGGCTTTATAATGAAGGTCAGCCCACGCATCCACAGCGGCCTTCCCCGAGTTTCCGGCGGGTTTATAATCCTGCATGGCGAGCTTGCGCCAACAGATCGCGACTACAGCTCTCACGCTGACGAAGTTCCGCGACTTGATGAAGCGGATGCAGGAGAGCCGTCCGCAGGACGATCTGACGATAGTCAAGAAGGCCTACGACTACTCTCTCAAGCACCATGATGGGCAGACGCGAGCGTCAGGCGAGCCCTATCTCATTCATCCCCTTGAAGTGGCACTTGTGCTGGCAGAGATGAAGATGGATCCGGTGGCGGTGGCTGCGGGGCTCCTTCATGACTCAGTCGAAGACACGTCGGTGACGATTGGCGACATTGGCAAAGAGTTCGGCGAGCAGGTGGCGCACATCGTGGAAGGCGTGACGAAGATCAGCAAAATTGATTTCGCCACACGCGAAGAGCAGCAGGCGGAGAACCTGCGGAAGATGATGCTGGCGATGGTGGATGACATTCGTGTAGTGCTCATCAAGCTGGCTGACCGGCTCCACAATATGCGGACGCTCGAGCATCTGGCTCCAGAGCGCCAGCACAAGATTGCGGAAGAGACGCTGGAGATTTACGCACCGATTGCGCACCGGCTCGGGATGGGCAAGATTCGCGGCGAGCTAGAGGATCTGGGTTTCCGCTTTCTCGATCCGCTGGGCTATGAGCAGGTGGAAAAGGCGGTTAATGCGCGACGCAAGCAGGGCGAGGCATTCCTTGCGAAGATGCAAGGGATCATCGGAGACAAGCTCAAAGAGGCCGGAATACAGGCTCGTGTCGAGAGCCGAATCAAGCGGGTCTACAGCATTCACAAGAAACTGCAGCGGCAAAGGATCTCGGTAGACCAGGTGTACGATCTGTGCGCGATGCGAGTGATAACGCGTTCGCTGCAAGACTGCTACGCCGTGCTGGGGATTATCCATAACTTGTGGCGCCCGGTGCCGGGCAGAATCAAGGATTTCATCGCGATGCCGCGGCCTAACTTCTATCAGTCGCTGCACACTTCGGTGATCACAGAAGATGGGACTCCGTTTGAGATCCAGATTCGCACCGAAGAGATGCACAAGATGGCCGAGGAGGGCATCGCGGCGCATTGGAAGTACAAGGACGGTCCGGTGTCGGCGCAGGATGAGCAACGGCTAGCCTGGTTGCGGCAAGTGGTGGAGTGGCAGCGGGACGTCAGTGATCCGAATGAGTTTCTTTCGACGTTGAAGGTCGATCTGTATCCGGAGGAAGTTTATACATTCACTCCGAAGGGGAAAGTTGTGGTGCTGCCTCGGGACGCTACGCCGATTGATTTTGCGTACACGATTCATACCGAGGTGGGACATACGTGCACCGGGGCGAAGGTGAACGGACGTATGGTGCCGCTGCGATACAAGCTGCACTCGGGAGATATCGTCGAGATACTCACGCAACCGGGACACAAGCCGAGCCGGGACTGGCTGGGACTGGTCAAGTCGTCGCGATCACGCAACAAGATCAAGCATTGGCTCAATGTTCATCAGCGGGAGCGGGCGATTGAGATTGGGCGCAAGCTGATTGAGAAGGAAGCGCGCAAGTATCGCATCGCTCTGAAGGAGATCAAAGATGACGACCTGCTGAAGGTTGCGTCGGGCTACGGGTTGGGTAAGGCGGACGACCTGATGGCCGGGATCGGATACGGGAAGTACTCGGCTCGGCAGGTGCTGGCGCGAGTGCTGCCGGCAGGCGCGACGCCGACGATTGCGGGCGACATTGAAGCGGAGGGACTGACGTCGCAGCCGGGTGGGATCTCGAGCGTTGTGCGGCGCGTGTTTGGGGATCACAACGCAATTACGGTGCGGGGGCAGGGAGACATGCTGGTGTATCGCGCGCGATGTTGCAATCCGATTCGCGGCGAAGGCATTGTTGGATACATCACGAGGGGCAAAGGCGTGGCGGTGCATTCGATGAATTGTCCGAATGTGACGAATTTGCTGTATGAGCCGGAACGGAAGATTGATGTTGAGTGGGCGAGGGACGACAGCACGCCGACGGCTTATCCAGTAAAGCTCACGGTTTTCTGCGACGACCGGTTTGGGATGCTGAAGAACATCACCGGGGTGATTGGGGACGCAAAGAGCAACATCCGCAATATTGCGGCGCACACGGCCAACAGTCAGGCCAGCGTCGAAGTGGTGCTCGACATCTCAGACCTGAAGCATCTGGAGACGATTATCGTGGGACTCCGGAAAATTCCGGGAGTGCACGAAGTGCAGCGGCTGCAGAAAATCTAAGCGCATTTCCTATGCGGGTTTCAGCAAGGTTTGCAGGTCGGTGACGTGCCGGATCAGGGCGGCGCGTCCTGCAGCCGTCAGATGATATCGACTCTGAGGCCTTCGGCCTTCGAAGCGCTTCTCCTCTTTGAGGTAGCCACCTTCCACGAGCTTTGCCAGATGGGCTCCGAGATTTCCGTTGGTGGTGTCGATCGACTTTTGCAGTTCGCTGAAGGTGACCCATTCCACAGACAGCAATTGCGCGATGATCGACAGGCGAACCTTAGACAGCAGTAGATCGTCCATGCCGTTTTCCTAACGCGAGAACCAGACCTGATCCCACAAACCCGACAGCCCAACCTGCCGCAAGAATGCCGTCAAACCATTCGGGAAAGAAACTCGCCACCGAGCTAGCAATCAACATGATGAAACCACCGATCCAGAGAGGCCGGCTGGCTTGAATGCCGACGACAAGCAGGGCGATGCTGTAGGAGACGCACCAGAACAGGGCCATCGCCCGGAACGGTACGATTCGATCTTGCGCTGTGAGGTTGATCAGCAACAGGACGACGAAGACTACGGAGAAGACTATCCCCGCGTTGCTGTCGACGAGCGTTCTACGGACGCCTGGATCACGACCAGCCCACATGGAAATGCCGATCGCTGCGAGGAACATGGCGAGTTGAATATATCCATCGTAAGGAAGACTCATGCCGAGAGCGGCAGCCTGGTGCATTGCGTTGATGGTGAAGGCGACCAGACCCCAAGCGATCAGAGTCACTGGCGGAAGGTGCAGGGTGCGATCGGCAGTACGAAGAATACCGTCAACAAATTGCAAATGGTCTCTGGCTTCAGATGCTTCCATAGCGCGGTCTCCATAGTCTATAAAACAGACTAATCTGTATGTGTGAACTTGTCAAGAGTCATGACCGTCATCAGGCTGATGGCTGGGCGTGTGGTACTCTGTGCCCGCTGTGACTTGGCTCTGGCACATTTGCCAAGCAGCATGAGAACAGATCTTATGCGTGAAATTATTGCAACCAAAGACGCTCCGCAGGCGATCGGTCCATACTCTCAGGCGATCAAGGCGAATGGATTCGTCTTTTGCTCGGGACAGGTAGCGATCGATCCGGCGACGCAGCAGGTGATCGCTGGAGATGCAGCGGCGCAGACGGACCGTGTGCTGCGCAATTTGTCGGAGATTCTCGAGGCGGCGGGCAGCGGACTAGGGAAGGTCGTGCGTTGCGGTGTGTTCCTAAAAAACATGAATGACTTCTCGGCGATGAATGAGGTCTATGGCAAATACTTCAGTTCGTCGCCGCCAGCACGATCCACGGTCGAGGTATCGAGATTGCCGAAAGATGTGCTGGTAGAGATCGATGTCATCGCACTGGAGTAGGAAATGAAAGTGGCACTAAATTTCTCAATTGTTCTAGCTCTCGCGGTGGCAGTGTTTGCACAGACGGCTGCTCACAAGCCGGTAACGCCGCGGCCTCCATCCACGAATGCACCGACCAAGGTGACGGGCGATGGCGTGAAGACTCCGTCCGGATTGCAGTATTGGGATATCAAAGTCGGCACGGGCGCCGAGGCCAAGAGTGGGCAGAAGGTGAAGGTTCATTACACGGGATGGCTAACGACGGGCAAGAAGTTTGATAGTTCCGTTGGAGGCCAGCCATTCGAATTCACCCTGGGGCAGCGCGAGGTTATTAAAGGGTGGGACGAAGGCGTCGCCGGGATGAAGGTAGGTGGCAAGCGGCAGCTGCGGATCCCGCCGGATCTGGCCTATGGCGAGGATGGGCATCCTCCGGAGATCCCGCAGAATGCCACGCTGATTTTTGACGTGCAGCTGGTCGCAGTGAAATAAGAGCGCATCACCAAAAACACACGGGTACACGGAGGAATTCCTCTTCGTGTGGAAACTCTGCGGTGAAAGAGTTAAGCCTTAACGACTTTGCCGCTGCGAAGGCAGGACGTGCAGACGCGGATACGCTTTCCCTGACCATTGACCTTGGCGTGCACCGGGCGGAGGTTGATGTTCCAGCGCCGCTTAGTGACGTTGTGGGCGTGGCTGATGCGGTTTCCCGCTTGCGGCTTCTTGCCGCAGATATCACATTGTTGTGCCATTGACTGCTGCT
>Ga0335084_10008826_pt1 | contig 10051 bp, 11 predicted proteins | sample Lox_Sample_44_FD_206721 | JGI IMG/M metagenome (GOLD analysis project Ga0335084, IMG submission 206721) | Soil microbial communities from Loxahatchee National Wildlife Refuge, Florida, United States - Lox_Sample_4.4 | ecosystem: Environmental > Terrestrial > Soil > Wetlands | place: USA... | reverse complement strand
ACCTCAGAGCCTCGCCCGCTTCGGCCCTAGCTAGCGTTGCCTGCGGCGGATTGACCCGAAATGTAGGACGTCCTACAATCCCTGCGCTGAATTAGAGAGAGTCCCGGCGATGGCCAAGCAACAGGTGAGTCTGCGTGAAGCCAACCAGCATCTTTCCCGCTATGTAGCGCAGGTGGAAAAAGGTGGCGAGGTTCTGATTACCCGGCGCGGCAAACCGGTCGCGCGCTTGACCGGGATCCCCGAGCGCAAGCGCATGTCGCGCGAGCAACGGGCGGCGCTCACGCGCCTCAAGGCCAGCGCGCGAGCGCTCGAGATCGGTCGCGTGCGCCGGGAGGATCTGTACAACCGGTCCGAGCGCTAGCCTGGATAATTCATGAAGGACTCGGGATGATGGCGAGTCGAGTTCCGAGCCATTTGCGGCTCGACCGTCGCTGCCAATAGCTTGGACTATTGACGAGACGGGCATGCCGCAAATGGCCGGAAATCGGCCGCCAGCGCCCGAGTAGCCCGAAGCAACACTTTGTACTGCGCATAGAGTTGCCTAATTGAGTCGTCACCCAGCGATTGTCTACACACCGGGGCGTCTTCATGAATTATCCAGGCTAGCATGGCCAAGGTCTCGATCGATACCAACCTGTTGGTGTATGCGATCGACACCGCCGACCGGAACAAGCACCAAGCCGTCCACGCGCTGCTGGATACTCTGGCGGAGCTGGACACGGTCCTATCCGTGCAGGCGCTGGCCGAGTTCTTCCACGTCGTCACGCGCAAGGGGCGCCTATCTACGGAAGAGGCGCGCGACCGCGTCGAGGACTGGCAAGCACTCTTCCCGGTGATTGCAGCGGGTGCGAACACACTTTCTCATGCCATCGATGGGCTTCGTCGATTTCAGATGCCATTTTGGGATGCGATGCTGTGGGCAACCGCGCAGGAAGCGGGCGTGACCGTTCTACTCACCGAAGATTTCCAGGACCTCGCTCTGATCGAAGGGGTGCGCTTCGTGAACCCTTTCGGCCATGAAGAGCTATCCGAGTTTCTGTCATGACATTCGGATTCGCGGGACGAGTGGAGCGCTGCATTCCCCGGATTCCTACACCGCGAAACAGCTGGCTACACAGCATCTCGCCATCGCGACCACGATGTACCGCGAGATGGACATGCGGTTCTGGCTCGAGCAGGCGGAGGTGGTGTCGAACGAGTTTGGCGTGCGATGAATTGCCGTATTGTACCGCGGGCCAACCCGCGGCTGCGTTGAGTCCTCCCGCGGGACGTGGTACGCCTTGAATTCCGGCCGCTATAGTGTCAGTACGTATGTATTGACACATATTCGGCCTCCGGGCTATGCTGCCCCAATGTCCGCCACCGCCAAGTCCGCGCAACTCCAGATTCGCATTTCACCGGCCGAGAAGGCCGCCATCCAGCGCGCCGCCCGACGGGCCGGAATGGATATGTCCGCCTACATCCTCGCCCGGTTATTGCCGGTCCTGGGGCGGCGTTTTCAGGATCTCACTGAGGCCTGCCGCGATGCTCAGGGCGCGCGCTTCGCACTTGGGGAGCTCAACTCCTGGCTGGCCGGCCTCGGTGCCGGCGAGCTTCGCGAAGCGGTGGCTGCGCCGCCGCCCGCGCTCACGCCCTATCTCGCCAACTACGTCGCCGCGATGGTGGAATATGCCTGCGCACATCACGGCGTCGTGACGCCTGCGTGGACCCGCGACATCGCGCCTCTTGGTGAGCCGGTGTTTGGCTCAACACTCATGAGCCTGCGTCTGCACCTGTTGACCCATTCGCCCGCGCCCTTTCGTCGGCGGAACATCTTCATCGACGCCACCGTTGGCGATCGTGTGTGATCTGCCTGGGAGATGGCAGCGCTCACCGAGAAGGACATTCGCCGGTTGTTCGGGCTGCTGAACGAAGAGTTGCGTCGGACGGACACCGAAGGGGAGCTGTTCCTCGTCGGCGGTGCCGTGATGTGTCTCGCTTACGCCGCTCGCCCGTCCACCCAGGACATCGATGCAGTGTTCCGCCCGGCCCGCCAGGTTCGTGAGGCCGCGGCGCGGGTAGCCATGCAGGCGGGCACACGGCCCGACTGGCTCAACGACGGGGTGAAAGGGTTTCTGAGCGAGCACGGCGAGTTCAGACCCTTCCTGGAGCTGGATCATTTGCGAGTCATGGTGGCGCAGCCGCAGTACTTGCTTGCGATGAAGTGCCTGGCGCTGCGGATCGGCGCCGAGTTCCACGACGAGGACGACATCCGCTATCTCCTCCGGCACCTCGACATCGGCAGCTACGAGCAAGCGGTACGAGTCATCACGCGGTTCTACCCGCTGGACCGGTTCCCGCAGAAGAGCTTCTACGCGCTGGCAGAACTACTGCCGAAACAGGGTTGATCCGATTGCACCCCAGTCCTCAGTTCCTTGCAGAATTGCCCATATGATATACAATTGCAGTGTGTATATCTATAAGTCGCGGAGGACACCATGCAAGTGGCAAAATGGGGTAACAGCTTGGCGGTACGCCTACCTGCCGCGGTAGTCGAGGCGCTGACACTCAAGGAAGGCGACGAAATCGAAATCCACGTCGTTGGCGCGCGCGCGTTCGAAGTCAAGAAACGCCCGGGGAGGCGCGAGTTGCTGGCGCAACTGAGGAAATTCCGCGGCCGGCTTCCTGCCGACTTCAAGTTCGACCGTCTGGAAGCCAATGAGCGCGGCTGAGAGATTCTTCGATACGAACGTTATTCTATATCTGCTCTCGGGCGACGAGGCGAGAGCGGATCGCGCCGAGAAGGAGTTGATCGCCGGCGGGGTTGTCAGTGTTCAAGTGCTCAACGAGTTCGCGTCGGTTGCCTCGCGTAAGCTCAGGATGTCGATCGCGGACATCCGCGAGGTGCTCGCGACGATCCGGGTCGTGTGCGCGATTGTACCAATCAGCGAAGAAACCCATGACATGGGCTTGCAGGTCGCCGAGAGATATGGGCTGTCTGTCTATGATGCAATGATCGTTTCAGCGGCGCTGCTTGCGGGGTGCAAGACCGTAATGTCCGAGGACATGCAGGATGGTCAGGTCTTTGAGGGTCGACTGAAGGTTCGAAATCCCTTTCGCTGATCTGCGGACCTGCAGCGAGTAGCATCTCTCCGCCCCGCTACCCGATCTTCACCCACTTCCCATCCTGTGCCGAGCGCTCGATGGCATCGAGCACGCGCTGGTTCTTGTAGCCATCCTCGAAGCTGGGCGAGGGTAGCTTCTGCTCGGCGATCGCGCGCAGAAAGTCGTACACGGTGTGCGTGAACGAGTGCTCGTAACCGATGATGTGTCCCGATGGCCACCACGCGCCCACGTACGGGTGCTTAGCGTCGGTGACCGAGATGGTGCGAAAGCCGCTGTTGGGCCCTTCTTCCACGTAGAGCTGCAGCTCATTCAACTGTTCGAGGTCCCAGACGATGCTGCCTTTGGCCCCGTTGATCTCGAAGCGGTTGTAGTTCTTGCGGCCGGTGGCGAAGCGCGTGCCTTCCAGGTAGCCGACCGCGCCGTTGTCGTAGCGCACGAGCGATAACGCGGCGTCATCGACGTCCACTGGACCTTTCTTCGCCGCGTTGTCGGGCAGTGGCCGCTCGGTAATGAACGTCTCTAGCAGGCCGTTTACCTCGACCGGCTCGCCCACTAAGTAGCGCGACAGATCCATCGTGTGCGAGAGGATGTCGCCGAGCGACCCCGAGCCCGCCCTGGACTTCATCAGCCGCCACACGCGCGGGAACGCCGGATCGACGATCCAGTCCTGCAGATAGGTGCCGCGGTAGTGGTAGATTTTCCCGATCTTCCCGGCGTCGATGAGCTGCTTGGCCAGCGCCACCGCTGGGCACCGACGATAGTTGTGGCAGACCATGTGGATCACGCCGGCCTTGGTTGCGGCGTTCCACATCTGCTGCGCATCGGCGAGGGTGTTGGCGAGCGGCTTCTCGCACAGGATGTGCTTCTTCGCCTCTGCCGCGGCGATCGCGATGGGCATGTGCGAATCGCCGGGCGTGCAGATGTCGATGATGTCGATGTCCTTGCGCGCGATGACGTCCTCCCAGCGCGTCGCGTACTCCTCCCAGCCCAGACGCTCTGCAGCCTCCTTGACCTTCGCCTCGGTACGGCCGGCCACGACTTTCATGACCGGCTCGTAGGGGAGATCCGGCATGAAGCGCGCGACCTGGCGCCAGGCATTCGAATGGGCGCGACCCATGAAGTCGTACCCGATCATTGCGACGTTCAACTCCTTCTTGGCCATGTTGTGCCTCTGATGCGGTGTGGTTGTCGGGTAGCGGGCTAGGTCGAATAGGCCTGGCGGCCACGCCCCTGGATCGGGATACCCTGCGACTTCAGCACCTCGTGCTGGAGCGCGTACATGCAAGCCGCCGCCTCGTCGATCTTACGCGTGAAGGCGATCGAGCCGGCCAGGATGGGCTTGAGCTTTTCCTTGTCCTGGATGCGCGCCTTCGGATACTCGTGCTCGATCACCAGGTAGGTGTTGGCCACGTCGAGCTTCAGCAGCTCGCGCGCGGCGAGCTGATGGTCGAGCCAATCGACGGTGCGATTCTGCAGGTAGCCCAGCGGATCGTGCCTGGCCGTGCCGGGCAGCTCGTGCTCGCACAAAACGACCTGCTTCTTCCATGCGTTGAGCTGATCGGCGGGCTTGGGCGAGGGCTTGCCGTTGACCCAGTCACCGCGCTCCATGGTCTGGCCACCGTAGCCCCAGGCGGCAATGCCTTTGGCATCCATGACCTGGCCCTTCACGTGAAAGCCGCCGATCAGATGATCGTAGCCCTCGTCCTTCAGGTACTGGAAGATCGAGCGTGTGTCCTGGCCCATCAGGATGGCGTGCGAAGGATCGTAGTGAATGCGGAAATTGCCGGCGACGCCGTGCTTCTCACAGATGCGGGCCAGCGCGATCCACGGGCCCGGCGCGTAAGCGATGTTGTTGTGGAAGTTGTCGAGCGTCGTCCAGCCGGGCATCGGACACTGCTCCACGCGGTACTCGATGCCGCGCGCCTTCGCCTCCTTGAGCAGAGGGACGAACACTTCTTCGAACATCTGCAGATTCTGGTCCATCTGCAGCGTCTGGTTGCGGCCGACGAACCCCACCACCGCGGGTTTCTCGAGCAGGACTGCAGCCTCGAACACCCGTATCATGAAGTCGAACTTCTTCTTCCGCACTGCCGGGTCGTCGTGGAGCATGTTGTCGAAGTACCCGAGGTCGGAGAGGCCGACCCCGGTTTCCTTCATCGCCGTGAACACGCGCTGTGCGCGCCTCTTGTCGAACGGCTGGCGCAGGTCCAGCGTGTTGGCGACAGGATCGAGCATCGCGTCAGCCGGGATGTCGCTCTCGGTCGGGTGCAGTGCGGCGGAGAGCTCGATGTTGTCGGCGCCGACGTCGCGTGCGAACTGCAGCCACTCTTCGATCGCGCGGTCGGGATCCTTGTCGCGAATCTCGCGCGGCGTCAGCTCCTGCAGCGCCGCGGTGAGGACGCTGATCTTCATGAACTTGGGCTCGAATTGCTTCGCTGCCATGGGTTTGCTCCTTGTGACCGTTCGGGGGATCGCCGCCACGCGCGTCGCGAATCGGCACGATGCGGATGGATTGGCTACTTTCTGCGACTGAGTCGGTGCCGTCAAGAGGTATGGTGGGCGCCGGGAATTCCTAAATCTGGTATGACAGGCTAACGCGGGCGGTTGCCATCGAGCAACCGCGGTCGACTCTCCGCGGTGGAAGGCGCAAGATGATCTCTCATTGTTCCCGCAGCGGGCCGGATGCGCGACGAGTCGAAGTCGAAAGGTATCTTGGTTCCAACTGCGAGCGGCTGTATCTGGTTGTGTTGTGGTTAGCATGGACGCCTTATTGACCTGGCTGCGAGAGCTTGGGCTGGAGCGTTACGGTGCGGTCTTCGCCGAAAACGACGTCGACCTCGATGCCCTGCCCCTGCTCACCGACGCCGAGCTGGAGAAGCTGGGGGTCTCACTCGGTCATCGCAAAAAGCTGCTACGGGCGATCGAAGGCCTGCGGACCAGTGGCACCGTCGCGCCAGTGCGCTCTCCGGCTTCCTACACTCCCAAGCATCTCGCCGAAAAAATCCTCACTTCGAAGAGCGCGCTCGAAGGCGAGCGCAAGCAGGTGACCGTGCTCTTCGCCGACCTCAAAGGCTCGATGGAATTGCTCGCCGATCGCGACCCCGAGGAGGCGCGCAAGATCCTCGATCCGGTGCTCGAACGCATGATGGAAGCCGTGCATCATTACGAGGGTACCGTCAATCAGGTGATGGGCGACGGCATCATGGCGTTGTTCGGCGCGCCGCTCGCCCACGAAGACCATGCCGTGCGCGCCTGCTACGCGGCGTTGCGCATGCAGGACTCGCTCAAGCGCTATACGGAGAACACGCGCCGCTCGCACGGCGTGGAAATACAGATCCGGGTCGGGCTGAATTCGGGCGACGTGGTGGTGCGTGCGATTGGCAGCGATCTGCACATGGACTACACCGCGGTGGGCCAGACCACGCACCTGGCCGCACGCATGGAACAACTCGCCCCGCCCGGGACCGTGCGACTGACGAGCGAGACCATGCGGCTGGCCGAGGGCTACGTCGAGGTGCGATCACTCGGGCCCATCCCGGTGAAAGGCCTCTCAGACCCGATCGAGATCTTCGAGCTGACGGGAGCGGGTCAGGCGCGCACGCGCTTGCAGGCAGCCGCCCTGCGCGGCCTCACGCGCTTCGTGGGCCGCGATGCTGAGGTCGATCACCTGCGCCGGGTCATGGGTCAGGCGGGTGCCGGCCATGGCCAGGTGGTCGCCATCGTGGGCGAGGCCGGAGTGGGCAAGTCGCGGCTCACTTACGAGTTTACTCACTCGCATCGAGTGCAGGATTGGCTGATCCTGGAGGCCTCGTCGGTGTCCTATGGCAAGGCGACCAGCTACCTGCCGGTGATCGATCTTCTGAAAGGCTACTTCAAGATCGGCGACCGCGACGATCATCGCGAGATGCGCGAGAAGGTCACCGGCAAGCTCTTCACCCTGGACGAATCCCTGAGGCCGATATTCCCGGCGCTGCTCGCTCTGCTCGACGTGCCGGTCGAGGACGCGGCCTGGAGTTCTCTGGATCCGCCGCAGCGCCGCCAGCGCACGTTGGACGCGGTCAAACGCTTGCTGCTGCGCGAAGCCCAGGTGCAACCGCTGCTCGTAGTGTTCGAGGACCTGCACTGGGTCGATGGCGAGACCCAGGCCCTGCTCGACAGCATCGTGGAGAGCCTGGGCTCCGCGCGCCTGCTGCTGCTGGTGAACTACCGTCCCGAGTACGAGCACCGCTGGGGCAGCAAGACGGCGTACTCGCAGCTTCGCCTCGACAGCCTGCCCGCCGAGAGCGCGAAGGAGTTGCTCGCGGCACTGCTCGGCCCAGACCCGGGGCTCGCACCGCTCACGCAGATGCTGGTCAAGCGCGGCAACCCGTTCTTCCTCGAGGAGACCGTGCGTACGCTGGTGGAGACGGGCGCGCTCGTGGGCGAACGCGGAGCCTACCGCCTCACACGGCCAGTGGACACACTGCAGGTGCCCTCCACGGTGCAGACGATCCTGGCCGCGCGCATCGACCGGCTGCCACCAGAGGAGAAGCTGCTGCTGCAAGCCGCTTCGGTGATCGGCAAGGATGTTCCCTACGCGCTGCTGGCGGCGATCGCGGAGCAACCGGAGGAGACCCTGCGGCGGGGGCTCGCCCATCTGCAGGAGGCGGAGTTCCTCTACGACACGCAGATCTTCCCGGACCTGGAGTACACCTTCAAGCATGCACTCACCCATGAGGTGACCTACGGCAGCCTGCTCGGCGACCGGCGCCGCCAGCTTCACGCGCAGATTGTGGCCGCGATCGAGTGGCTCTACGCAGACCGCCTGAATGAACAGGTGGAGCGCCTTGCCCACCATGCGCTGCGCGGGGCCCTGTGGGACAAAGCGGTCCGCTATAGCCGGCAGGCCGGGATCCGGGCGCTCGAGCGCTCGGCCGCTCGAGAGGCGCTCGCCCACTTCGACCAGGCACGGACCGCGTTGGACAAATTGCCGGAAAGTCGAGAGCGGACTGAGCAGCTCATCGACCTGTGCTTCGAGCAGCGGAACGCCCTCGTGCCGCTTGGCGAGTTCGCGCGACTGGGCGAGGTTCTGGGCGAGGCGCGCGCGCTGGCGGAGGGGCTCGGGGACCAGCGGCGGAGTGGGTGGGTCCTTGGGTACCAGGCGTATCTCCAAAGCCTCCTCGGCGAGCATGCTCGAGCGATCGAAGCGGGGGAGAGCGCGTGCGCCATCGCTGAGAGGGTCGGCGACCTCGGGCTGCGCGTCGTCGCGAACCATGTGCTGGGCGCGGCGCTCTGGTATGGCGGCGACACACGCCGAGCGGTGGAGCCCGTGCGCAGGGCGATCGCCCTCGTCACAGAGGCGCCGCTCGGAGAGCGCTTCGGGCTGTCGGGGATGCCTGCGGTGCTCGCCCGCCATGTCCTGGCGGAGGTCCTGGCCGACCTGGGAGAGTTCGCCGAAGCCATCGCCGCAGGGGAAGAGGGCCTCGGGATCGCGCAGAGAGCCGGCCATTCCTACAGCGAGGTCTGGGCCCGCCGTGGCCTCGGGTATGCCCATCTGCGCCACGGAGATTTCGCGGCGGCAACTCAGGTGCTGGAGCCGGGCCTCGCGCTCTGTCGGGGGATGGAGATTCGCATCATTCTGCCGTTCGTCGCGGCGTTCCTGGGCTCCGCCTATCTCTGGTCGGGGCGCGCGGCCGACGCAGTGCCGTTGCTGGAGGAAGCGCTCGAAGCGATCAGGGCGATGCGGATCCCGGGACTCCGTTCGTTGTTCATCACGTTCGTGGCCGAGGCCTACCTCGTCGTCGGACGGATCGCCGAGGCGCGGGAGCACGCGGAGCAGGCCGTGGTGCTGGCGCGCGCCCACCAGGAGCGGGGCTGGGAAGCCTGGGCTTTGAAACTGCTAGGTGGCATCCTCGCCCGCGGGCCCGCTGAGATCGAAAAGGCCGACGCCGCGCAGGCCGAGGACGCCTATCAGCACGCACTCGCGCTCGCGATCGAGCTGGGCATGCGCCCGCTCGTAGCCCACTGTCACTTCGGCCTCAGCAAGCTGCACGCGAAGACCGGCCAGCGCATGGAAGCTAAACAGCATTTCGCCGCCGCGGCGACGCTGTACCGCGAGATGGGCATGCGGTTCTGGCTCGAGCAAGCGGAGACGGGCCTGGGGCCGTCTCATGGCAACCCACCTTGAACCGGTGCGCCAATCAGAGTCTGCAAGTCGCCGTTCCCATGAGTCAAGAGGGTTCGAGAGGCGTGCATAGCTTCCCGACTCTCGAGCTCTTACCCCGCCGCGCGCTGAATGATCCTGGTTGGTGTTAGGAGTGCGACCTTCCCACCTGCCAGGAGCGGCAAGAGCTGGGTGCGACTCCTTGTGAACACGCTTCCTCCAACTTGCCCAGGTCGAATGTCAACGCCAGATATACCGCTCCGGGCAGCACTGAGCTTCCTACGCGTAGAATGCGTCTGGCGGGCTGGCATGCCAAGACCGAAAAGGGGCAATGGCGAGCTCGCCAGTTGACCTGTCCTCGCCGCGATGTCCAATGACTCGAAAGGAGAACCTCTATGAGCGAAGATACGCCGGATTTTTCGAATGTCGAAAGCGGCTCGAGCTCCACGGCAACGAAGATCTACGAAGTCGTTTCGGGCGACAGCCTCTCGAAGATCGCCAAGCGGGAGTACGGGAACGCCAACGAATGGAAGCGGATCTACGAAGCGAACCGGGATATCCTCAAGGACCCCGATAAGATCTATCCCGGCCAAAAACTCAAGATCCCACCCGCCTAAGGCGGCGACTCCTCCAACGTCAACAAGGAACGACATCGTCATGAATCGGAAACATGCCCTCGCCGTGCTAGCTGCCCTTACCCTGGTGCTCAGCGCGTGCGGAAAAAAGGAAGAAGCTCCAAAGCCCGAAGCCGCACCCGCACCGGCACCCGCACCTGCGCCGGCCCCCGCTCCCGCCGGTGTGGCG
>Ga0335084_10008824_pt1 | contig 10052 bp, 11 predicted proteins | sample Lox_Sample_44_FD_206721 | JGI IMG/M metagenome (GOLD analysis project Ga0335084, IMG submission 206721) | Soil microbial communities from Loxahatchee National Wildlife Refuge, Florida, United States - Lox_Sample_4.4 | ecosystem: Environmental > Terrestrial > Soil > Wetlands | place: USA... | reverse complement strand
GGTGTCGAGCCCTTCTGGGTGTTCCCTTCCGCCGTGTTGCTCACGACCGTGATGGCCTTCTTCATCGGCACGTTCCTCCAGCTCCTCTGGGAGGATCTGGCGATCACCGAGCCTCTGTAGGCGCCTCGAGGCAGCCGTTACCTTCCTGCGCCGGAGGACCCGATGGCCGAGATCGTGATGTACACGAAGTCCTGGTGCCCCTACTGCGACCGGGCGAAGTCCCTGCTGCGCGAGAAGGGCCAGAGCTGGACCGAGATCGACGTCGAGGCGCAGCCCGAGAAGCGCGACGAGATGGTCCGGCGCTCCTCCCGCACCACGGTGCCGCAGATCTTCATCGGCGACCGCCACGTGGGCGGCTTCGACGATCTCGCGGAGCTCGAGCGCCGCGGCGAGCTCGATCCCCTGCTCGGCCGCAAGGCGGCGAAGGCCGCCGACGCCGAGCGCGTGAAGGTGCTCATCATCGGCAGCGGACCGGCGGGCTACACCGCCGCGATCTACGCGGGGCGCGCCGAGCTCCAACCCGTGATGCTGGCGGGCCTCACGTTCGGCGGGCAGCTGATGCTCACCACCGACGTCGAGAACTACCCCGGCTTCCCGGCGAGCGTGGCCGGGCCCGAGATGATGGACCTGTTCCAGAACCAGGCCGAGCGCTTCGGCACGCGCATCCTCCACGAGGACGCGCTGCGCGTCGATCTCTCGAAGCGCCCGTTCCGCGTCGAGACCGAGGACAAGGCGTTCCTCGCGGACGCGCTGATCGTCGCGACCGGCGCCTCGGCGAAGTGGATCGGCCTGCCGTCCGAGCAGCACCTGATGAACAAGGGCGTCTCCGCCTGCGCCACCTGCGACGGCGCGCTCTACCGCGGCAAGGCGATGGCCGTGGTGGGCGGCGGCGACACCGCGATGGAGGAGGCGCTCTTCCTCACGCGCTACGGCACCAAGGTCACGGTCATCCATCGCCGCGACACGCTGCGCGCCTCGAAGATCATGCAGGAGCGCGCCAAGAAGAACGAGAAGATCGAGTTCCTCTGGGACTCCGAGGTCGAGGAGGTGCTCGGCGGCGACTTCGTCACCGGCCTGCGCATCAAGAACCTCAAGACGGGCCAGCGCTCGACGCTGCCGGTCGAGGCGCTGTTCGTCGCGATCGGCCACAAGCCCAACACCGATCTGTTCCGCGGCCAGCTCGATCTCGACGACGTCGGCTATCTGAAGGTCACGCCCGGCACCACGCGCACGCGGGTGCCCGGCGTGTTCGCCTGCGGCGACGCGATGGATCCCACCTATCGCCAGGCCGTCACGGCGGCGGGCACCGGGTGCATGGCGGCCATCGACTGCGAGCGCTGGCTCGCGGAGCACGAGGGCTAGCCCGCGAGCCCAGGGGGTCCTCCGATTTCTCTCACCAAAGAGCGGCTCGAGCAGCTGGTCGCGCGCTCCACCGACATCGTGGTGGCGACGGATCGCAAGGGCATCGTCATCTACTACAACGACGGCGCCAAGAAGAGCCTCGGCTACTCGGAGGCGGAGGTGCTCGGCTCCTTCGTCGGCAAGCTCTACCCGAGCCTCGAGGAGGCGAAGCGCGTGGCGGCCGCCATGCGCGGCGCGGAGCACGGCGGCAAGGGCATCGTCGAGACGTTCCGCACGACGTTCCTCTCGAAGACCGGCGAGAAGATCCCCGTCGCGATCTCGGGCGCGATCCTCGTCGACGAGCACGGCGAAGAGGACGGCACGGTCGGCTTCGCCAAGGACCTGCGCGACCTGCTCCACAAGGAAGAGCTCGCCACGCTCGGTGAGGTGGCGATCGGGCTCTCGCACGAGATCAACAACCCGCTCGCCGTGATCCTGAACCAGACCGAGCTGCTCGAGCGCGACGTGTGCGAGCTCGCCGGCGAGCGCGACGTCTCGGTCGAGATGGAGCGGCTCGACGCCGTGCGCCGCGAGATCTCGCGCATCGCGGAGATCCTCGAGCGGCTCGGCGAGATGGTGCGCGAGGAGACGTACGAGACTGTCGACTACATCGGCCCGGCGCGGATGATCGACCTGCGCAAGCGCCGTTCGCGCGACCGCAAGGTCGACCCGCGGCTCTCGGGTCTGCGCGTCCTCATCGCGGACGACGACCTCGGCATCGCGCGCTCACTGAAGGAGATCCTCGAGGCCGACGGCTGCCGCGTCGTCACCGCGAGCGACGGGCTCGAGGCGCTCGAGAAGCTCGTGGCGCAGCCGTTCGACATCGTGCTCACCGACGTGGTGATGCCGAGCATGGACGGCCACGAGCTGTTCCTGAAGATCCGCGAGCTGCACCCGCAGCTGCCCGTGCTGATGATGACCGCGTTCCACTACGACAAGGACCACATCATCAAGCGCAGCCGCGTCGCGGGCCTCGGCACCGTGATCTTCAAGAAGCCCGTCGACGCCGAGCGCCTGCGCGCCGCGATCCTCGACGCCACGCACGGCAAGCCGCGGACGGAGTAGCGGCGGCGCTCAGCGCGCCACGAGCTCCTTCGGCACGTTGAACAGCTTCCCCGCGCCGTTCTTCACGAGCAGGTGCCGCTGCCATTCCTTCAGGACGGTGACCGCCTCGCCCGCCGCGAGCGTCACCTCCTCGACCCCTTCGCCGAGGTTGGACTGGTGCTTCAGAACGGCCTGCTGCTTCATGGTCGCCATGCGTGCCCTCGCCGAGAGAGACGGGTTTAGCCGAGAAGCGGGCGCCAGGCGAGGCACAGCGCGGTGATCTCGCGCGCCCCCGCCCGCTCGAGCGCGCGGGCGGCCTCGACGAGCGTGCTGCCGGTGGTGGCGACGTCGTCGACCAGCCAGACGCGCGCGGGCGCGGGACCGCGCGCGGCGAACGCACCGGCCACGTTGCGGCGGCGCGCGGCGCGCGCGAGCGTGGTCTGGCTCTGCGTGTCGCGGAGCCGCACGAGCAGCGTCGGCGCGAACGGCGCGCGGCGCTCGCGCGCGGCGGCGCGGGCGAGCTGTGCGGCGGGGCTGAAGCCGCGCTCGCGGAGCCGCCGCGGGTGGAGCGGCACCGGCACCACCGGCGCCGGCTCGGCGCCACGCGCGAGCTCGCGCATCAGGCCGAGCGCGACCGCCTCCGCCGCGAGGTCGAGCCCGGCGAGGCCGCGCGCCGGGTACTTGAAGCGCTTCACCCAGTCGGCGCCCGCCCCGTCGTGCGCGATCGCTGCGCGCCAGCCGGCGAGCGGCGCCGGCGGCGGCGGGAGCGCGCCGGCCGGCGGCGGGCGGCACGCCGCGCAGAGCGGGAGCACGGCGACGCCGCGCCCACAGCCCGCGCAAGCGGGCGGGAAGAGCAGCTCGAGCGCTTCTCTCCACATCTCGAGGCTCGCACGGGACGCGGGGCGAGGCGGAGCTCAGGCGCGGGTCAGCAGGCTCTTGCCGGTCATCTCGGGCGGCGCCGGGATGCCGAGCAGCTCGAGCACGGTCGGCGCCACGTCGGCGAGCCCGCCGTCACGCAGCCGGCGCCCGCCGGCGTGCCGCGTCGCCCACCAGATCGGCACCGGGTTCGTGGTGTGCGCGGTGTGCGGCTCGCCCGTCACCGGATCGACCATCTGCTCGCAGTTGCCGTGGTCGGCGGTGATCAGCACGTCGCCGCCCTTCGCGAGCACGGCGTCGACGGCGCGCGCGAGGCAGGCGTCGATGGTCTCGACCGCCTTCACGGCCGCGGGCAGGACGCCGGTGTGCCCGACCATGTCGGGGTTCGCGTAGTTCACCAGCACGAAGGCGAAGTCCTCGCGCGCGACGAGCTGCACGAGCTTCTCCGTCACCGTGTAGGCGCTCATCTCGGGCTTGTGGTCGTAGGTGGGAACGTCGCGCGGCGACGGCACGAGCACGCGCTCCTCGCCGGGATACGGCTCCTCGAGACCGCAGTTGAAGAAGAACGTCACGTGGGCGTACTTCTCGGTCTCCGCCATGCGGAGCTGCGCGAGGCCGCGCTCGGCCAGCAGCTCGCCGAGGATGCGCCGCGGCCGCTCCGACGGAAACGCGACGGGCAGACCGAACGCGGCGTCGTACTCGCTGAAGCAGACGAACGCGGCGAGCTTCGGCACGCGGCGGCGCACGAGCTGGTTCGCGAAGCGCGCCTCGCACACGCTCGCGAGCGCGGCGGTGAGCTGCCGCGCGCGGTCGGCGCGGTAGTTGAAGAAGATCGCCACGTCGCCGTCGGCGAGCGGCGCCCCGCCCGCGACGATGCGCGGCTCCACGAACTCGTCGCCCTGGTCGCGGCGGTACGCGTCCTCGACCGCCGCGATCGCGCTCTGCGCAGGCACGCCTTCGCCGAGCACGATCGCGTCGTAGGCGCGCTGCACGCGTTCCCAGCGCTGATCGCGGTCCATCGCCCAGTAGCGCCCGATCACCGTGGCGATGCGGCCGCCCGCGGCCTCGACGTGCGGGAGCAGCTCGCGCACGAAGCCGAGCGCCGAGCGCGGCGGCGTGTCGCGGCCGTCGAGGAAGGCGTGCAGGATCGGACGCACGCCGCGCTCGCGGCAGTAGGCGAGCAGCGCCTCGAGGTGCGAGCCGTGCGCGTGGACGCCGCCGTCGCCGACGAGGCCCAGCAGGTGCAGCCGACCGCCGCTCTTCTCGAGCGCGGCGAACGCCTGCTGGAGCACCGGATTCCGCGCCGCGCCGCCGTCCGCGAGCAGCTTCGAGATGCGCGTCATGTCCATGTCGACGATGCGCCCGGAGCCGAGCGTCATGTGACCGACCTCGGAGTTGCCCATCTGTCCGGGCGGCAGGCCGACCGCCGCGCCGGACGTCTCCAGCTTCGCCATCGGCAGGTCGCGGCGCGCGTGCGCCAGGAACGGCGCGTGCGCCTGCGCCGTGGCGTCGCTCGCGCCGCCGTCGCCGAGCCCGAAGCCGTCGAGCACGACGAGCATGACGGGGCCCTGCGGCCGGGTCATGCGTGCGCTCCACGGGGCAACGGCGCCGGCTCGGGGAGCGCGATGCGCGGGGCGTCGCCCCACAGGCGGTCGAGGTCGTAGTGCTCGCGCGCGTCGCGCACGAACACGTGCACGACGACGTCGCCGGCGTCGATCAGGATCCAGCGCCCGTCTTCGTAGCCCTCGACGCCGAGCACCGCGTCGCCCGCGCCCTTCACGGCCTCGACCACGGCGTCCGCCACGGCGCGCGCCTGGCGGTCGGAGCCGGCCGTCGCGATCACGAACGCGTCGGCGAACGAGGTGAGCTCGCCCACCGCGAGGGCGACCACGTCCTCGGCCTTGCGCTCGAGCGCCGCCTCGGCGAGCCGCCGCGCGCGCTCCCGTGCTGCCTCCGTCAACCCTGCTGCCCTCTCGTGTACACCCCGCTCGCAACGACGGCGTCGAGCACGGGATCCGGGAGGAGATAGCGAACCGAGCGACCCTCCGAGAGCCGGCGCCGCACGTCGGTGGACGAGACGTCGAGCGCCGCGATGGGCACCCGCCGCAGCCAGGTGCCGGCGCTGCGGTGGCGCGCCTCCTGGCCGTCGGGGGCCAGCACGAGGTCCGCGGCGAGCTCGGCGGGAATCCAGTCGGACAGCGCGCCCTCCGTCGCGGGCGGGCGCGTCATCACCGCGAAGTGCGCGAGCTCGAGCAGCGCCTTCGGCTCGCGCCACGAGGCGAGCTCCGCGAACGCGTCGCAGCCGACGATGAAGACCGGCTGCGCCGGCGCGAGGCGCGGCCCGAGCAGGCGCAGCGTATCGACGGTGTACGACGGCCCGGGGCGCGCGAGCTCGAGCGCGTCGACGGAGTACGCCGCGTGCCCGCGGACCGCGAGCGCGACCCAGGCGAGCCGCTCGCGCGCCGGCGCCATCACCTCCGGCCCGCTGCGCTTCAGCGGCGGATCGGCGCTCGGCACGAACACGACGCGCGCGAGGCCGAGCGCCTCGCGCACCTCCTCCGCCGCGCGCAGGTGCCCGAGGTGGATCGGATTGAACGTCCCACCGAAGACGCCGACGAGGTTCGTGCCGCCGCCCCTCGTCATTCGCGGAGCTGACCGTCTCCGCTGAGCACGAACTTGCGCGTGGTGAGCTCCTCGAGCCCCATCGGGCCGAACGCGTGCAGCTTCGAGGTGGAGATGCCGATCTCGGCGCCGAGCCCGAGGCGCTGGCCGTCGGCGAACGCGGTCGAGCAGTTCACGCCCACCGTCGACGAGTTGACGCGGCGCTGCCACGCCTGCGCGTTCGCGTAGTCGTTCGTCACGATCACGTCGGTGTGGTCGGTGCCGAAGCGCTGCACGTGCGCGATCGCCTCGTCGAGGCCGGCGACGACGCGGACGGCGAGGATCTTGTCGAGATACTCCGTGCCCCAGTCGGCCTCGGTCGCGGGCACCGCGTCGCCGAACACCTCGCAGGTGCGCGGACAGCCGCGCAGTTCGACGCCCTGCTCGTGCAGCGCCTTCAGCACCACCGGCAGCACGGTGCGCGCGGCGGCGGCGTGGCACAGCAACGTCTCGAGGCCGTTGCACACGGCCATCTGGCGCAGCTTCGAGTCGAGCACGATCGCGCGCGCCATCTCGGCGTCGGCGCTCTCGTCGATGAACACGTGACACACGCCGGCGTCGTGCTTCAGCACGGGGATGGTCGATTCCGCCACGACCTTGCGGATCAGCCCCGGGCCGCCGCGCGGGATCAACAGGTCGACGTAGCGGTCGAGCGTGAGCAGGTGGTCGATCGCCGCGCGATCGGTGACGGGCACCAGCGCGATGGCGTCCTCGGGCACGCCCGTCTCGCGCGCGGCGGCGCACAGCTCCTCGGCCAGCGCGAGGTTCGCCTGGATCGCCTCCGAGCCGCCGCGCAGGATCACCGCGTTGCCGGCCTTCACGCACAGCGCCGCCGCGTCGACCGTCACGTTGGGACGCGACTCGTAGACGATCGCGATCACGCCGAGCGGGATGCGCATGCGGCCGACGCGCAGGCCGTTCGGGCGCACGCGCGTCTCGGTAATGGTGCCGACCGGGTCCGGCAGCGCCGCGACCTGGCGCAGACCGTCGATCATCGCGCGCCACTTGTCGCCCGCGAGGTCGAGCCGGCGCACGAGCGGCGCCTCGACGCCGCGCGCCTCGGCCGCCGCGATGTCCGCGCGGTTCGCGGCGAGGATGCGCTCGCGCGCGGCTTCGAGCCGCTCTGCGGAGCGCAGCAGCCAGGCGTCCTTGCGCCGCGTGTCGAGGTCGGCGACGGCGCGCGAGGCCACGCGTGCGGCCCGGGCCATGGCTTCGATGCGTTCGCGCAGATCCATCCGACTCGTCTCGACCGTCTCTACGGTGTGTCACCGAGCAGCACGAGGTCGTCGCGATGGATCACCTCGTCGCCGTTCGAGTAGCCTAGCACCCGACCGATCTGGCTCGTCGGCAGGCCCTTGATGCGGCGCACGTCTTCGGCCGCATACGCAGCGAGGCCGCGCGCGAACTCGACGCCCTGATCGTCTGCGCACGTGATCGCGTCGCCGATGCCGAAGCGCCCTTCCACCGTGACGATGCCGGCCGGCAGCAGGCTGCGACCGCGCTCGCGCACCGCGCGGACGGCGCCCGCGTCGAGCAGCAGCCGGCCGCGCGGCTTCGCCGTGAAGGCAAGCCAGTGCTTGCGGCTGCCAATGCGGTTGCCGCCGCGGAACAGCGTGCCTTCGCGCTGGCCCGCGGCGACGCGCGTGAGCGTGCCCTTGCGCAGGCCGTTCGCGAGCACCGTCGCCGCGCCCGACGCCGCCGCGGACCGCACCGCCTCGAGCTTCGTGATCATGCCGCCGCGGCCGAACGCGCTGCCCGAGCCCGCGGCCGAGCCCTCGACCTCGGGCGTGAGCGTGTCCACCACGTCGAGCGGCTCGCCCACCGGGCCGTCCGGGCCGGGCGGCTCGGCGTAGAGCCCGTCGACGTCCGTGAGGATCACGAGCAGGTCGGCGCCGACCAGGTTCACGACCGTGGCGGACAGATTGTCGTTGTCGCCGAAGCGGATCTCCTCGGTCGCGACGGTGTCGTTCTCGTTCACCACCGGCACGACGCCGAGCCGCAGCAGCTCGAGCAGCGTGTGTCGCGCGTTGAGGAAGCGCTCGCGATCGTCGAGGTCGACGCGCGTCACGAGCACCTGCGCCGCCTCGCGCCCGTGCCCGCGCAGGCGCTTGCGCCACAGCTCGGAGAGGCTGATCTGGCCCACCGCGGCGGCGGCCTGCTTCTCGGGGATCGAGCGGCCCGGGTGATCCCAGCCGAGGATGCGGCTGCCCATCGCGATCGCGCCGGAGGAGACGATCACCACCTCGCGGCCGGCCCCGAACAGCGCCGCGGTCTCGGCGGCGATGCCGCCGATCACGCCCGGGCGCAGCACGCCCGCGCGCGTGAGCACCCCGCTGCCCACCTTCACCACGATGCGGCGCGCGCCCTTCGACTCGGGCCGGGGCGCGCCGGTCCGGCTCGTCATGCGCCGGCCTCCGCGAGCGCGAACGCCATCGCCCGGATCAGCTCGGGGATGCCGGCGCCGGTGGCGCCCGAGCCGAGCAGCACCTGGCGCCCGCGCAGCGACAGCTCCTTCACCACGGGCTCGAGGGCGGCGCGGTCGGCGATCAGGTCGATCTTGTTCACGAGCACGATCTCGCGGCGCGCGGCGAGGCCGGCGTCGTACGCCGCGAGCTCGCGGCGGATCACCTCGTACTCGGCGACGAGATCGCGCGACGGATCCAGCAGCGCGGCGCCGTCGAGCAGGTGCACGAGCAGGCGCGTGCGCTCGACGTGGCGGAGGAAGCGGTCGCCGAGGCCGACGCCGTCGCTCGCGCCCTCGATCAGGCCGGGGATGTCGGCCACCACGAAGCGGCGCTCGTCGAAGGACACCACGCCGAGATGCGGGTAGAGCGTCGTGAACGGGTAGTCGGCCACGCGCGGACGCGCGGCCGAGATGCGGCGCAGCAGCGTCGACTTGCCCGCGTTCGGGAGGCCGACGAGCCCCACGTCGGCGAGCAGCTTCAGCGAGAGGCGCACGCGGCGCGACTCGCCGGGCTCGCCGGGCGTGGCGAAGTCGGGCGTCTGGCGGCTGGGCGTCGCGAAGCGCGCGTTGCCGCGCCCGCCGCGCCCGCCGCGCGCGGCCACGTGACGCGCCCCGGGCTCGGCGAGATCCGCGAGCGGCTCGGCGCCCTCCGGCGCGTCGGGGTCGCGCAGCACGGTGCCGACCGGCACGCGCACCACGGCGTCGGCGCCATCGGCGCCGGTGCGACCGTTGCCGCCGCCCGTGCCGCCGCGCTCGGCGCGGATGTCGGGCTGGTACTTCTGGTCGCGCAGCGTGGCGAGGCCCGGGTCGGCCACGAACACGACGTCGCCGCCCTTGCCGCCGTCGCCGCCGGCCGGCCCGCCGCGCGGCACGTACTTCTCGCGGCGCCAGGCCACGCAGCCGTCGCCCCCGGCGCCCGCGCTGACGCTCACCACGGCCTCGTCGATGAACTGCTCGCTCATCGCGAGCTCCGTGCCTGGGCTAGGCCGGCTCGACGCGGGCCACGATGCGGCCCTTGGAGCGCCCGTAGTGGACGACGCCGTCGGCCGTCGCGAAGAGCGTGAAGTCCTTGCCGAGTCCCACGTTCGCGCCGGGGTGGATGCGCGTGCCGACCTGCCGCACCAGGATGTTGCCCGCCTTGACGTGCTCGCCGCCGTAGCGCTTGGTGCCGCGCCGCTGTCCGTTGCTGTCGCGCCCGTTGCGCGAGCTGCCCTGTCCCTTCTTGTGCGCCATTTCGATGAACTCCGCTCGCCTTCGGCTCGCTGCGCACAGCATCCGCTGCGCGATGCCGCTTGCAGGCGTACCTCCGAGGTCGACTCGCTTCTCGATGAACTCCGCTCGGCTGCGCCTCGCTGCGCGCGGCATCCTCTGCGCGATGCCGCTTGCGGGCGAGGTTCCGAGGTTGAAACGTCTTCGGCCCGCCTCTCGACGGGGCCGTCCTAGCCTTCGATCGCCTCGACGCGGACTTCGGTGAACTCCTGTCGGTGGCCCTGCTTGCGGCGGTAGTTCTTGCGCCGCTTGCTCTTGAAGATCGTGATCTTCCGAGCGCGGCCCTGGCGCACGATCGTGCCGACCACGCGCGCGCCCGCGACGAGCGGGCGGCCGA
>Ga0335084_10008823_pt1 | contig 10053 bp, 9 predicted proteins | sample Lox_Sample_44_FD_206721 | JGI IMG/M metagenome (GOLD analysis project Ga0335084, IMG submission 206721) | Soil microbial communities from Loxahatchee National Wildlife Refuge, Florida, United States - Lox_Sample_4.4 | ecosystem: Environmental > Terrestrial > Soil > Wetlands | place: USA: Florida... | reverse complement strand
GGCAGGGTGAACGAGAGCTCGACCGTCGATCCGTCGGCCGTCCAGCTGGCATCGGCCAGGGGGACCGAGAATGGCCGGCGCGTTCCCTCGGCGATGCTGCCCAGGCGCTTGAAGCTCGGCAGGGTGAGCCCCTCGGAGGCGAGGACGGCCTGCTCGGCGGCGTCGACCTCGCCCTCGGGCCGCTGCATCTTCCAGCCGAAGATGGGTCCGGTCGGGGCGATCTCCCCGCGCTCGAGCCGCGCCTGATCGACCTCCGGCTCCCGGCAGACGAAGAGCCCGCCCGAGTCCCTCTTCCGCATCAGGTCGCCATGCAGCGCGCGCCGCAGCGTTCCGCCCTGCAGCCGCGCCTCGAGCAGCCGGTTGAAGAGAAGCGCCTGGTAGGCCGAGACGTAGAGCTTGCGCTCGAAGGTGCTCGGGCGATGCGGCAGCCGCTCGCCGCGGAGGAGCGCCAGACCCCGGAACCCGGTGTCGCCGCGTCCGAACCGTTGCTCCCCGAAGGCGTTGGGGAGTCCCTCGGCGACGAGCCGCTCCATGACCGGCCCCGCGGCCTCGGGTCGCTCGGCGTCACGGATCCGGATCCGGAAGCGATTGCCACGCAGGTGCCCCACCCGGAGCTTGTTGGCGTGGCGAGCCTGGGCGATGACCCGGAGGTCGGGGTGGCCCTCCAGCGCCGGGAGCGAGGCCTCCGCCCGGGCCGGAACCGACAGCCACTGCCGGGTGACCGCGACACGGTCCTTCAGCCCCGCCCAGGAGACCTCGGTGAGCTGCAGCCCGAGCGCCGAGGCGATGCGCCGGGCGGCGTCCGGCGTGTCCAGCCCCAGCTTCTCCACCCAGAGGAAGAGGTGCTCACCCTGGCCCGAGGGCAGGTACGCGGGGAGCTCCTCGACCTCGAAGTCCTCGGGTCGCACCCGCACCCTGCCGCCGGTGCCTGGCAGCCCCCGGGTGAGCCGGAGCGAACCCATGGCTCAATCGAGCGTGGCGAGGAGGTCCTTCACCCGGCGCGCGAGGTCCTCGTCGGCGCGCGACTCCAGCAGCTCGCCAGCCTGGAAGAGGAGGAAGAACATCACGTCGGAGAGCGCCTGCCGGAGCGAGGCCACGGGCTCGCTGCCCAGCGTCTGCCGCGCCTTGGCGTAGGCGTCGAGCGCCTGGCGCGAGTCGAAGCGGCCGTCGGTCCCGAGCCGGAGACCGGCGAGCACCGGCGAATCGGACAGGGTACGGCTCTCGAGCGCCGCGTTGGCTGCCTCGAGGAACTCGCGGGCCATGCCCTTGCTCGCAACCTCGCGGGCGACCTCGGCGAAGATCTCCTCGAAGGTGGCGACCACCCGGACGGCGGGCTCCGACTCGGCCCCCCGGCTCGCCGCCCGGCCCCGCGCCGGAGCGGTCACCTCGCCGTGCTTCAGCTCGGAGACCGAGGCGTAGCCGCCCTCGAGCAGGCGGAAGAGGATCTTGGTGGCGTCGAACTCGCTGAGCTTGGTGGCCTGGGCGAGCTCGAGCACGGTGCGCTGGCCGTTGGCGAGCCCGAGGAGGCGGTCCTCGTCGGGATGGAGCTTCCCGTCGCTGGGCCGCTTCTTGGTCACGTAGACGCGACCGTGGGGGATGCGCTGCCGGAAGTGCTGGAGCTCGTCGATCTTCCGGATGGCGTCCATGAGCAGGCTCTGGGTGGAGAGCTGGACGCTGGGGCCCGTCTTCTCCTCGGGCTCCTGGTCGACGAGGGTGAAGGCGCCTTCGCGGGCGAGGACGATGGCGTGGAAGATCTCCGAGACCTGCTGGGTCACGCAGGCCCAGAGGTCGTGCGGCTGGAGCATCCCCTGGTCGACGAGGGCCCGTCCCACGCGGCTGGGCGGGTTGTTGCGGAGCGCGTCCTCGACGTCCCGGCGCGCGGCGTGGCCGAGGCGGACCAGCACCTCGCTCAGCCGATCGGCCGGATCCTCGCTGCTCGCGCCGCGGATCTCCCCGTCCTCGAGGACCACCGAGCGCTCTCCGCCCGGGGCGTGGAGGCGGAGGGTGCCGGTCCAGCGCGACTGGCTGAGGAAGGCGATGAGGTCCGAGAGGGGGAAGCCGGAGGCATCGCCGATCAGCACCACCCGGGGGGCCTTGCTCCGCCCTCCCTCGGGGGGCTGGCGGAGGGCGGCGAGGAGGTCCGGCGCGGTGGGGAGGAGGACGAAGCTGCCGTGGTGGGCGTCGAGCTCGCCCGAGGCCTCGGCATCGGGAGCGACACGCCCTCCGGGCTCCACGCGGATGCGGGCGGTCATGGTCGGGCGGCGGGCCTCACCGGGCGGCCGTGGTCCAGGTGCCGCGCGTCTTCTGCCAGTCGAGCTCGTCGTCCACGGTGATGGCGAGGATCTCAGGGGCGGGCGCCAGATCCAGCTTCCGGCCGTTGACGAAGACGGTGGGGGTGGCGTTGACGCCCGCGGCGACGCCGGCGGCCCGCTGGGCCTCGGCCTGCTCCCGGTAGGTCTTGTCGGCCAGCGCCTTGCGCCACTCGGCCGCGGGGATCCCGGCCTTGGTGAGGATCTCCTGGATGACCTCCGGAGAGAGCCGGCGCTGGTTCTCGAAGATGGCGTCGTGGACCGGCCAGAGCTTCCCCTTGTCGCGGGCCAGGAGCACGGCCTGCGCCGCCGGCATGGAGTTGGGGTGCTGGGTGAGCGGGAAGCTCATCCAGCAGAGCTTCACCTTGGAGGCGTTGTCGGAGGCGAACTTCTCCAGGGCCGGGCGGAGGACGGCGCAGTGGGGGCACTCGAAGTCGGAGAACTCGACCAGGGTGACGGCCCCCTTGCCCCGGCACTGGCGCTCGTCGACCTTGAAGGTGGACCGGCCGTCGCGGAAGCCCTGCTCGTAGCGGGCGAGCTCCACGCCGATCTCCGCGGCGGTGACCCCCCGCGAGGCCTCGATGGCGGCGAGCTGCCCGAGCCGCCGGCTGTGACGGCACTCGGAATGGCTCTTCAGGCACTGGCCGAGCGAGTGCGGCGAGCCGCACCCGCAGAACTCGTCCTCGAGGACGCGGTCGTACTCGGCCCGGGCTGCCGGGGCGAGGGTCGAGGGGTCGACGGGAGCATCCTGTGCGGCAGCAGGGGCCGTGGCCGTGCAGGCCAGGACCGCCGCCGCGGCGAGCCAGCGGGAGACGGGGGAGTTGCCCACGGCTGCCCTTGCTACACGTCTGCCCGGAGCAGTTGCAAGGCAGGCGTTGGGGCTGCTGAAACTGCGGGACAGGCGCCCCGTGCCCCACCGTCCCCGAGTCCTGATGCTGCACACCGGCGGCACCCTGGGGATGGCGGGGGGCCGCCCCTCGGCGCTACGGCCGGCGCCGTTCGCCCGGACGCTCCGGGAGCGAGTGCCGGAGCTGGCGGAGCTGGCCAACGTGCGGCTGGAGCTGTTCAGCAACCAGGACTCGAGCGAGATGCAGCCCGAGTCCTGGGTGCGGCTGGCCCGCGTCCTGGCCCGGCGGCTGCCGGAGTTCGACGGTGCGGTGGTGACGCACGGGACCGACACGCTGGCCTACACCGCGAGCGCGCTCTCCTTCCTGCTCCCGGGGCTCGACCGGCCGGTGGTGCTGACCGGCAGCCAGCGACCGCTCAAGGAGGTGCGGACCGACGCCCGTCTGAACCTGATCGACGCGGTGACCTCCGCGCTCCGCGGGCCGCCCGAGGTGACGGTGTGCTTCGACAGCAAGCTGTACCGGGGGAACCGGACGCTGAAGGCGGCGGTGGCCGATTACGACGCGTTCGAGAGTCCGAACTTTCCGCTGCTCGGGACGCTGGGGGTGACCGCTCACTTCGCCAGGGGGCTGCGGCCGCGGCCCCTGAAGCTGGTGGACCGGCTCGACCCCCGGGTGTTCCTCCTCAAGGTGTACCCGGGGCTGGACCCCGCGCTGCCGCTGGCGCTGCTCGGCCGGATGCGCGGCCTGGTCCTCGAGGCGTACGGCGCGGGCAACGTCCCGGTGGACGAGGCAGGGGGCCGCTCGCTCCACCCGGTGTTCCGGGAGGCGCGCCGCCGGGGGGTGGCGGTGGTGGTGGTGAGCCAGGCGCCGCGGAACGCGGTGGACCTGTCGCTCTACGAGGGCGGCTCGGCGGCGCTCTCCGAGGGGGCGATCGGCGGGGGGGACATGACCTCGGTGGCGGCGGTGACGAAGCTCATGCACGTGCTCGGAGTGCACCGCTCGCTCCCCGCCATCCGCCGGGCGATGGAGCGGGTCGTCGCCGGCGAGCGGAGCTGACTGAGCGGAACGGCCGGCCAGCCCGCGCCCCGCCCTTGGTGACGGTGCGCGCGCGCGATGCCGTGCGCCGCCCCTTGCATCCGGCGGCTGCATCGGCCATTCAGGGGCCCGCAGTCCAATCCTGATTGGAGGGAGGTGACCCCGAGCATGCCTGGAATCCGAGTGAAGGAAGGCGAGTCGATCGAGAGCGCGCTGAAGCGCTTCAAGAAGGCGACCGAGAAGGCCGGCATCCTGTCGGAGATCCGCAAGCGGGAGCACTACGAGAAGCCCTCCGTGAAGCGGAAGAAGAAGGCGCTGGCGGCGAAGAAGCGCGCGGTCAAGAAGCAGCGCAAGTCGTTCTAGGGCCCGCCGGACACAGCGCCCGGCCAGCACTGGCGGGCGCCGAAGGAAGGAAGAGTTCCCATGCCCAGCCTCAAGGAACGCATCGACGTCGACCTCAAGGAGGCGATGCGCAGCAGGGACGAGCTCGGCACCAGCGTGCTGCGGATGCTGAAGAGCGCGGTGAAGTACAAGGAGGTGGAGCCCGGCGGTCACGCCCTGGAGGACTCGGGCGTGCTCGCGGTCATCCAGACGCTGATCAAGAAGGGCCGCGACTCGGTCGAGCAGTTCCGCGCCGGTGGCCGTCCCGAGCTGGCGGACAAGGAAGAGCGGGAGATCGCCAAGCTCCAGTCTTACCTGCCGGCGCAGATGTCGGCGGACGAGCTTGCTGCCGCGGTCCGGGCCGCCATCGCCCAGGTGGGAGCCAAGGGCCCCAAGGACATGGGCGCGGTGATGAAGGCGCTGATGCCAAAGGTCTCGGGCCGGGCCGAGGGCAAGGCGGTGTCCGAGGCGGTGAAGGCGGAGCTCACGCCGAAGTGAGCGGCGGTCCGCTCTCCGGGTGCGTGCCCCCGAGGCCCGCCCCTGGAGTCACCACCGAGGACTAGACTCGCCCGACGCCGTGCCCATCCCCGAGCACACCATCGACGAGATTCTCGAGCGCGTGGACCTGGTCGCGCTGGTGGGCCGTCACGTCGAGCTGAAGAAGTCCGGCAAGAGCTTCAAGGGCCGCTGTCCGTTCCACCAGGAGAAGAGCGCCTCGTTCTACGTCACGCCGGAGCTGAAGCGCTTCAAGTGCTTCGGGTGCCAGGTGGGGGGCGATGCCATCGCCTTCGTGCAGCGCTACCTGGGGAAGACCTTCGTGGACGCCGTGCGCGACCTCGCCCGCGAGGTGGGGGTGGACCTGTCCGCGGCGGAGGACCCATCGGCCCGCGAGCGGCAGCACCTGCGCGAGGTGACGGAGCTCGCGCTCGAGCACTTCAAGTCGCAGCTCTGGCATCCCACCGAGGGTCGGGTGGCCCGCGAGGCTCTGGCCGCCCGGGGGGTCACCGAGGAGACCGCGCGCAGCTTCGGTCTCGGCTGGGCGCCGGAGGGGTGGACCCGCCTCGGAGATCTCCTGCTCGCCCGCGGGCTGCTCGAGTTCGGGCTGCAGGCGGGGCTGGTCCAGCGGCGCACGCGCGGCGACGGCGCCTATGACGTGTTCCGCGGGCGGCTGATGATCCCCATCCGGGCGGCGGACGGGCGGGTGGTGGCCTTCGGGGGGCGGCTGCTGCTGGGCGACCAGGGGCCCAAGTACCTCAACTCGAAGGAGTCGCGGCTCTACGCCAAGAGCGAGACGCTCTACGGGCTGGACCGGGCACGGGACGAGGTCCGGCGGCGGAAGAGTGCGGTGCTGGTGGAGGGGTACTTCGACGTCATCGGGCTGCACCAGGCGGGGGTGCAGCACGCCGTGGCGCTGTGCTCCACCGCGCTGACCCCGGGACATCTGGCAGCGCTGCAGCGGGTGGAGGCGCGGGAGCTGCTGCTGTTGCTGGACGGCGACGAGGCGGGCCGGAAGGCGGTGGAGCGCCTCGCCCCGGCGCTCCTGGCGGCCGGCGCATCCACGCGGGTGGCGCTGCTCCCCGAGGGCGAAGACCCCGACACCTTCGCCCGGAGTCGCGGGGGGGAGGCGGTGCGGGCACTGCTGGCGGCGGCGGTGCCGCTGTCGGAGCACCTGTTCCGGACCCTGCTCCCCGAAGGCCGGGCGGCCAGCTTCGAGCGGAAGATGGACGCCCTGGGGCGTCTGCGACCCGTCGTGGCCGAGCTGCCGGTGGGCCTGTTGCGCTCGGCGTTCTTTTCCGGTCTGGCGGCGCATTCGGGGCTGCCGGCCGCCGAGCTCGAGGCCGGCCTGCGGAGCAAGGGCCCCCTCCTCCGGCCGGTCCCGAAGCCTGCCCCGGCGGCGCCTGTCCGGGTGGAGCGGCCGCTGGACCGGGCCGAGGCCGCGCTGGGGGCACTGTTCCTCACCCGGCCGGAGCTGATCCGCGGCGCGGCGGCGGCCGAGGTGGTGGACGAGGTGACCCATCCGGGGCTCCGGTCGGTGCTCGCCCATCTGCTGGCGGGTGCGACGCCGGCGGACGCGCTCGAAGGCTGTAACCCCCGGCTCCGGGCGAGCGTGGAGGCGGCCCAGGGACTGCTGCCGCGCGACGCCGAACGGTTTCCCGAGGCCTTCGAGACCCTCTCCAGACGGGTGAAGCTGGTCCGGGTGAAGGAGCGCCTGGACCACATCGCCCGCAGCACGGCCCTTCTCGTGGGAGCGCACGAGCTGGACGAGGAGACGAAAAGGTTGCAGGAGGAACGGGGTGAATTACTCAGGCTGAAGCGCCAGCTCGAGGCCACCCCTCCCCCACCTCCCACTGGCAGTTTGTGACCGTGCGCGCTCCGGTGATAAAGGCGCGCGTTCGCACATCTATTTCTGGAGCCGTCGCCCGATGCCCACCAAGAAGTCCGCCAAGTCCTCCACCGCCGCCCGGTCGTCCCGGCTGAAGGCGTCCGCCAAGGACAAGGCGAAGGAGTCGAAGAAGAAGCCCGCCGCGGGCAAGGCGGCCGCCGACGCCCGGCGGGCGAAGAAGCCGGTGGCGTCGCACGACGAGGTGGATCCCGAGGAGCAGGCCGAGGAGCTCGCCGCGGCCGTCGAGGTGGACCCCGACGCGGTCGAGGAGGCCGAGGAGGAGGAGCCCATCGCCGACCGCAAGGAGGTCAAGGACCTCCTGGAGGCGGGCCGGGCCAAGGGCTACCTGACCTACGACGAGGTCAACGACGCGCTGCCCGCGGACATCGTGTCGTCGGATCAGATCGACGACGTGATGTCGATGTTCGGCGACAACGAGATCGAGATCGTCGACGCCCAGAAGGCGGCCCAGGGCTCGGAGACCAAGCCCACCGTCGCCGCCTCCGAGGAGCCCCAGGCCAAGGAGGTCGAGGAGGAGGAGGAGAAGGACGAGGACGACGAGCCCGGCGGCAAGTCGAACGATCCGGTCCGCCTCTACCTGCGCAAGATGGGCTCGGTCTCGCTCCTCACCCGCGAGGGCGAGGTGGAGATCGCCAAGCGCATCGAGGAGGGCGAGAAGGAGGTCCTCCGGGCGCTGCTGGCCTGCCGGCTGGCGGTGGCGGACATCCTGGACATGGGCAACCGGCTGCGGAGCGGCAAGCTGCGCATCCGCGAGGTGGTGAAGGACGCCCCGGAAGAGCCCAACGCCGAAGGGGAGGCCGAGGTCGAGGGTGAGATCGGCGAGGGAGATGCCGCCGCCCAGCTGAACCAGAGCGAGCTCAACCGCATCGAGCAGATCTGCAAGCAGATCGAGCGGATCCGCAAGCACGCCGAGGTGGTGGACGCGCTGGAGGAGGAGCTGTCCGGGAAGAAGAAGCTCTCCGAGGCCAAGCGCAAGGAAGTGAAGCAGGAGATCCGCGACGCCCGCACCAAGATGATGGAGGTGCTGGAGGAGATGCGGCTCAACAAGAAGCAGATCGACCGCATCGTCCTGAACCTCCGCGGGCTCATCGAGCGGGTGGAGAAGGCCGAGGACGAGCTGCGCCAGATGGAGCGCTCGCTGGGCATCGAGATGAAGGAGCTGCGGCCCCAGCTCCGCGAGTCACGGGACAACCCGGCGACCTCGAAGAAGCTCCAGAAGCGGCTGAACGTCACCCAGGAGCAGCTGGAGGCCATCGACCGTGACGTCCGCACCGCGGTGCGGAAGATCAAGCGGGTGGAGGAGGAGGCCAACCTCCCGGTGGAGCTGCTTCGCCGGAACTACGAGGCGATCCGCGTCGGCGAGCGCAAGGCGGAGCGGGCCAAGGCCGAGCTGGTGGAGGCCAACCTCCGCCTGGTGGTGTCGATCGCCAAGAAGTACACCAACCGCGGGCTGCAGTTCCTGGACCTGATCCAGGAGGGGAACATCGGCCTGATGAAGGCGGTGGACAAGTTCGAGTACAAGCGGGGCTACAAGTTCAGCACCTACGCCACCTGGTGGATCCGCCAGGCCATCACCCGGGCGATCGCCGATCAGGCGCGCACCATCCGCATCCCGGTGCACATGATCGAGACCATCAACAAGCTGATCCGCACCAGCCGCTACCTGGTCCAGGAGATCGGCCGCGAGCCCACCCCGGAGGAGATCGCCGAGAAGATGGAGCTCCCGCTGGACAAGGTCCGCAAGGTCCTCAAGATCGCCAAGGAGCCCATCAGCCTCGAGACGCCCATCGGTGAGGAGGAGGACAGCCACCTGGGCGACTTCATCGAGGACAAGAGCCTGGTCTCGCCCTCGGACGCGGTGATCAACATGAACCTGGCCGAGCAGACCCGCAAGGTGCTCGCCACCCTCACCCCGCGCGAGGAGAAGGTGCTCCGGATGCGGTTTGGAATCGGGGAGAAGTCGGACCACACGCTGGAGGAGGTGGGTCAGGACTTCGAGGTCACCCGCGAGCGCATCCGGCAGATCGAGGCCAAGGCGCTCCGGAAGCTGCGGCACCCGTCGCGGAGCAAGCGGCTGCGCTCGTTCGTCGAGGGGAGCTAGAGCCTCCCGGCGGCGACCGTCGCGACGAGCCGCTCACGGGCCGCCCGGGTCTCTCCCCTGGCGGCCCGTGGCGCATCGGGGCCGGGAGGAGAACGCGTGCCGTTGCCGAGAGGGGAGCTGGAGCAGACCGTGGCCCGGGTGGTGCGGGCCATCCCCCGAGGCCGGGTCCTGAGCTACTCGCGGGTGGCGGTCCTGGCGGGGGTACCGGGCCGGGCGCGGCTCATCGGCAAGGTGATGGGGCGCATCGGCGCGCGGCTTCCCTGGTGGCGCGTGCTCCGCGCCGACCGGACGCTGGCCGAGGAGGTGGCCCTGGAGCAGGCGAAGCGGCTCCGGGCGGAGGGCGTGCGCGTCGTGGACGGTGGGAGGGTGCCCCGCTCGGCGTTCCTGCCCATCGGGGACCAGGCGCTGCACCGGCGGATTCGCAGGGGCTGAGCCTCGACCGAAGACGACGGGCGGCGAGCGCGCCTTCGAAGGAGCGCCGCCGCCCGGATGAGTCAGTGCAGCGAGCTGCTTACTTCGCGGCGGGAGCCGGGGACGCCTGCTCCGCGCTCCGCTTCGCGGCCTTGTGCCGGGGAGCGGTCTTCTTCGCCTTCTTCTCGGTCTGCTTCTTCTCGGTCTTCACCGAGCCGTCGGCCCCGGTGGTGGTCTTCGACTCGGTCTTGCTCTCCATCTTGCTCGAGGGAGTCGCGGTGCTGTCGCCCGGGCTCGATGCAGGAGCCTGCGCGAAGGCGGCAAACGGCAGGGCGACGGCCAGGGCGACGGCGGAGAGGAGGTGACGCGTCATGGGTGCTTCATCCTTTCGGAAGGAGGGCGATCCATTCGCCCCCGTTGCACCCTTCGACCGCCCGACCCCCCCGCTCATTCAAACCGGGTCGTTCGCTCCCTAGAACTGCAGGCGGAGCATCAGCCGCCCGCCCAGGTAGCGATCGGTCGCGCTCCCGGCCGCCTCGGGCTGGTTCTCGTCGAAGGTGAAGG
>Ga0335084_10008822_pt1 | contig 10055 bp, 9 predicted proteins | sample Lox_Sample_44_FD_206721 | JGI IMG/M metagenome (GOLD analysis project Ga0335084, IMG submission 206721) | Soil microbial communities from Loxahatchee National Wildlife Refuge, Florida, United States - Lox_Sample_4.4 | ecosystem: Environmental > Terrestrial > Soil > Wetlands | place: USA: Florida... | reverse complement strand
GCGGCGCTCTTGATGAAGCCGCGCTCACCGGCGATGACGCTCTCGGCCTGGGCGGTGGTCTCCACCATGCAGATCATGCGCGTGGACGCCGCCGCCACCTGCTCGGCCGACTCCACCACCTTGGCGCCCTTCGCGCGCAGCGGCTCGACCTTGGCCGGGTCGATGTCGTGCACCACCAGCGCGAACCCGCGCTTGACCAGGTTCAGCGCCATCGGCCGCCCCATGTTGCCGAGCCCGACGAATCCCACCGATGCCATGTCTCGTCCTCTCAGAAGAAAAAGGTGAGGTTCTTGGCCAGCAGCACGCTCTGGTCCAGCACGATCCTGCGGCGGGCGATCTTGAAGCCGCCGTTCACGCGGCGCAGCAGGTCCTCTCGCTTGCCCACCAGCACGTCGGTCTCCGTCTCCACGCGGTTGCGATAGATAAGGAAGCGGCTCTTCACGCCCACCTCGGTGTCCGAGGCGTGCAGCACCTGGACGTTGGAGACCATGTGGCAGATGCGCGAGGGCGGCTCCTCGGCCCAGTGGATGCCGGTGCGGATCTGCGCCACACGGCGGGTCAGCGTGTCCTTGCCCTCGTCGAACCAGTTGACGTCGGCGCCCGCGCGGGTGAACTCGCGCTCGCTCTCGTCGTGCGGCACGTTGCGGCGCATCGGCATGAAGTAGTGCGCGTCGTCGGTGAAGAGATCCAGCCACTCCTCGTACTTCCGCTCGTCGAGCAGCTCGGCTTCGCGATACAGGAAGTCCTGCACCGCGTGGAGCACGAGAAGGCCCGCGAGATCCACGCTCAGACCAGGTCCTTCCAGCTCGCCGCCTCCATGAACTGGCGCCAGCGGGTGTAGAAGCCGCGCTGGTTGCTCTCGCTGGCGGTGGCGGCGGTCACGTCGGCGATGGCGCCGGGCAGCCGCAGGCCGTGGTCCTCGAAGTCGCGGGTGGCGCGGCCCAGGCCCATCTCGTAGTTGTACGGGTACTGGCGCGCGATGACGCCGCGGCTGGCCTTGTGGGCGTAGTTCCAGTTCTCCATGTCGTCCTGCTCGGTCAGCCCCGACGGACCCGAGTAGCGGATGTAGTAGTGGCGCAGGAAGTCCTTCACCTCGGCCGGCGCGTCGGCATCCACCAGGTAGATGCGCCACACTTCCGTCTGGTGCGGGCCGCGCGGGTGCCACACGGCCAGCGTGCGTGGCTGGCGCGCGAGCGGCGAGGCGTTGGGGAACATCGTGCCGGGGCCGCCGAAGAGGCGCCAGTGCTCGCCGCGGCGCTGCTGGCGCTCTTCCTCGCAGCGGCGGAAGTAGTCGGCGACCTCGGGCGAGTTCTGGTAGGACGGCGCCAGCGGCGCGTCGTGCGGGCGCAGGAAGGCGATCATCGAGTGGCCCAGCTCGGGGAAGGACACGTCGAGCCAGCGCGCCTGGTTGCGCTCGCCCATGTCGCGGCGGCCGGCGCCGCTCGGCCCGATGCCCACCATGTCCACCGAGCGGTGGCTGACGCCGTGATAGCGATCGCCCGAGAAATTCTCGGCGGGGAACTTCCAGTTGCACGGGATCAGCCACTTGTGGATGCCGCCGATCACTTCCGTCCCGCCCTCGCGCCCGTCCCAGCCGTCGAGGAGAAGGTCCAGATAAAGTTTGTATCCGCCCAGGTAATCAAGGAATGGCGGAGCGGACGCGTCCCAGGTCGCCCAGATGGCACCTTTATAATTCTCGAGCTGCGCGACCTCCACCAGCCCCAACCGGCTGCGATCGAACCCGGCGCCGTAGGCGTCCTTCGCGAAGGGCACACCCACGAGCGCACCGTCGGTGGCGTAGCTCCAGCCGTGGTACGGGCACATGAACTCGACGGTGTTGCCCTCGTCGTAGCGGCACACCTTCATGCCGCGATGCCGGCACGAGTTGAGGAACACGTGCAGCCGGCCGCCGCGGTCACGGCAGAGGATGACGGACTCCTCGCCCATGGACGAGACCAGGAAGTCGCCGGGCTTCGGCACCTGGCTCTCGTGGCCCACGAAGAGCCACGCGCGCGCGAAGACCTGCTCCTGCTCGCGCCGGTAGATCTCCTCGTTGACGAAGATCTCGCGGCTCACGTGGCCGCGCTCGACGTCGACGAGGTCCCCGAAACCGTCCAGGGCCATGGCGGGCAGACGATACCACCGTCTTGACCCGCTCGCGCGGGGTTTGCCATAGTGCCGGCGATGCCCGCGCTGCTCGCCACCGCGCTCCTGCTCGTTCTCGCCACCTCCGCCGCCGGCGCCGAGACCGACCCGCTGGCCTGCAACCAGCAGCCCGGCAACCGCTACTTCTGGCTGGAGCGCGCGTTCTGCGATCTGCCGTCCAGCGGGCCGGAGCGCGCGAACGGCGCGATCATCTGGAACCACGGGATCTCCGGCACGACCCAGTCGTGGATGGCGCCGGCGCCGCCGGCGTTCCGGCTGCTGCAGGCGCGCGGCTGGGACGTCATCATGCTCAAGCGCCACCATGCGGCGGAGGGCAACAACGCGCTCTCTCGCACGGTGCAGCGCACCCTCGACGAGGCGAAGGCGCTCAAGAAGGCCGGCTACAAGAAGGTCGTGCTGGCCGGGCAGTCGTTCGGCGGCTACGTGACGCTGGAGGCGATCGACACCGCGCCCGACATCGACGCGGCCATCGCGCTGGCCCCCGGCGTGCGCGCCAGCAGCGCCGCCGGCCGCCTCGACGCCTCCGTCACCGACCGCATACTGCAATCGGCGAAGGTGGGCCGGCTGGCGCTCGTCTTCCCCAAGCACGATTCGCTCTTCAACTACCTCGAGCGCGGCCCGAGCGCGAACGCGATCCTGTCGCGCCGCGGTCTGCCCTACCTGCTGGTGGACGAGACCAGTGACATCACCGGTCACGGGGGCGGCGTGACCGGCCGCTTCGCGCTCCGCTACGGCCCGTGCCTCGCCGATTTCCTGGCGACACCCACCCTGCCGGGGACGCGCTTCACCTGTCCGCCCGTCGGTGACGGCTGGCCCGTCGTGCGCGAGGTGCTGCTGCCGGCGGGCGCGACGCGCCCGGCGTTCCTCCGGGACGCCGCCGGCTTTCCGCCGCCCGTCGGCGAGCTGCTCGGACCGCGCTGGGCGCTCCTCGGGGATTCGCTCGTGCTCGTCGGCCTCGTGGACAGCGGGCCAAATCGGCTCGGCCTGCTGTATCGCTCGACGGGGTTCGCCGGTGGCGTGGTCGACGCTGCGGTCAAGGACGGCGCCGTCCACGCCACACTCTCGAACAAGTCCACCGTGACGCTGAAGCCCGGCGAGAGCGGCGTGCTGACCTGGACCGCTTCCGACCGCTCGCGCACCCTGGGGGCCCCGCTCAATCGCGGCCGCGACACCGACTGACCCGCGCGAGCATTGTCTTGGCCGCCCGCCCGGAGTAGCCTCCGGGGCGCAAGGAGGCCCGCTCATGAGACAAGCGCTCCTGATGCTCCTGGCGCTTCTCGTCGCCGCCGCCCCCGCCGCTGCGGCTCCCGAGGGGCAGATGACGTGGGCGGCCCACATCACGCTCGCTCCCACCTGGTTCGATCCCGCCGAGACCCCGGGGATCGCCACGCCCTTCATGATCCTGTACGCGCTGCACGACGCGCTGGTGAAGCCGATGCCGGGCAACGCCATGGCGCCGAGCCTGGCCGAATCCTGGAGCGTCTCCAAGGACGGGCTCGTCTACGAGTTCGTGCTGCGCCAGGGCCTCCGATTCCACAACGGCGACCCCGTCACCGCCGACGACGTGAAGTTCTCGTTCGAGCGCTATCGCGGCGCCGCCAATCGCTTCCTGAAGGAGAAGGTGCCGGTGGTCGAGGTCGTCGATCCGCGCCGGGTCCGTTTCCGGCTCAAGGAGCCCTGGCCCGACTTCATGACCTACTACGGCAGCCTCACCACCGGCGCCGGCTGGATCGTGCCGAAGAAGTATCTCGAGAAGGTCGGCGACGACGGCTTCAAGCGGGCGCCGGTGGGCGCGGGTCCCTACCGGTTCGTCTCGTTCAACCCGGGGATCGAGCTGGTCCTGGAGGCCAACGAGCACTACTGGCGCAAAATCCCCAGCGTGAAGCGCCTGGTCTTCAGGGCGGTTCCCGACGAGGCCACGCGCCTGGCCCAGCTCAAGCGGGGCGAGGCCGACGTCGTCTACCTGCTGCAGGCCGAGCTGGCCCAGGAGGCGCGGCGGACGCCGGGGCTGACGCTCCGGCCCACGCCGATCGTGTCGACCCACTGGCTCGTGTTCCTCGACCAGTGGGATCCGAAGTCACCCTGGGCGGACCGGCGCGTTCGCCTGGCCGCCAACCATGCGATCGATCGGCAGGCCCTGAACGAGGCGATCACGCTGGGATACTCGCGGATCACCTGGAGCATCATCCCCCAGAGCTTCGACTTCTTCTGGCAGCCGCCCGCCTACGCCTACGATCCCGCCCGGGCCAAGCAGCTGCTCGCCGAGGCCGGGTACCCGAATGGCTTCGACGCCGGCGACTTCTGGTGCGAGCCCGCCACCGCGACCATGAGCGAGGCGACGGCGAACTACCTGCAGGCGGTGGGAATCCGGACCAGGATCCGGCCGCTCGAGCGCGCGGCGTTCTTCAAGAGCTACCAGGACAAGAAGCTGAAGAACCTCGTCTACAGCATCAGCGGCGCCTTCGGCAACGCGGCGACGCGCGTGGAGAACTTCGTCGCCTCGGGCGGGATCTACGTGTACGGCGGCTATCCCGACATCGACGGCTTGTTCCGCGAGCAGGCGGGCGAGCTGGATCGCAAGCGGCGCGAGGCGGCGCTGCACCGGATCCAGCAGCTCGTGCACGACAAGGCGGCGTACGCGCCGATCTGGGAGCTGGGATTCATCCACGCCCAGGGCCCGCGGGTGGCCGAGTCGGGCCTCGGGCTCATCACGGGCTGGGCGTTCTCCGCGCCCTACGAGGACGTGAGGCTGAAGGACAAGTGAGTCAGGATCCGCGCAGGCGCGGGTCGAGCGTGTCGCGGAGCGCGTCGCCGAGCAGGTTGGTGCCGAACACCGCGAGGCTGATCGCGAGGCCGGGATAGATGACGAGCCAGGGCGCCTTCTGAGCGTACTCGGCGGCGGCGATCGAGAGCATGCGGCCCCATGACGGGTACGGCTCCGGCACGCCGAGCCCCAGGAACGACAGCGCCGCCTCCACCAGGATGGCGCCGCCGAGCTGGGCGGTGACCAGCACGATGAAGGGGCCGAACGTGTTGGGCAGGATGTGGCGGAAGGCCACGCGGGCGTGGCCCACGCCGAGCGCGCGCGCGGATTCCACGTAGACGAACTCGCGGATCGACAGCACGCTGGCCCGCACCACGCGCGCCGCGCGCGGGACGATGACCACCGAGATCGCGATGATGGTGTTCGTCAGCGACGGCCCCAGCGCGGCGGCCAGCACCAGGGCCAACACTAAAATAGGCAGCGCCTGCATGACGTCCATCAGCCGCTGCAGGAGCAGGTCGGTGCGGCCGCCGACGTAGCCCGACAGCAGGCCGAGCAGCCCGCCCAGCACGCCGCCCAGCAGCGTGGAGGCCACGCCGACGGCCAGCGAGATGCGCGAGCCGTGCACGATGCGGCTGTAGAGATCGCGCCCGAGGTTGTCGCTGCCGAGCCAGAAGTCGGCGCCCGGCGCCGCCAGCACGTTGGACGAGGTGCGCACGGGATTGTGGGTGGCCAGCACGTCGGCGCCGAGCGCGCCGACGACGAGCAGCACCATGAGCAGGCCGCCCACCGCGCCCAGCGGGTTCCTGCGCACGAAGCGCCCGAAGGCGGCGCGCCGCGTGGGCGCCGCCGGCAGCGGCTCGGGAATGGCCAGGTCGAAGGCGGGAATCGTCGCCATCACGCGCTCCCGTACTTGATGCGCGGGTCGAGCCACGTGTAGAGGAGGTCGACGGCGAGGTTGGCCACGACGACGACCACGGCGATGAGCATGGCCAGGTTCTGCACGATGGGGTAGTCGCGGAACTGGATGGCGTCGACCAGGTAGCGGGCCACCCCGGGCAGGTTGAAGACCGTCTCGGTGACGACGAGGCCGCCGATGAGGAACGCGAACTCGATGCCGATCAGCGTGACCACCGGCAGCGAGGCGTTCTTGAGCGCGTGCCGCCACACCACCAGCGCCTCCCGCTGGCCCTTGGCCCACGCCGTGCGGATGTAGTCCTCGCGCAGCACCTCCAGCATCGTCGAGCGCGTGATGCGCATGATGAGCGCCGAGCTGCGATAGCCGACGGCGAGGGCCGGCAGCAGGAACTGGAGCAGGTTGGCGCGCAGGTCGTCGAGGGGCGAGACGTACGTCATCGACGGGATCCAGCCGAACGAGCGCACGAGCGTGAGGATGATGATCATCGCCAGCCAGAAGGCCGGCATCGACAGCCCGGCCAGGGAGACCACGCGCAGCGCGTAGTCCAGCGGCCGTCCCCGCCGCACGGCGCTGATGACGCCGAACGGCACCCCCAGCACGACGGAGAACCCCATGGCCAGCACGGCCAGCTCGAGCGTCACGGGCAGCCGCGGCTTGATGACCTGCCAGGCCGGCAGGTCGTAGCGGTACGACTTGCCCAGCTCGCCGCGCAGGAGGTCGCCGAGCCAGCGGCCGTACTGCACGACCAGCGGCTTGTCGATGCCGAGCTCGGCTTCCAGGCGGTGGCGGTCGGCCTCGTCCACGTAGCCGGCCGATTCGAAGATGATGTCGGTGATGTTGCCCGGCGCCAGCCGCATGAGGACGAACAGCAGCAGCGACATCCCCAGCAGCGTGACGCCGGCGACGAACAGGCGCTTGGCGACGTACGTCCGCACGGCGCCCTACTTGTCGAGCCAGACGTCCTGGCGGCGGCTCACGTTGTAGATCGAGTTCTCGTGCACGGCCCAGCCCTTCACGTGCGGCCAGCGCACCTCGTACTGCTTGCCCCAGCCCAGGATGGGCCGGGCGCCGTCGGCCTGCAGCTTGCGGTCGATCTCGTTGACGGCGGCCAGCCGCTTGGCCTTGTCGAGCATCTGCGACTGCTGGGCCATCAGCTTGTCGATCTCCTCCGAGCAGTAGCCGGAGAAGTTGCGCTGCGAGCCGCAGTGGTAGTTCTCGAAGAGCTGGGCGTCGGGATCGTCCACGCCGACGCCGGTGAGGTTGAGCGCCACCTGGTATTCCAGGCGTGTCATCTTGGGATGCCACACGCCCGTCTCGATCTGCTCGAGCGTGGCCTCCACACCGATCTGCTGGAGCTGGTCCACCATCCAGGAGGCGGTGTCCACGTAGATGGCGAGGGCGCGGGTGGACACCACCATCTTGAGCGGGTTGGCGGCGGTGAAGCCGGCCTCGGCCAGCAGCCGGCTAGCCTCGGCCTTCTGCTTCTTGGGATCGCCCATGCCCGGCAGCTTGGCGACCTCGGGCGCGGAGAGCCCCCACACGCCGGCCGGCCGCGGCAGCAGCGCGCCGCCGAAGGTGGCGGCGCCCTGGCGCGGGCCGATCAGGTAGGCCTTGCGGTCGAGGGCCAGGTTGAGGGCGCGCCGCACGCGCACGTCGTTGAAGGGCGCCTTCTTGAAGTTGACGAGCACGTTGTCGTTCACGTTCGAGTCGGCCTCGCCGATGATGAGCTTGGGCGCGCCGTTCCTGGCGTTCTCGGCGTTGGTCTTGTTCCAGCCGCTGCCGGCCACGTCGAGCTGCCCCGACTGCAGCGCGGCGATCTGCGTGGAGCGGTCACGGATCACCACGAACTTGAGGCCGTCGAGGTAGGGGCGGCCCTTCACGAAGTAGTCGGGGTTGCGGACGTACTCCACCAGCTCGCCCGGCTTGTTGTCCTTGAGCTTGAAGGGGCCGGTGCCGATGCACTTGTTCTTGAGCTCGGCCAGCGGCACGTGGGCCGGGTACACCGGCGAGTAGCCGGAGGCCAGCATCAGCAGCAGCGAGGGCTGCGGGTGCTTGAGCCGGAACACGACCGTGTAGGGATCCGGCGCCTCGATGGCCTCGAGCGCCTCGTACCACAGCTTGCGGGGATTCACCTTGAGCCGGGCCTTGGCGTCGGGGGCGCCGCGCACCATGTCGAAGGTGTACTTCACGTCCTGCGAGGTGAAGGGCTTACCGTCGTGCCACTTCACGTCCTTGCGCAGGAAGAAGACGAGGTTGCGGTAGTTGTCCTGCCACGACCACTTCTCGGCCAGCTCGGGCACCACGGTGTCGACGCTCTCCACCTTCTTGACGGGGTCGAAGTAGACGAGGTTGTTGAAGCAGGGACTGGCCTGCTGCACGGTGGCGATCGTCGATTCCTCGTGGGGCGAGAGGCTCGGCGTCGCGCTCAGCGGGGAGGTCGTGAGGATGCCGCCCGACCTGGGCGTCTGCGCGGCCACCGGGAAGACCAGGGCGAGCAGCAGGGACGTGACGAGGAGCGGGCGGAGCGGACGGGTTGACGACATTGGCCACCTCCGCGATCCGAGGGTTGAGCAGCCGGGCGGCAAGTGGGGCGGACTATAGCCCGGAAGGACGTGGGCGCGCAAGAAATGGTAGGCTCTCCGGCCATGATCCTGCGCCTCGGCGTGACGTCGCTGATCGTCACCCTGGTCACGGTGGCCTTCCTGGGCTTCGCCACCGGCGACCTCGTCCGCCACGTGTGGGACAAGCACCCGCGCCACGCCGGCACCCAGCAGGCGTCCCCGCCCCACGTGGCCTGGAAGACGACGCCCGGCGTGGCGCCGCCGGTGGTCGCGCTCGCCGCCCTGCCGCTGGCGGGCGCCGTGGTCGCGCTCACCCTCCCCGGGCTGGACGGTGCCCCGCCGCGCGCGCCCTTCGTTCCCCCGCGCGGCTAGCCTCCCGGTCGATCCGGCTCGTCGTCGGTTCCACGACCGATCCCGGTCGCAAGAGGAGGAGTGCCATGCTCGGATTCGGCAAGGTGACGTGCGCCTTCTGCAACACCCGGGTGCGCCGCCGCGCGGCGCGCCGGACCCAGATGGACCGCAGCGAGTACGTGTGCGAGGGGTGCTACGCGCGCTGGGACACCGGCGGCCGCAAGTGCGCCGCCTGCGACACGCGCGTCAGCGGCATGCAGGACATCGGCATGTTCACGGCCGAGAAGACGCTCGGCCACGCCGACTGCGGCGGCGTGCGCATCCTGCGCGCGTGACGGTCAGCGCGTGACGGGGCGGCTCGCCGCCGCCTCGTCACGCCATTCCGTGACGGCAGGATCACTCGTTCAGAAATTTTCGGATGACATCGGCGGCCTTGGCGATCGCCACGACGCCGTCGAGGTGACCTCCGTCACCGGCGATCTCGAAGTAGTCGACGCGATTGCCCTGCGTCTTCAGGATCTCCATCGCCTCCTTCGACCATGCAGGGAAGAGGAGCAGATCGGACTCCGCCGGGATGATGAGGACCTTGGCCTTGATGTCCTTGAGCCCGTCCTCGAGGGTGCCCCGGTGGCCGGTGACGAAGAGCTGGTTCGCCCGCGCCAGGTAGAGGAAGGAATTGGCGTCGGCCACCTTGGCGCGGGCGGTCGCGATCTTGTCGATGGTCTCCTCGATCAGGAACCGATTGGCCCAGTCCTTGGCCGGGTCGCGATCGGGCGCGGCCCACTTCCGGCCAAACGTCTTGTCGGCCCACGCCCAGTGTCGGGCGTGGATGGTCACGGTCTTCAAGGCGAGGGCGACCCCCTCGACGGGCTCCGGCTTGCCATAGTAGTCGCCGTTGTTCCAGCGGGGATCGAGCCTGATGGGCGCGGACCACACGTCGAGCCACTCGATGAGGAACGCGTTGGACTGGGCGGCAGGAATCACCGGAATGATCCGCTCGACCATGCCGGGGTAGGCCGCCGCCCACTCGTAAGCCTGGAGCGAGCCCATCGATGCCCCCGCCACCGCGTGGAGCTTCTTGATCCCGAGCGAATCGAGCAGGGCCTTCTGAACGTTCACGAAATCCCGGATGGTCACGATCGGAAACGACATCCCGTACGGCTTGCCGGTGTCGGGGTTGGTCGAGGCCGGGCCCGTCGTGACGACCGTCGGATCCTTCACGTTCAGGTTGACGAGCGTGTCGGAGCTCACGACGAAAAATCGGTCGGTGTCGATCGCCTTGCCGGCTCCGATG
>Ga0335084_10008821_pt1 | contig 10057 bp, 8 predicted proteins | sample Lox_Sample_44_FD_206721 | JGI IMG/M metagenome (GOLD analysis project Ga0335084, IMG submission 206721) | Soil microbial communities from Loxahatchee National Wildlife Refuge, Florida, United States - Lox_Sample_4.4 | ecosystem: Environmental > Terrestrial > Soil > Wetlands | place: USA: Florida... | reverse complement strand
CATGACGAGGTCGGCGGCTTCGACCATCGCCTGCACCCCCATCGGGAAGAGCCGCTCGAAGTACACCGAGCCGAGCGTGTCGTCCGGACCGATCGGGGTTTCCTTCTGGAGCACGATCGGGCCCTCGTCGAGTCCCTCGTTCGGGCGGAAGATCGTGAGGCCGGTCTTCTTCTCGCCGCGGATGATCGGCCAGTTGATCGAGCTCGGGCCGCGGTATTTCGGCAGCAGCGACGGGTGGTACTGGATCGTGCCCTTCTTCGGGATCTTGACCAGGCTGTCCGGCGCGAATTGCAGTACGTACGCCATCACGCCGAGATCGACGTTCAGCCCTTCGAGCGCGGCGTGCGCCTCCGGCGCGCGCAGGCCGGGGAACTGGAACACCTTCAGTCCCTTCTCTTCCGCAGCGGCCCGGAGCGGGTCGGCCTTCGCGCCCGGCTTCTCCGGCGCGCAGAAGATGCCGGCCACGTCGTCGCCGCGGGCGAGAAACGCGTCCAGCACCGCTTTTCCGAAGTCCTGCTGGCCAATGATCGCAACACGCATGATTTCCTCCAGGATCCGGCGCGTTGAGCGGCGGCTCGGCCGCCGCTCCAACGCGCCGGCTTAGGGCGTCACGCCTTTCGTGACGCCCTAAGCCGCTTTGGCCTTGGCCGGCGCGCTGAACGCGCCGGCCGACTTCAGCGCCGCGACCTTCCCGTCGTCGTAGCCGAGCACCTCCCGCAGGACCTCCTCGGTGTGCTCGCCAAGCAGCGGGCTGCGCTCGATTTTCGCCGGCGACGCCGACAGCTTGATCGGCATGCCGACGTTGTACCACTTGCCGCGCTGCGGGTGATCGAGCTCGACCCACATGTCGCGCCCGCGCACGTGCTCGTCGGTCGCGAGGTCCTGCGTCGACATGATCGGCCCGCACGGCACGTCGAGCGGGTTGAGGATCGCCATGAACTCCCGCTTGGTGTGCTTCTCGGCGAACTTGTTGATCAGCGTCCACATGAGCGCCTGGTTTTTGCGCCGCTCGGCGATCGTGGCGAGACGCGGGTCGGCGGCGAGGTCCGGCACACCGACGTCGGGCCCGATGCGTTTCGCGAGCGCATCCCACACCGCCTCCTGGACCACGACGTACAGCCAGTCGTTCGCGCCGTGCGGCTTGCAGTGGATCGCGTTGCCGAGCTGCCCGCCGCCCGAGTCGTTCCCGGCGCGCGGCACTTCCTCCATCCCCTGGTAGGTCGGTACGGAGTACTCGGACAGCGCCTGGCGGGTAAGGCGCTGGTGATCGCGGAACTTGACCCGGCAGAGGTTCATCACCCCGTCCATCATCGCGACCTCCACGTACTGACCCTGCCCGGTGCGGTCCGCGTGACGCAGCGCCGCGAGCAGGCCGATCGCGAGATGCAACCCGGTCCCCGTGTCGCCGATCTGCGCCCCGGTGACGAACGGCGGGCCGTCGGGGATCCCGGTCGTGCTCATCGCACCGCCCATCGCCTGCGCGACGTTCTCGTACGCCTTGAAGTCGGCATAGGGGCCGCTCGAGCCGAAGCCCTTGATCGAGCCGACCACGATCTTCGGGTTGATCTCGTGGATCCTTTCCCAGGTGAAGCCGAGCCGCTCGAGCACGCCCGGGCCGAAGTTCTCCATCATGATGTCGCACTTCTTCAGCAGGTCGACGAACACCTGCTTGCCCTCGGCGCTCTTCATGTTGACCGTGATCGAGCGCTTGTTGCAGTTGAGCATCGTGAAGTAGAGCGAGTCGGCGTTGGGCACGTCGCGCAGCTGGCCGCGCGTGGCGTCGCCCTGCGGCGGCTCGAACTTGATCACGTCCGCCCCCAGCCACGCGAGCAGCTGCGAGCAGGTCGGGCCCGCCTGCACGTGAGTCATGTCGAGGATGCGTACGCCTTTCAAAGCTTCCATTCCGGTCTCCAGTGCGGCTTGCAGCGACTACTTCTTCTTCGCGCTCGGGTTCAGGCTGGTGATGCGGCCGCTCTCCGTGCCGGCGGTTTCGTCGATCACGGCGTTGACGAGCGTGGGCTTGCGCGAGCGGATCGCTTCTTCCATCGCCTTGCGCAGCTCGGCCGGCGTGGTCGCGTTCACGCCGACGCCGCCGAAGGCCTCCATCAGCTTATCGTACCGCGCGCCTTTCACGAACACGGTGGGAGCCGGATCGCGGCCGGTGGGATCCACGTCCGTGCCCTTGTACACGCCGTTGTTGTTCATGACGACGATGCAGACGGGGAGGTTGTAGCGGCAGATGGTCTCGACTTCCATTCCCGAGAAGCCGAAGGCGCTGTCGCCCTCGATCGCGATCACCTGCTGCTTGGTGGTCACGGCGGCCGCGACGCAGTAGCCCATGCCGACGCCCATGATGCCCCAGGTGCCGACGTCGATGCGCTTGCGCGGCTGGTACATGTCGACGATCGAGCGCGTGAAGTCGAGCGCGTTGGCGCCCTCGTTCACGAACATCGCCTCGGGGTTCGCCTTGACGATGTCGCGCACCACGCTGAGTGCGCTGTGGAAGTTCATCGGCGCCGGATTCTTCGCCAGCGTCTCGGCCATCTTCGCGACGTTGCCCTTCTTCCTCTCGGCGACGGCGGCGAGCCACTCCGCCGGCGGCTTCGGCCAGCCCGCGCCCGCATTTGCGTTCATGCCTTGCAGCAGCGCCGCGACGCACGAGCCGATGTCGCCGACGAGCGGCGCGTCGATGCGCACGTTGCTGTCGGCCTCCTGCGGCGAGATGTCGACCTGGACGAACTTCTGGCCGCCCCACTCCTTGGCACCCTTGCCGCCCCAGGTCTTGCCCTTGCCGTGCGAGAGCAGCCAGTTGAGGCGCGCGCCGATCAGCAACACCACGTCGGCCGCCGGCAGGACGAAGGAACGCGCGGCCGAAGCGCACTGCTCGTGCGTGTCGGGCAGGAGGCCCTTCGCCATCGACATCGGCAGATACGGGATGCCCGTCTTCTCGACCAGCGCGCCGATGTCGGCGTCGGCCTGCGCGTACGCGGCGCCCTTGCCGAGGATGATGAGCGGCTTCTTCGCGCCTTTCAGCAGGTCGAGCGCGCGCTTCACCGCCTCGGGTGCGGGAATCTGCTTCGGCGCGGGGTCCACGACCTTGATGAGCGAAGCCTTGCCGGCCGCGGCGTCGATGCTCTGTGCGAACAGCTTCGCCGGCAAGTCGAGGTAGACACCGCCCGGGCGGCCCGACACCGCCGCGCGGATCGCGCGCGCGATGCCGACGCCGATGTCCTCGGCGTGCAGCACGCGGAAAGCGGCTTTCGCCACCGGCTTGGCGATCGCGAGCTGGTCCATCTCCTCGTAGTCGCCCTGCTGCAGGTCGACGATCTCGCGCTCGCTCGAGCCGCTGATCAGGATCATCGGGAAGCAGTTGACGGTGGCGTGCGCGAGCGCGTTGAGCCCGTTCAGGAAGCCGGGTGCCGACACCGTCAGGCAGATGCCCGGCATTTGCGTCAGGAAGCCGGCGATCGAGGCGGCGTAGCCGGCGCTCTGCTCGTGGCGGAACGCCAGCACCCGTATGCCATCGGCCTGCGCCCGGCGGGTCAGGTCGGTGATCGGGATCCCGGGCAGGCCGTAGATCGTGTCGATGCCGTTCAGCTTGAGCGCGTCGATGACCAGCTGAAAGCCGTCGGTCAGCGATTGCGGATCGGTTTTGGCAGTGGCGACTTGAGGTTCGACGGTGCCCATCCGGGTACCCTCCTCTGGGGGTCGAGTGCGCCGCTCGCCGGCGCTGGGATGCAGTTCAAAAAACCTGCGTTCAAACGGGACGTTAGGATAGGCAAACGGCCCCTCCTGCCACCTTGACTGCGGTCAATCATTCCAGCTAACTTGATGCCGCATTCGGGACACGAACGCCCCGGCACCCCAATGTCGCACATCGCCTCTCACCCGCAGCGCAATACTCTACGCCTCGAGCTGAAGCAGAACCTGACCCTGGGGGGGATGAGCGCCGACGCCTGGGAGGCGCTCGAGCCGCGCCTCGAGATCGGCGAGTACCGCAAGGGCGAGCAGCTCGTCCACCAGGGCTCCACCGAGATGGAGCAGTTCTTCATCCTGGAGGGCATCCTGAAGCGCGTCGTCGCGAACGCCGAGGGCAAGGAGATGATCCTCCGCTTCGCGGCGGAGACGGAAATGGACACGTCGTACGCCGCGTGGCGGCTCAAGACGCCGGTCCCCTACAGCATCGTGGCGGTGACCCGCGTGCGGGCCGCGAAGGTCTCGATGCCACAGTGGGTCGCGTTCCTCGAGCAGCAGCCCGACGTCAAGGTGCGCTTCGAGTACGAGGTGATGAAGCTGATGAGCGAGGTGATGGCCCACACCATTACCCTCCACCTGCTCGATGCGCCGGGCCGGCTCGCGCGGTTCGAGCGCAAGCACCAGGCGCTCCTCGGCCGCATCCCGAGCAAGGAGCTCGCGTCCTACCTCAACCTCACGCCCGAGACGCTGTCGCGCCTCAAGCACCGCGCTTCGTAGCCCGCGTGACCGGGCAACCCGCGCGGCGACGCCTAGCGCCGCGGCCGGCGCATCGTCCGCAGCTCGTTGACCACCTCGGCGACCCCGGCGGTCCCGGCGGCAATCGCGGCGGCGCTCTTCCGTTCCTTCTCGTCCTCGACCATTCCGCGCAGCGTCACCTTGCCGCCTTTCGCGATCACGGTGACGTCGACCTTGCCGGTCTCGGGGGCCGCGGCGAGCGCCGCGCGCACGCCGGCCTCGAGCGCGAGGCTCGCGAGCTGCGCGCGCGACTTCTCGGTCTCCTGGAATTCGGACCGCCCGGCGAGCGCGACGACCTGGTCGACGCAGGACGCGATCGAGACGCGTCCGGTGTTGAGCGTCAGGTCGTAGAGCACCGGATCGCCCCAGCGCACGCGGAACCGGCTTTGCATCGCCGCGGCGTGCGCGTCGTCGCTCGCCGCGATCTCCTCGCGGACGTACGTATCATCGTCGGTGTCGAGACGCTTCATGAGCGTCTTGACCCGGGCCTCCAGCGGCGCGCACACCCGGACGCAGGGAATGTGCGCCACCGGCCGGAGCAGGAGCGTCGATCCCCAGCCGCGGATCAGCGCATCGCCCGCCTGCGCGGCGGCGAATACCTCCTCGGCGGTGAAGAGCGCGATCTCCTCGTCGGGCGCCCAGAGGCGCTCGAGCAGCGACGCCTTGCCTTCGCGCAGCCGCTGCACCAGGCTCTTCTTCACCTTCGCGCGGCCGGCGACGCGCTCCGCGAGATCGTTGCTGACGATCTTGATGCCAAGCGCCTTGGCGACGCCCGCAGCGACCTCGTCGCCGCGGACGCCGAGCTCCATCGTCATCGCGACGACCGGCATCCTAGGCCCCTTTGGCTTTGCGCAGCGCCGTCTGGAGGAGCGGCCAGAAGAGCAGCGCCAGTGCGAGCGTCGTCATGCCGCCCACGAGCGCATTCGAGAAGAAGATCGACATGTCGCCCTGCGACGCGAGCATCGCCTGCCGGAACGCACTCTCGGCGCGGTCGCCGAGCACGAGCGCGAGCACGAGCGGTGCGAGCGGATAGTCGAGCTTGCGCAACACGTAGCCCGCGATGCCGAAGACCAGCATCAGGTACACGTCGAACATCGAGTTGTGAACGGTGTAGGCGCCGATCGCGCAGATCACGATGATCACCGGCGCGATGATCGAGAACGGAATGCGCAGGATCGCGGCGAAGAGCGGCACGCAGGTCAGCACGACGATCAGCCCGGCGATGTTGCCGAGATACATGCTCGCGATCAGGCCCCAGACGAACTCCTTCTGCTCCTGGAAGAGGAGCGGGCCCGGCTGCAACCCCCAGATCAGGAGGCCGCCGAGCAGCACCGCGGCGGTCGGCGAGCCCGGGACGCCGAGCGTGAGCATCGGGAGCAGCGCCGAGGTGCCGGCAGCGTGCGCCGCGGTTTCGGGTGCGACGACGCCCTCGACCTGTCCGGTCCCGAACTTGTCGCCGTCCCTCGAGAAACGCTTCGCCACGCCGTAGGCCATGAACGAGGCGGGGGTCGCACCGCCCGGCACGATCCCCATGAAGCACCCGACCGCCGAGCTGCGCAGGCTCGTCAGCCAGTAGCGCGGCAGCTCGCGCCAGGTCTCGACGACCACCTTGATGTTGATCCGCGCGCTAGCCCCCTTGAACGCCAGCCCCTCCTCGAGGGTGAGCAGGATTTCGCCGATGCCGAAGAGGCCGATCACCGCGATCAGGAAGTCGAAGCCCTGCAGAAGCTCGGTGAACCCGAACGTCAGGCGCAGCGAGCCGGTCACGGTGTCGAGCCCGACCGCGGCCAGCGCGAACCCGACCATCATCGACGCGATCGTCTTCAGCGCCTGCCCCTTGCTCATGCCGACGAACGCGCAGAACGTGAGGAGATACACGGCGAAGAACTCGGGCGGACCGAACGCGAGCGCGAACTTCGCGACCACCGGCGAGAGGAACGTGATCATGATCACCGCGACCAGCGCGCCGATGAACGACGAGGTGAACGCCGCGGTGAGCGCGTTGCCCGCGCGCCCCTTCTGACCCAGCGGGAAGCCGTCGAACGTCGTCGCCACCGACCACGGCTCACCGGGGATATTGAACAGGATCGAGGTGATCGCCCCGCCGAAGAGGGCCCCCCAGTAGATGCAGGAAAGCATGATGATCGCCGAGGTCGGCGGCATCGTGAACGTGAGCGGCAGCAGGATCGCGACGCCGTTCGCGCCGCCGAGACCCGGCAGCACGCCGATGATCACGCCGAGCACCACCCCGACGAACATCAGCATCAGGTTGAACGGCGTCAGCGCGACGCTGAACCCGTTCAGCAGTGAGGTGATCTCCTCCAACGATGCCCCCTAATCGAGCTTGAGCCAGGCCTCGAGCGGGCCCTTCGGCAGCGGCAGCTTGAACCAGACCTCGAACAGCATGAAGAAAACGACGCTGACGCCGACCGCTACCACGATCGTCGTGAGCCACGGATAGCGCCCGAGCCGACGCATGAAGAACGCGATGAAGAGCGTCGAGGCCACGTACAGGCCGACCGGCTTGATCAGCGCGACGTAGACGATCGACGGCACCAGCATCCACAGCACCTGCCGGAAGGCGCCGCGCGTCACGAATGCCCTCGCCGCCTTCGCCCTGTCGCCGAGCGCGCGGAACATGACCACGGCGGTCGAGAGGCAGATCAGCAGTCCGACGTAGAAGGGGAAGTAGCCCGCCTGCGGCCCGTCGTCGGCCCACTTCGCGCCGACGCGCACGCTGTCGAACATGACCACGGCACCCAGCAGGAACAGCAGGCCTGCGACGACGAGTTCGAGCGTGCGAACGGTCGCGACCGGACGTTCGTTCTGATCGTTCATATCGAAGCTGCGCGTCGCCCAGCCGCGGATGGCGCCGCGCGGCGCACCGCGAGTCCCCTGTTTAGTTGTCCGTTGTGCGCCGCGCGCCGGCTCACGCCGGCACGCGGCCCGTCTGCTCGCGCGTGCCCGCCTCTCCCGGGCGGGCTGCTACGGTTACTTGCCTGGTGCGAGAAACCCGGCTTCCTTCATCAGGCTGAGGTGACGCTTCTCTTCCTGCGCCACCCAGGCGCGGTACTCGTCGCCGATCAGCGCGGTCTGGTTGAAGGCGCCGCGCTCCATGAATTCCTGCCATTCGGGCAGCGCGCGCACGCGCTTCATCAGGTCGACGTAGAAGTTGCGCTGCGCGTCGGTCACCCCGCCGGCCATGAAGATGCCGCGGAGCATGAGGTACTCGATCTCGAGCCCCGACTCCTTGCAGGTCGGGATGTCGCTCCACGCCATGGTGTCAGTGACTTTGCTCTTGTACGACAGCCGCTTCTCGTCGAACACGCAGAGCGGGCGCAGCGAGCCGGCGCGCCACTGCGCGACCGCCTCGATCGGATTGTTCACCGTCGAGTCCACGTGCTTGCCGACGAGCTGGGTGGCGACCTCGCCGCCGCCCTTGTACGGGATGTAGGTGAACTTTGCGCCGGACTGCCGCTCGATCGCGACGGTGATGATCTGGTCTTCCTGCTTCGACCCGGTGCCGCCCATCTTGAATTTGCCGGGACCGGCCTTCTTCGCCGCCTCGACGTACTCCTTGGCGGTCTTGTACGGCGTCTCGGCATTGACCCACAGCACGAACTCGTCGAGCGCCATCATCGCGACCGGCGTCAGGTCCTGCCAGTTGAACGGCACGCCGGTCGCCATCGGCGTCGTGAACAGGTTCGAGAGCGTGATGATCAGCTTGTACGGGTCGCCCTTCGCGCCCTTGACGTCGAGGAAGCCTTCCGCGCCCGCGCCGCCACCCTTGTTGATGACGACCATCGGCTGCTTCATCAGGTTGTGCTTCTGCACCAGCCCCTGGATGAAGCGCGCCATCTGGTCGGCGCCGCCGCCGGTGCCCGCCGGCACGATGAACTCGACGGTCTTGGTCGGCTCCCAGGTGCCTTGCGCCTGCGCGGGTACCGCGCCGAGCGCGAGCGCCGACGCGCACGCGATTGCCGCGGCGCGGAAAGAAAGTGAACTCATGGATTGCATACAGCCCCTCCGGACTCCGTTTCGTTTTGCCGCCGCCCGCCTTCGCCCGCCCCCACGCGGGGCGCTATTCGGCGATTGTCTTCTTTTATGGTGCGCGATTTTGGCGCGAGATTGTCCGCGGCGCGCTTGATCCGAGTCAAGAACCAGCCCGGCCACCAGCCGTGGCGCTAGGGGACATCCTCTAGTCGGCTCCCGTCCAGGGAGGATTGCCGCTGCGGCGGCGATCGCGTCTAGCGCTCCTGCGCCGAGTCGGGCACTGGCGCCTCGTGCGGGCCGGCGGCCGCAGCGGCAGCCGCCTTTCGCTTCGCGAACCACATCCCGAGGACCACGACGAACGCCGCGCCGATCAGTCCGCAGATCAGCTCGAGGCTCACCGAGGCGAGCACCGGCCGGTTGTTGACGAAGTCGAAGTGCGCGCGCATCCAGCCGTCGATCGCCGGATCGGTCACCATCATCTCGCCCGCCACCCAGCCGATCAGCGCCGCGCCGATGGTGATGATGACCGGCCAGCGCTCCATCAGCTTGATGAGGAGCGTCGCGCCGAAGACCACGAGCGGGATCGAGATCGCCAGGCCGAGAATGAGCAGCGTGTAGCTCCCGCCGGCCGCGGCCGCCACCGCGATCACGTTGTCGAGGCTCATCACGAGGTCGGCGATGAGGATCGTCTTGATCGCCGCGATCAGGTTGTCGCTCGCGCTGACGTTCTCGCCGCCCTCCTCGGGGATGAGCAGCTTGACCCCGATCCACAGCAGCAGCACGGCGCCGATGATCTTCAGCCACGGCAGCTGCAGCAGGGCGACGGCGAAGATCGTGAGCACGATCCGCATCACCACCGCGGCGCCCGCCCCCCAGAACACCGCCTGTTTCTGCTGCTTGGGCGGCAGGGCGCGGGCGGCGAGCGCGATCACCACCGCGTTGTCGCCGGAGAGGACGATGTTGACACCGATGATCTTGGCGAGGCCGATCCAGAAGGCTTGCGACATCACTTCTTCGAGCATCGGGATCTCCTCCTGGTGATGCGATCGGCGGTAAGGCGGGCGGACGACGGGCAAACGATTCTACCCCGCTCCCGCCGCACCCGCCCCCTGGGCGGTAATCGCGCCCGGGCTGCGGGTCAGAACAGCCCGACGACCTTGCCGTCGACGATGTCGATTCTCTCCGCCGAGGGCACCTTCGGCAGCCCCGGCATGGTCATCACGTCGCCGCAGATCATCACGATGAACTCGGCGCCGGCAGCGAGCCGGACCTCGCGCACGTTGACGACGTGGCCGGTCGGCGCCGCGCGCGCCTGCGGATCGGTCGCGAAGGAGTACTGCGTCTTCGCGACGCAGATCGGGTAGTGGCCGTAGCCGTCCGCCTGCAGCTTCTGGATCTGCGCGCGCACCTTCGCGTCGGCGGTGACCTCCCCCGCGCGGTAGATCGTCTTCGCGATCTTGTTGATCTTGTCCCAGAGCGGGTCGGCATCCTCGTAGACGAAGCGGAAGCCCGACTTCTGGTCGCACAAGCCCACGACGACGCGCGCGAGCTCGGCCGCACCCTTGCCGCCGTC
>Ga0335084_10008820_pt1 | contig 10058 bp, 8 predicted proteins | sample Lox_Sample_44_FD_206721 | JGI IMG/M metagenome (GOLD analysis project Ga0335084, IMG submission 206721) | Soil microbial communities from Loxahatchee National Wildlife Refuge, Florida, United States - Lox_Sample_4.4 | ecosystem: Environmental > Terrestrial > Soil > Wetlands | place: USA: Florida... | reverse complement strand
CGCTGCATCGCCTCGAACTCCGCCTTGGCCCACGGCGTCGGCAGCGCCGTTCCGGCCTGGATCAGCTCGGCCCACTTCGCCGCCTTCGGGTCGGCGGTGGCGTTGGGCTCCCACGGCTCGACGCGCTCGCCTTCGCCCTCGTAGGCCACGTCCGAGGTGTAGTACTCGTCGGCCAGACCCGCGAAGTGGTGGCCAAACTCGTGCACGAACAGGTACGGCGTGAAGGCGTTGTCGACGGCGACGGTGGCGTAGAGGTTGTGGATGCCGCCCCCGCCGTACTTGCGGCCGTTCACCACGACCTCCACGAACTCGTAGGGTGCCTTCGCCGCGAGCTCGCGCCAGCGCTCGCCCTCGAGGAGCACGTAGCGCTCGGAGCCGAAGGCGTCGTACGCCGCACCGAAGGGGGAGCGGCGATGGATCCCCTCCGAGGGGAGCGACACGCCGCTCTCGTCGGCCGGCGCGTCGATCGCCCACACGTTGAAGTCGGCCCGCCGCTCCTTGAACGGCGACTCGGCGAACAGCATCTCCAGGAGGCGCTTCGCGTCGGCGTGCCACTTGTCCATCTCGGCGGCCGTGTAACCGTCGCCGAGCAGCAAGAGGTCCACCTTCTCGCGCGGCGGGCCGCTCTCCTGAACGGCCCAGACGCGGGCCGCCGCCGGCGGGGCCGCGCGCTCGACGCTCGGAGCGCGCGGGTCCACGAGCACCGAGAACACCTCGTGGAACGACTGCTGGCGGTCGCGCTTCTTCACCAGCACCTGGACCGGAGCCGTGGGCTCGGGGAAGCGCAGCGACTCGCTGAAGGCGCGGCGCAGCTGCCTGGCCTCGGCCGTGCTCTCCCACTCGCCGTAGACGCTCGCGAAGCCGCGCGAGTACAGGAGGCGGTTGGTCGCACGGTCGCGCACCTCGAACAGGTAGCGGCCGAGGTTCGTCTCGTCGACGAGCCGGCGGTCTAGCGGCCCGGGCCAGGGCCCCTCGAGCACGACGCGCGAGAGCGCGAAGCTCTCGCCGCTCGCGTCGCCCGAGTGGACGTACTCGACGCGCAGCGTGCGCGGCTCCTGGCTCTCCGCCGCGCCGACGGCGCGGGCACGGCCGGCGCACGCGGCGAGGACCGCGGCGGCCAGTACGCGGGCGAGCGGCGCGCGCATCGCGCGAGAATCACGAAGTGGCGGCAAGTCGCACCTCCCGAGCGCGCATTCTGCTATGTTCCGGGAGGAGGGAAAACATGTCTTCATCGACGCGAGCCGGACTCGTGGCCGCCTTGGCCCTGGCGGCCGCAGCCTGCACCTCGACGACGTTCAACTCGACCTGGAAGGCGCCCGGCGCGGGCCCGCTCAACTTCAGGGGCAAGAAGGTGGCGGCGCTCGTCATCAGCAAGGAGGAAGGCGTGCGCTACGGCGCCGAGGACGCGCTCGCGCAGGAGATCACGCGCCAGGGTGCGGTCGGCGTGGCGGCCTACGGGCTGATCCCGAAGGAGCTCACGAACGACAAGGAGAAGGCGAAGGAGTTCCTGGCCAAGGCCGGTGTCGCGGGGGTCGTGGCGATGCGCGCCCTCGGCAAGGACCAGCAGATCAGCTCGAGCCCCGCCAGCTACTATGGCGGCCCCTACTACGCCACCTTCTGGGGCGGCGGCTACTACGGCTGGGGCTGGGGCGGCGTCTACGATCCCGGCTACGTGCGCACCGACACGATCGTCTACGTCGAGACGCTGGTCTACAGCCTCGAGCAGGACAAGCTGGTGTGGGCCGGGCGCAGCCAGTCCACGAACCCCTCCAAGGTCGGCGACTTCATCAAGGAGCTGACGGCCAAGGCCGCTGGCGAGATGAAGAAGCAGGGCCTCATCAAGTAGACTGCGCGCGGGGAAGGCCCGCGCGGCTTCTTCACCAGTGGCCGCGCTTCAGCCCCAGCTCGCGCAGCCGCCTCTCGCAGATGGCGAGGCCTTCGCGGTCGGCGTCGTTCACGGGCTTCAGGTACTCGTCCTTGTGGAAGATGCGCCAGCTGAGGCAGACCTCCGGCTTCAGGTCGTTCTCGGGCCGCATCATCACGGCGCTCTCGGGATCCGGCTCCGTCCGCGCCACGCGCGCCTCGGCCGCGAGCGCCGCGTCCGCGCAGGCCGCGAGCTCCTGCTTGAGCCTCTCGCTCGCCTCGGCGTCTTCCGCGCCCGGCGCGAGCTCTGCCTCCGCCTCGGCGTAGAAGCTGAGCGTGAAGCCGACCTGCAGCTTCTCGCCGTCGCGCATCTCCACGAGCGGAGTGATCTCGTACGCCACGCGGTGTGTGCGCGCCCAGTCCGTCCATTCGCCGTCGCTTCGGCCCATGGCCCTTCACGACAGCACCGTCGGGGAGCGAAGTCAAGACACGCTCGCCCTATAATCCGGCGCGACAGCCGATGGAGACGATCCGATGAAGGCGATCACGGTCGAGCCGGGGCGCCCGGACAGCGCGCGCTTCGAAGACGTGCCGGAGCCGGCCGCGCGCGACGGCTCTGTGCTCGTCGAGGCGCTGGCGGTCGGGGTGTGCGCGACCGACGCGGAGATCGTCTCGGGCGCGTTCGGAACGCCCCCGCCCGGCCGGACGCGCCTGGTGCTGGGCCACGAGTCGCTCGGGCGCGTCTTGGACCCCGGCCCGTCGAGCGGGCTCCGCCCCGGCGACCTCGTGGCCGGCATCGTGCGCCGGCCCGATCCGATGCCGTGCCCGAGCTGCGCCGTCGGCGAGTGGGACATGTGCCGGAACGGCCGCTACACCGAGCGCGGCATCCAGCAGATCGACGGCTTCATGTCGGAGCGCTGGCGGATCGAGCCCGAGTACGCGATGCGGATCGACCGCTCGCTGGGCGTGCTCGGCGTGCTGCTCGAGCCGACGGCGGTCGTGACCAAGGCCTGGGAGCAGGTCGCGGCGGTCGGCCGGCGCGCCTTCTGGGAGCCGCGGACGGCGCTCGTGACCGGCGCGGGGCCGATCGGCATGCTGGCGGCGCTCATCGGGCGGCAGCACGGGCTCGACGTGCACGTGCTCGACCGCGTGGAGTCGGGCGCCAAGCCCGAGATCGTGCGCGCGCTCGGAGCGACGTACCACACGAGCGTGGAGCGGCTCGGGTTCGAGCCCGACGTCGTGATCGAGTGCACAGGAGCCGGCCAGCCGATCGCGGACGCGGTGCGCGTGGTGGCCTCGGGCGGCGTCGTGTGCCTGACCGGAGTCGGCCACGGCGGGGTCGCGGGGGGGCTGCCGACGGCCGACGTGGCGGCCGCGATGGTGCTGCGGAACACCGCCATCGTCGGCAGCGTGAACTGCAACAAGCGGCACTGGTGGAAGGCGGGTGAGGTGCTGGCGCGTGCCGACCGCGGTTGGCTCGAGAAGCTGGTGACGCGCCGCGAGCCGCCGGCCGCGTTCGCGCGGGCGCTCGACCGCGGTCCCGACGACGTCAAGGTAGTCGTTCAGTTCGCAGAGGCCTGACCCGCGCGCCGCGCGCCGGCCGCGTCGCTCAGCCCAGGACCTTCAGGATGGTCTTCACGATCTCCTCGAGCGGCATCGCGGTCGCGAGCACCGGGATCATCGGGATGAGCGTGGCGGCGACGAGCGAGGTGACGTCCTTCAGGCTGAACGGCACGGGGCGCATCTGCTCGACGCGTTCGTAGCTGCCGCCGATGTCGGCGAGCGACTGGATGTCTCCCGTGCCGAGCAGCTCCTCGCTCTCGGGAGCGCCGCCGCGCAGCCACTTGCGGTCGAACTCGGCCGTGTAGCGCAGGGCCAGCCCGCCGTACTCGACGAGGCCGTTGCGCCGCGTGGCCAGCAGCAGCGGGACGAAGACCACGAGCGGCCCGAAGATCAGCAGCACCAGCAGGCCGACCACGCAAGCGATCGGGGCCTTGAATCCGTCGAGCGAGGCGCCGGCGTAGAGGATCTCCGAGCAGTAGCGTCCCGACAGCACGGCGCTCACCGCGACGGCGAGCAGGGCGATCGGGCGCTGCGCGCCGCCCAGGAAGCCGAGCCCGCCGGCCTTGTCCGGGTGCGTCGGCATGAGCTGGAGCTCGAGTCTCGAGACCGACCAGAGGAAGCGCCACCAGACCAGCAACCGGACGAGCGCGCGGAACACCAGGAACTGGTAGAGCGGGACCGCCACGAAGGTGTTCCAGATTCCGGCGAGGGTCAGCCGCGGACCGGTCGGGGTGACGAGCAGGTCCCAGGTCGAGACGCCGGTCGAGAACGCGATCCCGAGCGTCAGGAAGCTGCCGAGGTACGCGAGCACCAGCACCGCCACCTCGAGCGTCGCCGAGTCGCGCAGCCGCAGCGCCTCCGCCACGGCCTGCTCGAAGCGCCCGCGCTGCTCGGGCTTCACGAGCCCGCGCTCGAGGAAGCGCGCGGCCGCGCCGCCGAGCCGCGGGCCGACCACGACCTCGGCCACGATCAATAGCGGCAGCGAGAACAGGAGCCGCGCGTGGACGCCGAAGTCCAACAGGAACGGGATCGGCACGCCTCGCGTCAGGTGCCCCTCGCTCAGGGACAGCAGGAGCAGCGGCAGCCAGCAGAAGAGCGCGAGCACGAGCGCTCCGCGGGCGAGCTCGGGAGCGCGCCGCCGGAGCACGCCGATGCGCATCATCAGGTTGTGCGTCGGTCCGCCGTCGAAGAGCGGCAGCGCGTCCATCACGTCGTGGCTTCCTCCCCCGGGCCCGCCGCGGACCCGCCCTCGTGGCTTCTCCTGTCTACCGGATTCGCTGGCGCTGCGCCACTGCCTTCGAGCCGCTCGCGAAGTGGAACTGGAAGCCGCCCTCCGGGCTCCAGCCGACGTCGAAGCGCACCATCTCCGAGCCGGGCACCAGCAGGCGCAGCCCGCCACCGACGCCGGCGCGCGCGCGCTTCAGCGCGAGGTCCGGGGCGTCGCTCCAGGCGATGCCCGCGTCCGTGAAGACGGCGAAGTCGAGCCCGAGCCGCAGCGCGAACTTCCAGATGTCCCAGCGCCGCAGCGGCAGCAGGTTGATCGAGTACTCGAGCGTGCCGATCAGCTGGTTCTTGCCGTAGAGGCGCTTGCCGAGGTCCTCGATCGAGTAGCCGCGGATGCTGTTGGCGCCGCCCATCCGGTACATCAGGTACTCGGGGACGTCCACCCCGACCGTGCCGCTCTGCAGCGAGGTGAGGCTGCCCACGAACAGCCGCTGGCGCGGCGTGACCCTGAGCCAGCGCCGCAGGTCGAGGTTCATGGTCCAGAAGTCACCGCTGCCCCACGTGTACCAGAGCTCGAGCTCGTTCTGCCAGCCCGAAAGCGGGAAGCGCCACGAGTCGCGCGTGTCCCAGCCGATCGAGGCGCCGACGCGGGGCAGCGTGTCCTCGTTGTCGGGGTCGAGCGTCTTGCCGTCCACGTCGCTCTTCATGCGGAAGAGCGAGAACTTGCCGTTCAGGCGGCCGTGCTCGCCGAGCCAGGTGCCGACCGAGGGCGTGAACTCGTAGCTCGTCTCCTTGAAGTCGTTGAGCGTGTCGGTGCGGCTCAGACGCGCGCCGTAGAAGTCGAACGAGAGGTGGTCGCCCGTGATCCAGGGCCAGGTGACCTTCAGCGAGTACTGCTTCGCACCGCCGAAGTACGCGCGCGCGCCGACCGAGATCGCTTCGCCCTTCAGGTTGAGCGCGGACAGCTTCGGGCCGATCGAGAAGCCGTCCTGCTCCGTGTAGGAGAAGCCCAGCCACGGGATCCAGGGGGGCATTTCCTTGAAACGGTAGGTCAGGCGCACGCCTTCGCCGTCGGGCTCGGCGGTGACCTGGATCTGCGCGAAGATCGACAGGTTGTCGAGGCGCTGGACGTCGTCCGCGACGGTCCTGGGGCTGAGGGGCTCGCCGACCCGCGTCTGGATCTCGCGGCGGATCACCTCGTCGCGCGTCGTCTCGTAGCCGACGAGCTCGACGGCCGTGACCGTGCGCTTCCCGTAGAACGCCAGCGGATCGGGCTCGTCCGCCGGGCCGGGCGCCGCCGCGAGCGAGAGTGAAGCAGCGATCCACGAGAGCGCCGCGAGCTTTCGGCCGGAGGTCATGTCGTCGGGGATCGTCGGCCCGGCGCCGGGACGTGCCCGTGACGATCATTCCACAGACGCGCTGCAGCCGTGCGCCCGGCGCCGGCGCGCGCCCCGGCCGGCCTACGACTTCTTCGCGGCAGCTGCAGCCGGCTTCGGGTCGGGGAACGTGCCCGGGACCTTCTCGCTCAGCGCCACCCCGAGCGTCTTGAGCTGAGCTCTGGCACCCGGCGAGGCGAAGCCGGTCATCTGCAGCTCGAAGCGCGTCGCGCCCAGCTCCTTCTTCGACCGGTCGAGGATCTCCTTCAGGCTCTTCTCGAAGGGCTCCGACCAGCGGATGAAGTCCACCGCCAGCAGGATCACGGCGCGGCCGTCCTGCGTCTTCGCCACCACCGCGCGCGAGTCGGGCAGGATCTCGACGACGGGCGTCTTCGCGTGGAAGCGCTGCAGCAGCTCGGCGCTCTCGGTGAAGAACACGACCTGCCGCTCGTTCCGGGCCTCTTCGGCCGTGTCCACGTAGCTGCCGCAGCCCTTCGCCTTGACGGCGGAGAGCGCGCTGATGAAGCGCGTCTGGTAGCCCAGGGTGAAAGCCCTGTTCCTGAAGAAGTCGTGGGCCGCCTTCTCCGGGGTGCCGAGCGCCTTGACGCTCGCCTCGTTCAGCTTGCGCAGCTCCTCGGGGTCCTTGCCCCAGACGAGGCCGCCCACGCTCGCGGTCGTGCCGACGACCATCGGCACCGGCACCACGACCTTGGCCGCGATCCCGCCCGCGGCGTCGATCTGGGCGATGTCCGAGAGCGCCTTCTTGAGCACCGGGTTCGAGGTGTAGGGGTCGACGCGCAGCTTCTGGGCCCAGCGCCGGTACGCGGAGTTCACGCCGAGCACCGACTTGGCCGCGCCCTCGCCCGCGTCGGCGGCCTTGTCTCCCGTCGACTTCTCGGGCTGCGACGCGTCCTTGTTCTTGTCGTCGCCCTTGACGGCGTCCGAGGCGTCCTCGGCGCCGCTCTTGGCCTTGCGCCCGAGGTTGGTGCCAAACCGCTTGAGCCCGCCGCCGATGCCCTTTGCCGTGCCCCCCGGGTCGGCCACCACGCTCGCGACACCCTTGCCGACGTTGAGCACCGAGTTGCCGGCGGCCTTCAGGAACACCTCGCTCTTCGAGATCTCGTCGAGCTGCGCGAGCGCCCCGATCTCGTGGACCCGCATCAGCAGCAGGCTGCGGCCTTCCGCGCCGATCGCGCCGTAGTCCGAGGTGATCTCGAAGTCGTGGAAATAGCCGTTCGTCGGCACGCTCTCCTTGACCTGGAAGTGCGGGCCCTTCACGAGCGTCGCGGGCAGGATCTCGCTGGCCTTGAAGGTGGTGCCGGCCTCGTAGGCGCCCTGCGCCAGTGCGAGGCTCGCCGTGGCCGCGAACACCAGCAGCACTCGCCGCGCTGCGGGACGGGAGATCGACGAGAAGAGGGCAAGAACAAGGCGGTCTGAGCGCATCGGGTCCTCTTTGTGTGGTGAGTTTGTGTGGTGAGCCTGCCCAGGGAGTCTACACCGGGGCGACGACTCTTGACCCGCGCCGGGCGCGTGATGAACGATGCTGCTCGTAGTGGACTGCTTGCGGCGGCTGCGGGGCGCGCTCACCTGGACCGTCCTCTTCGGCGTGTCGGCCTGCCGCGTGCGCGAGTCGCCCGAGGACGCCCGCGCCAAGGCGCAGAAGCGATTCCTCGAAGCTCAGGTCGCGTCGCTCCAGGAGCTGGTCGCGCGCGCCGAGCGCGGCGAGCTCGCGACCGTCGACCGCATCGCGATCGGCGTGCAGGAGAGCGTGGCGCGGGAAGTGCTCAACGGCCCGCTGCCGCTCGAGCAGGTGATCGCCGGCCGGTTCCGGATCCGCGTCGAGCACGCCGAGCCGCTCTTCCGCGGCAACAAGGCGGCGCTCGTGTTCCGCGCCCGCCTCACGAGCCAGGACCTGCCCAACCACTACGCCGACATCGAGCTCGCGGGGTTGCTCCAGGACCTGAAGCTCGTCGACGGACGGCTCGCCGGCCGGGTCGAGCTCGCGCACTTCACGGTGTCGAAGGCTTCGGTCGGTCCGCTCGCGCAGGGGCTCGTGGAGAACCTGATCCGGACCAACCTGGCGATCGTCGAGAGGGTGCTGCCGCCGTTCGAGGTCCCGGTGCGGCTCGAGCAGCAGCTCCGGATCGGCCGCTTCGACCAGGGCCCGGTGAGCGCGAGGGGCGGCGAGCTGCCGCTCACGATCCAGCTAGGCGAGGTGCTCGCGGTGAACCAGCGGCTCTGGGCCCTGATCGACGCGAAGGCCGGTCCGTGGAAGCCGGCCGACGCGGGGACCGCGCCATGAGGTGGGTCAGGCGGGTGCTGGGCACGCTCGTGGTCGTCGCGGCCGCCGGCCTGCTGGCGGACCGCCTGCTCCACCTGCCCACGCCCCCGCCGACGGCGACCCAGCTCGAGTCGCTCGTCAAGCAGCGCGACGAGCTCAACCAGCGGCTGCGCGACGCGGTGGCCAAGGCCGGGGAGCAGAGCCTCGCCCGGGCGCCGCGGGCGGGGATCATGGTCGGGATTCCCGTCGGCTTCACGCGCAGCGTCGTGACTCAGGTCGTGACCGGGCTCTTCGGCGAGACGACCCTCACGCTCCGGAACCTGAAGGTGCACAAGGAGGGCGACGTCAAGGTCAAGATGCTCGTCGCCAAGCGGCGGGTCGGGCAGTTCGTGCTGGACGTGCTGATCCACGAGGTGCGGGGACTGCTGAAGCCGAGCGCTCCGAGCGTCGACTTCGGCAAGGACCGGATCAACCTGGCGCTGCCGGTGGCGCTCGCCGAGGGGAGCGGATCGGCCCAGCTGCGCTTCCAGTGGGACAGCAAGGGCCTCGCGGCCAACCTGGTCTGCGGCGACGCCGACATCACGCGCGAGGTGACCGGCACCGTGAGGCCCGAGGACTACCGTGCGGCCGGCAGCTTCGGTCTCGCGACCGACGGCCGTGCCATCACCCTGCAGCCCGACTTCGGCGAGCTCGCGGTGCGCATCTTCGTCGTGCCGACCGAGCAAGCCTGGCAGGTCGTGGACGGCGTCGTCGCCGAGCAGAAGGGCGGCTGCCGCGACGCGCTCCAGAAGATCGACATCAAGAAGATCCTGGCGAAGCTTCTGGACAAGGGCTTCAACGTCAAGATCCCGAAGAAGATCTTCAAGCCGATCCGGCTGCCGGCGGGCGTCGAGCAGTCGCTCGACCTGCAGGGAGTGAAGCTCGACCTCAAGGTGAGGTCGACCGGCCTGCTCGTGAGCGGCGACCGGCTGTGGTACGGGGCGGACCTGCAGGCCCGGCGCGTCGGCGCGCCGCGCAGCGCTGCCAAACCGGGGACGCGCTAACCCGACTCGAGCCCGGTTCCTCAGCGCGGCGCGGGAGCGGCCGGTGCCGAGGCCGCCGCCGATGCGACCGCGGGTTCCGCGCGCGCCGGCTCGAGCGCCGCCGGCGGCGCGACCGGCGGCATCGCGTAGAGCACCGTCAGCTTCTGCCAGATCTTGCGCGAGAGGCCCGTGGTCAGCTGCTCCACCTCGCTCACCGCGTCGAGCGCTACGGGATCGTCGAAGGGCTGGACGTAGAGCGCGGCGATCTTGCCGGTGAGCGAGAGCGCCTCCGAGCAGTAGTCGAGATAGCGCGACAGCTCGAAGAGCGTCATGCTCCGCGCCTCGACGAGCCCGGTCTCGCGGCCGCGCGCGAGCACCCACTCCGGGTCCTTGGTGAGCTGGTGCATGTCGATCACGTGCGCGATCGAGCGCAGCTCGTGGATCGCACGGAGCGCCCGGCGCCGCTTCACGCGGGTCTCGATCGTGACCAGGAAGAACGCCGCCACCGCGACGTACACCACGTCCCCGATCGCGGCCTCGATGCCCTGGGCGAGCTCGGACAGCGTCGGCGGGCCCATGCGCACCTGGAGCGAAGCCAGGCTCACCGCCAGCCCGACGAGCATCACGAGCCCGAGGAAGCCGATCGCCACGCGCAGGCCGATCTGCGGCCGGCTGATCCAGGCCGCTGTTCCGGCGGTTCGGCGTGCGATGCCCAGCAGCTCGCGCACG
>Ga0335084_10008819_pt1 | contig 10059 bp, 9 predicted proteins | sample Lox_Sample_44_FD_206721 | JGI IMG/M metagenome (GOLD analysis project Ga0335084, IMG submission 206721) | Soil microbial communities from Loxahatchee National Wildlife Refuge, Florida, United States - Lox_Sample_4.4 | ecosystem: Environmental > Terrestrial > Soil > Wetlands | place: USA: Florida... | reverse complement strand
CTGGACGGCCTCCCCGAGCTTGGCGCCCCCGATGGGGTTGTACCCGCGCGGGTTGGCGTAGACCATCATCTCGGTCGAGAAGCCGTTCGCGAATCCGGCCTCCGCAAGGAGGGCCTTGGCCTTGTTCACGTCATACGGATACGGCAAGACGCTCTTGTTGTAGCCCCACAGGACCGGCGGCATGCCCTGGCTGGCGGTGGTCGCGCCGCCGTAGAGGCCCTTGTTGATCGCCTCCTTGTCTACGGCGTAGTTCATCGCCTGTCGGACGCGCACATCTTTGAAGGGACCCAGGTCGTTCGAGATCCCGACGCCGAGGATCGTCAGACCCGGCTGCCGGTAGAGCTTGAGGGCCGAGTTCTTCTCGACCCGATCGTAGTCCGCCGGCGGGACGTCGGCCAGGATGTGAACCTCGTTTCGCTCCAGCGCCAGCAAGCGGGTCGCGCTCTCGGGGATGATGCGGAAGATGATGCGGCCGACCTTCGGCTTCTCGCCCCAATAGTCGGGGTTGGCGTCGACCGTGATGTGGTCGTTCCGCACGGCCTCCACGAACTTGAACGGCCCGGTGCCGACCGGATGCTGGCCGGCGTCGCAGTTGTACTGCTTGGTCGCGGCCGGGCTCATGATGCCCGTCCACACCATGGCCAGGCTGGAGAGGAACGGAGCGTTCGGCTTGGGTAGCGTGAAGCGAAGCGTGTAATCGTCGAGCACGTCCATCTTCACGACGTCGCCCGTCTTCACCGAGCCGAAAGTGAAGTCGTCGTAGGTATCGACCTTGCGGTCGAGGACGTAGCAGGGGTTCTTCGGATTGATGGCGCGGTCGAGGTCTTCGGCCACCGTGCGGGCGTTCATCGGGGTTCCATCGTGGAACTTCACGCCGCGGCGGAGCTTGAACGTGTACACCTTGCCGTCGGGGGAGATGGTCCACGACTCCGCCAGACCGGGGCCTACCTCGCTCGAGCCGGGCTTGTAGTTGACGACCCCGTCGAAGATCGTCGACATGACGAAGCCGGATTCATTGTTCTCGACCGTCTGGGGGTCCATTCCCGTCTGGTCCGCCCCGATGGCGATCACCAGCGTTTTGGGCCCCTGGGCGGCCGCGCGTCCGTCGAAGCCCGCGACGACCAGCACCGCCACCGCCAGGAGCATCAGCAGCCACAGCCCCCACGTCCCTCGTAACCTTCTCATGCCCAGGCCTCCTTTCCCCCGGACGCCGTCGCCTAGGGCGGCGCCCTCTCCAACCGCGTGCACCGCAGCGATAGTTGGCGGGACGTTGCATTCGGGGCGGCGCCCCTCGGCGGGCATCCCCGGTTCCGCGCGCGCTCCGCCTCCCCCCGAAGAACAGGTAGGATAGCCCAGCGGGGGTGCGCTGTGTCAAGGCAAAAACTGGCCGGGCGGCGGAGAATGGCTGCGAGCGCTTCCCGCCTGGATTCCCCGCCGGCGTTGTGGTAGCTTTGCTCCCGTCTTTTCACCAACTCCCAGGGGGAGAACCGCAATCATGACAGCCACAAGGAGGCACCATGCACATCGAACAGGAACTCGAGAAGATGGGCTTCGTCCTGCCCACCCCCAAGCCGTTGGCCGCCTACATCCCTGCCGTCCGTGTCGGTGACCTGGTCTTCACCGCCGGGCAGGGCCCGACCCTGGACGGGAAGCCCGCTTTCGTCGGCAAGCTCGGTCGCGAGGTCACCGAGGAGCAAGGCTACAAGGCGGCCCAGCTCTGCATCGTGAACTGCCTGGCCTGCGTGAAGAGCGTGATCGGTGACCTGGACAAGATCGAGCAGGTGGTGAAGCTCCTCGGCTTCGTGGCCTCGGTGGAGGGCTTCACCCGGCAGCCCTGGGTCATGAACGGGGCCTCGGAGCTCTTGATCAAGCTGTTCGGGGACAGGGGCAAGCACGCCCGCTCGGCCATCGGCACCAACCAGCTGCCCATGGGTATCCCGGTCGAGGTGGAGATGATCGTCAAGGTGAGGGGCTAGCGTCGTCACGGGCTGCCGAGGGATTCGGGGAGGGAAGACCGGGAGGGCGACTCAGACGATCCGCCGATCCGGGGATGCCGCAGCATCCGCTGGAACAAAGGCTACAGGGCAAGCGCCCGGCTGGGAAGCCAGCCGGGCGCCGCTGTCCCGCCCGGAAGAGCGTCGGCCCGCCGAATTCTGCTCGACAGCCTTTCCTGTCGCTAGTGACAATACTGTTTTGGTGCGTTATTCTTCCTCGTTGGAACTGCTTCCGCACGGGTGGCCGTCTCCATCGTCCAGGGGGAGTGCCCGCGTGGCGGATCTCGTTTCCAACTTCCTATCCGGCCGTGAAGTGAACAACTGAGTGGAGGGGGTTCGCGATGACTCTTCAGATTGGCAGTGTAGCTCCCGATTTCGAGGTGGAGACGACGGAAGGCCGCATCCGGTTCCATGACTGGATTGGCGATTCGTGGGCGGTGCTTTTCTCGCACCCAAAGGATTTCACGCCAGTCTGCACAACGGAGCTCGGCTACATGGCCAGACTCAAGCCAGAATTCGACAAGCGGAATACGAAGATCATCGGCTTGAGCGTCGACCCTGTCGGCGACCACAAGCGGTGGGCAAACGACATCCGCGAAACACAGGGGTACGCGCCGAACTATCCGATGATCGGCGACACGGATTTGAAGGTCTCGAAGCTGTATGGGATGCTGCCCGCCGGCCTCGAGGCTACCTGTGAAGGAAGGACTCCGGCAGACAATCAGACCGTGCGGAATGTGTTCGTCATCGGGCCCGATAAGAAGATCAAGCTCATCATCGTCTATCCGATGACGACCGGAAGAAACTTTGATGAGGTGCTCCGAGTGGTCGACTCGCTGCAATTGACCGCGAAGCACAAGGTGGCGACGCCGGTCAATTGGAAGCAGGGCGAGGACGTGATCATTGCGGGCTCTGTCTCCAACGAAGAGGCCCGGAAGACGTACCCGAAAGGCTGGAAGGAGCCGAGGCCGTATCTTCGAATTGTCCCGCAACCCAGGACGTGAGCGGTTACCAGAGAACGGGGGATTCGAGCCCCGACCTTCCGGTCCCGAGCCGGACGGTCTGCCAGGCTGCGCCACTTCCCACCTTCCTTTGCCGCCTGGAAGCTTCGGCACACTCGGTTCCTGGCTCGTGAACCGAGTGTGCTTTCAGCCTGAAATGTGTATTTCGAGCTGGGCGTCTGGATCTTGGTCGGATCGCGGATCGCGGCGACCCTCGACAGATAGGCTCAGAGGCTCAGATGTTGATGGCAAACGATACGAGGATCTTGGCGGAGGACCGCTCCCGGCCAAGTTCAGCCACATGATGGACCCCTGCCGCACTGGTCACGGTGTCCTTCGTCCTTCGGGCTATATGCGAGTTGAGGACGCTTACGCGGATTTCCTGGCGCGGTTTCCTGTTTATTCCAAGACATGCCGGCTCGATGGGCTGCGCTCGACTGAGTACCGCCGCCTCGACGAGCAGCGCCACGTGTACCTCGACTATACGGGGGGTTCCCTGTACGGCGAGTCGCAGGTCCGGCAGCATGGGGAGATGCTGCAGACCGGAGTGTTCGGCAATCCGCATTCCTCCAATCCGACGTCGGTGGCCATGACGGACCACGTCGAGCACACGCGACGCTTCGTGCTGACGTATTTCAATGCCAGCCCGGATGACTATTTCGTTGTCTTCACGCCCAACGCCACGGCTGCCCTGAAGCTGGTCGGTGAATCCTTCCCCTTTATGCCGGGCGGTCGGTTCCTGCTCACATTTGACAATCACAATTCGGTGAACGGGATCCGTGAGTTCGCGCGCGCCAAGGGCGCCGCGATCGACTACGCCCCCCTGGCTGCGCCGGACCTGCGCGTGGATGAAGCGCAGCTCGAGGCACTATTGATTCGCGCCGATCCGGCGCGGGACAATCTATTCGCCTTTCCGGCCCAGTCGAACTTTTCCGGGGTCAAGCACCCCCTGGAACTCGTCGCGCGTGCCCAGAGCAAGGGGTGGGACGTCCTGTTGGACGCGGCCGCCTTCGTGCCCACCAGCCGCCTCGATCTGAGCGCGGTGCGTCCGGAGTTCGTGTGCCTTTCGTTCTACAAGATGTTTGGCTACCCGACCGGGGTCGGCGCGGTACTGATCCGCCGTGCGGCCTTCGCCAAATTGAGGCGTCCATGGTTTGCAGGGGGGACCGTGAATTTCGCCTCCGTGCGAGGCCAGGGACATGTGCTCGCGCCCAACGAAGCCGCGTTCGAGGATGGGACACTCAATTACCTCAGCATACCGGCTGTGGAGATCGGGCTGCGCCACCTCGAGTCCATCGGCATCGAAGACATCGGCGAACGCGTGCGCTCCCTGACCGGATGGCTGCTCGAAGAGTTGCTGGCGTTGCGTCACAGCAACGGCAACGCCATGGTCCGCATCTACGGGCCCGTCACGACCCATGCGCGCGGTGGCACTGTGACACTGAACTTCTACGATCCCGACGGTCATTTGCTGGACTATCGCCGCGTCGAGGAGCTTGCAAACGCGGAGAATATTTCGCTGCGTACGGGCTGCTTCTGTAATCCCGGCGCGGGCGAGATCGCCGAGGGCCTGACCGAAGACGATATGCGGGCGGGGTTCGAGCAGGGACCCGGGATCACCCTGCAGGGCTTTTTGAGACTCATACAGCAGCGCAGCCAGAAGAGCGCCGGCTCAATTCGGGTCTCCTTCGGTTTGGCGTCGAATTTCTCTGATGCCTGGCGCTTCTGGCAGTTTGCCGCGAGTTTTCGTGATCAAACCAGCCTGGCATTTCGTGACGTCACTTTCGACATTGCCTCCTGCCGCTTCATACGTGACGGAAGCTAGGGTGTCCACCGTGGCAGAACGGCTGAACGATGAATTCTGGACTGTGGGGGACCTGCTCGAACGCCTGGAACGTCGCGACGCATTTTTCGTCCTCGACGTGCGCAATCGCGACCAGTTCGAGAGGTTTCGACTCGAAGGCCGCAGCCCCGTGCCCGCCGTCAGCGTTCCCTATTTCGAGATGCTCGAGCGTGGCGGCAAAGACGAGCTGTTGGACTCCGTCGTCGCGTACGTCGAGCGGGACCTTGCGGGCCAGCTTCCCTCTGATCTGACCATCCTTGCGGTATGCGCCAAGGGCGAGACTTCGCAGATCGTCGCGCGAGGGCTACGCCGCCTGGGCTAGGCCAGTGCCACCCTCAAGGGTGGCATGAAAGCCTGGGGTGAGCACTACGCGACCTGCCCTCTGGTCGAAGGTCCCGATCTGGCCATCTACTAGGTGAGCCGGCCGGCGCGAGGGTGCCTGAGCTACCTGGTGGCCAGCGCGGGGAAGGCAATCGTGGTCGATCCCCTCCGTCACTTCCACCCGTACCTGGACCTGGCCCACGGTAGTGGCCTCGCGATCGAATCGGTGATTGACACCCACAGCCACGCGGACCACATCAGCGGCGGAAGTGCTCTCGCCGCCAAGACCGGGGCTTCCTACTACCTGAACCCGTACGACGCCATTCATCCCATCGACGTGCTGCCCGCGACGATTCCCTACGAGCCCATTCGCGACGGCCAGACGTTCTCGATCGGGCGGCACGCCCTCCAGGCACTTCACGCCCCCGGCCACACACGCGGCCTGGCTGCTCTTCGGCTCGACGACAGCTATCTCTTCACGGGCGATAGCATTTTCATCCGATCCATCGCCCGGCCGGACCTCGGCGGGAAGGCCGACGCCTGGGCGCCCCTGCACGGCCGGTCGCTGCGGAGGCTGCTCGGCCTCCCGGGAGGGATCATCGTGCTCCCTGGACACTTCAGCAGCCTCGATGAGGCGGACGGGGCGGGACGCTTCGCCGCGTCGCTCGACGATCTGAAGCAGCGGAATGACGGTCTGGTCGTGCTCCAGCGGGCGAGCGAGGCAGGATTCGTTCGCTACCTGCTCGAGAGCCTCCCCAGGTTCATCCCCGAGTATGTGGACATCAAGCGGGTCAATGCGGGGTTGTTGGCGCCCGCGGAGGAAGACGCCGCAACGCTGGAGTTGGGCAAGAACGTGTGTGCGCTTTCGCGGGCATACGCGGCTTCCGGCGGGGGAAGACAATGAGCCAGGCTTTCGACAAGCTGCTCGACGCGCGCGGTCTCAGCTGCCCGATGCCGCTGGTCAACGCCCGGAAGGAGATGGGGAAGCTCGAGCTTGGCCAGGTGCTCAAGGTGCTGGCCACGGACCGGGGCTCGGTCGCGGACTTTCAGGGCTGGGCCAATTTCGCGAAGAATGTGGGGCGGGTCGGCCAGGAGACCGAGTCCGCGGACGGCGCCAGCGTGTGCGTTCACTACGTGAAGCGGACGGCGTGAGGAGGAAACAATATGTACGCCGGTGCCGAGACAAGACCCGCCGCCGACTCGCTCCGGATGCAGGCGCTCGAGGAAAAGCTCCAGGACCTCGAGAAGCGACTGGCGTATGTTGAGGGACAGGTGGCGGAAGACCGGGTCGCGCTGGTCGTCTTCTCAGGCGATCTGGACCGCGTCCTGGCGGCATTCGTGATCGCTACCGGGGCCGCGGCCATGGGGCAGCAGGTGAGCATGTTCTTTACTTTCTGGGGGCTGAGCGTCCTCAAGAAGGACAGCCAGCTTTCCGGGAAGACCCTCTTTCAGGCCATGATGACCCTCATGTCTCCGGGATCGAGCCAGAGCCTCCCTGTCTCGAAGATGAACTACTTCGGCGTGGGGGCGAAGATGCTGCGGTCCATGATGAAGGAGAAAAACGTCAGCTCGCTCGAGGAGATGATCTCCCTGGCGCGGGAACTGGGCGTGCGCATGATCGCCTGCGAGATGTCCCGGGATGTGATGGAGATCAAGGAGACAGAGCTCTTCGCCGGCCTGGAGTGCGGCGGAGTCGCCAGCTTCCTTGCCGATTCGCTGAAGTCACGGACGAGCCTCTTTATTTGACGCGCGGGTCCGTCCAGTCCCGTCCCTGGCACGATCCGGTGCGCGCCGAATTCCGCCCGCCGGGCGATTGCTGGACCCTCGCCGTACGAGCGGGGCCCGCTGGAGCCGCCCCTGGGCCAGGAGGGTCACCGCAGCCCGCTCATCCCCGGCCCACGATACACCGCCGCCCGCATGGCGCTCATCCTCCCCTGGACCTGCCGGACGGCACGCCGTGCCGCGCCAGGAACGCGAGGACCTGCCGGCGCGAAGGCAGGCTCGGGATCCCGCCGCGCCGCTCCGTGCTCAGGGCCGCGGTGGCGTTGGCAAATCTCAGGATCGACTCCAGCGCCGGTGCGTCGGGAAACGCCTCCGGAAGACCCGGGGCGGCCTCCAGCATACCCACCAGCATCCCGGCGACGAAGGCATCGCCCGCCCCGGTGGTATCCGCCGCCTTGGCGGTGAATCCCGTGACCCTTCCCTCTCCTGTGGTGCAGGAGTAGGCGCACCCCGCCCGTCCCAGGGTCGCCACGGCCAGCCGGGGACCGGCCTCCACCAGGGCGCGCAGGCCGCGGACCACGCTGCGCCTCCCCGTCAGGAACGCCAGCTCCTCCTCATTCACCTTCACGCAGTCCGCCTGGCGAAGGCCCTCCCACAACCAGCGTCGGGCCGTCCGCGCATCCGGCCACAAGTGCAGCCGGAGGTTGGGGTCGTACGAGCAGAGCCGACGGGCCCGACGGGCCTCCCGGATCGCCGAGAGCGTGGCGCCGCGCGCGGGATCTCCAATGAGACTGATCGAGCCATAATGAAAGACCTGGGCGCGCCGGATCATCGAGCGCATCGTCCCCGAAAGGCGCAGGGCCAGGTGGGCCGGTCGATCCCCGTAGAACAGGAAATCGCGATCCCCGTCTGCCTTGAGCGATACCAGCGCCAGGGCCGTGTGCCGCGCCGCCGCGCGATCGACCCCGGCGACGTTCACGCCGTGCCGCCGGAGCGTTTCGCGCAGAAAGGTCCCCAGGGGGTCGTCCCCCACGGCGCCGAGGAAAGCGGACCGCCTCCCCAGCCGCGAGACGCCGACCGCCACATTGGCCGGCGCGCCACCGGCCGCCTTGCGGAAGCCGGGCGCTCCGTCCAGCCCGACCCCGGCTTTCAGCGACACGAGGTCGATCAGCGCCTCGCCGAGGCACGCCACCTCGGGCGCCTGGTTGCTCATGGATCCTCCCGGGGCGAAGCCCCAGACGAGTCGGGCATGACGAGGGGGGAGCCAGGACCGCTGCTCGCGGATCGCCGGTCAGGATGCCGTCCAGGCGGGCACATTCGATCGAGGTGGCGCATGGGCTGTTCCCGGTACCGTCCCATCATTCCGTGGTCACTGCCCCGGCCACAACGCCGTCTTCATGATCCCGAACAGCTCGGTGTTGTGCCGGAAGCCCACCACCGCCTCGGAGCCGGGCCCGCTGGCAAAAGCCATGAGGGGCGAGGCGGTGTGGGTCCCGCTCCCCCAGCCGATGCCCAGATACGGCCGCAGGACGAAGGCCAGGGTGTGAAGCATCGGGTAGCCATAGTGCTTGGGATCCAGTTTGCGTATGGTATCGTCTCTTACCGTCCGCGCTTCGCCGTCCGTGATTTCGATCGCCAGATACTTCTTCACAGTCTCCTTGATCTTGTCCGGCGTCGGGTTCTTGCCCAACTCGTCCTGCATCAGCTCGAAGGAACCCCGGGCCTTCTGGATCAGCTCCAGGTTCATCCCGAGGGCTTCCCTGCTGCCCTTGCTGCGGCCGATCAGGCTCATGCCGGCGGTCTCGTGATCCGCCGTCACGATGATGAGGGTGTCGGGGTTCCGCTTCTGGAACTCCAGTGCCACCCCGACGGCCTCGTCGAAGGCCAGCGTGTCTCGAATCGTCGAAGGCGCGTCATTCCGGTGGGCGGCATGGTCGATCCGTCCGCCCTCGATCATGGCGAAGAAGCCCTTCGGGTTCCTGGACAAGATCTCGAGGGTCTCCTCCGTCATCTCGGCCAGGCTGGGCTCGGCCGTCTTGGCCCGATCGATCTCGAAGGCCATGTTCCCCATGTTGTACAAGCCCAGCAGCTTCTGTCCGTTGGCTTGCTGAAGCTCGCTGGCCGTCCTGACGACCGTGTAGCCGGCGGCACGCGCCTCGTCGATGACGTTCCTGCCGTCCTTCCTGACCCCACCGGACGCTTCGGGCAGAAAGAATTGCCTTCGCCCACCCTGCAGGACGTCGACCCCGAGCTGGATTTCCTGGACGGCTACGGCGAACTCGTCGCTCCGATGCCTGACGTGGGCCGCGAAGGACGCCGGCGTGGCGTCGGTGATGCCAGACGTGGTCACCAGGCCCGTGGCCAAGCCTTTGTCCTTGGCCAACTCGAGCAGGGTCTTGCACGGGGTCTTGCCGTCGGCTCCCATGCCGACCACTTGGGCGGGCACCTTCATGCCACAGGCGATCTGAGTCGCGGCGGCAGCCGACTCAGTGACCACGGAGTCGGCGTTGTCGTTGACGATGTATGCCGTCCGGCCCCTCTTCATCACCTCGACCATGCGAAGCTCTCTTCCGAGGAGCTTCGTGCCGTACACCCAGGCGGCGCCGAATTGGCTCGGCCCCATCCCATCCCCGATGAACAGGACGATGCTCCTGGCCTGCGCTGCGAGGACACCGCCGGGGAAGAGCAACGCTACAGTGATGAGGAGAAGGACGATCCTGCGGCCCGCATGAGTTGTGCGCATCTTCAGCTCGGGCACGGGTGATCTCCAACCGTTTCATCACCGGGAGTCCAATTGCCGCAGATGATCGAGAGTATGGGGAAGGCCAGGGGGTCTTGTCAACGGGGGAAGCCGGAATATCGGGTCGGGCCGTATTCCCCCACACTCTTGCACAAGGTCGCTCTGGCCTGGGTTTCAGCCCGCGGGGTCCACTTCAGCCGAATATCCTTGCCCCCTCTACGCCTGTCTGATACACATCCTGAATAGGCGGTCGTTCGGCCCGTGTCGGGGGCCGCTGCTTTCGGAGGCTCGTCCGCGGCGGTGATGTGTCCCTAGCCCGCATTATTGGCGAACACGGGTCGCGAACAATGCGGGCTTAACCGAAACCCTTGGGAGTGGTGGCCCGGGACGGATCATGGATCCCCGGGGCATCTCGACATGGCGCCCATCCCGCGGGAC
>Ga0335084_10008817_pt1 | contig 10059 bp, 6 predicted proteins | sample Lox_Sample_44_FD_206721 | JGI IMG/M metagenome (GOLD analysis project Ga0335084, IMG submission 206721) | Soil microbial communities from Loxahatchee National Wildlife Refuge, Florida, United States - Lox_Sample_4.4 | ecosystem: Environmental > Terrestrial > Soil > Wetlands | place: USA: Florida... | reverse complement strand
GACGACTACGTCGTCCACGAGCAGCTCGACCTCGTCGACTACGAGCACCAGCTCCACGTCCACGACGACTTCGACCACGTCGTCGACCACGACCACCACGTCCTCGACGACCTCGACCAGCACCTCCAGCTCGACCTCGTCGAGCACCTCCACCTCGTCGACCAGCTCGTCGACCACGACCAGCACGTCGACGACGAGCCCCATCCCGACGACCACGTCGACCAGCAGCTCCACGACGAGCACCACGACCACCACGACGACGTCGACGACGAGCACCTCCACCACCACGTCCTCGACCACATCCACGTCGACCACGACCTCGACCAGCACCTCCACTTCGACCTCGTCGAGCACCAGCACGTCGTCCACGACCACCACGACGACGTCGACGACGAGCACCTCGACCAGCACGTCCTCGACGTCTTCGACGTCGACCAGCAGCTCGACGTCGACGACCGACACGACGACCTCGACGACGTCGGCCAGCAGCTCGACCCTGGTCGCGACGACCAGCTCCTCGACGAGCTCCACGACGACGACCGAGGAGCCCACGACCTCCAGCACGTCCACGACGTCGTCGACGTCCTCCACCTCCACGTCGACCACCGGCGCCACCACGAGCTCCTCGACGACCGTGACGACGTCGACGTCCTCCAGCACCACCTCGTCGACGTCCACGTCGACGACCTCCACGTCCACGACGTCGACCTCGTCGACCTCGACGTCCACGACCACGGCGCCGTCCACCACCTCCACGTCGTCGACCACGAACACGAGCACCTCGTCGACGACCACGACCTCCACTTCGACGTCCTCCACCACCTCGACCTCCACCAGCAGCACGACCACGACCTCCTCCTCGACCACGTCGACGACGCTGCCGCGCGTCTGCGACCCGTCGGACCCGACGTCGTGCGGGGACGGCGATCCCTGCACCGTCGACGCGTGCGTCGATGGGGGAGCGCGCTGCGCGTACGAGCCGCGCGCGGGCATCGCCGCCGTGACCTGCACGTGCGAGCGCGCTCCGCGTTCGGCCTGCGGCGCAGAGGGCGTCCCTACGTCCATAGACCGCCTCTCGAGGAAGGCCTGCGGCCTGTTCACCCAGGCCGCCACCGGTCCCGCCAAACGCCAGCGGCGGCGCCTCTTGCGGGGTGCCAGGTTGGTCCAGCAGGCCATGAATCGCACCGTGCGCGTGGGCGCTTCTGGCGGCCTCTCCGGTGGCTGCGCGTCCGTTCTCCTGGGTGACTTGAGGGACACGCGCGACCGGGCACGCGAGGCGGCCGGAATGCCCTAGATGACGGGGGTCGGGGCCGCCCGCGACCCTCGCCAGCCCTCAAGTCCGGCCCCGGGACCGCCGACACTCCGACCGGAGGTTCATGCCGCAGCCGCAGGCACGAGTGTCGGGAGCGTCCGGGGCCAGAGGGGGCCCCGAATGGCATGCCCGGCTGGCCGCGGCCCTGCTCTCCACCACCGATTCGCACGCTGCGCTCGCCTCCGTCTGCGAGGCGATCGGCACCCTCGTCCGCTGCGATCGCGTCCAGATCTGGCGTGGCGACGTCCGCCAGCTCGCGATGCACGCACAGATCGCCGTCGGCTACGACGCGATCGATCTGGGGCGCCTGCTCGCGCTGCGCGTGCCGATCGCCGGCATGCCGCTCGCGCCGGACTTCCTGGAGCGGAAGTACCTTCCGATCAGCTACGCGCGCGACCTCGGCGACTACGGCGATTTCCTGTTCTCGGACTTCGGCATCCAGGCAGCGGCCTTCGTGCTGCTCGAGCGCGGCGACCGTGTGCTCGGCGCGCTCCAGCTTTCCTGGACCGGCACGCCGGAGCCCCGCTTCCCCGAGCGGGTGCTCGTCGACGTCGTGCGCGACTACGCCGCGCTCGCCGTCGACATCCATGCCCGCACCGGTGAAGCGCAACAGACCGCACACACGCTGTCCGAGACGGCGATGCTCCTGGCGAGCATCCACGATCCCGACGAGCTGCTCGAAACCCTGGCGCGCAAGATCACCGACGCGGTCGGCTGCGACTTCGGCGCCGTCTACCTCCTCGACCCGAAGGCCGAGCGGATGCGCTTCGCCGCGGGAGTCGGTCCCACCCCCGCGCTCCAGGTCATGCGCGCGCTCGAGGGACGCGTGGATCGCTTCGAGAAGCTCCTGGCGAGGAGCGACGACGACGTGCTCGAGTTCGCGGACGTCGCCGCGCTCCCGTCGCTGGTGCGGTACGGCCTCGCCCCGCACGTGTCCTCGTACGTGAACGTCCCGCTGCGCCGGGGCACCGCGCTCGTCGGGTCGCTGACCCTCGGCTACTGCGAGCGGACCGGTCGGTTCGCGCGGCGCCAGCTCGCGCTGGCCAAGGGCCTCGCCCACCCCGCCGTCGTCGCGCTCGAGACCGCGCGGCTCGTGCGCTCGCTGGAGGAAGCGAGCCGCGTGAAGAGCGACTTCGTCGCGGCCGTCTCGCACGACCTGCGCACGCCCATCCACATCCTGGTCGGCTATGCCGAGATGCTGCTCGACGGTGTCGTCGGCGAGCTGACGCACGGCCAGTCCGACCTCGTGACCAGGATCCGCGATCGCGCGCTGCAGTTCCGCGATCTCGTCGACGGCATCCTCTCCGTGGCGCGCATCGAGGGGCAGCGCCAGGGCCAGGGGGCAGCGCCGGTCGACCTGCACTGGCTGTGCGCCGAGCTCGCCCGTGAGCTGGACGACCGCCGGCCATTCGACGTGACCCTCGAGTGGTCGGCGCCGCCGATCCGCGTCGCCGTCGACGGTCCCAAGGTGCGTATGATCCTTCGCAACCTCGTCTCGAACGCGCTCAAGTTCACGAAGCGAGGCCGGGTTGCCTTCACGATCGAGACTGATGGCGCGAGCCTCTGCCTGCGCGTGTCCGACACCGGGCCCGGTATCGCTCCGGAAGATCGCGGCGGCATCTTCGAGATGTTCCAGCAGGGCGACGCCGGGAAGCGCGCCGGCGGCTCCGGGCTCGGGCTCGGGCTCTACCTGGTGCGACGCCTCGCCGACGTGCTCGGCGGCTCTGTCCGCCTGGTCGACGCGGAGCCCGGACGCACGGTCTTCGAGGTCCTGATCCCGATCGTGTCGACGCCGGCGCCGGCGGCTTGACCATCCGCATGCCTTCTCCGACAAGGGACGGCATGGGAACCATCGAGATCCTCTCCCCGGTCGCGCTCGGCCCCATGGAGTCGAAGCCCCTGCAGCCGCGCCGGCCCAGCCTGCGCGGCGCACGGCTCGGCATCCGCATCGATCACGCGTGGCGGTCCTGGTGGACCGCCGCCGACGAGATCGGGCGCCTCGCCCGCACCGAGCTCGGCGTCGCGGACGTCGTCGTCTTCGATCCCGAGTCCCGCATCGGAAGGCCCGAGGACGAGAGCGCCAAGGTCGTCGAGTTCGCGCGTGCCGTCGACGTCGCGATCGTCGGCCTCGGTACTTGAGGGTCGTGCACGTCGTGGAGTGTCCACGACACGATCGTCTGTGAGGAGAGCGGAATTCCCGCCGTCGTCGTCGTGACCCAGGTGTTCGAGAACCTCGCCCGCACGGCCGCGGCCGCGAAAGGGTTCCGCGACCTGCGCGTGCACGTGCTGCCGCATCCCATGGAGTCGCGCCCCGAGGGCGAGATCCGCGCGATCGCGCGCGCCGCCTTCCGCGATCTCCTGCGTCTGGTCGTCTCGGACGTCTGATGGCTCGCGGCACCCTCACCTCGGAGCTGCGCACCGTCGGCGACGATTCCGAGGCCGTGCTCGCGTACGTGGAGGAGCAGGGCTGGGGTGACGGCCTCCCCGTCGTGCCGCCGACCGAGGCGCGGGTGCAGGCCATGCTGGAGGCGACGCCGCTCGCGCCGGCGCACGTGGTGGGCGTCGTCGAGCCGCGCCGGGGCGAGGCGACGGTCGAGAAGATCGCCGTCAACGCAGTCATGGCCGGCTGCCGTCCCGACTATCTGCCCGCCGTCCTCGCCGCCGTCGAAGCCGTCTGCGAGCCGCGCTTCAACCTCGTCGCCCTCAACACGACGACGTGCTGCGCGACCCCGGCCCTCATGCTGAACGGTCCCTGCCGCCAGCGCCTCGGGATCGAGTGCGGCTACTCGTGCCTCGGGCACAACGGCCGCGCGAACGCCACCATCGGGCGCGCGCTCCGGCTCGTCATGCGCAACGTGGGGGGGGCGATCCCCGGCGCGGTTAGCAAGTCCGTCTTCGGGCAGCCGGGGCGCATTTCGCTCTGCTTCGGCGAATGGGAGGAGAAGAGCCCGTGGGAGCCGTTCCACGTCCGCCGCGGGTTCGGCGCCGACGAGAACGTCGTCACGGCCGTGTGCGCGACCGGCACCCAGGACATCGCCGACATCTACGCCGAGACGGGCGAGGAGCTGGTGTGGATCCTCGCGCACTCGATCGACTGGATCGGCAACAACAAGGTCCTGGTCGCGCCCGAGAAGGGCGACATGCTGCTCCTGCTCTGCCCCGACTTCGCGCACAAGATCGCCCGCGACGGCATCGGCGTCGACGACCTGCAGCGCATGCTGCTCGAGGGCACGCGGGCGCCCATCGAACGCTGGCACAGGCGACACTGGCCGAAGCTCGAGCAGCTCGGCTACGTCGACGGCAACGTCGTGCCCCTGGCGCGCGACCCGAAGCAGTTCCTGATCGCGGTCGCAGGCGGCGAGTCGGGGCACCACGCGCTCTACTTCTGCACCTTCGGCCTCACGTGGTCGGTGAGCAAGGCGTTCCGCGTGGACGAGCCCTACTCCGGCGGCGAGTCCTGCGATCTGCCGGGCGCCTGAGCCGTCGTTCCGGCTTGCACCCCCGGCGGTCGGTCAATAACCTGGCGCCCGAGACGGGGGGTTCATGAGCGACGCGAAACACGAGGCCGCGATCGATTCGGTGCTGCGCGAGGATCGCGTCTTCCCGCCGCCCGAGCGCTTCAGCGCCGACGCGTTCGTGCCGAGCCGCGAGCACTACGACGAGCTCTACCGGCGCTCGATCGCCGACCCGGCGGGCTTCTGGGGCGAGATGGCGGCACGCCTGCACTGGCAGCGCCCGTGGGACCGCGTGCTCGAGTGGGAGCCGCCGTTCGCGAAGTGGTTCGTCGGCGGGCGCCTCAACGTCTCCGACAACTGCCTCGACCGGCACCTCGGCGGGCCGCGTCGCAACAAGGCCGCCCTCATCTGGGTGGGCGAGCCGGGCGAGGTGCGCGTCCTCACCTACCAGCAGCTCCACCGCGAGGTGTGTAAGTTCGCGAACGTGTTGAAGGGCCTCGGCGTCGGGAGCGGCGACCGGGTGGGCATCTACCTGCCCATGATCCCCGAGGCCGCCATCGCGATGCTCGCCTGCACCCGCATCGGTGCCACCCACAGCGTCGTCTTCGGTGGCTTCTCGTCCGAAGCGCTACGCGACCGCATGAACGACGCCGGCGCCAAGGTCGTCATCACGGCCGACGGCGGCTACCGCCGCGGCGCGATCGTCCCGCTGAAGGCGAACGTGGACGGCGCCGTCGCCCACACGCCGTCGGTGCGCGACGTCGTCGTCGTGCGCCGCACCGGCGAGCAGGTGCCGATGCACGCGGGCCGCGACCACTGGTGGCACGAGCTCATGAGCGCCGCCTCGGCCACCTGCCCGGCCGAGGCGCTCGACAGCGAGCATCCGCTGTTCATCCTCTATACGAGCGGGACGACCGGGAAGCCGAAGGGCGTCGTGCACTCGACGGCCGGCTATCTCCTGCACGCCATGCAGAGCGCGCAGTGGGTCTTCGATCTGAAGGACGAGGACACCTACTGGTGCACGGCCGACATCGGGTGGGTGACCGGCCACAGCTACGTCGTCTACGGGATCCTCGCCAACGGCGCGACGTCGGTCATGTACGAAGGTGCGCCGAACCAGCCGCAGCCCGACCGTCTCTGGCAGATCATCGACGAGCTCGGCGTGACGATCTTCTATACCGCACCGACGGCGATCCGCGCCTTCGTGAAGTGGGGCGAGGAGTGGCCGCGCAAGCACTCGCTGGCGTCGCTGCGTCTGCTCGGCACGGTCGGCGAGCCGATCAATCCCGAGGCGTGGATGTGGTACCACCGCGTCATCGGCAAGGAGCGCTGCCCGATCGTCGACACGTGGTGGCAGACCGAGACCGGCGGCATCATGATCGCACCGCTCCCCGGCGCGACGCCGACCAAGCCCGGCTCCGCGACGCTGCCGCTGCCGGGCATCGTCCCCGAGATCCGCACGCGCGACGGCAGGACGCTGGGCGCGAACCAGGGCGGCTACCTCGTCATCACGCGGCCGTGGCCTGGCATGCTGCGCACCGTCTACGGCGACCCCGATCGCTACGTGCAGCAGTACTGGAGCCAGATGCCCGGCATCTACTTCACCGGCGACGGCGCGCGCCGCGATCAGGACGGCTACTTCTGGGTGATGGGCCGGATCGACGACGTCGTGAACGTCTCCGGACATCGGCTGGGCACGATGGAGGTCGAAAGCGCGCTCGTCTCGCACCCGTCGGTCGCCGAGGCCGCCGTGGTCGGGCGCCCGGACGACCTGAAGGGCGAGGCGCTGTCGGCGTTCGTCACGCTCGAGTCGGGCCAGCCGGCGAGTGACAAGCTGAAGCAGGCGCTCAAGGAACACGTCGCCAAGGAGATCGGTGCCTTCGCTCGGCCCGACGACATCCGCTTCACGGACGCGCTGCCGAAAACCCGCAGCGGCAAGATCATGCGCCGCCTCCTGCGCGACATCGCCGCCGGCAAGGCGACCGTCGGGGACACGACGACGCTCGAAGACTACTCCGTGCTGGCGAAGCTGCGCGAGGAAGACGAATAGCCGGCGATGCAGCTCGTCCTGACGAACACCCTCACCGGGCGCAAGGAGCCGTTGCGTCCGCTGCGGCCCGGGCACGTGGGCGTGTACTGGTGCGGCGTCACCGTGTACGGGCGTTCGCACGTCGGGCACGCGCGCGCCTTCATCACCGCCGACGTCCTCTGCCGCTACCTGCGCGCCCGCGGGCTCGAGGTGACGTTCGTCCGCAACTTCACCGACATCGACGACAAGATCATCAAGCGCGCCGCCGAGGAGGACATCACGGCGGCGGCGCTCGCCGAGCGCGAGATCGCGAGCTTCGCCGACGACATCGCGTGGCTGCGCTGCATTCGTCCGACCCACGAGCCGCGCGCCACCACCCACATCTCCGACATGCTCGCCCTGATCGAGAAGCTCGTCGCCTCGGGCTACGCCTACGCGACGCCCGGCGGCAGCGTGTACTTCCGCGTCCTGCGCTTCGCGTCGTACGGCAAGCTCTCCCACCAGCGGATCGAAGACATGGCGACCGGCGAGGAGAACGATCCCGAGAAGGAGGATGCGCGCGACTTCGCGCTCTGGAAGGCCGCCAAGCCCGGCGAGCCCGAGTGGCCGAGCCCGTGGGGGCTCGGGCGGCCCGGCTGGCACATCGAGTGCTCGGCGATGGCCGCTCGCTACCTCGGCCAGCCGTTCGACATCCACGGCGGGGGCACCGACCTCATCTTCCCGCACCACGAGAACGAGCTGGCACAGTCGGAGGCCGCCGGCGGCTGCGTCTTCGCGAGCCTCTGGATCCACAACGGGATGCTGACCTCCGGCGCCGAGAAGATGTCGAAGTCGCTCGGCAACATCGTGCCCATCTGCCAGCTCGCGAAGCGCGTCCCGGCCGAGGGCGTGCGCCTGCTCTATCTCGGCACGCACTACCGCGCGCCGCTCGACTACTCGACGACGCGTCTCGAGGAGACGCTACGCGGCCTCGACCGGCTCTACGAGACGCTCGCGCGCACCGACGAGGAGACCGGGGACCAGGAGCCGCCCGAGCTCGACGGCGTCCTGGCGGGCGAGCTCACGCCGTTCGAGTCGGAGTTCTGCGCCGCGATGGACGACGACCTCAACGCCGCCAAGGCCGTGGGGCTCGTGTTCGACCGCTCGCGCGACCTGAATCGCGCCCTCGACGCCGGGGACCTCACGACCGCCGTGCGCATCCGTCGCGAGCTCGGTCGGGTGGGCCGCGCCGTCGGCTTGTTCGAGGAACGCCCCGCGTCCTACCTGGAAGAGCGACGGCGTGCGGGGCAGGAGCGCGCGGGGCTCTCCGACGCCGAGATCGAGGCCGCGATCGCCGCCCGCAACGACGCGCGCAAGCGCAAGGACTTCAAAGAGGCCGACGCGATCCGCGCGCGGCTGAAGGATCAGGGGATCGTTCTCGAGGACGGTCCCGGCGGGACGAGCTGGAAGGCGGGTTAGCTCCCACTACGCGCCCAGCGTCTCCTTCAGGCGCGCGATGAACATGCGGTAGATGCCCTCGATCAGCTGGGCCACCTCCTCGGTCTGAATCCCGCGCGGCTCGAAGGTGCTGCTCCAGTCGATCGACGTGCGTCCGCCGCCGAGGTCGCGGAGCTCGACCGTCGCCAGATAGTCGGTGAACGGGAACGGGCTCTCCAGCATCGCGTACGAGAAGCTGTGACCCGCCGGGTCGTAGGCTTCGAGCCGCTCGCGAACGGTGGGAGCGTCGTCGCCCGCGACGGTGCGCACGGCGCCGACGCCGTGTCCCTCGACCGGCACGCGGGTTCGTCCCGGCGCCCACGCGCTCAAGTCGCCGAAGTCGGCGAAGCATGCCCAGACCCTTTCGATGGGCGCGACGAGCTCGTCGCGAACCGCCACTCTTGCCATCGTGGACCTCCTTCCCGAGATCTCCAACGATCCGAGCTCCGGCGACAAGCCCAGGCGATCCCGCAGCCGTACGAGGGACTCGTCCGGCGCCGCAGGACACGCCGTCTGCCACCAGCGCGCGACCGCGACCTGTGCCGGCCCCATGTCGAGGACCACGGCCGCCGCGTCGGCCACGTCGAGCACGGCCAGGGCGTCGCCGACACCCTCGGGCAGGCGCTCGAGGGCGGTGTTCAGGCGCGGCGCGAGGATCCGGCCGACGACCCGCGCCGGCACGACGACGCCGCGCGCCCGGAGCACCGCCATCCGCTCCTTCAATCCCGCCAGCGGCTCGCTGTCGGTCGCGACCGCCGTCGCCAGGCGATCCGCCTCGTCGTAACCCAGCATCATCGCCAGCTCGAGCGACGGCACCGGCTCGCGCGCGAGCAGCGGGTCGATGATGGCGGCCACCCGCGCCAGCACCTCGTGCCGCACGCTGCGCACGCGCTCGACCGCGTCGCCCGTGATGCGCGCCAAGAGGCGCTCGCGTTGCACCAGGAAGAGCTCGGTCACACCGTAGCGGACACCGTCGACTTCGCAGCGGAACGGCTCGCTCGGCGCCGGTGGACGCACGCGGACGACGTCGCGTCCTCCCGTGCGTTCCTCGTCCACCTCGACGTCCACGTGCTCGCCCTCGGGCCGCAGCGTGACCGTGTAGCCCGGCAACGTCGGTCGCTCGCCGAGCCGGTCGAGCACGACGGCCGTCGCCGCGATCCGCTCCGGTGTGACCCGCCGCCCCAGCACCACGCGCCCGTAGACGTCGGCGCCGCTGCCTTCGGCCTCGACGTTGCTCCGCGCGGCTGCGAGCCGGTCGAGGAACTCCTCCTCTAGGCCCGTGCCGAGCCGTCGCGCGAGATCGAGCGCGCGCCCTGCCTGCCGCAGCACGAGCGTACCCTCGACGCCCGCGAGATCGTCGAAGAACCACCCGCAGCTCGTCTGCATGAGCATGGCATGGCGGGCCATCTCGAGACCCCGCCGCGCCGTCACCACCTCGGCCCTGGTGGCGCCGGGGCGCAGCTCCGCCTCGAGGAAGGCGTGGGTGCGATCCGGCTCGACGACGCAGTCGACGTAACGATCGCGTGCACCCCACGGATCGCGCAGCGGCCCCGCCGTCTCCCGCTCGAACACGACCGCCAGCTCGTCGCGCAGCCAGTCGATCGCGGCGCGCAGCGGCGCGCGCCACGCCTGCGTCCATGCGGGCGGCCCCGCCACGCGACATCCGCAGTCGCTTCGCCATCGCTCGACGCCGTGGGCGCAGCTCCACGAGCTGTCCGGGACGATCTCGAGCTCGTCGCGCGGCGGCGACAGGGCCCGGAACGCCGCGGGACCCAGGAGCGAGACCT
>Ga0335084_10008815_pt1 | contig 10060 bp, 8 predicted proteins | sample Lox_Sample_44_FD_206721 | JGI IMG/M metagenome (GOLD analysis project Ga0335084, IMG submission 206721) | Soil microbial communities from Loxahatchee National Wildlife Refuge, Florida, United States - Lox_Sample_4.4 | ecosystem: Environmental > Terrestrial > Soil > Wetlands | place: USA: Florida... | reverse complement strand
TTTTCATCAAAAATATCCACAGCCATACCCAGGCCTTTCGCCTGGATCTCGCCGCGCCAGACCGGCCCGGTCGGGTTGCCCAGCACGAAGCACGAGACGATGTCGGTGCCCCCGGAGATCGAGGACAGGCAGACGTCCTTCTTCACGTGCGCGTAGACGTAGTCGAAGCCTTCGGCGACGAGCGGCGACCCGGTGGACAGGATCGCGCGCAGCTTGTCCAGCCGGTGCGTCTGCGCGGGCTTCAGCCTGACCTTGGCGATCGCATCGATGAACTTGGCCGACGTGCCGAAGTGCGTCATGCCTTCGGCGTCGGCGAAGTCGAAAAGGATGCTCCCGCGCCCAACGAACGGCGAGCCGTCGTAGAGCAGCAGCGTGGCACCGGCCGCCAGACCCGAGACCAGCCAGTTCCACATCATCCAGCCGAGAGTCGTGAAGTAGAACACCCGGTCGCCCGGCCTGACATCCGAGTGCAGGATGTGCTCCTTCAGGTGCTGCAGCAGCGTCCCGCCCGTGCCGTGCACGATGCACTTGGGCACGCCCGTGGTCCCGGAGGAATAAAGAATATAGAGCGGGTGGTTGAATTCGACCTTCGCGTATTGAACTTCCTTCGGCGGAAAGAAGGCGATGAAGTCCTCGAGGGAAACCCCCGTCTTCACTTCGCTTCCGATGTACCGCAGCACCACGCAGGCCTTCACCGTGGGCAGCTTCGCGAGGATTTCCGCCGCCTTGTCCTGCGAATCGAACTCCTTGCCGCCGTAGAGATAGCCGTCGGCGCAGAAAAAGACCTTCGGCTCGATTTGCCCGAAGCGGTCGAGCACGCCCTGCACGCCGAAATCGGGTGAGCACGACGACCAGATCGCGCCGAGGCTCGCCGTCGCCAGCATCGCGGCCACCGATTCGGGCAGGTTCGGCAGGTAGCCCGCGACCCGGTCGCCCTTGCCCACGCCCGCGGCGGCGAGCGCCTGCTGCAGCTGCGACACCAGGTCGTGCAGCTGGCGCCGCGACAGGTGGCGCTTCACCCGGTCCTCGCCCCAGAAGGCGATCGCGGGCGTCGCGTCGCGCTCGCGCAGCAGGTTCTCGGCGAAGTTCAGCCGCCCTTCGGGAAAGAACGACGCGCCCGGCATGCGCTCGCGGTTGATCAGGCGTCGCAGCCCGGGCTCGCCGCGCACCTTGCCGAAGTCCCAGACCAGGGACCAGAAATCTTCGCAATGCTCGACCGACCAGGCATGCAGCGCCGCATAGTCCGGAAACGTCCGGTGCGCGCGCCGCTCGGCCTCGCGCCAGAAGCGCGCGAGGTTGGTCTGCGCAGCGCGCTCGGGCGACGGCGCCCACAGCGGGCTCATGCCGTCGCCTTCGCTATGAGCAGCCGCGCGCGGATGCTGTCCGGGATGCGCGCCGGCTTCTGCGTCTTCATGTCGACGAACACGACCACCGCTGCCCCGTCGGCATAGGGCACCGGATCGTCGTCCACGCGCAGCTCGTAGAAGGTCGGCACGCTCGAGCCGCCGGGCTCGCCCACCTGCAGCCTGACCTCTACCGTGCCGGGATAGGTGATCGGGCGCTTGTAGATGCAGGAAGCGTTGACGATGACGATGCCCCTCGACGTCCAGGCTTCCCGCTCGGGCACGAGCGCGGCGAACCAGCTGATGCGCGCCTGCTCCATGTAGCGGAAGTAAAGGGTGTTGTTGACGTGCCCCATCGCGTCCATGTCGCCCCAGCGGATGGGGATGCGCTCGACATGCGCGAGCCTGCGCGCTTCTGACATGGGTTCGCATTCTATAATCCCGCGCATGGATCCTGCGATTGCGCGCGAATCGATGCAGTACGACGTGGTGGTGGTCGGCGGCGGCCCGGCGGGCCTCGCCGCGGCGATCCGGCTGAAGCAGCTGTCCGCGGAGGTATCGGTCTGCGTCATCGAAAAGGGCTCCGAGATTGGCGCGCACATCCTTTCGGGCGCCGTGATGGATCCGCGGGCCATGGACGAACTCTTCCCCGACTGGAAGGCGAAAGGCGCGCCGCTGAACGTGCCCGTTTCGGAGGATAGATTTTTATTTCTGAAAGAAAAATCCTCGATTAAAACTCCGAATTTCCTGCTCCCTGGCTGTTTCCAGAACCACGGCAACTACGTCATCAGCCTGGGGCAGGTGGCGCGCTGGCTCGGCCAGCAGGCCGAGGCGCTCGGCGTGGAAATCTTTCCCGGCTTCGCCGCGGCCGAGGTGCTGTACGACGACAAGGGCGCCGTCAAGGGCGTCGCCACCGGCGACATGGGCGTGAACCGCAAGGGCGAAAGGACCGACGCCTTCCAGCCCGGCATCGAGCTGCACGCCAAATACACGTTCTTCGCCGAAGGCTGCCGCGGCAACCTCGGCAAGCAGCTGGAGGCGAAATTCAACCTTCGCAGGAAAGCCGACCCGCAGGTCTACGGCATCGGCCTGAAGGAGCTGTGGGACCTGAAGCCCGAGAAGCACCAGCCGGGGCTGGTCGTGCACACCGCGGGCTGGCCGCTCGACAGCGCGACCTACGGCGGCTCGTTCCTCTACCACCTGGAGAACAACCAGGCGGCGGTCGGCTTCGTGGTTGGACTGGCCTATACCAACCCCTATCTCAGTCCCTACGAGGAATTCCAGCGCTACAAGACGCACCCGGCCATCCGCGGCTTCCTGGAGGGCGGGAAGCGGGTCGCCTACGGAGCGAGGGCCATCGCCGCCGGCGGCCTGCAGTCGCTGCCCGAGCTCGTGTTCCCGGGCGGCTGCCTGATCGGCGACGACGCCGGGTTCCTGAACGCGTCGCGCATCAAGGGCAGCCATTGCGCCATCAAGTCGGGGATGCTTGCGGCGGAGGCCGCGCACGCGGCGCTGGCCGCGGGCCGTGCGGGCGACGCCCTCGCGGCCTACCCGGACGCGTTCCGTCAGAGCTGGATGTTCGACGAGCTTTACCGCGCGCGCAATTTCAAGCCCTGGATGGCGAAGGGCCTGTACACCGGCTCGCTCATGTTCGGCATCGACCAGATCGCGCTGCGCGGCAAGGCGCCCTGGACGCTGCACCACGCGCATGCGGACAACGAAACGCTCAAGAAGAAAACCGAAGCGCAGCCGATCGCCTATCCGAAGCCGGACGGCGTCCTCTCCTTCGACCGGCTGACGAACGTCGCCTTCTCCAGCACGAACCACAGCGAGGACCAGCCGGTCCACCTGACGTTGAAGGACGCTTCGGTGCCGGTCAACGTCAACCTCGAGCTCTACGACGCGCCCGAGCAGCGCTATTGCCCGGCCGGCGTCTACGAGATCGTGCGTGACGACAAGGGGCCGCGCCTGCAGATCAATGCGCAGAACTGCGTGCACTGCAAGACCTGCGACATCAAGGATCCCACGCAGAACATCGTCTGGGTCACGCCCGAGGGCGGCGGCGGACCGAACTACCCGAACATGTGAGGACGGGGCAAGTTCCAGATCCGGCGGACCTGGCCGAATCCTTCCAGCCGATCATCGGCCAGCCGGTGACGCTGCGACCGCTCCGGCGCGAGGACGCGGACATCGAGGCTGCGTTCCTGACCGGCCTGTCGCCCGCGTCGCGGCACAACCGCCTGCTCGGGGGCCTGGTCAGGATCACGCGCGAGTACGTCGAAAAGCTCACCACCGTGGACCTGTCGCGCGACATGGCGATCGCGGCGGCGCTGATGCTGGCGGACCGCGAGGTGTTGATCGGGGTGGCGCGCTACGTGCTCGAGCCCGACGGCCGGGCCTGCGAGTTCGCGCTGGTCATCGCCGATGCCTGGCAGGGCCGCGGCATTGGCCAGCGCATGATGGCCAAGCTGATCGCGGTGGCGCGCAGCCGCGGCCTGGAACGCATGTACGGGGACGTGCTGTCCACCAACCGCCGGATGCTGGCTTTCTGCCGGCAGCTCGGCTTCGCGCTCGCGCGCGTGCCCGAGGATCCTACGGTCACCCGCGCAACGCTCGCGCTGGCCTAGGCGGCGAGAAACTGGTCTTCGGAGAGCGCCATGACCGCGGCTGCGCCCTGAGCCACGGTGGCGCAGAGGCCCGGCGCCTGCGAAAGTACGTGGTCGGCGAAGAAGCGCGCCGTTGCGATCTTTGCCTCGTAGAAGCTCTGATCCCCCTGCTTTTCCCTGATTCTTGATTCAGAAATCAAGGCCGCCCTGGCCAGTTGCCATCCACCGGCCACGATGCCCATCAGCTTGAGGAACGGGACTGCCCCGGCGAAAGCCGCGTTCGGATCCTTGCCCGCGGTCGCGAGGATGAACTCCACGGCATCCGAAACGGCCTGAGCGCCCGCGGACAAACGAGTCCGGATCATCTGGAGGTCCGCATTTCCGGAACGGGAAAGTTCCTGGTCAAAGCCCTTCAAAAGGGTCAGCCAGCCCTTCACCGTGACGCCGCCCTCGCGCGCGATCTTGCGTCCAACCAGGTCGCCCGCCTGGATGCCGGTGGTTCCTTCATAGATGGTGGTGATGCGCGCGTCGCGCAGGTGCTGGGCCGCGCCGGTTTCCTCGATGAAGCCCATGCCGCCGTGCACCTGCACGCCGAGCGAGGCAACCTCGATGCCCGTCTCCGTGCTCCAGCCCTTCACGACCGGAATCATCAGATCCACGAACGCCTGGTGCTTCTTCGCCTCCTCCTTGTCCTTCGTCTTCGTGAAGACATCCATGGATGAAGCCACGACATACGCGAGCGCGCGCGCGGCCTCGGTCTGCGATTTCATGAGCATGAGCATGCGGCGCACGTCCGGATGGCGGATGATCGGCACCGTCTTTCCGCCCTGCACCAGGTCCTTGCCCTGCAGCCGCTCCTTTGCGTAGGCGAGCGCGCGCTGGAATGCGCGCTCCGCGATCGCGACGCCCTCGAGCCCGACGCTGAAGCGCGCCGCGTTCATCATCACGAACATGTAGGACAGGCCCTTGTTCTGCTCCCCCACCAGGTAGCCGACCGCCTCCTCGAACACCATCACGGCGGTCGGGCTGGCATGGATGCCGAGCTTGTGCTCGATCGAGGCGCATTTGGCCTTGTTGCGCTCGCCGGGCGTGCCGTCCGCCTTCGGCAGGAATTTCGGCACCACGAAGAGCGAGATCCCCTTCACGCCCTCGGGCGCCTCCGGCGTGCGCGCGAGCACCAGGTGCACGATGTTCTCCGCCATGTCGTGCTCGCCGTAGGTGATGAAGATCTTCTGCCCGGTAATCAGATAGTGATCACCAGAGGGTTTTGCTCTTGTTTTGACCAAAGCCAAATCAGAACCTGCCTGCGGCTCGGTGAGATTCATCGTCCCGGTCCATTGCCCGGCGACCATCTTGTCGAGGTAGGTCTTTTTCAGCGCGTCGCTGCCCGCGAGCTCGAGCGCGTGGATCGCCCCCTGCGTCAGCAGCGGGCAAAGCGAAAACGACATGTTGGCCGAGGTCAGCATCTCCTCGACCGCGGTGGCCACGAGCTTGGGCAGCCCCTGCCCTCCGAACTCGGCGTCGAAGGGCAACGCCGACCAGCCGCCCTCCGCGTACTGGCGGTAGGCCTCCTTGAAACCCTTCGGAGTGGTGACCTTGCCGTCCTTCCAGTTCGAGCCTTCCTGATCGCCAGGATAGTTCAACGGATCAAGGACTTCCGAGGCGAACTTCGAGGCTTCCTCGAGGATTGCGTCGACCGTGTCCGGGGTCGCCTCCTCATAGCCCGGCAGCTTTGCCACCGCTCCCAAGCCGGCCAGTTCGTTGAGAACAAACCGCATGTCCTTCAGGGGAGCGACGTAGGCGCTCATGACCGGCTCCTTATTTTTTCAACTCCTCCACCAACTCCGGGACCAGCTTGAACAGGTCGCCGACGATGCCGTAGTCGGCCACCTGGAAAATCGGGGCCTCCTCGTCCTTGTTGATGGCCACGATCACCCGGCTGTCCTTCATGCCGGCGAGGTGCTGGATCGCGCCGGAAATGCCGATCGCCACGTAGAGTTCGGGCGCGACGATCTTGCCGGTCTGCCCCACCTGCCAGTCGTTCGGCACGAAGCCCGCGTCGACGGCCGCGCGCGAGGCGCCCATCGCGGCGTTGAGCTTGTCGGCGAGCGGCTCGAGGATCTTGAAGTTCTCGCCCGAGCCCATGCCGCGCCCGCCCGACACGACCACCTTCGCCGAGGTCAGCTCGGGCCGCTCGGATTTCGACACCTCGCGGCTGACGAACGTGGAGAGCCCGGAATCACCAGGGGATTCCGTCTTTTCTATCGATGCACTCCCTCCGGTACGCGCAACGGCATCAAAACCGGTCGTACGAACCGTGATGACCTTGATCGGGTCCTTGGACTTCACCGTAGCGAGCGCGTTGCCCGCGTAGATCGGCCGCACGAACGTGTCGGGCGACTCCACGGCGACGATCTCCGAGATCTGCTGCACGTCGAGCAGCGCCGCGACGCGCGGCATCACGTCCTTGCCGTTGGAGGTCGCCGGCGCGAGGATGTGCGAGTAGTTCTTCGCGATCGACACGACCAGCGCAGCGACGTTCTCGGCGAGGAATTCGCCAAGCTGCGGCGCTTCGGCGTTGAGCACCTTCGCGACGCCGGCGACCTGCGCCGCCGCCTTGGCGGCGCCGTCGGCGCCGTGCCCGGCAACCAGGACATGGATGTCGCCGCCGACCTTCTGGGCCGCGGCGACGGTGTTGAGCGTCGCCCCCTTGAGCGTGCCGTGGTCGTGCTCGGCGATGACGAGGGTGGCCATCAGATCACCTTCGCTTCGTTGCGCAGCTTGTCGACGAGGGCCTTCGCGTCCGGCACCTTGACGCCCGCCTTGCGCTTGGGCGGCTCGGTCACCTTGAGGATCTGCAGGCGCGGCGCCACGTCCACGCCGAGCGCGTCGGGCTTGAGCGTTTCAAGCGTTTTCTTCTTCGCCTTCATGATGTTGGGCAGCGTGACGTAGCGCGGCTCGTTGAGGCGCAGGTCGGTGGTGATGATCGCCGGCAGCTTGATCGAGACCGTCTCCAGCCCGCCGTCGACCTCGCGGGTCACCTGCGCCTTTCCGCCCTCGACCTTCACCTTGGAGGCGAAGGTCGCCTGAGGCCATCCCAGCAGGGCCGCAAGCATCTGGCCGGTCTGGTTGGAGTCGTCGTCGATCGCCTGCTTGCCGAGGATGACGAGCTGGGGGCTCTCCTTCGCACAGACCGCTTTGAGCAGCTTGGCGACCGCCAGGGGCTGCAGCTCTTCGCCGGTCTCTACCAGGATGGCGCGGTCGGCACCGATGGCGAGCGCCGTGCGCAGCGTTTCCTGGCAGGCCTGCGCGCCGCAGGACACCGCGACGATCTCGGTGGCGACGCCGGCCTCCTTCAGGCGCACTGCCTCCTCCACCGCGATTTCGTCGAACGGGTTCATCGACATTTTCACGTTGGCGGTCTCGACGCCCGTGCCGTCGGCCTTGACCCGCACCTTTACGTTGTAATCGATGACGCGCTTGATGCTGACCAGGACTTTCATTGGCGGGGAACGGAGGTGACAGGGAGCGAAATTATAGCCCGGCGCTCAGCGACATTGGGCGGCGCTCAGCGCCGCGGCGCGGCGAGTTTCACTCCGGGCGGCGGCGGCACGCTGTCGGGCACGAAGAAATCCGGGGCCAGCTCGACGCTCGGGTCGACGCGGTATTTGTCGAAGTCCCTGATGCCGTGCTCGTAGAGCAGCGTGTCGTCGATGCAGAAGCGGCCCGTGAAGCCCTTCGCATCCTGCGTCAGGATGAGATGCGCGGCGTCGCCCATGATCTCCGGCGTGCGGCTCATGCGGATCAGCGCCTCGCCGCCGAGCAGGTTGCGTACCGCCGCCGTGGCGATCGTGGTGCGCGGCCAGAGCGTGTTGACGGCGATGCCGTCGGCCTTCAACTCGCCCGACAGGCCGAGCGCAATGATGCTCATGTTGAACTTGGCCATCGTGTACGCGACATGCGGCGCGAACCATTTCACGTTCATGTCGAGCGGGGGCGAGAGCATCAGGATGTGCGGGTTCGCGCCCTTCCTGAGGTGCGGGATGCAGGTCTTCGAGACGAGGAAAGTGCCGCGCGCGTTGATGCCGTGCATGAGGTCGTAGCGCTTCATGTCGGTCGCCGTGCTCGGCGTGAGCGAGATCGCGCTGGCGTTGTTGACGCAGATGTCGATGCCGCCGAAAGTCGCGACCGCGCGCGCCACCGCCGACTGGACCTGGTCCTCGAAGCGGATGTCGCAGGCGATGGCGAGCGCCTTGCCGCCCGCCTTCTCGATCTCGGCGGCCGCCGTGTGGATGGTGCCTTCCAGCTTGGGATGCGGCTGGTCGGATTTCGCCGCGATGGCGATGTTGGCGCCGTCGCGCGCGGCCCTGAGCGCGATCGCCAGGCCGATGCCGCGGCTTGCGCCGGTGATGAAAAGCGTTTTCCCCTTGAGCGTGGCCACGAGATGCCTCCCTGGTAGTCTTCATTATAATTCCCGCACTGGAGGATCCTCATGAGCGACCTGTCGCAAGTTCGCATTTCCTCCCTGCGCGGCAAGGTGAGCGCGCAGGAATGGCAGATGCGCGTGGACATCGCGGCCTGCTACCGCCTGGTCGCGCTGTTCGGCATGAACGACCTCGTCTACAACCACATCTCCGGGCGCGTGCCGGGCGAGGACGGCCACTTCCTCATCAATCCCTTCGGCTACGCCTACGAGGAGGTCACCGCCTCGAGCCTGATAAAGATCGACTTCGACGGCAATATCGTGCTCGATTCGGGAACCGGCTACGGGGTCAACCAGGCAGGCTTCGTGATTCACAGCGCCGTGCACAAGGCGCGCCATGACGTGGACTGCGTCATCCATACCCATTCGCCGGCCGGCATGGCGGTGTCCGCGCTCAAGTGCGGCCTGCTGCCGCTCACGCAGAACGCGATGTTCTTCGGCGGCATCGGCTACCACGACTACGAAGGCCCGGCCATCGATCTGGACGAGCAGAAGCGCCTCGTGCGCGACCTGGGCTCCGGCGCCGCGATGATCCTGCGCAACCACGGCCTGCTCACCGCCGGGCGGACCGTCTGCGAGGCCTTCGTCACGATGCACTGGCTGGAAAAAGCCTGCCAAGCGCAGGTGATGGCGATGGCCTGCAATGCCGAGCTGAATCACCCCGCGCCGGAGACCGTGAAGCTCACCAACGAGCGCTACAAGCCCGGCCAGCGCCGCAAGATCACCGAGCTCGAGTGGCCGGCGATGCTGCGCATGCTCGACCGGCGCGATCCCTCCTACCGCGAGTGACCCGGCTGCAGGCCTAGGCCAGCGAATCCCAGTACTGGACCATTCGCCGTCGCATCGCGGCGTCCGGCAGGGCGCCGCGGCCCGCCTGCAGGTTGTCGAGCATGTATTCGGGCTTGTCGGTTCCGGGAATGACTGCGGTCACGGCGGAATGCGAGAGGATGAATTTCAGGAAGAACTGCGCCCAGGTCCCGGCGCCAAATTCGCCCGCAAAATCGGGCAGCGGCCTGGCGCCCGCCTTTCGGAACAGGGAGTTCCGGCCGAACGGCAGGTTGACGAGCACGGCCGCGCCCGCGTCCCGCGCGGCGGGCAGCAGGATTTCCTCGGCCTCGCGGTCGCCGAGCGAATAGTTGACCTGCAGGAAATCCGGTTGCTCGCGCGCAAGCACCTTGCCGATCGCCTCGTACTGGCGACTGAAGCTCGTGGTCAAGCCAACATAGCGGCACAGTCCCTGCCGCTTCCAATCTCGCAGCAAACCGAAGTCATAGGCGGCATCGCCGACGTTCCAGGCCTGCATCAGATCTACGCGGTCCGTCCTCAGGCGGCGCAAGGAAGCCTGCATCGACGCCATCGCAGCTTCCCGATCGAGGTTGTACGAGAACTTGGTCGCCAGGAAGAGCCTGTCCCGTACGGCGAGGTCGGCGACGATATCGCCCACCCTTTCTTCCGCACGGCCGTAGGAATAGGCGGTATCGATCAGCTTGCCGCCGCCCGAGACGAGTGCCTGGATGACGCCTTGCCGCTCGGTGTATTTCTGCCGGTCGTCACCGAAATCAAACACTATCGCGGTACCGATGCCTACGACAGGCAGCTGCTCGCCGCTGTGCGGGATCGAGCGGGTT